>Ga0137409_10002552_pt1 | contig 19471 bp, 24 predicted proteins | sample CZODoug1_16funga_FD_122059 | JGI IMG/M metagenome (GOLD analysis project Ga0137409, IMG submission 122059) | Vadose zone soil fungal communities from Angelo Coast Range Reserve, California, USA - CZODoug1_16fungal (Hybrid Assembly) | ecosystem: Environmental > Terrestrial > Soil > Vadose zone... | reverse complement strand
CTCTCGTCCATGGCGGAGAAGCTCAAACCCTACGGTTTTATTCGCATCCACCGCTCGGTCGTCGTGAATATTTCGGCCGTGGAGAAGATCCAACCTTTACCGACTGGGGAGTACAGGCTGCGTGTAAAAGGTGGGAAGGAATACTTGGTAACGCGTACATACAAACACAACCTCAGAGATCTCGCTCAACTGTGGGTAGGCTCAGAGCGGCTTTGTGGCTAAAAGGCAGCAAGAGGTTTTACCTCGTTATTCCGTCGTAGCATTCCCGATCGTCCCTTACGAAAAGTCAGCCCGTAAACAGCGCGGGGCGGGTGGCCCACTTCTCCCAGCATCATAAACACACGGGGTGCCCCATTTCTCGCGCTCTTTGCGAGAAGTGGGGCCTCTCCAGTGCTCCAGACCTTTTCCTATCCCATTAACAAGTACTGAGTGTGAACCGTCGCAGCCCAACACGCGACCGCCAATGGTTGAAGAAGCCTTCGCTGCCGACCGCGCTGATGCCCACTTCTCGCAAAGAACGCGAGAAATGGGGCACCCAGTTTGTTTTCTCCGCTATCGTATCTGCTAAGAAACACTTTCCGCGCGGAGAAGTGGGCCACCCGCCATCCATCGTACGTTTATGGAAGAGGGCACCTCTATTTCGGGGTTGAAGCGCTGAGATCAGAAACTTTGACCAGGTATTTCCCTTTATCCTCGGTCAACAAAGAAAAATCGACATTCTGCTTAATCTGATAATTAGGGTGTTCGGCATTTCCGTACTGCGTACCCTCTGCTTTGTAGTTAACCTGAAAGTAATAAAGTCTCCCCACCTCAACCGTCAGAGCTTCTGCATAAATCTCCTTGCCCCGAACAGCGCACAGATGATGCACACCTGGATCGAGCGACAATGTGAAGTAGGAGTTGTCTTTGGTCGCTCCCACCCATGCTCCGTCCACACCAAATCTCGTGAAATTACCACAACGCCCCATGCAGCCAAGCGCCATCGGTTTTTTGCTGCTTTCAATAAAAAAGATTTGCGCTTTTCCCGGCGCCGGGGCGGAAGGCGCAGGGGGATCTTTCTGCAGCTTGATGTCAAACTTGACCTTGTCATCGCCACATGCGTCCGGCAGTTTAGCGGCCCCAGCTTGAACCGAAGAGACAGAGACAATAAAGAGAGCAACGAGCAATAAAACAAGACTTAACTTCATTCGAGCACTCTAGTCCCAATCCATGGGCAAGACAAGACGGGCAGTGGACATCGAAGGCTCCTCTGTGTCCTTTGTCACAAACGGAGCGTGATGAGTATCATCTCCAGACAACCGGTTCTCACCTTCGCTGCCGACCCCGCTGCTGCCCACTTCTCGCTGAGAACGCGAGAAATGGGGCACCCAGTTTGTTTTCTCCGCCATCATGTCAGCTAAGAAACACTTTCCGCGGAGAAGTGGGCCGCCCGCCAAGACCGCCTTAACAAGTTGGTTATTGGGACTTGGAAATGACAGTTTCCTTAGAGATGCTTGTATATCCAATTCGCAACCACACCAGCGACAACGGAACCCACAAACCCGTACCTTAGAGCGTCGAACAGATGATGCCGCTTTGCTCCGTTCCCGATTGCGAAGGTTCCACGCGGAAATAATTTTGAAGCCCAGTATTCAATTGCAGCAACGAGAAGGAGGCCGATACCCGGTATCCATGACAGGGGGCCCGGTTTGTTCGGTGGGAAGTGTGCTGCCAGAGCACCCGCAGCCATCAGCGGCAAAGCTATCACCACAACCAAGGGCACGATTTGAAGTTTGGAAAAAAACGGTGAATACCATTGAGAGAGGGCAGCAACCAAGTCATCTAGTTTGTCGGCAAAGTAAATCACGTCACGTTGCCGTCCGTTGACTGTGTACTCCACCGATGGTGAAGGGTTGTCCCGTAGTGTCACATACGCTGAACGTCCTGCACGCCCCTGTGCGCCTGCAATGACCGAAACAATAGAACGCCTGCTGGAGTTGGGCTGCGCAATTACTTCTTCAATATCACTGTAAGTTACGGTTGAGCCGTCGGAGAACTTTACTGCGTATTCCAAAGTCGCCGCGTCCACTTCCCGCAACACTACTTCCAAGCGTCTGAGCAGTTCGGCATCGGCAACAAATGCTACGTCCAAAGTACGGGTCTTAGACGCTTCGTTTTCCATACAGCGAAGAGGGTAGTGCCGTGGCGATACGGTGTCAATTGCATACAAGTGCCGCTGTAGCTCATTGTCAAGACCCGGAAGTAGAATCTACATTTTTCCGGCGGGGCAGAGATTGTAGACGAAGAAACCTGGGGTGCAGATTACATTTGTCACGCGCTCCGGCACCAATCAGTTTCACGGTACCGCGTTCTATTACGTCCGAAACGATGTTCTGGATTCGCAAGAATTGGGTTTGCAAACAGAGCACCAGAAGGACTTCCGGCGGAACAGTCAGCGGCCCCATTCTGAAGAACAAAACTTCTTTTCCCTTTCCCACCAAGGACTTCCGAAATGCGACGGTCGCAGACTGCGCAGCCACATAGTTCCGGCCCGGCGGACTGAGCAGAATCCTCTTGACTTGTTAGGCGTTTCGCTACCTAATGGACTCGATTTTCCGACGAGACCATCTGATTAGCGGATGGTTTTCCGACGATCTCAGCTTCAACCCGCAAAAAGCTGCTCCTCTGCGATGGCAGAAGCTCTAGATCGGATTTCGGAGGATCGTCGCGCTGTCTCAGCCAGTTGTCCGCATTTTCTGTATATGAAGTCGGCAAGAGTAGTGCCGATCTATGCGTCAACTCGTCCGCGTACCCCAAACGCACCCATGGGCCACGGGCTAATCATGGCGGTGGAAGGCGCAGAGGGGAGCGATATGCGGAATGTAGCGAGGGAGGAAGGCGCAGAGGCTTTCCGTACAGAGGTAGCAATCAAGGACAACCCCCTTGAAGCAGGTACATCCGCACACCGGCAATTGTCGGATGACAACAAAGTTGCTATCGGTTATACCCCGGTCTCAAGGCCCACGAAGTTGACCCTTGATGACATTCAGAAGTTCAAGGAACTGTTTGAGGATTCCAACCTGAAGTGGTGGATCATGGCCGCAGGTATCGGAGGCTTGGCAGAGCTGGCCCACGTCTCATGGTTGGTGTTTGTTTACGCGGCGGGGAGGTTCCATCCGTAAAGCTGAACGATGCACGGCATGGAACCCGCAGTCCTCACCTCCGTGTCCGAGCAATGCTCAGACGGAAAGTGCGACGTGTGCCCAGGCATCTTCCACCGGGACGATTATCCGGGACAGTCTATCTTTTGCGTCCATCCGTGCCACACAAAGCGAAATCAAGGAAACTAGCCCACGCAAGCCTGTGTTTGGAGTACCTTCGTCGCATGGGTGACAAACAATTATTCATCGAGGCTCTGGAAGAGCAAATCCGCGATTGGGGGAAAGCCGCTAAGGGATGCGACCAGAAAGTTTTTTCTTTAGAGCTGGCACCTGCCGCACGTCAATCGGCACAGAAGGAAGCGACAAAATACCGGGGACACGTCGCAGAGCTGACGCGGTTGATAGAGTTTTTGAGACGAGGTTCCCCGGATTAGCTTTCTCGCACTCAATCGGCTGCGATCAATCGCCGGTCGCGATGCGGGTCAGTGCGAGGCTGTCCCGTATTAAGTTCACATTTCTCCCCAATCGCAGCGCCACAAGTTGGGCAACGGACGGCGAGTATTTCTTTCGGGCTGAGTTCTTTTCCCATGCGCTGATGATGCACCACAACCAATGCGCAAGAATGGTCAATCTTGGGCAGTCAAGCAGGATAGAAAGTGCAGTATTCGCACGTCCCCGGAACGTGCCCGCACTCGCAAGCGCAGGGCAACCTGTGCAATTTTGAACAGACGGCAATGCGCCCCTGGTTTTAGCCTTCCTCGAAGCGAACGATTTCAAACCACGGGAACCAACTTTTCTTTCACCCAAGGACCGATGGCGCAGCCAACAAGACTGCGCCATTTCTCTTTGATCTAGTAGAGAAGTTGCGCTGGTTGAGCGATGTTCTATTCCGCCGCGCAGAAGCGCCTATAAAAACAAAAGGGAAACCGCAATGCCCCAATCATTTACGGTCTCCCCGAGTTCTTCGTTTAAACGATAGGCCCTACTGTCGGGACTCGCAGTCGGGTTCTTACTGTATGTGCAATTTTGAACAGACAAATCATCCGCGCTACCTATAAGTTCGGGGCGTGAGTGAGTGTTGGCTAGATGCGATGGATGAATTGCGCACGCAAGAGCTTCGCGAAATATCTATCCGCATGTTAGTGGCGACCGATGCGACGGAACTTAACCGGCTAGTAGAACAGCTCACCCGCATTGCCAAAGCTCAGCTTCGCACACATCCGCCGGACTAGCCGAGCACCCGTCAAAGTCTCTCCCGCCATTTCTCGAAGAGGATCCTATCCGAACGAGCGACTGCCTGACGCCCATCTCCTGCCAGCCAGGCGCGTGAAGACACCCGCTTAAACCTCGAACAAATTCGGGGACAGACGGAACGTTCCCAGTAACTAGTTTGAATCACATCCCAAGGAAAAACGCAGGGCAGCACACACTTCATTCATCCGTGCGGCACTGAGCTGGGCCACGCGTCTTCCTAAGCGCTGTTGAGATACAGTGACCGCGTTGTGCAGGTTTACCGCGCAAGGGGACTTCATGCCGTCTTCCTCATTGAGCACGACCTCCGATGGCACCCCGCGAATGGTGGAAGTGACAGGCGCAACCGTGACCGTGGATAGATAGGAGATGGCGCTGTTGCGGGTGAGCACCAGGGCCGGTCGTTTTTTGTCGGGCGCGGCAAACTGGTAGAGCCGAACTTCGCCTCGGGCTATTCTTCCGGCCACGTGGCCTCCGATTCCCAACTCCGCACTTCCGCGTCGGATTGCGACTGTCGCGAGTAGCCCTGGCGGTCGCGTTCTTCACTGGCTCGCAGTTCTAACCGGCGGAGATGTTCCCGCAGGGCGTCGCGCACCAGAGCGGACCGGTTTCGCCGGGTGCGCTTCGCGGCTTGGTCGGCGGCCTGTAACAGCTTTTTATCCAGCACGATTTGAACGACTTCCATATGTGGAATCCACTCCACAGTATACTCCACATAAAAGAATTTCCCCATCTCCTGCCAGCCCAGACGAGTGAAGACACTCGGTTAAACCTCGACAATCCTTCCCCTTACAGATACAATATAAATACAAACTATAGCTTTATAGTATAGCAAAGAAGAGCAGAACCTAAACCCTTTGCGCTCTAGATTTTGCGTGTAAGTTCTTTGAGATCAAGAATTTGAGCGACGTTCAGGCGCTAAATCTATGATTCTGAAAGATCAGGGGGGAGGGGGGGTACCCGGTACTAGATGGTAAAGGGCTAGCTCGCGGCGCCTTTCCGCCCAATCACGATCAGGCGATACCCTCGTTCCGATCCGCTCCGTTTTCGACGAGCGCGCGCAGGGGCCCAAGCCAGGGTTCGTAGCGTCGCCAGCGCGCGACCGAGGTGCGATAGATCGGCTGCCGGGTCTGCCACTTGCTGGGAGTCTTCACAGCCCGCGGATTGGATTCGGGGCGCAGACACGCGTCATGCCACGTCAGGTCGCAGGCCGCGATGATTCGCCGGATGACTGGTTCGGGCGTGCTGGTCAGGTTCTCGTAATCGACCTCGAAGCCGAGGGAAAGTTGCTGGTAGTGGCTAAACACTGGTAGTGGCTAAACAACCGATGAAAGACGTACTCATCATCATCCAGGATACCGGGATGCGCCCTGAGGAAGTCTTTCGAAGCTGGAGAACTATTGACTGGTCTCGCCGCGTCATCTTCAATCCTCACGGCAAGACCAGAGCGTCGCGACGCCGCGTACCAATCAGTGAACGCATGTCGGACTTGTTGGTGCTTCGGTGTCGCAACAGACGGGAGGGGGTGGCTGTTCCCCTCGCGCAGGGCCGCTGAAGGTCACCTGACGACGGTGGCCAAGCAATTCAGGGAAGCCCGCAGCGAGACCGGCTTGCCTCGGTCGCTGGTGTTGTACTGTGCCCGCCATACGTTTGGCACGGCAGCGTACGAAGCCACTGGCAATCTGGCAATGGTGATGAAAGTCATGGGTCACACCGATGTGCGTACCTCAATGCGGTACCAGCATCCGGTGCTGGATTCGATGCGTGAAGCCATCGATCTGCGCAATTCACATCACGATCCACGTCACAGTGACTTGAGGGTGCAGTGAGAAGCACCGCGAAGTATTTGAAGAAATGGAGCCGACGACCAGAGTTGAACTGGTGACCTGCCGATTACGAATCGGCTGCTCTACCAACTGAGCTACGTCGGCCTGTTTCGATTTTAGCAGCAGATCGTCGGCGGATAACAGGTCTCAGCCTTCACCTATCTGATTTCAGGAATGAGAGTCTTAAGTCCCCATTTTGACAGGCCACTGAAATCCCACACCGACTCGGTTTGGATGAAAAACTGCTTGACCTCATCAAGTTGCGTGCGTCCCAGATTAACGGCTGCGCCTCACTGTATCGATATGCACTGGAAAGATCTACGCGCACTGGGTGAGAGCGAGCAGCGGCTGTACGGGCTGAATGCGTGGCGTGAGAGCCCCTATTACAACGACCGCTAACGTGCTGCCCTGCCATGGACGGAGGCGGTCACTCTGATTACGCAGGACCATGCTCAAAGATGATGAGGTTTACGAAAGCGTCCGGCTACAATTTTCAGAGAAGGAAGTTGCCGACCTAACTCTGGCTATTGCGACCATCAATGCCTGGGAGCGGAATTTTGCGATATTTTCGAAAGTGCCTTTTTCGTGTGCGGCGTAGCCTTTGACGGTTTCGACGAGATTTGGGATCAGATCATGGCGGCGTTTCAGTTGGACGTCAATGTCAGACCAGGCGGAGTCGGAGCGCACGCGCAACTGCACCAGGCTGTTGTACATCGCAATCAGAAAGAAACCGAAGAGAACTACGACAGCGAGGACAATCCATCCCATGAGTTTTCACCTCGATGCAGATTCAAAGGGGACGGTAGCATAGGTACGCTGACGGCGCAACGGAGGGCCGCAAGCGCGTGACTAGACTCCCAAGACAGGACGACCCGCAGAAAACGGGACGAGGGCAACCACCAGGAAGATGACCTCATTGTGGCGTTGCTACAAACGCGCGCACTTTGCCGTTTGCGTCTATGTAATCGCCGGCAACTTGAGCTGCATCGTTTATTCCGAAAGCTTGAGTGAGAGTGCTACCCGCTAATACAATAGGACTGTATGAGTCATCGGTGTTTCGGAAGAAGCCCCGCCAATTCTGGCCAGGGACCTCGGTCCAGCCCACGATTTAACCATTGTTGTTTACGCTAAAAGGGTACGTAACATCTGCACCGGGAAAGTCAATTGGCGTGAAGGCCCCTGCAATATCGAGAAAACCGTGAACGTTTCCATCGGTGCCTACATATGATCCACCAATTGGGCCTATGCCATTGATCCCCAGTGCGAAAGTAACTCCGTTTGCACCCGGCGCGTCAATCGGAGATCCAAATTGTCCATTCTTATAGACGAACCCGTGCCAGACGCCCGCTGCGTCGTAGGCGCCGACAACCCAGCCCGCATCGTTTACTGCGTACGCCCTGGTGTCGAACGCGCCTGGATAATCGATAGTAGTGTAGCTGCCGGAATTGTAAACGAAGCCATGCTGTACGGTGTTTGAATCAAAGTACACGCCTACGATTGAGCCCAAGTCATTCATACCTAGGGGAGAGGTAGCGGTCGCTCCCGGGTAGTCGATCGCGGTGAAAGATCCCGCGTTATAGAAGTACCCGCGCTCAGGTCCGTTTGCGAAGAAATAACTTCCAACAACCTGACCCATAAAGCCGCTACCGTTTATGCTGTTGACATTGTTAATTGCGTGGGCACCGGTGCCTTGCGCACCTGGGTAGTCGATGGTCGTGAACGTAAAGCTGTAAGTCTTCGTGACTGTTGGCCCATTACTCACAACCATTGCGTACTCGATGTCGTGATCGATGGCCAACGCTATGCCGCCCCACGAAACCGAATTGTTCGCAGAGTAGTGATGGATTCTGGAGCCTGGGACGGTCGCCCACCGATCATCAGTCAACGGTGACAGGCCCCAAATCGTAATAGACGGAGAACTTAAGGCTCTGGTCTTTGCGATCCACACGTCGTAGGGAGCATTGTTCGTGAACCACCAGTCACTTTGGGCATTGTCGGGTGACCCGTAGACCCCCGAAGAGTAGCCTAGGGCCAGCAACTGAGTGTCCCATCCGGTCACAAATGCAGCAGCGGCAGCGCCGCAGCTCGCTGAGGAATATGGTTCCATGTCGTAGTAAATAATCCCCGAAGAGCCAAAGAGCCCGAGGTTAGAAGCGACACCCGCGGCTGCGTTTGCTTCCGCTGCCCCGTCGGTCTGTGCGACACTCGGAGTAGAACTGAAGGTGTGGGGGAAGTGCGGACAAGTAGCACCGGGTTTTCTACATGCGCAGGGCGCCTGGGGACCGACCCACAGCGGCATCAAGCCCCATCCTTGATTGAAGACTTGAGTTACCCAAGGAGCTGTCAGGTTTGTATTGAGGCACCCATTCGCACGGCTTATACCGCCTATGTAGGGGCCGAAATCGAAAAAAGGGCTTGCGCTCCACCACGTTCCAGAGTGCCAGCTGTCGGGGCGTCACACATGTGGAATCCGGTATGCGCACTGTTCCCAATACCGACCGAAACGGGGGACTCCAAAAGAAAGGAGAAATCTGGCCCGCTGGGATTCGGCCTCGCCCCCCGCACTGGGCGCTTCGCTTTCGATTCGGACGGCGTTATGTCTGTCCAATTGATCCCACCATCGATAGTTGCCAGCAACTTGCCATCGCCGAGTATCCACCCTTGGCTGCTGGTGACAAAGGTGAGCGCTGTGACACTTGAGATTGCCGGGACGGCACCCGTCTTGAGGCTCCTCTCCTTACCGCCGGACCCAACTTGCCTGAGAGTGAGATTAGTCCGACTGGATATCAAAGCGTTATTAGGACAGAATCTACCAGAGTAGATGGAAACGGGACGCCACCATAGATCTCAGGTAAATGGGATAGGACTATCTCACTGTTCCACGTGAGCCCGCCATCCGCCGTAGCAAACACGACCAGCGCTAGACCAGAACCCTCTGGGCCAGAATATGTCACCGCGATGTGCCCGTGTTTGCTGTCCTCAAAAGTCGGGAGGTCGTAGACCGGATTCGTTGCCGGGTATACCTCGGTCGGAGCCTTCAAAAGCAACTCTTTCCAGGTATTCCCTCCATCGTGCGTCACATACAACTGATGATTACCGGGGCCGCCTGCGACCCAGCCGTCTTTCACACTGACAAGGCGAACAGTGCCAGAGATGCCCGGGCTATCGGGGGCCCAATCCCAAGACTTGCCTCCGTCTGAGGTCGCGAGCAGACCACCTAGGCGGAAGTTTGCGCTGCTCGAGAACCCCAGGTTCATCCAGCCGTGAAGTGGGTCAACGAATCCGATGCGGCCATCGCCCGCGAGTGTCGTCTGATCCGGGTTCAGATTCGGAATCTTTACATGTGTGATAGACCAAGTGGTCCCCGCATCGGCCGTGGAGGCAATATCGAATCGGGGTTCATCGGCATCCGGTGCATCGCCGACAAGCAATACCCACCCAATAGACGTATCCAAAAAGAAGACGGACGTGATTTCCTCCTTGGCCGTCGTGGGAGGAGTGATGTCTTTCCACTGGGTGCCTGCACTTGTTGTCCAAAAAAGTTGGCTGCCAGTCGCTGACCAACCCACTTCGCTGGTAAGTAACTTCATCGAACCCCGCTGGCCCATTGCGGTGCCGAGAAACGCTAGGCAGAATAAGAGCAAGCAAATCACTAGGAAACAACGCCGCAAACATGGATGGCTCTTGGAAGGTTCGGAAGATCCTCGGCTAATAGGTGAGTTGGAGGGACAGAAAAACTCATTGTCTAGGCGGGAGGGCATAGGTTTTCTCCTCCAAGTTCCGTTTTGCCCCCTCAGCAAGACTGAACTCCAAGCACTCTAGGAGGTCGGGGCTAGGGTGTCAATGCTTAACGCGTTGACGATCGAGACCGTTAACCCCGGGAGCTCAGACCATACTCGCCTTGAGGTGACGCACGGGCACTTTCTTCGAGGCCTAATAATTATTTTGAATCGCCTGCAATAATTTTCGCACGTCCCATTTCGGCCAAACTGGGCTTCCAGTGCCGTTTTTCTTGACACGGGGGACGGTCATCAACGACACTCGTTGCCGTGCTTGAGAGTCCCCTCCGGCCCCCGTCTTGGACTCTCTAACTCAGACCTCTATTGAAGGAAACTGCCATGTCTTTGTCTTTGCGATTTACTGCCTTTTCCCTGCTCGCAGCGTTCTTCCTGGCTTGCGCCGGTTCGGCGCAGGTGCCCGTCCTGACCCAGCACAATGACAACTATCGCACCGGACAGAACACCAGCGAAACCATTCTGACGCCTGCCAACGTCAACGCGACGCAGTTTGGCAAGCTGTTCTCCCAGAGCGTGGATGGTTACGTATACGCGCAGCCTCTGTACGTTCCCAACGTGAACATTCCGGGCAAGGGCACTCACAATGTGGTCTACGTCGCGACCGAGCATGACAGCTTGTATGCCTTTGACGCCGACAACAACACCGGCGCCAATGCCGCTCCTTTGTGGCAGGTAAGTTTCATCAATCCGGCACAGGGGATTAATGTCGTCACCAGTAGCGACGTCAATTGCAACGACCTGGTACCGGAAATTGGGATCACCGGCACGCCGGCGATCGACCTCTCCACGCAAACCTTGTATCTGGTTACCAAGACCAAGGACAACGGGGCGTTCGTGCACAAAGTGCATGCCATCGACATCACCACGGGCGCCGAAAGATTCGGCGGGCCGGTGGCGGTACAGGCGCAGTTCAAAAACCTATCGGTGTTCGAACCGCATCGCGAAGCGCAGCGTGCCGGACTGCTGGTTCAGAATGGCCTGGTCTACATCGCGTGGGCTTCGCATTGCGACATCGGCCCATATCACGGATGGCTGATGGCTTACGATGCGCAGACTCTGCAACAGAAGGGCGTTTGGAACTCGACTCCGACTGGCGGACTGGGCGGATTTTGGCAAGCGGGAGCGGGCATCGCAGCCGATTCGCGCAATTTGCTCTATCTCGCCAGCGGGAACGGAGACTTTGACAAGAACCTAGGCGGCAAGAATTACGGCGACAGCATTATCAAGCTCGGATTTAACAATCTGGGCAAGTTGGTCGCCAAGGATTATTTCACTCCCCACGATGAGCAGTTTCTTCAGAACACTGACACCGACCTCGGATCGGGGGGCGTGCTGATCATTCCCGATCGTCCCGGAAAGACACATCCATTCCTGCTTGTACAGGTGGGAAAAGAGGGGACGGTTTACCTCACCAACCGCAACGGTCTGGGCAAATTCAATCCCAACAATGACGACCAGATCGTTCAAAACTTACCGGGGGCTGTGGGCGGCATGTGGGGCATGCCGGCGTTTTGGAATAACAATGTTTATTTTGGCGGAGTGGGCGACAACCTGAAGATGTTCAGCTTCAATCCGGTCGCGGGACTACTCTCCACGACTCCGGTTTCGAATTCCCTCACGTTTTTTGGTTATCCGGGGACTACGCCGTCGATCTCGGCGAATGGTGCGAGTAACGGGATCGCGTGGGCCTTGCAGACCGATCAGAATCCGGAAGTGCTGCATTCATACGATGCCACGCACTTGAGCACGGAGCTGTACAACACGACTCAAAACGCGCCGCGTGACAATCCAGGGAATGCGGTGAAATTTGTCGTGCCGACGGTCGCGAACGGCAAGGTGTATGTTCCGGCGCAGAAGCAGTTGAGTGTGTACGGGCTGCTTTAGCGGGAACGCCTCCAGTCCCGGAGGGACGACCGACAATAGCCTGGCGTTTCAACGCCGGGAGAAATCGCATTCGTTTGGGATGAGTCCCGGCAGGGACGACTGATACCGCCAGAGTGCGGGTGGGTCGCAGCCGTGCCTCCGGCACTTGCGTCGCTTCACCGTTCGTAATCCCGCCAGTGAACTGGCGGGCTATTGTCGGAGGTCCCTCCGGGACGATAGTTGAAGGAATGCGGTTGTCGCTCAGGGACCGGTTTCCGAGTAAGCCCCTACTGGCGGGGAGCGTAGTATCCGCGCCGGGCGCGGACTTGCAGATCTTTTTTGATCGCGGTGATTTCGATCGAGCGGTAGCGTCCGTCGGTATCGAAGTCCGAAGGTTTGTAGGAAACGGCATACTGGCTGCGCAGTTCGTCTTCAATGGCGTCAAACGAGCGGGTGATGTCCTTCATCTTGAAGGGAAAGAAGGCGCGCCCGCCGGTCGACGAAGCCAGATCTTCCAGAACTTTGTCACCACGCAGGACCAAGCCGCTGTCATCGGTCGAAATCGCGTAGATCAAAACTTCTGACCGTTGCGCCATTTCGATGGCCTGTTCGCGCGTCACGTCGCTCTGATTGTCTTCGCCATCGCTGACCACGATGATCGCCTTGCGCACGGGATGATCGAAACGCTCTTGCAGCTTTTCCTGGCATGCTTTGTAGATGGCATCGTAGAGGGCAGTTCCTCCCCCGCCGCTAAGTTCGTGCACGCCTGCCGACAGTAATTGCACGTTGTCGGTGAAGTCCTGCGTGAGTTGGCTGTTCTTGTTGAACCCCACGACGAAAGCCTTGTCATATCCGCGATGTATAACGTGTTGCAGAAAACCCGTGGCCGCCTCTTTTTCGAAATCGAAACGGCTGTGGACGGAAGCGCTCATATCAACCAGCAGCCCCATCTGAAGCGGCAGGTCCGTTTCGCGCCGGAAATTCACGATGGACTGCACGGGCTTGTGATCGTCGCGAATCGAAAAATCGTTCTGGTTCAGATTGCGCACAAATTTGCCGTGCCGATCTGTGGCGATAAACAGGACGTTGACTTCGTCCACGCGTTTCTTGATGGTGAGGATGGGCTCGTCGGCAGAGCTCGCTCCCTCTTTGAGTGCGCCCGAAACGCCATAGCCGGATGCAGAGGCGATGGTGGGAATCGCCTGAGCAGTCGTCTGATTCCACGCGGAGACGCAGAAAGTCAAAGCCGCGATAAGGGCGATCCCGAGATGGGTTAACCTTTTCATTACCTCACCGTGATCCACTCCGCACCGGGGAGAGAATCTAGTAGATTCGATGCACGCCGGGGGCCGAAGACCCTTGAAACACGCTTGAACCGACTCTAGGCCCTTCCTTGCCACGTGTCCAAGTTACAAAAGGAGTACGCAGCCGGTGCGAACTTTAAAGTTAGCCTGTTCAACAGGTTGTGGACTCAGATTCCACGATAAAATCGGCGCCGGAACGTTTGACGGCGTTGGGTGCCTGGGACGCGGCGGGTTGCGTTGCACGATCGCGTAGTCTGCGATACATTCACAGGATATTTTTCCCGATTGTGGAGGTTCCATGCAAAAAGTGCTGAGTACCGTTCTTTCCGTTTTTATGGTGGTTCTGCCACTCGCCGCGGATAGTGAAAAGGAAACGGACCGGGTGGAAGAGTCGGGAGTGGTGATGAAGGAGATCATTAATATTCCCGACGACATCCCCAAAGATCTACTGGATCGCGCCGAGTGCGTCATTGTTTTGCCGTCGGTCAAGAAGCTCGCCATCGGAATTGGCGGAAGCTATGGGCGGGGCGTGATGACGTGCCGCACCGGTCTGCATTTCACGGGACCGTGGAGCGCCCCGGCTCTCTACGCGCTGGAAGGCGGCAACATCGGATTTCAACTCGGAGGTCAGGCTACAGACTTTGTTCTGCTCGTGATGAATCCACGAGGCGCCAGCAGTTTGATGGGCAGTAAAGTGAAACTCGGCGCCGACGCGGCCGCCGCTGCCGGGCCGAAAGGACGAACTGCCACTGGGGCCACCGATGTCGTCATGCGCGCGGAGATTCTTTCCTATTCCCGTTCGCGAGGGTTGTTTGCCGGCATCTCGCTGGAGGGGTCTACCCTGCGTCCCGACAATCGCGCCAACGAGAAGCTTTATGGAAAGAAAGTGAGCACCCGCGAGATTGTCCGGCAGGGGAAGGTGAGTGCTCCGGCATCCGCGAGGGAATTGCTTTCCGTCTTAAATACGCATTCCCCGAAGAACCGTTCCGACCCTAAGTCGTTGAAGTAGGCGGACGCCTCGAAAGCGAACGTAAGGCGGATCTAGTGCTGGCGCTTATCGGCGAGCGCTCGAGCTCTTTAAAAGCCGCTCTTCGAGCAAGCTTTCGGGGGAAATCTAACTTTCTCGAAATCCTTGCATTAGCCAAAAACGGGTGTAGAATCTTTGGCACTTTCTTGCGCCTTGGGGAAAGGTAACTCCGATCCTGGTAGTTCCTCGGAGGAACCCGTGCAATCTCTTCTTCTTCGCCTAAAACGAGCCGAAACTCCGTTTTTTAAACATGCTCGAAGAGTGTGCCACTATTGCTTCAGAGCCACTATACCGGTGCCGTCCATGCTCAAGCCAGCGGGTCGTTTGTTCTATGAATTGAGATTTTTCATTCCAATTCTGTGGACGAGATTCTGTTCGCTGGTTTACGCGACACCGCTATTTTGCTGCCGGTGTGAGTCCGTGGGCAAGCATCTGCAACTGCAAAGACTGCCGGTGGTCAGTGGACACACCATACTGCATATTGGCGACGATGTCCGATTCAGTGGTAGTTTCGCCGTCTATTCGGGCAGATTCGGCAATCGTCCGACTTTGCGGATCGGGAACCGGGTCTTTATCGGCAGCAATGTGACAGTTACCTGCAACCAGGAGGTTGTGATCGAAGACGACGTACTCATCGCGTCCAACTGTAGAATCTCCGATTACGATGGCCACCCTTCTTCTTTGGAGAAGCGGATCTCCAAGGGCGCTCCCGATCCTGAAGACATTCGACCTGTCAGGATACGCAAGGGTGCGTGGATCGGCTGCGGATCGCATATTTTCAAAGGAGTCACGATTGGCGCGGGCAGTATCGTGGGGGCCAATAGCGTGGTCACGCACGATGTGCCGGCCTATTGCGTCGTCGCAGGCGCGCCGGCCAGAGTTGTAAAACCGCCTCTCGTTTCCAGCGCGGCGAGTTGCGCGACAACTGTATCCGTCGCAGTGGCTTAAATACTTCCGGACGGAGTGAAGAGAATTCCAACGCGTCTGCATGCTCCTAAAGTCTGAAGCTCATAAAGTATGGTGGGCGCATTTGAACGACCCACCTGATGTGTCCATCGATTACCGCTAGAATCGCTGGGCGGTGATAACCTAAAATCCGATCGACGTACTCCATCTCAACCTATGTATTTCGAACAGTTTTATCTCACTTGCCTCGCTCACGCTTCCTACATGATTGGATCCGACGGCGAAGCTGCGGTGATTGATCCGCAGCGCGACATTGACATTTATCTGGAGGCGGCGGACGAACAGGACTTCAAGATTCGCCATATTTTCGAAACTCATCTCCATGCCGACTTCGTCTCCGGACACAAGGAGCTCGCGACCCGCACGGGCGCGACGATCTACATTGGCGCCCAGGCTAACGCTGGATTCCCGCATGTGCCGCTCCGGGACAGCTCCGAAGTCAGCATGGGATCGGTGCGGATTCGTGCGCTCGAGACTCCCGGCCACACGCCCGAAAGCGTTTGTCTGGTTATTACGGACGAAGAGAAATCTTCGGAACCTTGGGGCGTTTTTACGGGCGACACATTGTTCATCGGCGACGTTGGCCGCCCCGATTTATCGCCTGAGCACACTCCGAAGGAACTGGCCGGATTGCTTTACGATAGCCTGCACCAGAAATTGCTCCGGCTGCCCGATGCCACGCTGGTGTATCCGGCGCATGGTGCGGGATCGCTTTGCGGACGCAGCATGCGGGCGGAGCGGTCCTCGACGATCGGCACGGAGCGCCTGACCAACTACGCTCTTCAGATCGGAAGCCGAGAAGAGTTTATCCAGCAGGTGACATTGAATCTGCCGGTTCGTCCCGGCTACTTCCTTCAGGATGCCGAGATCAACCGCTCCGGGGCCGAAGCACTCACAGACCGACTGCCGCTCCCGGAAATCACGCTCGCCGAGTTGCAGGCGTTGCTTGACGAGAAGGCGAGCGTAGTAGACGTGCGTCCGCCGGAACAGTTCGCCGCCGGACACATCCCCGGCTCCATCAACATCGCTCTCTCCGGACAATTCGCTTCCTGGGCCGGAACGATTCTTGGGCTTGGATCGAAATCCGTGCTGGCGGCGGAGACCGATGCGCAGATTGAGGAAGCGAATTTGCGTCTTTCGCGCGTGGGCATCGAAGATGTGCGTGGATATTTGGCCGGTGGCATAGGCGCGTGGCAGAAAGCGGGACTTCCACTGGCCAGCACGGCGCAGATTTCCGCGCAGGAGTTGAATGAAAAATTGCAGGACGGAATTGTGCGCGTACTCGACGTGCGCCGCGACGGCGAATGGCAGGCGGGGCACATCGCACAGGCGCAGAGTCGGGCACTCGATACGTTTCCGCAAGGACTGCCTGACGTCGATAACGGTCAAACGCTCGCGGTGCACTGCAAGAGCGGCTACCGGAGCATGATCGCTTGCAGCCTGCTGGAGCGCGCCGGACATCGCGACGTACTCAATGTGGTTGGCGGGTTCGACGCATGGCTCGCCGCCGGACTTCCTGAAGTTACCGAGCAAGTCGTCAAAGCTTGAAATACACCAACCGCATGATAGATTCCGTCGGGAGCAAATCCCTGACTCTGATTTTCACTTTTGTCACTGTCATTTCTATGACTGGCTCCGCCCAGGTCTCCCCTAAACAGGTTTCCCCTGAAAAGATCGACGCATTGTTCTCAAAATTCTCGAGCACCTGCGAGCCCGGTTGCGCGGTGCTGGTGGTCAAAGATGGCACCCCGGTATTCCGCAAGGGCTATGGCGTTACCGATTTGCGGTCGCTGCACGCCATCGGGCCGGAGACAAACTTTCGGCTGGCATCGTTGACCAAACAATTCACGGCCACGGCAATCATGCTCCTGGTTCACGACGGCAAATTGAAATACGACGACCATCTCACTAATGTCTTTCCGGACTTTCCCGCTTATGGCAAGGCGATCACAATCCAGCAACTGCTCAACCACACTTCAGGCCTGACGGATTACGAAAGCATCCTGGAGAAACAGTATCCCGGCGTCCCCGACGAGAAGATACCGCAGATCAAAGATGCGGACGTGCTCGAGCTCTTGAAGCGGCAAACCGGTACGAAGTTTCCGCCGGGCACGCGCTGGGATTACAGCAACTCGGGATATGTCGTGCTCGCGATGGTAGTGGAGAAGAAATCTGGAATGAGCTTCGGCAATTTTCTCCGCGAGCGAATTTTTAGACCGCTGGTGATGAGTCACACCGTGGCTTACGAGAAGGACAAGAATGAAGTTGCGAACCGCGCTTATGGCCACACCCTGACGCGCGGGACGTGGCGCGAGACCGATCAGAGTTCGACATCGGCGACGCTCGGCGACGGCGGCGTCTACACTTCACTCGATGATCTGGGAAAATGGGATCGCGCGTTGACCCGCCATACTCTAATCACAGAACAGGAAATGGCGCCGGCCCTGGTCCCGCCGACCATCGCCCATCGCGCTCCGCTGCAAACGCTCGATGGCGTCCCAGCGCCGCTGTATGGTTTCGGTTGGTTTCTCGGCCCTTACCGCGGACATCGCCGCTACGCGCACTACGGCGAGACCGTCGGATTCCGCACGGCAATTCAGCGCTTTCCGGATGACGGGTTGACGGTGATCGTGTTCGCGAATCGTGCCGAAGTGGACGCGCCGACTTTGGCGGAGAACGTAGCAGATTTGTATTTGGCCCGCGCCGCCAAGTAGTGCCGCCGTCTCGGCGGCTGTCCGGCGCACGCTGTAAAGAAGCGTAAATGCGGCTACCGTTTGGGAATGTCGTGCATCTAAGGAAACAGGCAGAACTGCAGTCTTCCACCTCCTTCGCTGGGCTGTTTGCACGGCAGCCCTTGGGGGTGGAAGCTGCCGTTAACTCTTCGACATCCTCTTTTCGCTACACTATTGATATGACATTCCCCTTTCGTTATGTCCGACTGATGCTGGCGTTGGTTTTGGTGTTTGTTCTGTTGCCCGTGGTCCGCGCCCAGGAGGGTACGCTCGACAAGTCCGATCCCAAAGGGATCACGGTCGAGGAAATCATCAAACGTTTCTCCGCGAAGGAGAAAGAGTTCAAGGAAGCGCGCGATCAGTACACCTACCGGCAAGACGTCAAGGTACAGACACTGGAGGGCGACACGCCCGACGGCGGCGAGTACAAACAGGTCTTCGACGTGAGTTTCGACGACAAGGGACGCAGGGTAAGGAATGTCGTTTTCGCTCCACAGTCCACCCTGGTTCGCGTCGGAATGACGACCGAGGATTTTGACGATATCGAAAACCGCCTGCCGTTTGTGCTGACTTCGGACGAAATTGGGGAGTACGACATTCTGTATGTCGGCCAGCAGAAACAGGACGAGCTGAACACCTACGTTTTTGATATTGCTCCCAAACAGATCCTGGGCAAGAAGCGCTATTTCCAGGGGCGGATCTGGGTCGACGACCACGATTTCCAGATCGTGAAGACTTACGGCAAGACTGTGCCCGACATCAAGAAAAAGAAAAACCAGGAGAACCTGTTCCCCAAATTCACCACCTGGCGCGAACAGATTGACGGCAAGTACTGGTTCCCCACCTACACCCGCGCTGAGGATACGCTCAAGTTTGCGATTGGCGACGTGAAGATACGCGAAATCGTGAAGTACTCGAATTACAAGCGGTTCGGATCGAAGGTGACGATTACCTATCAGGGGGAAGAAGTGAAGAAGGTTCCGAATCAGCAACCAGAAAAGCCGCAGGAGAAACCGCAGTAAGAGCAGGCAGCATTAAGCAACCAGCAATCTAAAACTTTGATCGCTTTTGGACGCTTCAGCCCTTCCAGTGTCTTGCCTGGCGCCGTTTCATATCGGCCAGCTCGTCTTTGATCTGTACCAGTCGCAAGCGGCGTTGCTCGAGTGCAGATTTGTCCGTCTGGGTATGGGAATCGCGATCCTGATACTGGGAGTTCATGTCTTGCAGGTCGCGTATCTCCTGCCTTAAGCCAACGAGCCGCTGTGTGACGTCGACGAGGTCCATGAACCAATCATACGCCCACCCTCTGTTTGCCGGATGGGGAGCCGTTGTCATTTAGGTCCTGACCCATCCGAGGCCCCTCGGAGTGACTGACGTAACTCCCCCCAAAAGCCGGTTCTGCTATACTGTTTGTGACGCTATTTCCACGGTTTGCTCGTCACGCGGTGGTCCCTGGTGGGACCAGATTCATCTCCGCATTTCCTGCCCGCCGTTTACTCAGCGTAAATCTAAAAAGTGTGAGCGGCACGAAAACGCCGGACGTGTGTCTGAGTGTGTGACGACGG
>Ga0137409_10002551_pt1 | contig 19472 bp, 17 predicted proteins | sample CZODoug1_16funga_FD_122059 | JGI IMG/M metagenome (GOLD analysis project Ga0137409, IMG submission 122059) | Vadose zone soil fungal communities from Angelo Coast Range Reserve, California, USA - CZODoug1_16fungal (Hybrid Assembly) | ecosystem: Environmental > Terrestrial > Soil > Vadose zone... | reverse complement strand
AGGGACCTGGCGCCGATCGCGTTCATCGGGACCTCGCCGTACTTGTTGGTGATCCAGCCGACGCTACCGGTCAAGACGGTGGCGGACCTGATCGCTTATGGCAAGGCCAACCCGGGCAAGCTGACATTTGCCGGTTCCACGCCGAGCTCGCTGCAGCGCCTCGCCGGCGAGCTGCTGAAGCGCACCGGAGGCTTCGACATGCTGTACGTGCCGTACAAGGGCACCGGCGCCGTGATGCCGGACCTGCTGGGCGGCCGACTGGACGTGGCGTTCGACAACGTGCTGATCCTCACGCCCTACATCAAGAAGGGCCAGTTGCGCGCGCTCGGCGTCACCAGCTCGAAGCGCTCGGTCATTTTCCCGGAACTGCCGACGCTGGCGGAAACGGGCGTGCCGGGATTTCACGCGGTGGGCTGGTTCGGTGTTTTCGGCGCGGCCAGAACACCGGCGGCCATCGTGAAGCGGCTCAATGCCGAGATCCTGTCCTCGATGAAAGAGCCGGATACACGCGACCGACTGCTCGCGCAGGGCGCGGAGCCGCTGCCTGGGACGCCGGACGACTTGCGCAAATATCTCGCCGGCGAAATCGAGAAATGGGGAAAAGTGATACGCGAGGCGGGCATCAAGGCGGAATGAGTTTCGGCATGACCAGAGGAGGCGACCCCCATGGACCGCAGAACGTTCACCGGGATGCTGGCAGGGACGGCGGCAACGACGATGCTCGGGTGCGCCGGAAGATCGACGGGACAGGAAACGGAATCGGGAGGCGCGCCCATGTCGCGTGATGCAGCGGGGAGCAAGAAAGCGGTGCTGTACAGCAGCGTGGGTGAAACGCTCACCCAGTATGACGTGGACGTGGACGGTGCGGCGCTCGCCCGAGGGGCCACGGTGACGCTGCCGGCCAACGTCCAGTACGTGTGGCCGCACCCTTCGATGCGGTATCTCTACATCACCTCGAGCGACAGCGGGCCGGGCGCGAGCGGCGTCACGGGCTCAAGGCATTTTGTGAGCGTCTTCCGCGTCGATGCTGCCGGCGCGCTGCAGCCGCACGGCCAGCCACAGGCGCTGTCCACGCGGCCGATCCATAACAGCGTCGATGCAAGCGGCTCGTATGCGTTGATCGCCTACAACAACCCGAGCGACGTCACCGTCCACCGCATCAACCGCGACGGGATGCTCGGGGAGCAGGTGAAGCAGCCGGGCCCGCTCGACACCGGCATCTTCGCGCACCAGGTGCTCACCACGCCGTCGAACCGATCGGTGATACTGGTGACGCGCGGCAACGATGCGGCCGGCGGCAAGCCGGAGGACCCGGGTGCGCTCAAGGTCTTCAGCTTCAAGGACGGCGTGCTTGCCAACCTGGCCTCGGTTGCGCCGGCAAAGGGCTACGGCTTCGGCCCGCGCCACCTCGATTTCTACCCGACGCAGCCGTGGGTGTACGTCTCGATCGAACGGCAGAACAAGCTGCACGTGTTTCGCATGCAGGATGACGGGACGATCTCGGGCCCGGCGTTCGCGAAGGACCTGCTGGCGGAGCCGCACAACGAGCGGCCGCGGCAGCTGGGAGGGCCCATCCACATCCATCCCAGCGGACGCTGGGTCTACGTGTCCAACCGCTGCGACAATGCCGTGACGCATGAAGGCCAGCGCGTATTCGGCGGCGGGGAGAACAGCATCGCGGTCTTTGCGATCGATCCCCGCAGCGGCGAGCCGACACTGATCCAGCACATCGACACGCGCGGCATCCACGTGCGGACATTCGCGCTCGACCCGTCGGGCCGCCTGCTGGTCGCGGCGAGCATCCAGTCGCTGGCGGCGCGAGACGGCACGCGCATCACGAACGTGCCGGCAGGGCTTTCCGTATTCCGCGTCGGCGGCGACGGCAAGCTCGACTTCGCGCGCAAGTACGACGTCGAGATTGGCAGCAAGACGCAGTTCTGGATGGGAATCGTCGGCCTGCCGGCGTGATTAGCGATGAGTCTGCCTGAAGGATGAAGGATGACCCCCGGCGTTCTCCGGGATTCCGGATATCAGGAGGAAGTCATGAGCGTGACGAAAATTATCGGAGTGCTTCTTGTCGTCGCGGGAACGCTGGGCCTGATTTACGGCGGCTTCAGCTACACCAAGGACAAGCACGATGTGAAGCTCGGTTCCCTGCAGTTTTCTGTGACGGAAAAGGAAACCGTGAACGTACCCATCTGGGCTGGCGCGGGTGCCATCGCCGCCGGTGTCCTTCTGCTGCTCATCGGCCGCAAGCCCTAATCTCGGGAAGCGTGATCCGTGCCTAGTGACTAGGCTTCCGGCGGATGCCGGGGCTCTCGTCACCCGTCACTCGTCACTCATCACCGCCGTCAGGCAGCGTGATGGCTGACGACTTCCAGAACGCGTGAGCCGTCGGCGTTCTTGATCTCGGTGCGCACCGCGGCGAAGCTGCGGCCGTCGTGAAACCGGCGCGAGGCGATCTTCAGCGCGCGGCCCTGTCCGGGGCTGATGTACCACGATGCGATTGCGGAGAGCCGCGGGTGCTTCGGCGCCGCCGCGCACGCGGTGATGGCGGCCAGCCCCAGCAGCAGCCCTCCCTGCACGTGGCCGACACGATTGCCGTGCTGCGCGCCGATCTTGATCGTGCAGCGCGAGCCGGCTTCGGTCTGAACGGGCAGGATGCCCCAGAAGTGCTCGATGAAGGCGTGTTGTTCATCGGCGCGCTTCAACGCCGCGGTGCACGCCCTCAGCACTGCGCGCTCGTCGGGTTGTAGTTCCTGCGGCTTGAGCGGGGCGGCGGCGGGTACGCCGCCTTCGCGCTGCCATGGCAGCGGCGCGAGCGTCACGCCGGGCGGCGGCGGCAGCTGGATGAAGGTGCCGCCGGCGTGGCACACCGGCACCCCGCCCGCGTACAACGTGCCGCTCGTTATGCCCTCGCGCGCCGCGCTGCCGGTGGTATAGCCCTCCATGCGCGCGTGAGTCCGCAGCTCACCGCGCAGCGGCGCGCCGGTGAACTGGGCGTGCAGGTGCACCGTGGCCTGGCGTGCGCCGCGCTCGACTTTCAGCCGCGCTGCGGTGGCGAGGGCAACGTCGAGCAGCACGCACATGCCCGCGAGGCTGGCCGCGCCGTCCACATTGCGGGCCTGCGGGCCGTCGGGCATGGCGGCGTCGAGGTCGTCCGCGCTGATGCGCGGCCAGTGAATTCCCAGGAAATAGCCGGGATAGTGATATCCCGGCAGGCGATTTTCCGCCAGGGCGAGTTGCACCTGGCGGCGAATCGATTTCTCTTCAGCGGAAAGTTCTTTTTTCATCCCGCAATTGTATATGCGCTGCGCGCATTTTGCGCCACGCATGTGCGGTAGAATCGGATGCAAACCAAAATGCAGCACGATCCCTCACCGGCTACCGCTTCGACGCCTCAACGACCCCTCAGCCTCTACGAGATTCTCGCGATCGTTCTGCTGTGGAACGCCGGCTACAAGGGCGCACGCGTGGCGAACACGCTCTACGCGCTGGAGCTCGGCGCCGGCCCGTTCGACACCGGGCTGCTGCTCGCCACTTACGGCTGCTTCCCGCTGCTGCTCGCGGTCTTCATCGGTAAAATCACAGACCGCTACGGCGTGCGCGTCCCGATTGTCGCCGGCACCATCGTCTCGGTGCTGGGGACCGCGCTGCCCTGGTTCTTCCCGGCCCTGCCGATGCTGTTCGTAGCTGCCGCCGTGTCCGGCGCGGGATTCATACTGACCCAGGTTGCGATGCAGTCGCTGGTCGGCTCGCTCGGCAGCGGGGCGGCGCGCATCCGCAACGTCAATCTCTACGCGCTGATCGTGTCCACTTCCGACCTGATGGGACCGATCATCGCCGGTTTCTCGATCGACCATATCGGCTACGTACCCACGTACCTGGTGCTGGCCGCGCCCGGCGTCGTGGCCGTGCTGGTCGTGTTCTTCATGTTCGGACGCATGGCGCACGCTGCCGGCGGGGTCGACCGCAGCGGGCAGCGCATGGCGGACCTGTTTCGCATCGGCCACCTGCGCCGGATGTTCCTCACCAGCGCGCTGGTGATGACGGGCCTCGACCTGTTCCAGCTCTACCTGCCGCTGCACGGACATTCGATCGGGCTGTCGGCGTCCGCGATCGGCATCATCCTGGGCGCGTTCGCGGCGGCCGGGTTCGTTACCCGGGTGCTGATGACGGTGCTGGTGCGCCGCTTCGGTGAGGAGCGCGCGCTCGGCTACTCGATGTACCTCGCCGCCTGCACGTTCTTCATGATCCCGCTGTTCGACAACGTGATCGTGCTGGGCGTGGTCTGCTTCGTGCTCGGTCTCGGCATGGGACTCGGCCAACCGCTGACGGTGATCCTGACCTACAACTACGCGCCGGCGGGGCGGCACGGGGAGGGGCTCGGCCTGCGCATCGCCATCAACAATTCCATGCACGTCGCGGTGCCTGCGCTGTTCGGGGCCATTGGCACTATGTTCGGGCTCGCGCCGGTGTTCTGGCTATCCTCGGCGATATTGGCGCTGGGCGGCTACTCCAGCCCGGTGCGGAGGGCGGCATGAACATCCCGGTCGTCCTCCTGATCGTGCTGTTCAATATGTCGAGCTTCAAGGCGAGCAAGGTGCTGGTGTCGCTGTTCGCGATCGATCTGGGCGCTTCGCAGTTCCTGATTGGCATCATCATTGCGCTCTACTCGTTGTTCCCGGCGCTGCTTGCGCTCCAGGCCGGCCGGCTGACCGACCGCCTCGGCGTGCGGCTGCCGATGCTGTTCGGGTCGCTCGGCATTGTGCTGGCGTTGCTGCTCCCGTGGTTATTCCGGTCGCTGCCCGCGTTGTACGCGTCCGCCGCGCTGATCGGCGTCACGCACATGTTCTACAACGTCGCTGTGCAGAACCTGGTCGGCTCGATCGGCGGCACCGAGGATCGCACCCGGAATTTCAGCAACTACGCGCTCGCCATGGCGCTGGGTTCGTTTATCGGGCCGCTGGCGGCTGGATTCTCGATCGATCACTTCGGCCACGCCCAAACCTACCTGTTTGCCGCGGCGTTGCCGCTGGTGCCGGTGGCGATCCTGTTGTTCGTGCGCAATGTCGGGCGCGGCCGGCGGGTAAAGACCGAGGAGGAACAGGCGGTGCTGTCGACGAACCTGCTGACCATTCCCGGGCTGCGCCGCGCCCTGATCGCCGGCGCGATGGCGGTAACCGGGCAGGACCTGTTTCAGTTCTACATGCCGATCTACGGTCATTCCGTCGGCCTGTCGGCGTCGGCGATCGGGGCGGTGCTGGCCATGTTCGGGATCGCCGCATTCGTGGTGCGAATCTGGCTGCCGGCGCTGGTGAAGCGCTGGGGGCCGGTCAACGTGTTCAGCCATTCCCTTTACGCGTCGGCCGTCGCCTTCATGATGTTCCCGTTATTCAGCAGCGCGTACGCGTTGGCGGCCGTCGCCCTGGTGATCGGCCTCGGCATCGGCTGCGCGCAGCCGGTCACGCTCACGCTGATCTACAGCCGCGCGCCCGAGGGGCGCTCGGGCGAGGCGCTCGGCATGCGCATGACGCTGAACCAGATGACGCATATCGCCGTGCCGATCGTGTTTGGCTCGCTGGGCACGGCGTTCGGACTGGCCCCCGTATTTCTCGCCAATGCGGCGATCCTGGCGGGTGGCGGGGTGCTGAGCCAGGAGCGGAAGAAGGAATAGCCTTTGGTGCCCGGCCAGTTATTGGCCTGCAGCCTGCAGCCTGCAGCCAACAGCTCAGTTAGAATACCGCGCTCCACATCACGAGGCCTGCAATGAAGATCGCCGTATTGGATGATTACCAGGACGTTTTCCGCACGCTCAAGTGCTATCCGCGGCTCAAGGGCCACGAGGTCGTCGCATTCCACGACTCCGAGAAAGATCCGGTGAAGCTGGCGGCGCGACTCGATGGTTTCGACGCGGTGATCCTGCTGCAGCAGCGCACGCCGTTCCCGCGAGCCGTGGTCGAGAAGACCCGGACGCTCAAGGTCATCAGCCAGACTGGCCGCAACGTCAATCACATCGACGTGGCGACGTGCACCGAGAAGGGGATCCTGGTGTGCGGCTCCGGGGCCGGATTGCCCAACCATACGGCCGAGCTGACCTGGGGCCTGATCTTCTCGGCACTGCGCCATATCCCCGAGGAGGTGCAGCAACTCAGAGCAGGAAAATGGCAGACCACGCTCGGCACGACGGTGGTCGGCAAGACGCTGGGCGTTTACGCCTACGGCCGCATCGGCAACATCGTCGCCAAGGTCGGCCGGGCATTCGGCATGCGCGTCATCGCCTGGGGCCGCGAGGGCTCGACCGCGCAGGCGCGGACGGATGGATTCGAGGTGGCGGCGAGCCGCGAGGCGTTCTTCGAGACGTCCGACATCGTGAGCCTGCACATCCCGCTCAACAAGGAGACCCGCGGGATCGTGAAGTATGCCGATCTCGCGCGCATGAAGCCGACTGCGCTGATCGTCAATACCAGCCGCGGTCCGATCATCGAGGCGGAATCGCTGGTGAAGGCACTGAAGGAAGGACGGCCGGGATTGGGCGCGTTCGACGTCTACGACGATGAGCCGGTGCTGGGCGGCAACCATCCATTATTCAAGATGAGCAACGTCGTGTGCACGCCGCACCTCGGCTACGTCGACCGGGACACCTACGAGAAGTACTACGGCGCGGCGGTGGATTCCGTGCTCGCCTTCGCGGACGGCAAGCCGGTCAATATCCTGAATCCCGAAGCGCAGAAGAAGTAAGGACCGCCAGCGACCGGCTGGAATTCATGAGAGCCTGGCTGGCGATCGCGTTTCAGGAGTCGGTCTACAGGCGCGCGCTGAAAATGACGGTCGTCGTCGGATCGATTCTGGCCTTCATCAACCACGGAGACCGGTTATTTTCCGGGGACATGACGGCGTCGGAGTGGATCAAGATCGCGCTGACGTTCCTGGTGCCGTACTGCGTGTCCACGTTCGCGAGCGTGCAGGCGATACGCCAGCTCTCGCGCAAGGCATAAAAAAAGCTGCGCCCGCGCAGCTTTTTTTTCATCTGTCACCGATGTTCAGTGCAAATGTTTATTGCGCGGATGCAGGGGAATGACGGTCGAGGAGCCGGTCGTGTGCTCGCCCGTCATTTTCTTCGTCGCCCAATCCTGCTCGAACAGCTGATTCACCATCGCGGTGACCTGGTCCACGGCTGTCTTGCCGAGGTGGCGGGCCAGCATGCCTGATACGTCCTCCACCACGCACTGGCGGCGGAATTCGTGAATTGCCTCCGGGTTGGGGCCGACGAACATCTGGTAGAACTCGTCTTCTCCGTTCTCGGGGTAGTAAGTGACCTCGATCTCGGAGGCGTACTCGGAGAGCGAGCCCAGGCTCTGGAATGCCTCTTCCAGCCGCGCGTGGAAACTGCGGCCGACCTCGCCGGTCCAGCATAGGTTAATGGTGCGTTCGCGCGCGTCGAACTGGATTCCCGGCTCCTCGCGCTCGATGCTGTGCGCCTCGGCGATCGCCTCGACGTCGAGATATTCGAGCCACGGGCGCAGCGCGAGCTCGATCTGCGACAGGCGCACGCCTCTGCCGAGAAAAATATTGCCGTGTACGTGGACTTCCATCCGCATTGCCCGCCTGGTGCCTGGGTACGCTAGGGGGCGGTAAGAATAGCACAAACCGGCGGCGACCGACGGCGCGCGAGTGGCGAAAGACGCACGAGGACCGGAGCTCGCGACGGCTGGTTTATCATCATTGGGTACTCAATAAATAAAGGAGGGGGACATGACCGTAACCCTAAAGACAGCGGCGACTGCCGTTTGGTTCGCGGTAGCGGGTTTTGCAGGCGGGACGTGGGCGCAGGCGTATCCGGCAAAACCAATTCGCATTGTGGTGCCGTTCCCGCCGGGCGGTACATCCGACATCCTCGCGCGCACGCTGGGCCCGAAGCTGACTGCGGAGTGGGGCCAGCCGGTGGTCGTGGACAACCGCCCGGGCGCGGCCGGCAACATCGCGGCTGAGCATGTCGCTCGCTCGGCCGGCGACGGCTACACGCTATTCGTCACGACGGTCGGGATCCATGCGATCCATCCGTCGCTCTACAGCAAGCTGCCATTCGACGCGATCCGCGATTTCACGCCGATCACCAACCTCGTAATGCTACCGACCGTGTTGACGGTCCACCCGTCGGTTCCCGCGCAGTCAGTGAAAGCGCTGATCGCGCTCGCAAAGAGGCGTCCCGGCGACCTCAGCTACAGCTCCGCGGGTAGCGGCAGCCAGCCGCACCTCACCGCGGAGATGTTCAAGACGATGGCGGGGGTCAATATCCTGCACGTGCCGTACAAGGGTGCTGCCCAGCAACTCACCGATCTTGTCGCGGGGCACGTGGCGTTGACTTTCGCCACCGCGCCCTCGGCAGTACCGTTCATCAAGAGCGGGCAGATGCGCGCGATTGGCGTCTCCAGCGGCAAGCGCGCGGCGGCGTTGCCCGACGTGTCAACCATCGCGGAAGGCGGCGTGCCCGGCTACGAAGCAGTGGGCTGGAACGGCCTGGTGGGACCCGCCAACATGCCGGCGCCGGTGCTCGACAAGATCCACACCGCGACGGTGAAGATTTTTCAGATGGCAGACGTCCACGGGCGGATGACGTCGCTCGCCGCGGAGCCGCAGACCACCACGCCCGCCGAGTTCGCGGCGTACATCAAGGCCGAGACCGTGCGCTGGGCGAAGGTCGTGAAGGATTCGGGCGCCAAGCTTGACTGACGGCTGGCGGGAACTCCCGGCGGATGCCGGAGCCATGTTTCCGCCTTGCGCCTTGCCGATGCTGTCATCCTGCCGGCCGCTCAATGCGTTAGTGGGTTCGGATACGCAATGCATGTCTGAAGCCCCCACCCGTCGCCTGATACTGATTGCGCTGCTGCTGGGCGCGGTCGGCGGCTGCAATCTGGTGCGCGACGCGACGACCCGGCTGCCCGGTCCGCGCATGTACGAAAAAGGCGCAGCCGTGATCGAGGGCATTCGAGCCTTCGAACAACGCATCGGGTTCCAGCCGACCGATAATTTTCTCAACCCGACCCGTGAAACCGAGTCCTATCCCTTCTGCGGCTTCGCATCGCGCCTGGTTCTGCCGTATACCTACGAAGATCCTTCTATCCACTGGCAGAGTTCGACGGCCACCGAAAGCGATTGCCGCCAGCTCGCCGGCGAAGGCATGGACGTGTACTTCGGTCAATCCGAGGCGATCGGCGAAATTGGCGCCCCGGTGACTCCCTCGATGCTGGCCGGTTCCCTGGTCCGCTTTGTTTACCTGGTCATACACGAAGACTGCCACGATCAGTACGATTTTCCCCGGGGCATCGAGGAGGCGCTCTGTAACGTCATCGCCTACAACGCCATGGTGGAATACGCGACCGAGAACGAGCGGCCCGGATTCCTGGAGCGCACGGCCATGCGGCGCTACGCCGAGCGGGAGTCCGAACGCACGCGCGCAGCGAAGGCGCTCTACGAGGAACTCGAGCGCTTGTACGCCCGTTTTGGCCGAAAGGAAATATCGGCGCAGGCGCTCATGGACGAACGCGCAAAGGTGTTCGGCCGGGTCGAAAAGGCGCTGGCGCTGGAACGCGGCTCCGTCACCAATGTGCGCATTGCCAACGAAATGACTTACAGCCGGCACTTTCCGTTCCTGGAAAGCGTGTTCAAAGCGCACGATCGCGATCTCGCCCGCACCGTCTTCTTCTTCAGACGGGTGGATGCACTCAAGCCGTCAAGGGCAAGTATCCTGAAACAGCTCCGGCTGAAAAGCGAGGAGAGCCTGGAGTTCATCCGCGCCCATGAGGCCGCGGTGCTGGAGACGATCCGGAAGGAACTCGACGCCGCGAAGCTGCGCCTTCCGTGACTAGTGACTAGTGACTAGTGACTAGTCACTAGTGGCGCGTGGCCGCGCGTCGTCGGTCTTGATGAAGAACACCAGGAAGTTGGCCGCGATGATGGTGCCGGCCAGGAAGAAGAACGCGGTATGGATGTCGTAAGCGTCCGCGATCATGCCGAAGATCGCGGGCGAGATGCTGGCGCCCACCGCGGTAATGCCGAACTGCAACCCGACACCGCTGCCGGCGAGATGATGCGGTGTGGATTCGACGGCCCACGCCTGGAGCACGGGGCGCATCGCGTACAGGAAGAATCCAACCAGCGCGATGAATACCACGAACAGCACGGTCTTGCTGGCGAGCGCCATCGCCGCGATCGTGATGCCCGTCAGGATCGTGCTGGAGATGACGATGCGCTTGCGGCCCATCCGGTCCGACAAGTAGCCGGCGAACGGGCTGGCGATGAACCCCGCCATTTGCAGCACCGTCATGCACACGCCGACCAGGAAAGGTGAGTAGCCCAGTTCGTAGGCAAGGTAGACCGGCAGGAAGGTGAGCAGCCCGGTCTGCGTCATGGTGCGGAAAGCGGAGCTCACGCACACCAGCAGGAGCGTGCGATTCTTGAGCAGGCTCGCGAAATCCTTCAGGTAGTCCTTGAAGCCGCGCGTTTTGCTGTCGGCGTCGTTAATGGATCCGCCACGGGACGCAACGGCAAAAGCGCCCAGCATGACGAGAATCATGACAGCCATCACGATGCCGGGCACGACGTTGATTACCACCACGGTGCGCCAGCTGTACCAGACCAGCAGCGTGCCGACCACGAGCGGTGCGAGCGCATCGGCGACGTTGCCGCCCATGCCGTGGAACGACAGCACCAGGCCTTTGCGGTCGGGATAGCGGTAGGCCAGGGTGGAAATCGCGGCGGGGTGCCAGAGATTGTTGCCGATGCCGACCAGCGTCACGCACACGAGCAGCATCCAGTAGCTGTGCGTGAGGCTCATCAGCGCGTAAGGGAAGCCGACCCAGAACAGCGAGGTCGCCATCAGGTAACCCTTCTTGCCGACCATGTCCACGACCATCCCGCCGGGGAGATTGGAGATCGCTCCGACCGCGTGCTGCACGGTCATGATCAGACCGATTTCCGTGTAGGAGAGGCCCAGCTCCTTGCCGATCAACGGCAGCAGCAGGAAAAACGTCGCGGTGTACCAGTGCGTGAGGCCGTGCCCGGCGGAGATCAACCAGACATCTTTGAAGGAGCGGGGTGCGGTGGCGGTCGTGGCGGCGGCAGTGTTCACGATGCGGTCCTGGAGTCCTTGAGTGCATGCGAATCATAGCACCGGCTGCGACCTCCCACCAATCGCGCGCATCGTATAATTCCACGTTAAATCCAGACGCTTCGCGCTGGTTTAACTTCACGCGTTCGAACCGACGAATGGATCGCGGTTCAACGCGCGATTTCCACGACAAGAAATTTTCCAGCAGCACGAGCATTACACGAAATGCGCACCGATCTCGAACGATTCTTCAATCCGCGCTCGATCGCAATCATCGGCGCATCGCAGGACTTCATCACGATCAGCGGGCAGCCGCTGAAGCACCTGCAGTCGCACGGCTACAAGGGGAAGCTCTACCCGGTCAACCCGCGCTACCCGGAAGTGGCGGGCGTGAAGTGCTATGCCTCGCTCGCCGAGGTGCCGGAGACGCCCGACCTGGTGCTGATCCTGGTCAACGCCGCGCGCGTGGCGGACATGCTCGGGCAATGCGGTGCGAAGGGCGTGCCGTACGTGATCATTTTCAGCTCAGGCTTTTCCGAGATGGGCGGCGAGGGCGTGAAGCTGCAGCAGCAGCTCGCGGAAATCGCGCGCCGATACGACATCGGCGTAATCGGCCCCAACTGCCAGGGCATGATGAATGTCGCAGACGGCGTATTCGCAGGCTTTGGCTCGGTGTTTTTCACCGACTACGAGGCGGGCCGGGTGAGCATGGTCTCGCAGTCGGGCGGCTTCGGCTTCTCGGTGATGAATCTCTCGTCCAAGGACGGCGGGCTGCCGTTCCGGCAAATGGTCACGACCGGCAACGAGATCGGCGTGTCCACGCTCGAGTTCATGGATTACTTCATCCGCGACACCCATACCGACATCATCGCCGGCTACCTCGAGGGTGCGAAGGATGCCTGGCGCCTGCCGGAGATCGGCCAGAAGGCGCTCGCCGCCGGCAAGCCGATACTGATGTGGAAGGTCGGCAACACGGAGCAGGGGCAGAGAGCGGCGGCCTCGCATACCGCCAACCTCGGCGGCGCCATGGCGCTTTACAAAGCGGCCTTCAGGCAGAACGGCATCATCCAGGTCGAGGACGTCCAGGACGTGGTGGACTACGGCCGCGCTTTTCGCGCTGGCCGGTTGCCGCGGGGCAACCGGCTCGCGATCATCACCATCTCCGGCGGCGCCGGGATACTGATGACCGACGAGTGCATCGGCCGCGGCATGCAACTTGCGCAACTCGCGCCGGAGACGGTGGCCAGGCTGCGCGAATTCGTGCCCAGCTTCGGCTCGATCAACAACCCGGTGGACGTCACCGCGGCAATCTTCAACGATCTCACGCTCATCAACCGCACCCTGCAGGCCATCGTGGACGACCCGGGCGTGGACTGTATCGCCATGATCAATGCTTCGCTGCAGGGCGAGATCGCGAAGAAGATCGCGGCCGAGATCGTGGCCGTCGCGAACAAGACTGACAAGCCGATCTGCATCGCATGGAGCGCGCGCGACGTGATGGCGCCGGAAGCCTACGCCGCACTCGAGGCCGCGCGCATCCCGCACTACAAGTCACCGGTACGCTGCGGCCGTGCGATGGCGGCGGTGTCGTGGTACGCGGAGGCCAGGCGCCGCCATGAGCGGCAGAAAAAGGAAAAACCGCTCGTGCTGGCCGGTGCGACGGCCCGGAAGGCGCTGGAGGGCCGGACCGCCGACGTCTCCGAGCACGCGGCCAAGCGCATCCTGGCCGAGTACGGCATCCCGGTGACCCGGGAGGAACTGGCCACGACGAAAGAACAGGCACTCGCAAGCGCGAAGCGGATCGGTTACCCGATCGCGATCAAGGTGCAGTCGCCCGATATCTCGCACAAGACCGAAGCGAAAGCGGTCAGGCTCAACATTGCCTCCGACGCCGAGCTGGCCGCGGCGCATGATGAAGTGCTGGCGAACGCGCGCGCCTATCGAAAGGATGCGAATATCGAAGGCGTGCTGGTGCAGGAGATGGTCAAGGAGGGCGTCGAAGCGATCCTCGGCATCACTAACGATCCCCTGTTCGGCCCGGCGGTGATGTTCGGGCTGGGCGGCATTTTCGCGGAAGTCCTGAAGGACGTCGCGTTCCGGCTCGCGCCGGTGACTCCGTCGGTCGCACGTGAGATGGTCGAGGAGATCGCGGGCTACCCGGTGCTGGCCGGTGCGCGTGGAAAGCCGCGCGCCGACGTGGATGCGCTGGTGGAGGCGATCGTCCGCCTCTCCGCACTTGCCGTAGACTTGAAGGACTGCGTTGCCGAGCTCGATATCAATCCCCTTTTCGTTTTCGCCGAAGGCCGTGGAGTCAAAGCCGCCGACGCGTTGATCAAGCCCAGGAATAGTGATAAGTGACAAGGACTCCCGGCAACCGCCGGTCAAAACTCATATCACCTATCACTTATCACTTATCACGCTTACCAGGTAAGCTGAAGCTATGAATCTCTCTCCCGACGTCGCCCGGTTGTGCGAAGAGGTGAGGCGTTTCATCCAGAAAGAGGTGGATCCGCGCTCGCGCTGGATCGAGGAGCACGACGCGATCCCCGAGGAGCTGCTCAAAGCGGGGCGGGAGTTGGGGCTATTCGGGCTCACGATTCCCGAGCAGTATGGCGGCATCGGGCTCGACCTCGCCGGCAAGTGCGCGGTAGAAGAGGAGATGGGGCGGACCAATTACGGCTTTGCCACCGTCATCGGCAACCACACCGGTATCGGCACCACCGGCATTGTCGCGCTCGGCACCGAGGCGCAGAAGCGCAGGTACCTGCCGCGCATGGCCACCGGCGAGTGGGTCGGCTGCTTCGCGCTGACCGAGCCGCACGCCGGCTCCAACCCCGCCGATATCAGGACCAGCGCGGTGAAGAAGGGCGACCGCTACGTGCTGAACGGCGAGAAGATCTACATCACCAACGGCGGCATCGCGCAGGTCTTCACGGTGATGGTGGTGACCGACCGGTCGAAAGGCATCAAGGGCATCTCGGCCTTCATCGTCGAGCGCGGCTACCAGGGCTTCGGCATCGGCAAGAACGAGCACAAGATGGGAATGCACGGCTGCACCACGGTGCCGCTGGCGTTCACCGACTGCGAAGTGCCCGCGGAAAACCTGCTGGGGCCCGAGGGCATGGGCTACGTGCAGGCGCTGAAGACGCTGACGATGGGTCGCGTGACCATCGCCGCGCGCTGTTGCGGCATGATGGACAAGCTGATCGAGCGCTGCGTGGACTACATGAAGACGCGCACGCAGGGCGGCAAGAAGATCGCCGAGCACCAGGGGCTGCAGTGGATGCTCGCCGACATGGGCGTTGCGCGTGACGCCTCGCGTCTGCTCACGCAGCGCGCGATTGACTCGATCGTCGGCGGCGAGCGTGGCACGCTCGAGGCTTCCGCCGCCAAGCTCTACGCCACCGAATCCCTCGGGAAGGTGGTGGATTGCGCGGTGCAGATTCACGGCGGCATGGGTTACATGCGCGAGGCGGGCATCGAGACCGTCTTCCGCGACGCGCGCATTACGCGCATTTATGAGGGTTCCTCTGAAATCCAGAGGAATATCATTGCTTCACAATTGCTTAAGGACGAGTGATAAGTGATAAGTGATAGGTGATAAGTGATAAGAATTCCCGGCGGAGCCGCCGGGGTTGAACTCCTATCACTTATCACCTATCACTTATCACGCACTTATGAGAATGAAGAGATATGACAACCGTTAAGCAACTGATGAGTCTGGAAGGTCGAGTAAGCGTCGTGACCGGCGGGGCCACCGGGCTCGGGCTGCAGATGGCGAGGGCGCTGGCGGAAGCCGGATCGAACGTGGTCGTGTGCTCGCGCAAGCTGGAGAACTGCGAGCAGGCTGCCGCCACGCTGGAAAAGCTCGGGGTGAAGGCGCTTGGATTGGCCTGCGACGTCACCAAGCCGGACCAGGTGGAGGCGGTGAAGGACGCGACGCTCAAGACATTCGGGCGCGTGGACGTGCTGATCAACAATTCCGGACGCGCGTGGGTCGCGCCGCCGGAGGAAATGCCGCTCGACCGCTGGCAGCAGATCATGGACCTCAACACCACGGCGCCTTTCATCTGCTCGCAGATATTCGGGCGCGAGATGATCAAGCAGAAGCGCGGCAAGATCATCAACATCGCCTCGATCGCGGGACTGCAGGGGCGCAACCCCAGGGCCTACAGTTCCATCGTCTACAGCACGAGCAAGGGCGCGCTGGTCAACTTCACGCGCGACCTCGCGATCAAGTGGGCGCAGCACAACATCCACGTCAACTGCATCTGCCCAGGCTTCTTCGTGACGCCGATTAACCAGAAGCTATTTGAGCAAAATGCCGAGCCGATCCTGCGCGAAATCCCGCTCGGGCGCACCGGCGGCGAGAACGACCTGAAAGGCATCGCCGTGCTGCTGGCGTCCGACGCGTCCAACTTCATGACCGGGGCGATCATCCCGGTCGACGGCGGTACCGTAGCGTGGTGACGAAGTGAAGAAGTGACGTACGGCGCGGAAAGTCTCCAGCCGGGTCTCCCGTCACTTCATCACTGTTTTTCAACTGGGCTGAATTCCGGCGGTGTGGATGACCCTCCGCCATTTCTCGATTTCTCGCTGCATGAACCTGCCGAATTCCTGTGGCGAGCTGCCGACGGGATCGGCGCCTTCTCTCGATAGCCGCTCGTGGGTGTCCGGCTGCTTGAGGATAGCGCCAACCTCCGCGCCGATCTTGTTCACGACTTCCAGCGGCGTGCCGGCCGGCGCGACGATGCCGTACCACGTCGCCGATTCGTAGCCCTTGACTCCCGCTTCCTGCATGGTCGGCAGCTCCGGCGCTGCGCGCGTGCGGGTTGCACCAGTGACCGCGAGCGCGCGCACTCTGCCCGAGCGCACGTGGCCCAGCGCAGTGAGTATGCTCGGGAAGTTGATTGCGACCTGGCCGCTGATCACGTCCACCATCCCCGGCTGGACGCCCTTGTAGGGGATATGCAGGATGTCCACGCCGGCGAGCTGCTTGAATAGCTCTCCCGACAGGTGGCTGCCTGTGCCGTTGCCCGCCGAGGCGAACGAGAGCTTGCCGGACTGCGCCTTGGCGAACCGCACCAGTTCTTTCACCGATTTCGCCGGTACCGAGGGATGGACCACCAGCATCAGGTTCTGCGTGGCGACCAGCGACACCGCCGCGAAGTCCTTGACCGGGTCGTAAGGCAGTTTTTTCTGCAAGCTCACGTTGGTGCAAAGCGATGCGATGGTGCCGAGCATCAGCAGGTAGCCGTCGGGCGGCGCTTTTGCGGTCAGGTCGGCTGCGATAACGCCGCCCGCGCCGCCGCGGTTGTCGACGATGACCTGCTGTCCCCAGCGTTCCGAGAGCTTGGGTCCGATAGTGCGCGCGAGCGTGTCCACGCTCCCGCCCGGCGTGCTGGGCACGAGCAATCGGATCGGCCGCGAGGGATACGGCTGCGCGAGCGCAGCGGCCGATCCAAGGGAAAAGGCAAAAGTGAAAAGGTAAAAGGACGCCCAAGCCGGTTTCAGGCTGGCACGCTTGGTGTTTCCGTGCATTAATTTTCCCTTTCCTCTTTCCTCTTTCCCCTTGCCGTCAGGGCTGAAAGCCGACAGCTCCCTCGTACTTCGCGACCACGTCGGCGGAAGGCAGGAATTCCTCCTCGAGCCGCTTGATCTCGGAAAAGCCCATGAAGGCGTGCATGTTGCCGGCCGGGTGCTCCTTGACGCGGGCTTCGAAGCGCTTGACCGCCTCGACGTCGTCGCGCGCGAATTCCTCGAAGTAGTCGCACATCGCGACGGTGGAGCAGCGCAGCGAGCCCGTCGCATTCGAGACGATGGCGATGCCGAACTCGTTGAGCCGCGCGAGGTTGAGCCGCGGCGAGACACCGGTGCGGTTGAAGTGGAGCGGGCCCTTGATCTCCCTCGCAACGCGCTCGAGTTCGGTCTCGGAGGTCAGCGCTTCCGGAAAAATCATGTCGGCGCCGGCGTCGAGATAGGCGTTGCCGCGGCGGATCAGTTCGTCCACGCTGCCGCCGGCGACGCCGCGCGCGTCGCAGCGGGCGATCAGGACGAAATCCGGATCGAGCTCGCGCCGCACCTTGTCGGCCGCGCGAATCTTGCCGATCATTTCCTCCGCGGGCACCACCTGCTTGCCGGCAACGTGGCCGCAGCGCTTGGGCGCGACCTGGTCTTCGATATGGATGGCGGCCGCGCCCGCCGCGATGAAGTCTTCCACGGTGCGCATGACGTTGATGGCGTTGCCGAAGCCGGTGTCGGCGTCGGCGATCACGGGGATGCGAACCGCGCGGGCGATATAACGCGTGGTCATCACGATTTCGTCGAGCGTGAGCAACCCGACGTCCGGCTTGCCGAGCAGCGCGGCTGACACGCCGTACCCCGTCACTCCGCAACAGGGGAAGCCCGCTTTTTCGATGATCATCGCCGAGAGTGCGTTGTACGCCCCGGGCTTGACCAGTGTTTTCTTCCGCTTCAGCAGATTGCGCAGCGCCTTGCCGGGTGATTCACGCATGGAACGCTCCTGAGTGGGAAGACCGGATTGTAGTCCAGCGTTTGAACTACGGGCAGATGCCACCCATCGCTGGGTTAGAATGCAATTCCCACTCGATGCAGCGGAGATTTCGATGGCCAGCAAAGGTCGCCAGCTCAAGGAACTGATCAATTCACCCAAGATACTCGTCGCCCCCGGCGTCTACGACGGCTACAGCGCGCGCCTGGTCCAGAAAATGGGATTCAAGACCGGCTCGATCACCGGCGCGGGCACTTCCGAGAGCCGCCTCGGCTGGGCCGACCGCGGCGTGATGGGGCTGGACGAGAACGTCGCTAACGCGCGGCGGCTCGCCGATTGCACGGACTTGTTGCTGCGAGCGGACGCTGACACCGGCTACGGCAACGCGATGAGCGTGTATTTCGCGACGCGCGCGTTCGAGAAGGCGGGCGTGGCGGCGGTCATGTTCGAAGACCAGGTGTGGCCCAAGCGCTGCGGCCACATGGCCGGCAAGAGCGTGATCCCGGCGGAAGAGATGGTGCAGAAAGTGAAGGCCGCGTGCGACGCGCGCATCGATCCCGATTTCATCATCATCTCGCGCACCGATGCCGCCGGCACGCACGGCGTGGACGAGGCGATCCGCCGGCTCAACATGTACGCCGAAGCCGGCGCGGATTGCATGTACGCCGACGCGCTGATGTCCAAGGAGGACATCGCCAAGGTCGCGAAGAACGTGCCGAAGCCGCTCATCGTCAACATGGGCCTGGGCATGCGCTCGCGCAAGACCACGCCGCTGATGACGCCGAAGCAGCTGCAGGACATCGGCGTGGCGGTGGTGAGCTATCCGCGGCTGCTGACGACCGCGGCGCTGCAGGGCATGATGAACGCCATGAAGGTGTTCAAGGAAGAGGTGATGGACAAGGAAAAGCTCGTCGCGCGCGACGACCTCCAGGTCTCGTTCGAGGAACTCAACGACCTGATGGGCATGAAGGAGCTCGACGAGATGGAGCGGAAATACGCCGGCGGCTGAAAGCAGGGATGAGGGCGGAGGGCGAAGGGATGAGGAAATTACGCTGGTCGGTGCCTGAGAAACGAAACGCGAAGGAATCTGGCTCCGCGGTGCGGGGGTCATCCCTCATCCCTTATCCCTCATACCTTGGGATGGCAAATCCATGGGCATGACCATTGCAGAGAAGATCTTGGCAAGGAAGAGCGGGCAAACCCGGGTCGTGCCGGGCGACGTGGTCACGGTGGGCGTGGACGTCGTCGTGCTGTTCGACAACAATTTCATGCCCAGCATCTGGCGCGATATCCTCAAGGTGCACGACCCCGAGCGCATCATCGTGGCGCTCGACCATCGCGTGCCGGCGCCCAACCAGCAGGCCGCGGCAGCACACCGCACCAGCCGCGAGTTCGTCCGCCGCTTCGGCATCAAGCGCTTCCACGATGTCGGCCCCAACCAGGGCATCAGTCACCAGCTCGTCGCGGACCACGGCTACGCGCTGCCGGGCTCGGTGTTGGTGTGCAGCGATTCGCATACGTGCAGCGCCGGCGTGTTCAACTGCCTCGCACGCGGCGTCGGCGGGCCGGACGTGATGTACGCCGCCACCAAGGGCACGACCTGGTTCCGCTGTGGCGAGACGATCCGCTATGAGCTCACCGGCACGCTGTCGCCCGCCGTCACCGCCAAGGACGCTTTCCTCCAGATCGCCGGCACGCACGGCGCGCACGCGACGCAGAACGTCGAGTACGGCGGGTCCGGCCTTGCCGGCCTTTCGATCAACGCGCGCAAGACGCTGACCACGATGTCGGCGGAGCTCTCCGCCGAGTTCGCGACGTTCGAGCCCGATGGCGTGATGCTGGATTGGGTGC
>Ga0137409_10002550_pt1 | contig 19472 bp, 13 predicted proteins | sample CZODoug1_16funga_FD_122059 | JGI IMG/M metagenome (GOLD analysis project Ga0137409, IMG submission 122059) | Vadose zone soil fungal communities from Angelo Coast Range Reserve, California, USA - CZODoug1_16fungal (Hybrid Assembly) | ecosystem: Environmental > Terrestrial > Soil > Vadose zone... | reverse complement strand
ATAACTTTCGTTAAGCTGATGAACACTCGGCCGGGATCGCATCCAAATTGGCGTAGGGGGATAAATCCGGTCAGAAACAAAGCTCGCCAGGCAATGTCGAGCCGACTCAGTTCTGCGGGTGATGCCGAATCACCACCGAATCCATGAAAAAGCCCCGGCGGAAGGGGTCCGCCGGGGCTCGATGGTGAAACGTCTCTTGCGCTGCGCTAGTCGGACGTGGCGAACGAGCGCTGAGCGCGGAACGTCACGGCCAGGATACCCTGGTCCTTGGCGGTGTAGGTGCCGGTCGGACGCAAGCCTACGGACTTGCTGAGCGTGACCGCCTGCCCCTCGAACGCGGTCTCAATGCGCGTGTAGAGCACATCAACCGCGAGCCGGAAGCCAGCCACCGGATACCAGTTGGTGACGGCACCAACGGTCCAGTAGTTGAAGCCGGGGTCGCATTCGACGCCGGTCCCGACCCGGATGTTCTGGTTCGCAGCGCTCGCACTGGCGTTACCGCAGAACAAGCGACTGCTGATCACGTTGTCGTTGTACCTGACCTGCGTGTAGGTCCCGTACACCGCAGTCGAGAAGTTGGCCAGCCAGAAGTGCTCCCAACCCGCGCCCGCCGTCCAGGTCGTCGTCAGCTCAAGCTGACCGCCGTTGACGAAGACGCCATCTGTGATCACGCCCAGCGCAACCGTGTTGCTGCTGCCGAACAGGCCGGGGCTGTTCAGGTTGCTGCCGCCTGCGTAAGCGGCCGCACCGACGCCGTAGTTGAAGTAGCCACCGAAGTGATCGCCGGGGCCAGCCCAGGGCGCCTTGATGTCGATGCCCGACAGCACCGCCCAGCCCCACTTGTCGTCCGGATGGCCGCATTGCGACGTGCCCGCTTGCCCGCCAAAGCAGCCGGTGCCCGGAACGGCCGCGACCGCATTGGTGCCTTGCGTGTTACCGCTATCCGAGGTCGCCGCGATGGCCGCTGCGTCGTTGTAGTAGGTTGCGTTGACCTTGTTGAAGACCGCCGATACGCCAAAGCGACCCCAGGCTTGGTTGACCGCGAAGTTGATCCACGGCGTCGGATGCTGATAGGGCCCGAACGCGGTGTTCGGGTTGGTGCCAACCGTGGTCGCGTTGTTCGACAGGTTGGCGATCGCCTTGGTGCGCCGCTCGTCGGCACCGACGTTGAGCGTCATGCCATTGCCGAGCTCCCAGGTATAAGCGATCTGGTTGGTGCCGTTGGCGCCAGTATCGCTCTGGTTCTGGGTCTGGTGCAGGGACTTGAAGGTGTCGTCACCAGGCGTCCCGGGCGTGTCGGTGAACGACTTGGTGTGGCCGAACGTGAAGCCCGCCCACTGGATGAAGGCGCGGGCCGGGCTGACCGTGATCGAGTTCTGGTCCTGGTTGTCGATATGCACCGCCACATAGGTGCGCAGCGTGCCATAGGCGGTCTGCGTGCGGCTGTCGAAGTTGAAGTGCGCGCGGTGCCGTGTCGAGTACGGGCTCACCGAGCGATCTTGCGCGCCAGGGGCGCCGGTGTAGTGCGGCGTACGAGCGCCGGTGACATTCCAGCCGTAGTCGGCCCGGACGTAGCCACCGATCTTGAGACAGATGTCGCTACCCGGAATGTAGTAGAAGCCCTCGCCGTAGAGGGTACAGATCTTCACGTATTCGACCGGTTTGGCCTTGACGGGAAGATCGGCAGCCTGCGTCCCCGAAACTGCGACAAGTCCTGCCGCGGAGCCGAGGAGAAGACTTTTCACCATCTTCATTCGAACCTCCAAGTTGCTCTTCATGGGAGGGTTCCGTCTCCGCCGGGTGCGTTGTCGCCCCATGGATGGAAGGTCCCCTTCAGTCCCCTCGTCCGTTCAGACCCCGGATCAAAAAACCCCTTCCAGACCCGGGACCTAAACTTGGCGACCTAGGGATGCCCCCTCCGTCGCACCGCCACCTTACTCGACGACTCTCTATTGGCAACGATTAACCATGCGAGTTACCAACAACCAACGCAGTTTTCAGCCGTGTGTTGCTTGAAAAACACTCATTCTCCAGCCGCAGAGTGTCCTTCCAGCCAGTTATTGGAAGGTTATGCTTCCATCTTGCGCGTCCGAAATAGCCGTGATAATCAATCAGTGCTTTCAGCCAGCATATTTTATGCGCTTTTTACGAAATTAGACGATAATTTTACATAACGTTTACTTTGTCCTGGGCGATCTCGCGAATCGGTGCTCATCTACCGCCCAAGGCCTCTGCCCCAAGTCAATTGCGGTCCTCGCCCCTACCTCGATCCACGCCGCGAGCCCGTTCTCTGGCCACGACCGGAGAAACAATGCGAAACATTGAAATCGATGGCCCCTGCTTCTCAAGCGCTCAAGGCGTTGCTGAGGAATACGGCCGCTAATCTAGGCGCGTCGGCAATATCAGCAGATCAACGCGAGAACTAGTCTTCCGTATTCACAGAAGGCAACATCTATATTTACTAAAGAGAAGATTGGTCAGCCTTGGAGCACAAGCTGCAAGACGACGACTCAACAAACCGCAATCAAATAATGACGGAGCCGAATAATGGCGGAGAGGATGGGATTCGAACCCATGATACGGCTTTAGGCCGTATAACGGTTTAGCAAACCGCCGCCTTCAGCCACTCGGCCACCTCTCCGATGCCGAACCCGTATCGACCGCGCTGACCTCGGTCAAGGTGCGGCACTCCTCCTCACGAAGCCCCCGTCAGTCGACGACAATATGAGCCGGCGTAAGGCCGGCGCAATGCCGCTCCCAGATAGCAGTCAATGCGCGCTCAAGGTCGCGGGTGAATTGCCCCGTGTTGAACAGTGGGCCGCTCGTTCGCAACGCTTGCACGCGCGCCCTCAGCCCGGCCAGCGCATCACGATCGCCGGCCAGACGCAAGGCCAAGTTGTAGTAGTCGGCCAGGGAGGGGGCGATCAACTCAGGCAGTCCCGCCGCAGTCAAGATGCTGGCTGACACGCGGGAGGCAAATGTGTCCCCAGCCAGTGCGACCAGAGGGACTCCCGCCCACAAAGTGTCGCTCGCGGTCGTGTGCGACCCATAGGGGAAGCAATCGAGCGCCAAATCCGCCCGCGCAATGCGCGCAAGATGTTCGGGCGGCTCCACCATCGGGGCAAAGACCAGGCGCGCAGGATCGATCCCCCGGCTCGCCGCCTTGGCCACAAGCGCTCGCAAGGCCATGTCCTCGGGCTGGAGCAGCCAAAACACCGAGCGGTCGACCGCCTGCAATAGGCGCAGCCAGCAATCGAACACCTCGGGCGTCAGCTTGAAAGCTCCATTGAAAGAGCAGAACACGATCGCTTCCTCAGGAAGACCGTAAGCGCTCCGGCTCTGCGTCCTGGCGGCAGTTCGCTTGTCATCGTTGGCCTGATAAGTGTGCGGGAGCCGGACAATCTTCTCGGAAAAATGAGATTCATCCTGCGGCCGGATGAGCACGCGGTCCGCTACGACGTAGTCGATCCAGGGCGCTCCCAGCGTGCCCGGAAAGCCGAGCCATTGTATCTGCACGGGCGCTGGCCGCGCCGCCGGCACGCCCGGCCGCGCGCGCTTCGTCCAACCCGCAAGATCGATCAAGACATCGATCTCGTCGCGCGCGATCAGCTCCGCAACCTCGGAATCCGACATTCCGGTGATTGCAACCAAGCGATCGAACGCCGCCTCGAACCGCCTGCGATAGTCGTCGTCGGCGGGCGGCGAGAAATCGTAACCGACGACCTCGAAGCGAGCGCGATCATGCTGCTCGATCACTCCAACCATGAGGTGGGGGACCGCGTGACTGTAGAAATCGCCTGAAAAATAGGCGATCCGAATGCGCTCGCGCTTGCCCGTGCGTGCCGCATTGGCGCTTGCGGAACGTGGCAAAGCATCCGCGATCCGCTGTGCGCTCCTCCGCGCCGCCGCCAGCTGCTGCGATGCGCTTGCGCCCGCAACGAACAGCAACCGCCAGGGCACGCTCTCATCAACCGCGTCCTCGCCCTCTCCAATCGTGCAGGCCAGCGGCTCCAGGCGCGCGGCGAAGTCCCAGTCGCACGCGCGGCGGGCTGTGTAGATCGCCCAGATCGCCCGTCGCGGCTCGTTCCTGAATGCCACTGTCGCCTTGAACAGCTGAAGCGCATCCTCCGTGTCGCCGGCGTCGTCCAGCGCACTAGCGATGAGATCGAGGAGGCTCAGATTGTCCTCGCAGACGACCGTCCCGATTCCGCCGATGACGGCCAACGCTTCACGTGCCGCCGCGGCAGCCTCGCCAGCGCGTCCCTGCGGGCCCAACGCCAGCGCAAGGTTGGCGTGGCTGAACGGCGACGTCCGGTCGAGCGCTATGGCGCGACGAAAGCTCGTTTCGGCGTCGCGTAGCGCGCCACGGCGCATGAGCACGCGGCCGAGTTCGTTATGAGACGCAGCGACGTTGGGCTCCGCCGCGACCGCGAGGCGCAAATGCTGTTCGGCCTGTTCAAGCTGATCGAGCCCGGCCAGCGCTTCGCCGAGATGATAGTGCGCGGCCGGATGACCAGGCGCGAGCTCAAGCGCACGCTCGAGCAGCTCGCTTGCCTCATCGTTCCGCTTGCGCAGATGCAACACGCGGCCGAGCGCCACCAAGGTGCCAATCGAGGCGGGTTGCAAAGCCAGCGATTTGCGGAGGCTTCGCTCCGCCGGCTCATAGTCCTTGAGCTCGCATTGGCACAAGGCCAGGTTGTCCCAGAATTGCGGATCGTCCGGATGATCGCGCGCGGCGCGCTCGAAGTGTGGCAGCGCTTCGGAGAAGCGCCGCTGCGCTGCTAGCGCGAGGCCCAAGAGCTCACGCAGAATGGCTGTGCCAGCGAATGATTTCAGAACCGCCTTGGCACGCTGCTCCATATCGGGAAAGCGGCCGAGACTATAAAGCCTCAGCAGCTCATTGACCGCATCCTGCAGGCTCGGCGGCATCAGTCGTCCCCGTGGAAACCTCGATCTACCTAAAGCATGATCGCAATAAGGGGAACTGCCGATCGGAAAATACCATGATTACACAAAAGGTTAGAGCTTGATCCGAGCTCGATTCAGAACGGGGGGGAAGCGCCATCGTTGCCGCTACTTCACCACCAATGGCGTTGGGCTGCGCTGGTCAAACAGGATCTTGCGAACTGTCGGATCCCGCATGTCGACTTCGACGCCTCTTCGATTCGATCCGAATATGTATCGCGTGATCGACGGCAGGACGCGCCGGCACGCGCTCGAGCCACCGCTTGAGGTCTGGGAACTGGTTGATGTCCTGTCCCTGCCATCTGCCAGAACAGCAACTGATCGACCTCGACGCGGCCGCGCTCGTCGCGCGGATAGAAACGACCCGTCTTGCGTCCCAGATATTGCAGGATTGCACCCAACTCGAATTGAGATCGAACGGCCGCCCGGCCCGTCGGCGTCTACCATCACCGGCATACGGTTGTTGGAGGAGATCGAAAGAAACTCGGGCTTGAATTGCTCGCCCTTCGCCAGATTGACCGGAATGACTTTGTAGGGGAGCCGGCACCCCTCCAGCATGATCGAGATCTTCCACCCATTCGGCGTCGGCCAGCAGTAGAGCTCGATCGGCCCTGACTTCTTCTTGATTGCGTTTGAGAATCTGCGCTGGACGCGCTTGCGCGGGGTGCGGACCATGGAAGGCTCCTCGGAAACCGTTTCGAGCCATAAGGTCCCAGACCTGATACGCGCAACCCTACCCCTCAGCCCGAACTTGCCAGGCATCAGACACACCAAGGGCGTCGGCGAGAAACCGGAGATTAAAAGCCAGTGACAGGATAGGCCTGCCAGCTGCAGGGACCGGGCGCTGCCCTTTCCCTGATCCACCGCCTTTCACCCTTGCGAGCTTCCAGCCAGTGGCGCTTCAACCTCTGTCTCGCCGACGCCCTCTGTCGTCGACTGGAACCGGCGCTGTCTATAACGAGCTACACGGCGTAGGTCGTTACTTGGCAGCCGCCGGTCCGTGTGACGCGGTCACCGACATCAGAGCGATGTCAAAGACCGTGAAGTGGCGGCTGCCTACTTCTTCTTCCGGCGCTTCGTCTTCTTCGCGCCCTTCTTAGCCGCCGCCTTGGCCTTTCTCTTCTTCGCCATGCTGCCCTCCTAGCCGTTGAGTGAGTGGCGATATCGCTACAGCAACCGCGGGGATCGCGGCCGCTCCTCTTCAATTACTACAGAGTGAGACAAAAATCAGCGACCCACGCTCAATGAGGGGTGGATTCCGTGAGTTTGACACAAGCTGTTGTGGCCTGACGCGCGCGTGCGCGGCGCACAGTTGCGCATCACCATCGCGCGCTCGCGCGCTCTGCGCTGCTCGTTCTCTGGAATCAACAAGTGCCCATGAAATAAGGATTACATGCACGACAGCAACGCTCTCAGCAAGGCACGTAAGCATCGCACCGATGATCGATTCCCGGTGCGGCAAGATGGCGACGATGCACTCATCCACCATCGATTCACCTTGCCAAAATTTTTTTTCGGATTCCGCTCCGCGGAGGCACTTTCAGCTTTCGACTCGGATCGGAATCGCGCGAATCGCGCGCCGGGTGATTCGCTGGCAAGACCCTGAGGCACGATTTTTTTGCCCTCAGCGGGCGCATGACGCGTCGAGTCTGACGACCTGCACGGGGCATCGGCACGCTCAAGGAGCGGTTCCGGCAGCTCCGAGCGGGTTATCTGTCGCTGTCAGACGCCGAGCTTGCGCTTGAGCAGCTCGTTCACGACCTGCGGATTAGCCTTGCCCCCGGATGCCTTCATCACCTGACCGACGAACCAACCGATGAGCTTCGGATTGCTGCGCGCCTGCTCGACCTTGTCCGGGTTCTTGCCGATGATGTCGTCGACGACCTTCTCAATCTTTGAGAGGTCTCTTTCTTGCTTCATCTGGCGATGCTCGATGACAATTCTTATGTCACCTAGATCAGCAGCCGGTCCAATTTGAATAATAATTTCCAAGAGTTCCTTCGCTGACGGACCGGAAATTTCCCCTGACGACGCCAATTGAACAATTGCACTATTGACTGCAGGACCCGTCGGGCCGACTTGGACTGTGGGCCGTGTGGATCCCGTGGCCCCTGAAGGTCCAGTGACGGTGGGGAGTTCGGGTTGTTGAGCTTGTCCCTTGCCTTGATCGATTCGGCCCAAGTACTCATTGATGAGCCAATTTGCGGCTGCTTTCGGTTCCGCGCCTGCTTTCAGCATCCCCTCAAAGTACTCTGCGCGAACTCGTTCCGCGACAAGGACATCTGCATCGTAGGAGGACAGGCCATGGGACATGAAGCGCGCCTTAAACGCATCCGGCAGTTCCGGCAGATCGGCCTTGAGGGCCTCAACGAAAGCAGGTGAGAACTCGAGCGGCAACAGATCCGGATCGGGGAAGTAGCGATAGTCGTGCGCCTCCTCCTTGCTGCGCATCGAGCGCGTCTCGCCCTTGCCTGGATCGAACAGGCGGGTCTCCTGCTCGATCGCGCCACCGTCCTCCAAAATTCCGATCTGCCGGCGCGCCTCGTGCTCGATCGCCTGGCCAATGAACCGGATCGAGTTCACGTTCTTGATCTCGCAGCGCGTGCCGAGCGGCTCGCCGGGGCGCCGCACCGACACGTTGACGTCCGCCCGCAGATTGCCCTTCTCCATGTCGCCGTCACAGGTGCCAAGGTAGCGCAGAATGCTGCGCAGTTTGGTGACGTAAGCCTTGGCCTCCTCGGCTGAGCGCAGATCGGGCTTCGACACGATCTCCATCAGCGCCACGCCGGCGCGGTTGAGATCGACGAACGACATGGTCGGATGCTGGTCGTGCAGCGACTTGCCGGCGTCCTGCTCAAGATGCAGGCGCTCGATGCCAACTTTGATCGCCTCGCCATTGGGCAGATCGACCGTGACCTCGCCTTCGCCTACGACCGGCGACTTGTACTGACTGATCTGGTAGCCCTGCGGCAGGTCAGGATAGAAATAGTTCTTCCGGTCGAACACCGATTTGAGATTGATCCTGGCCTTGAGCCCGAGACCGGTGCGCACCGCCTGTTTGACGCATTCCTCGTTGATCACCGGCAGCATGCCGGGCATCGCGGCATCGACCAGCGAGACGTGCGAGTTGGGCTCGCCGCCGAACTCGGTCGAGGCCCCGGAAAAAAGCTTCGAGCGCGAATTCACCTGGGCGTGGATCTCAAGCCCGATGACGACCTCCCAGTCGCCGGTGGCGCCACGGATAAGCTTCTTGGGGTCTGCGGGGCGGGCGATAACGTTCATGGGACGAGACCTACACGGCAGCGGGACACGCTCGTATATCTAGCTACGACGGCCTATACTGAACAGGGAAGCTCAAACCTGACTAGCGGGCCAGCAGCATGACCGTCCATGCACCCATAACCATGACGAAAGACGCCTTTCTCGCCTGGGTCGAGCGGCGCGAGGAGCGGTATGAGTTCTCGGGGGGCCGTGTCACTATGATGGTTCGCGTAACGAGGAACCACGCAAGGGTCACAAAGAACTTGCTGGTCGCCCTCAGTGCTCGCCTTTCCAGCGAGTCTTACGACATCATGGCTGAGGCGTTTGCGGTGCATGCCGGTGACAGCGTGCGCTTCCCCGATGTCCTGGTCGAGCCGGCTCAGCCAGATGGGAAGTCGCTACGCGCCGAGAGCCCGATCCTGATCGCTGAGGTGCTGTCGCCTGGGACCTACCATCTCGACTTCGGGGACAAGCTCCGTGAGTACCTGACCCTGCCGACGCTCGACACCTATCTCATCATCTCGCCGGACGAGCCGCGGATATGGGTCTGGCAGCGCACAGACGGCAGTTTTCCGAAGGAGCCGCAGATCATCGAGAAACGTGACCAGCATGTCGGCCTCCCTGCTCTGGCAATCGATATTCCGGTCGAGGACATCTATCGCGGAATCACCTGAAGCGGTGACGGACCTGCCTCGTTTGACAGCTATCGCAACCGCCCCGACCGGCGTAGAGTTGCGCCAACAAGAGAACCGTCATCAGGGGGAGGTCCAACATGAAGACCGCTTTGTCGATCGCCACCGCCGCGTTGCTGCTCGCAAGCGCGGCCGGCGCCGCCGAGATCAAGGTCCTGTCCACGCAGGCGACGGAGGAAGCCTACAAAGAGCTGGTGCCGCAATTCGAGAAGGCGTCGGGGCACAAGGTCACGACGGTGTTCACGGGTACGCTCGGCGCCATGAAGAGGCTCTCGGACGGCGAGGCCTATGACCTCCTGATCATGTCGCGCCAGTCGATCGACGAGCTTGCGCAGAGCGGCAAAGTGGTCGCTGGCAGCCGCACCGACATTGCCAAGTCCGGCGTCGGCGTGGCAGTCGGCAAGGGCAAGCCGAAGCCCGACATCAGCACGGTCGACGCGCTCAAGAAGTCCCTGCTGGCGGCCAAGTCGATCGGCTACTCCACCGGCCCGAGCGGCATCTATGTTGTCACGATGTTCCAGAAGATGGGCATCGCCGACGAGATCAAAACCAAGCTCAAGCAGACCCCGACCGGCGTGTTTGTCGGCAGCACCATCGCCAGCGGGGAAGCCGAGATCGGCTTCCAGCAGGTGAGCGAGCTCAGCTTCTTTCCGGGCATCGACTACGTCGGGCCAATACCCGCCGAAGTTCAGCTGATCACCATCTTTTCCGCCGGAATTCCGGCGGGCACGAAACAAGCCGATGCAGCCAAGGCACTGGTGAGCTTCATCACTGCGCCGGCGGCCGCGGTCATCTTCAAGAAGCACGCGCTCGATCCCGGCTGATGTGCGGCACTCCCACGCGGCATAGCGACGCTTCGAAGGACAAAGCCGATTGTCGCTCCTGACTTGGCGCGATAGCCTCAACGGCAGCAAGCGCGGCCGCCCGCCGGAGCGGGTGGCCGCAGTTGCATACGCCTGCCAGGGAGGACGCCAGATGTTGACCCGCCGCTCATTGGCCGGTTTTTGCGCGGCCGCCGCATGCGCGCCAGCTCTCGTTGGGCTTGCGCGCGCACAATCCTGGCCGAGCCGTCATGTCCGGCTGATCGTTCCGTTCCCCGCCGGCGGCGGCACCGACGTGGTGGCGCGCATCCTCGCCAACCGGCTGTCCGAAGTCTGGGGACAGCAGATGGTGATCGAGAACAAGGGCGGCGCCGGTAGCAATATCGGTGCCGAGGCAGTCGCGCGCGCCGAACCCGATGGCTACACGCTGCTCATCGGCTCGCTGCCAGTTGCGGTCAACCGGTTCCTCTATTCATCGCTCAACTACGATTCCGTCACCGACTTCGCGCCGGTCTCGCAGATCTGTAGCTACCCCAACCTCATGGTCGTGCCAAACTCCTCGCCGGCGAAGTCGGTGATGGAGTTTGTGGCCCATGCCAAGGCCAACCGAGGCAAGATCACCTTCGCGTCCTCCGGCACCGGAACCTCGACGCATCTCTCCGGCGAACTGTTCAAGCGCATGACCGGCATCGAGATGACGCATGTGCCGTACCGGGGCGTTGCGCCCGCACTCAACGACATCATTCCCGGCCGCGTCGACGTCATGTTCAACACCATGGCCGGCGTCCTGCAACAAGCCCGCACCGGTCAGCTGCGGGGGCTTGCCGTAACCTCGGCCAAGCGCTTCCCGACCGCCATGGAATTTCCGAGCGTCGCAGAGGCTGGCGTGCCGGACTTCGATGTGCAGGCGTGGTACGCGTTCTTCGCTCCGGCCAAGACGCCGCCCGAGATTGTGAGCAAGCTCAACGCTGACACGGTTGCGATCCTGCGCGAGCCGGCCGTCATCGCCGCCCTGGAAAAAACCGGCGTCGCCGTGGCCGGCTCGACGCCAGCCGAGCTCGCCAGGATGCTCAAGGCCGAAATCGACCTCTGGGGACCGGTCATCAAGGCTGCGGGCATCAAGGTTGAGGAATGACATCATGCTTGATCGCCGCCGTCTCATCGGCTTGGCAGGCGCCTCGGCGCTCGTCCCCTTCGCCAGTCACACTGCGTTCGCGCAAGGCTGGCCAAACCGCGTCGTCAAGCTCGTGGTGCCATTCACGCCCGGCGGCGGCATCGATGCGGTCGGCCGCATCATCGGCGCACGGCTCTCGGAAATGTGGGGCCAGCAGGTCGTCGTCGACAACAAGCCGGGCGCCGGCGGCAATATCGCGTCCGAATTCGTCGCCCGTTCCGCCCCCGATGGCTACACGCTCTACATCACGGCCGGCGGTCTCGCGGTCAATCGCTTCCTGTTTCCGTCGATCAACTACGATCCGGTCGCCGACTTCGCACCGGTGACGCTCATCTGCCTGTTCCCCAATCTCCTTGTGGTGCCGAACGCGTCGCCCTTCCGCTCGGTTGGCGATCTGCTCGCGCATGCGCGGGCCAATCCGGGAAAGGTCACCTTCGCGTCGCCGGGCCACGGCAGCTCGCCGCATATGAGCGCGGAGCTGTTCAAGTACATGGCCAAGGTCGAGATGGTGCATGTGCCCTATCGCGGCGCGGCCCCGGCCGCGACCGATCTGATCGCGGGTCGCGTCGACTGCACCTTCGCGGTCATGGCGTCGGGCCTTCCGCTCGTCCAGAACGGCCAGCTGCGCGCACTCGGCGTCAGCACCGCGAGCCGCCAGCCGACGGCCGCCGACGTGCCGACCATCGCGGAGGCCGGCGTGCCCGGCTACGACACCTCCTCGTGGTTCGCGTTCTTCCTGCCAGCCAAGACGCCGCCCGAGGTCATCCGGAAAATACAAGCCGACACCGTTGCGGTGATGGCCGAGCCTGCCATCAAGGCCAAGCTCGACGCACTCGGCGTCGTGATCGTCGGCTCGACGCCCGCAGCGCTCGCGACCCATCTCAAGGACGAGACGGACAAGTGGGGACCGGTCATCAAGGCCGCCAACATCAAGGTCAACGAGTGAGGCCGACAGGCGCGGCAGCAATCGCGTGAGCGCCCTCACAGCATGGGCGGCCTGTAACGCCAGGGTGTTGCGGCGAGCACCAGCGCTGCGGAAAAACCGACGAAAAAGCCCAGCGAGCCGGCGTAAGGCCACGGCGAATAGGCCGACATCTGGGAGCGAGATCGGGCGAGCAGAAATCGATCATCTGCATCCCAGTCCCAGACCAGGCGAATGCCCAACCAAATGGCAAGCACAAGGGCGACGCTCAACCATGACAGCGCTCGCCCCGCCAACCATCGGGTGACCAGCATGGCCGCGAGGCCGGTCGCAAGCCCGTAGACGATCCAGGAGCCCCAGGCCCGCGCCGATGCGACGGCATGGAACCCAGCATCTGAACCCGTCAGGGAGAACAGGACATCACTGCGGCTGACGGCGCGGTCGACCAACCAGCGGAGCGCGCGTGCGGCTTCATCGCCGAGCAACCAAGCGGGCCACACCAGCAGGCTGCACACGGCAGCCGCACCGAGAGGGCGCGCAATGATTTCTCTCCAAGCCGTCATTCCGCTTCGCCCATCGCTGCCGCTCACGAAGCCCTGCCGTGCGGCGTTCTCTCCCAGGTGACATGCGCCAAGATTACGCACACAATATGCGCCTGAGAGGCCGCGATAATCATAACCAGCGCGCGAGCGGCGTGAACGTTGGATCGAACGGGAGAAACGCCATGATCAGCCGCCGCCGCGTCATTGCGCTCTCGGCCGCCTCAGCGCTCGGCCTCGTCAGCGGGGCGCGGGCGCAGACCTCAGGTTGGCCAAACCGGTATGTGCGCCTCGTCGTGCCTTTCCCGCCCGGTGGCGGCACCGATGCCATCGCGCGCGTCGTCGCTGGCAAGCTGTCGGAGATCTGGGGCCAGCAGGTCGTGGTCGAGAACCGCGGCGGCGGCGCCACCAATATCGGCACCGAGGCGGTCTCGCGGGCCGAGCCTGACGGCTACACCATGCTGCTGCACTCGATGCCGCTCGCCGTGAACAAGTTCCTGTTCGCGTCGCTCCCTTACGATCCGGTCGCCGACCTCGCACCGGTGTCGCTCTTATGCGACTACCCCAATATCATGGCCGTGCCGACCAACTCCCCGGCGCATTCGGTCAACGACTTCATCGTGCACGCCAAGGCCAATCGCGGCAAGATTTCGTTCGCCTCCTCCGGCCACGGCACCTCGGTGCATCTCTCTGGCGAGCTGTTCAAACGCATGGCTGGCATCGAGATGCTGCACGTGCCCTATCGCGGCGCTGGGCCGGCACTTAATGATCTCATCCCCGGCCGCGTCGACGTGATGTTCAACAATATCGGCGCGGTGCTGCCCTTGATCCAGGGCGGCAAGCTGCGCGGCCTGGCGGTGACCACGGCCAAGCGCACGCCAGCGGCGCCCGACCTGCCGCCGATCGCGGAAGCGGGGGTGCCCGGCTTTGACGTCTCATCGTGGTACGCTTTCCTGGTGCCGGCGAAGACCCCGCCGGAGATCGTCCGCAAGATGCACGCCGATACGGTTGCGGCGCTGGGCGATCCCGCCACCAAGCAGAAGCTCGAGGCGCTCGGCGTCGTGGTGCGCGGCTCCTCGCCGGTCGAGCTCGCCGCCTTCCTGAAGGCCGAAATGGACAAATGGGGACCGCTGATCAGGGAAGCGGGCATCACCGGCGCCGAGTGAGCTGCCGACGATCAAGACATCGGATTTCGTCAAGGAGTAGCACAATGCGTTGGTCAATCATGCGTGCGGTCGCGATCGGGCTGCTGACGGGGCTCAGCGTGACTGCGCAGGCGCAGCCTGCCGACACCATCCTGGTCAACGGCAAGATCGTTACGGTTGATGACCGCTTCGCCATTGCCGAATCGCTTGCGATCCGCGGCAGCCGAATCGTCGCGGTTGGCACCGCGGCCGATACGGAAAAGCTAAAGGGACCGCAGACGCGGATCATCGACCTCAATCGACGCACCGTGATTCCCGGACTGATCGACAATCATGCCCATTGGGTGCGTGCCGCCGAGCATGACGAGCTGCGCTTCGACGGCGTCACGTCACGCCAGCGCGCGCTGCAGCTCCTGGCCGAGCGGGTGCGCACAGCCAAGCCGGGCGAATGGATCGCGGTGCTCGGGGGCTGGTCGGAAGAGCAGTTCACCGACGACCCGCGTGGCTTCCCGCTCGAGGAGCTCGACCGCATTGCTCCCAACAATCCGGTGGCAGTTCAGGCGGTCTATAACCACACCTATCTCAACAGCGTCGGCCTTGCGGCCGCCAAGATCGACGCCTCGACGCCCAATCCGCAGGGCGGCACGATCGAGAAGGACGCGAGCGGCAAGCCGAGCGGGCTCATACGCGGCGCCGGCGGCGTCGCCTTTGTGGCAGCGCGCATTCCCCTGGAGACGCAGGAGGCTTGGCTCGCCAACACCCGCAGACTCGTCAGCTATCTCAACTCGCTGGGGCTGACCGCCTGGCTCGATGCCGGCGGGCGCGGCATGGGGGCCAAGCACTACGAACCTTACAAGCAGCTCGCCGACCGCGGCGAGCTCAATATCCGCGTGTTCTGGACCACGATCCGGCAGCCGGCGACGCCGACGCAGGTCGACGCGGTGCTGCCGGAAATCGCCCAACAGAAGCCGTTCCAGGGCAATGCCTATTTTGACCAGGTTGGCTGGGGCGAGTCGGTCTATGCGCCGGTGACCACGCAGCTCCTGCGCGTCGAGAGCAACACCAAGCCCGAAGACCTGGCACAGATGCGCCGCCTCCTGGTCGCGCTCGCCGAGCGCGGCCTCTACGTCAACTCCCACGTCGAGATGCAGGGCGCAATCGACGCCTTCCTCGACGTCTACGAGAGCATCAACAAGGAACGCCCGATCAAGGGGCTGCACTGGTCGTTCTCGCATCTCGATCAGGTCACCGATGTACAGCTCGATCGCATGAAGCGGCTCGGCATGTCGGCGCAGATCCACAGCCGGCCGCTCATCCAGGGTGCACTGATGCACAAGGTGCACGGCGACAAGGCCTGGGACATGCCGCCGTTCCGCCGCATCCAGGATTCCGGCATCCATTGGGGGCTTGGCTCGGATGCAACCGCGGTGACGACCTCGAACCCGTTCTACACCTTGAGCCTCGCCGTGACCGGCAAAATGATCGGCGGGCGCGAGGTCAATCGGCAGACCATCAGGCGCGACGAAGCCCTGATCGCGCACACGCGCTCGAACGCCCGCTTCCTGTTCCAGGAGGGCGATCTCGGCTCGCTCGCGCGCGGCAAATACGCCGACCTCCTGGTGCTCGACCGCGACTATCTCACAGTGCCGGCCGACGAGATCAAGGACATCAAGCCGCTCATGACAATAGTCGGCGGCAAGGTCGTGTACGACTCGACGGCGAAGTGACTGCCGAATACCTAGTGGAGCGGATTTGACATTCGCTACCCACTCAGCCGCGGGCTCGCGAAGGGAATGTCAAATCCAAAGCTCCACTAGAAACCCTTATTTGCTAGTGGTCCTTTGATTCTAACATTCGCAAGAGAGCCCGCCGAGAAGGGATGCGAATGTTAGAACCACTAGCGCGTGCGGCGTCCGACGGCCGTGGATGCACGCGCCTCCGCCTCGGCGCGCTGTGGAGCCGGCTTGTTCTGGTAGCGCGCGACCAGGGCTTCGTCATCCAGGCCTTTAGCACAGTCGACCACCAATCGCTGCGACTCGGTATGTAGACCGTGAAAATTCTTGGCCCCCGAGTCGGCGCTGATCTGCATGATCGGAATGGCCTTGGCCCTGACGCGCTCCACGAACTCCCGTTGCGAGCGGAACGAGACAATCTGATCATCGGGATCAGATATCACGATCAGGCGCCGGCCCGGCTGATGTTGCATGCTTTCGACCGCATCGATTGGGTCATAGAACACCCCGGAGCCGATCGGTTTTCCCAGATCCCGCGATCGAGATTTGACCGAGATGACGCCCGCTGCCATGACTGCGCAGTCGACATCTGTCCGCCGCTGTACGAGCGCAGCGACTGTATGACCACCGCCGGACTGGCCAGCTAGATGGAATCGCTTGAGACCGTAAGTTTCCTTCAGCACATCTAGCGCAGCTGCGGCCACACGGACTTCGAGTAGCGTTCGCCGCTTCCGGTGGTCGCCCGAGGAGCCAAGCGCGCCGAGACGACCAATGGCGATGTATGGCCCGCCATAGATGCGCGACAGGCGGTGCACATCACGTTGCACGCGACCCCCCGTTATGAAAGCGGCATATTGGTTGAGCGTGTTCGGCTTTTTGAAATCGCCAATATCGCCATGCACAAAAACAATCGCTTCGTCCTTGGAGCCTCCTGCCTTCGAGATCCAGTACCGCACACAATAGCCCGTGCCATCGACCCGCACCCAGGCCGCAGTCCGCAGACTTTTGCATTGCGATTCAGTGACCGTGACGCTGCGGGTCAGCAAATTCGGCGGATGGAGCGGAGGATCATCGGCGTCCGGCGGCGTCTCCGGCACCTTGTTCTGAAATTTCGCGACAATGGCATCGTCCGCCGTTCCCTTGGCACACGCAGCCAGCACTTGCCGCGCCTGGCTGTCGAGCAGATGGGCAGATTCATCAGTGGCAGCGGCAAAAATCTGGCGGACCGGGAGCTTGGCTTCGGCGAGCCGCTTGACATAGGTGGTCTGGGAACGAGCCGAGATGACGGTGTCATCAGGATCAGTCAGGACAAAGATGCGAAGATCAGGGCGTGCGGTGATCTGATTGACGAGGGCGATCGGATCAACAGGATTCTTGTTGCCGGTCCAGTCCTCGCTGCGGCCGAATTCGGCGAGATAGCTGCGAACCGACAGCAGAGCAGAGGAAAGTACAACACAGCCCAGATCGGTGCGCCGGGCCATGAGCGCCGCCGCGCTATGTCCACCGGTCGACCATCCGAGAAGGTGAAAACGGGTATAGCCATGGCGAGCCTTGATGGCATCGAGCGCGGCAGAGATGAGGGCAATCTCTCCCGGCGTGCGGCGTTTACCATGCTCGCCCGAGGAGCCGTAGGTACCGGGCCTGCCCAAATGCAAGTACGGAAGCCCAAAATTCCGCGACCAAGTTGCCGTCAAGTCCTGCGTCTGCGCAGGTGTCGCCTTGATGTAATAGTCGTGAGGCTTTACCTCGCCGCGCCCGTTGGTCGAGACCAAATCCTGCGACAGCCTGACGATCACTTCGGATCCGCCGCCGGCAGCGGCCGAGTGAAAGTAGCGGATGCATTCCCGCTGCCCGTCGGCGACCACCCACACGGCGCTTGGCAGCGCCGCGCACTCGGCTTCAGTGATCTTTTTTCCATGAATGAGATCAGAGCCTGAGAATGGCTCGGTCTCGAAAGCGGGCGCCGCCGTGGGCGCAGTGCGCTGGGCTTGAACAGGTCCCATCGCAAGTGCGAGCGCAGCAATCGCGGCTGCGCAGGCCGCTCCAACATGATGCATGGCCGCCTCACCGAGCCGCAATGCGCCGAATGAAGCAGATCGGGCGTGAGATTACAACCAAAGCTAGCAGGCGCGGAGCAGCGACTCATTGCTCCGCGGACAGGAGCGTCTGCGCAATGGTCTCGTATTCAGTCTCGAGCGCGCCCGACGCCGCGGGTTTGCCGGCCTGCCGGTACCAATAGCGGGCGTTCTCGAGATCGCCCTCGACGCGATGCAGATAGGCGTGCACCCAGGCACAATCCTTGCCGCCTTCGTCCATGACGACCTTATGTGCCTTGTCCCAGTCGTCCTTGCCGGCCCACCAGAGACCTGCAAGCGCGGCCGCCAAGCCTTCCGGCGGGCGCGATTTCGATAGACTACGCTTGAATTCGGCGAGGGTCATGGCTCCGCTTCCCTCGAAAAGTTTACCACCACTTCTCCGGCGTGAAGCGGCCCGCCGTGTCCTCGATCACCTGGCCAAGCGAAAACAGCGTCTCTTCGTCGAACGGGCGGCCGATCAGCTGCAGCGCGAGCGGCAGCCCCTGCGGCGACAATCCGGCCGGTACCGCCATTCCGGGCAACCCCGCCATGTTCACCGTCACCGTGAATACGTCGTTGAGATACATCTCAATCGGATCGGCCTGCCCCTTCTCGCCAATGCCGAACGCGGGCGACGGCGTCGCGGGCGTGAGGATTGCATGAATGTCCTGCGCGAAGCAGTCCTCGAAATCGCGCTTGATCAGCATGCGCACTTTTTGCGCCCGCAGATAATAGGCGTCGTAATAGCCGGCCGAGAGCACATAGGTGCCGATCATCACGCGCCGGCGAACCTCCTTGCCGAAGCCCTCCGCCCGCGTCCTCTGGTACATGTCGACGACGTCGCGCCCCGGCACGCGCAGCCCGTAGCGCACGCCGTCATAGCGGGCGAGGTTCGACGACGCCTCTGCGGGCGCGACGATGTAATAGGCCGGCAGCGCGTACTTGGTATGCGGCAGCGAGATCTCAACGATCTCGGCGCCCGCAGCCTTCAACCAACCTACGCCCTGCTCCCACAGTGTCTCAATCTCCGGCGCCATGCCATCGACGCGGTATTCCTTCGGCACGCCTATCTTGAGGCCCTTGATCGATCTGCCAACCGCAGCCTCATAATCCGGCACCGGACGATCGACCGACGTGGTGTCCTTCGGATCGTGACCTGCCATCGAGCGCAGCAGGATCGCACTGTCGCGTACCGTGCGCGCGGCCAGCGCCGAGGTACTGGAAAGCGGGATGTGTCCGACGTTACGCAAAGCCTGCGGCACTAAAAAATATAGATGGCGCCATTTTCCGGAAACGGCAAGAATTACGACCTCATCCGCTTTCACATGCAAATTGTTTGCGATGCGTTCCGCCAGCGCAGTAATAGAGAGTTCTTGGTTCGACGCAGCTCCGGATTTCAAACTATTGGCCAGCATTTCGAGTTCGTTTACGAGTTTCTTGCTCATAAGGTTTGGATAAATGTAACCTGGAGTTGAAGGTCCGGCGAGACCGCCGGCAATGATTGAATGTGAAGAGACCTATCGAATGATCACCCCCGCACCCCGTGATTTCACAGACAATGATGAACGATTCACACGGCGAGCAATAGAACTTGCTTTGAAGGGCGTCGGCTATGTTAGCCCGAGTCCGCTGGTGGGTTGTGTAATTGTTTCATCCGATGGGGAAGTCGCGGGCGAGGGATATTATAAATATGATGAGATCAAGCATGCCGAAAAGATTGCGTTGGAGCAGGCAGGAAAGCGCGCTGTAGGTGGAACGGCTTATGTGTCGCTGGAGCCTCACTCGTACTTTGGGAGAACTCCACCTTGTACCGAAGCTTTGATACGCGCCGGAATAAAACGTGTGGTGGCGCCGATCGAGGATCCGAATCCAAAAATTGCCGGAAAGGGGTTTGGAGATTTGCGGTCGGCGGGTATAGAGGTGGTAACCGGAGTACTTGCCGAGGAAGCTGAACTTGCAAATGAATCGTACATCCTTTCAATTCGCAAAGGGCGCCCATTTGTTCAATTGAAACTGGCGTGTTCGCTCGATGGCAAGATTGCGACCCGAACCGGCGACTCTCGTTGGATTACAGGGCCAGAGGCTCGGGGGCGCGGTGCTGGGGAGCCGTCTCCGCGGCATCTACTGTGCGGGGTGTCACATAAG
>Ga0137409_10002549_pt1 | contig 19475 bp, 22 predicted proteins | sample CZODoug1_16funga_FD_122059 | JGI IMG/M metagenome (GOLD analysis project Ga0137409, IMG submission 122059) | Vadose zone soil fungal communities from Angelo Coast Range Reserve, California, USA - CZODoug1_16fungal (Hybrid Assembly) | ecosystem: Environmental > Terrestrial > Soil > Vadose zone... | reverse complement strand
GCCGAGGCGCGCGGCAAGATGTACGGCAACCTGCGCCTTACCGTCACCATCCGGCCCGACGGCAACGTCGAGTCGATCGAACTCGACCGCTCCTCGGGCCTGAAAGTGCTCGACGCCGCTGCGTTCAAGATCGTGCGCATGGCGACGCCTTTCGCAGCCTTCCCGCCCGATATCCGCAGCGACACGGATCTTCTCGTCATCACGCGAACCTGGATCTTCGGCCAAGGCGACAAGATCTGGACCGAATGACCGACCGTCACGCTGCCATCTAGGAGGCACTCGGGCTTGCTGCGCGGCCTCGTGACGGCGTGGAAGGTCTTCTGCTACAGCGTGGGGACGCTCGTGGCCGGCGTCCTGCTGGTCCAATTGTGGTTCTTCGGCCACATCCTGTATTGGAACTGGTACGAACCGACCTCAACGGCCTTCATGGAACGCCAGACCGCGCAGGTGCGGCAGCAATGGGTCCCCTATGAGCGCATCTCGGTCCACCTCAAGCGCGCCGTGATCGCTGCCGAAGACGCGCGGTTTCTCGACCACGAGGGCTTCGACTGGCAGGCGATCCAGCTGGCGATGGCGAAGAACGAGGAGCGCGGGAAACTGGTCGCGGGAGCTTCGACCATCAGCCAGCAGCTGGCAAAGAACCTGTTCCTGTCGGGGGAGCGTTCCTGGATCCGCAAGGCCGAGGAGGCGGCCATCACGTGGATGCTGGAGCATACGCTGTCCAAGCGCCGCATCCTCGAGCTATATCTGAATGTCGCGGAATGGGGCGATGGCGGCGTGTTCGGCGCCGAGGCGGCTGCGCGCCACCACTTCGGCGTTCCGGCGTCGGCGCTCTCCCAAGACCAGGCAGCGTGGCTCGCGGCGATTCTGCCCAGCCCGCGGCGCTACCAGCGCGGCCGTATTACGCCTTACCTCGCCGAAAGAATAGTCACGATCTTCGGGCGGATGGGAGACGCGCAGATCCCCTGATACGCTTCGGGGCATGCAGGAAGCGCCAACGCGCCTGGAGGTCGAAGAGCTGCAGGAGAACCTGCGCGTAGTGCAGGAGCTCCTGGCGCACGAGAAGCCGCTTGCGCGGCAGTACCTGGTGGAACTGCGCGGCAGGCTCGACGCTCTGCACGCGGCGGACATCGCCTACGTTCTTGAAGCCCTGCCGCTCGAGGAGCGGCTCGTGGTGTGGGACCTGGTCAAGGCCGACCGCGACGGCGAGATCCTGCTCGAAGTGTCGGATGCGGTGCGTGAGACGCTCATCGCGAGCATGGATTCGGAAGAGCTGGTCGCGGCCGCCGAAACCCTCGAAGCCGATGAGCTTGCCGACATCGCCGCGGATCTCCCCGCCAGCGTCATCGAGGAGGTGGTGCAGTCGCTGCCTGCAGAGGAGCGCGAGCGGCTGCGTGCGGCGCTGTCGTATCCGGAGGGCTCGGTTGGCGCGCTGATGGACTTCGACCACGTGGCGGTGCGCGACGACGTCACCCTGGAAGCGGTGACCCGCTACCTGCGCCGCATGGACGTGCTTCCGGACCATACGGATCAGCTGTTCGTCGTCGATCGCGAGCAGTCGCTCAAGGGCACGCTGCCGCTCGCGCGCCTGATCGTATCCGACCTGGAGCTCGGCGTCGGCGGCATCATGGTGCACGAGAGCGTCAAGCTCTATCCCGAGGACCGTGCCGAAGACGCGGCCAATGCCTTCGAGCGCTACGACCTGGTGTCTGCGCCGGTGGTTGATGCCAACGGCCGCCTGATCGGGCGTCTCACGGTTGATGCGGTGGTGGACTACATTCGCCAGAAGAGTGCCGAGTCGCAGTTGGCCGAGGCTGGCCTGCGTCACGAGGAGGACGTGTTCGCGCCGGTGCTCGACAGCTTCAAGAATCGCTGGGCCTGGCTTGCCATCAACCTCGTCACCGCATTCATCGCCTCGCGCGTGATCGGCGCATTCGAGGAGTCGATCGCGCGACTGGTGGCCCTCGCGGCGCTGATGCCGATCGTCGCCGGCATCGGCGGCAATTCCGGCAACCAGACGATCACCATGATCGTGCGCGCGCTCGCGCTGGGCCAGATTCAGGGCACTTACTGGGCGAAGCTGCTCGCCAAGGAGATCGGCGTCGCGCTCCTGAATGGCGTGGTGTGGGGAACACTGCTCGGGGCGATTGCGTACGCGTTCTACGGTAATGTGGCGCTCGCCGGCGTGATGGCGCTCGCCATGATTCTCAACCTGGTGCTCGCGGCGACGATGGGAGTGGCGATCCCCTGGGTGCGCGCGCGCTTCGGCAAGGATCCCGCGGTCGGCTCGTCGGTGCTGATCACCGCCTGCACCGACTCCGGCGGCTTTTTTATTTTTCTCGGGCTCGCGACGCTGTTCCTGGTTTAAGGGCGTCTGCGATCCGCCGCGCGCTGGCAAGCTGCCTCTTCAGCGCGGCGTCGAAAAGGGCGACACGCTGCTGGAATACCGCGCCCATATAGCTGGACGCGTCGGCCGGCGGCAGCCTCAGCCAGGCAGCGGCTTCTCCGGCTTCCGTGACGATGTCCATGCCCTGCTTGCGCGCGAGATGCATCATGGCGGCGTTCTCGGTAAGGCAGTGCATGAAAAGTGCGTGCACGCCCCAGTTGCGGGCATGCATGTGCGCGCGGCCGAGCAGCGCGCCGCCGATGCCGCGGCGCCGATGGCCGGGGAGCACCGACACGCCGAGCTCGGCGTGTCCTTCGCCACGCCCCAGATGCGCCGCGCCGACGAGGTGCAATTCGTCGTCGAGCACGCCGAACACCGCGTCGTTCTCGAGATCGATGCGCTTCACATAGGTCCGCACCGCGAAATCGTTCACGCCGATACCGAAGCGCAGTCGTCGATCCTCGCTGCCGAGCGCGAGGAAATGGCGCTCGAGCGGGGGCTGCTCCAGCCTTGAAAGCTGCCTGATGTGAATGTTCATGGTCTGCCTTGTTCGACACGGCAGGCTACGCAAAGTTGTGCCGGTTTTCATGCCAAGCGCTGGAAACAGTTGCGCGCCGCGACCAGCGTCGCGTCGATCTCCGGCCTGTCGTGCGCGGCCGACACGAAGCCTGTTTCGTAAGCAGAAGGCGCGAAGTAGACGCCTTGGTCGAGCATGGCGTGGAAGAAACGATTGAAACGCTCGCGGTCGCACTGCATCACCTCGGCGAAGCTGCGCGGCGGCGCATCGCGGAAATAGATGCCGAACATGCTGCCGATCGATTGCGCTGAAAAGATGACCCCTGCCTTGCGCGCTTCGGCGGCAAGACCCGTGACGAGTTGCTGAGTGATCGATTCGATCCTCTGTTGAAAGCCAGGCTGGTCCACGAGCTTCAGCGTGGCGAGGCCGGCTGCGACCGCCAGCGGATTTCCCGAGAGCGTCCCGGCCTGGTATACCGGCCCGAGCGGCGCGATCTTCTGCATGATGTCGCGCCGCCCGCCGACGGCGCCCACCGGCAAGCCGCCACCGATTACCTTGCCTAGCGTGGTCAGGTCGGGCCGGATGCCGTAGCGCGCCTGGGCCCCGCCGAGCGCGACGCGAAAACCAGTCATCACCTCGTCGAAGATCAGCACCGCACCGCTGCGCGTGCATTGCTCGCGCAGCGCCTCGAGAAATCCCGGCGCTGGCAGAACGAGGTTCATATTGCCGGCCACGGGTTCGACGATCAGCCCCGCGATCTGTTCACCTTTCTCTCGAAACAGGGCTTTCAGGCCGGAGCTATCGTTGTAGTCCATCACCATCGTCTGCGCGGCCGTCTCGGCCGGCACGCCGGCCGAGCTCGGATGACCGTAGGTGAGAGCGCCGGACCCGGCCTTGACCAGCAGCGCGTCTGCGTGGCCGTGATAGCAGCCCTCGAACTTGACGATCAGGCTGCGCCCGGTGAAGCCGCGCGCAAGGCGAATCGCCGTCATCGTCGCCTCGGTGCCCGAAGAAACGAGACGGACCTGATCGAGCGAGGGCACGAGCCGGCACAGCATCTCGGCCAGCTCTACTTCGGCTTCAGTCGGCGCGCCGAAGGAAAGCGCGCGCGAAGCAGCTTCCTGGACCGCTTCGACCACAGCGGGGTGCGAGTGGCCGGCCACCATCGGACCCCAGGACCCGAGATAGTCGATGTAGCGGCGGCGATCCGCGTCCCACAGGTAGGCGCCCGAGGCGCGCTCGAAGAACAGCGGCACGCCGCCGACCGCACGAAAGGCGCGCACCGGAGAGTTGACGCCGCCCGGGATGACGCGCTGCGCACGCTCGAACAGCGATTCGCTTTTCATGTGAACAGCTTCCCGTATTGGCGGGCGCGCAGACTGATATCGGGCGCCTCGAAGAGATCGGAAATGACCGCCAGCAGGTCAGCGCCGGCGCTGATGAGCCGCGGCGCGTTCTCGAGCGTGATTCCGCCGATCGCAGCCAGCGGCACGCCGAGATTCCTCGCTTTGGTGAAGAGGGAATGCGGTGCGCGTGCCGCTCCAGGCTTGGTGGGCGACGCGAACACGCTGCCAAAGGCCACGTAATCTGCGCCCGTCGCGACGGCGGCTTGGGCAAGCTCCAGGCGGTCGTAGCACGACGCCCCGAGGATCCTGCCCGCCAGCCTGGCGCGCGCGGCGCGCAAATCGCCGTCTTCGCGCCCCAGGTGAGCCCCGTCGGCACTCACCTCCAGCGCGAGCTCGATATCGTCGTTCACGATGATCGGCACGCCGTGGCGTCTGGCAAGGCGCACGGCCTCCTTTGCCTCCAGAACGTCGCGCTTCTTCCTGCGGTATTGCACGAGCGCGGCGCCGCCCTCGAGCGCGTCTTGCAACATCGCGAACAGCGCGGCGCTCCCCGCCGCTTCGGGGGTGATGGCGTACAGGCCTCGCAGCTTCACTTCCCGCCTGCGCCCTCGCGCGCCCAGAAAAAGCGGTCCGGGAGGAGCTGGCCCATGCCGGGGCGGAAGCCTCCGGCGAGCGCCTGCCAGGTGTATTCCTGCGCATCGCGCACCGCTTCCGCGACTTCGAGCCCGTTGGCGAGCGCCGCGGCGATCGCCGAAGCCAGCGTGCAGCCCGAGCCGTGATAGCTGCCCGGCAGACGCTGCCAGCGATCCTCGCGTACCACCGCGCCGCCGGCATACAGAGTGTTGATCACTTCCACTCCTGCTTCGTGGGTACCGGTCACCAGGACGTACTCGCAGCCGAGCTGGAGCAGCCGCCTCGCGCATTCGGCGAGCTCGATCTCGTCTTCGGCGTCGCCGCTCGCGGCGAGCCGACGCGCCTCGAGACTGTTCGGCGTCACCACCGTGCACTGCGGCACGATGAGCTCGCGCAGAGCCGCGATCATCTCGTCGCTGGCGAGCGCGTCGCCGCGCCCCGAGGCGAGCACCGGATCCAGAATCACCGGCACCTCGGGATAATCGGAGATCACGTCGGCGATGGTGTGGATGTTTTCCAGCGACCCGAGCACCCCGAGCTTGAAGGCGGCGACGCGCATGTCCTCGAGCAGGTGCTTCGCCTGGCCTGCGACCCAGTCGGCTTCCACGGCGAGGATGCCTTCCACGCCGCGCGTGTCCTGCATGGTGAGCGCGGTGACGACCGAAAGCGGATGGCATCCCATGCTCGCAAGTGTCAGCAAATCCGCCTGCAGCCCCGCGCCCCCGGTAGGATCGGACGCCGCGAAAGTAAGCACGATCGGAGGCGAATGGGACATGATTTAATATCCGACTCATTTTACTGCCTCGCTTTCAATGACCGAAAACCAAGTCCAATTCAAGACCTGGATGTGCCTCATCTGCGGCTTCGTCTATGACGAGGCGGCGGGGCTGCCCGAGGAGGGCATCGCACCGGGCACGCGCTGGGAAGATGTGCCGATGAACTGGACCTGTCCGGAGTGCGGCGCGAGGAAGGACGACTTCGAGATGGTCGAGATCTGAAAAACTTTCCGTCCAGAGGGGGCTCTAACCCCGATGCGGTAAAATAGGGCAGCGAGCATGTCCTCGATCAATCTGACGCACCACTTCCTGATCGCCATGCCGAACATGGCGGACCCGTACTTCTCGAGGACCCTGACTTACATCTGCGAGCACAACGACCAGGGCGCGCTCGGTCTGGTCGTCAACCGCCCGATCGACATGACGCTGCAGGCGCTGTTCGAGCGCCTTTCGCTCAATTTACGCGACGCTTATCTTGCCGATGCGCCGATCTATTTCGGCGGCCCGGTGCAGACCGATCGCGGCTTCGTGCTGCACGAGCCGGCGGGCAACTGGCAGTCGACATTGCGCGTGCGCGACGTGATCGGCCTCACCACCTCCAAGGACATCCTCGAGGCGGTAGGCCGCGGCGAAGGTCCCAAGCGCATGCTGGTGACGCTCGGCTACGCCGGCTGGTCGCCAGGCCAGCTCGAGCACGAGCTGTCGCAGAACGCGTGGCTCACCGTGGAAGCGCGCGACGCCATCATCTTCGACACGCCAGCCGAAGAACGCCTGCCGGCGGCGATGGAGCTCCTCGGCCTCGACTACGCGAGGCTGCAGGACGAAGCGGGACATGCCTGAGCGGGCTGCCCGCACCGTCCTTGCCTTCGATTTCGGTCTAAAGCGCATTGGCGTCGCAGTCGGCGAGCCCGAGCTCGCCATGGCGCATCCGCTGCCGGCCATCGCAGGTTTTGCCGAGATAGAAAAGCTGGTTGCGGAATGGCGCCCGGCGCGGCTGGTCGTCGGCCTCCCGGTGCGCGAGCACGGCGCGCATCCGCTTGCCCGGCGCGTTGAAAGGTTCGCGCGGCGGCTGGAGGGGAGGTTCAAGCTGCCCGTCGCGCGAGTCGACGAGCGGTTCACCTCGGTGGAAGCGGAGAGTCGTCTTCGCGGCATCAAGCACAAGTCGATTGATTCAGTGGCCGCGCAGATCATCCTCGAGCAATACTTTCATGAAGCTGCCTGAAGCCGAGCAGCTGTGCGAGCAGCTGGTCAGGGAGCTCAAGGCGCGGATCGGCCCGCGAACCGCCATGATCGGCCTGTATACGGGCGGCGCCTGGCTCGCGGAGCGGCTGCACGCGATGCTGCGGCTGCCCGAGCCGCTGGGCCTGATGGACATCGCGTTCTACCGCGACGACTATCACGCCCGCGGGCTGCATCACGACCCGAAGCGCACCAAGATTCCGTTCGACATCAACGGCCGGGAGCTGCTGCTGGTCGATGACGTGCTTTACACCGGCCGCACGGTGCGCGCGGCGATGAACGAGCTGTTCGACTACGGCAGGCCGGCGAGCATTTCGCTGGTGGTTCTCGCCGACCGCGGCGGCAGGCAGCTGCCGATCTGCGCCCAGCACTGCGGCGCGCGCGTCGAGGTGCCTTCCGGCATGCGCCTGCGGCTGAAGCGCGACGCCGGCGACAGGCTGGCCCTTGCACTCGAGCCCGAGCGTGCAGCGTAACCCCCAGCTCAACGCCAACGGCGAGCTGCAGCATCTCCTGTCCATCGAAGGCCTGCCGCGCGAGGTGCTGGTGCAGATTCTCGATACGGCGGAATCCTTCGTCGGTGTCACCGAGCGCGAGGTGAAGAAAGTGCCGTTGCTGCGCGGCAAGAGCGTATTCAATCTGTTCTTCGAGCCCTCGACGCGCACCCGCACCACGTTCGAGATCGCGGCCAAGCGCCTCTCGGCCGACGTGATCAACCTCAACATCGCGCTTTCCTCGCAGACTAAGGGTGAATCGCTCCTCGACACGGTGGCAAATCTGTCCGCGATGCAGGCCGACATCTTCGTGGTGCGCCACAACTCCTCGGGCGCGCCTTACCTGATCGCGCGCCACGTCAAGCCGCACGAGCATGTAGTGAATGCAGGTGACGGCAGCCACGCCCACCCCACGCAGGGCCTGCTCGATCTCTACACGATCCGGCACTACAGGAAGGAGTTCACGCGGCTCACCGTGGCGATCGTCGGCGACATCCTGCATTCGCGCGTGGCGCGCTCGCTGATCCACGGCCTGACGACGCTCGGCGCGCCGGAAGTCAGGGTCATCGGCCCGCAGACGCTCCTGCCGAGCGGCGTCGAGGCGCTGGGAGTGCGCGTGTTCCACGACATGCGCGCCGGGCTGAAGGACTGCGACGTGATCGTCATGCTGCGGCTGCAGGGCGAGCGCATGGGCGGCGCGCTGCTGCCCTCGGCGCAGGAGTTCTTCAAGCACTACGGCCTCACCGGCGCGAAGCTCTCGCTGGCGAAACCCGACGCCATCGTCATGCACCCGGGCCCCATGAACCGCGGCGTCGAGATCGACTCGACGGTCGCCGACGGCCCGCACTCGGTGATCCTGCCGCAGGTGACCTTCGGCATCGCAGTCCGGATGGCGGTGATGAGCATCGTCGCGGGCAATTGATGCGCCTGCATATCAAGAGTGGACGCGTGCTTGATCCGGCGAGCGGGCGTGACGCGGTTGGCGACGTCTACGTGGCCGACGGAAAAATTGCGGAGGAATTTTCGAAACCGGACCGCGTGATCGACGCGAAAGGGCTGGTCGTCGCGCCCGGCTTCATCGATCTGTCGGCGCGGCTGCGGGAGCCGGGCGACGAGTACAAAGCCACCTTGGAGTCCGAGATGGATGCCGCGGTGGCGGGCGGCGTTACTGCTCTCGCGTGCCCGCCTGACACCGATCCGCCGCTCGACGAGCCGGGACTCGTCGACATGCTGCGCCGGCGCGCCAAGGCGCTTTCCCGTGCGCGCGTCTATCCGCTGGGAGCGCTGACGGTGAAGCTGCGGGGCGAGGCGCTCACCGAGATGGCCGAGCTCGCCGAGGCCGGTTGTGTCGCGTTTTCGCACGCCAACATGCCGCTGCGTGACACGCAGCTGCTGTGGCGCGCGCTGCAGTACGCGACCACGTTTGGATACCCGGTATGGCTGCGCGCAGAAGACGCCTGGCTCGCGAAGGACGGCGTGGCGCACGACGGCGAGGTCGCGACGCGACTCGGCCTGGCCGGTATCCCCTCGTTCGCGGAAACCATCGCGCTCGCTGCCATTCTGGAGCTGGTCCGCGCCACGCGGGCACGGGTGCATGTATGCCGGCTGTCGACGGCCGGTGCGGTGGAGATGATGCGGCGCGCGAAGCAGGAAGGCCTGCCGGTGAGCTGCGACGTCGCGATCCACCATCTGCATCTCTGCGACATGGATCTCGGCTACTTCGATTCGCACTGCCGGCTCGAGCCGCCTCTCAGAAGCCAGCGCGATCGCGACGCGCTCGCGCGCGGGCTGGCCGAGGGCGCTGTCGACTGCCTGTGCTCGGACCATGCGCCGGTGGATGAAGACGGCAAGCACCTGCCGTTCGCCGAAGCCGAGCCCGGCGCGACCGGCCTCGAGCTGCTGCTGCCCCTTGCGCTGAAGTGGGGCGCAGCGCACAAGCTGCCGCTCGCCGTTACGCTGGCGCGCATCACGTCGGACCCGGCGCGGATCCTCGGGGTCGCTTCGGGACGCATCGCCACCGGCGCGCCGGCCGATCTGGCACTCTTCGATCCGGGCGCAGCAGTGCGCGTGACGGCCGAGTCGCTGAAGAGCCAGGGCAAGAACACGCCGTTCCTCGGCTACGAGCTTGCGGGCCGGGTGCGTTACACGGTGGTGGCCGGCAACGTGGTGTACGAGGCATGAAGCCGCTTCTCGCCTTCATCGTTCTCGCTTTGAGCGCATGCGCTGCTGCGCCCCGGTCCGGGGGCTATTACAAGGATGACGGCCCGGGCGAGAAGCCGCCGGCGAACCTCGACCAGATTGCCGACGCCCAGCCGAAGTCCGAGCCGCTGCACCGCTACGCCAATCGGCCGTACCAGGTCTTCGGCAAGGAGTACGTCCCGCTCGCCTTCGTGCAGCCGTACCGCCAGCGCGGCATGGCGAGCTGGTACGGCAAGAAATTTCACGGGCAGAGAACGGCGAGCGGGGAGACTTACGACATGTATGCGATGAGCGCGGCGCATCCGACGCTGCCGATCCCGAGCTATGCCCGCGTCACCCGCGTCGCAACCGGGCGCAGCGTTATCGTGCGCATCAACGATCGCGGGCCGTTTCACCAGGGGCGGATGATCGATCTTTCGTATGCCGCCGCGCTCAAGCTGGGTTTTGCTCAACTCGGCAGCGCGGAGGTGGAGCTGGAAAGCATTGAACCGGGGCAGGCTGTAACGCCGACCGAGCAGGCTGCAACGACGGCCCCGCCGGCTGCAGCGCCGATTGAGCAGGCTTTAGCAGCGCCAGAGCAGGCCGCGGCGGTTTACGTGCAGGTGGGAGCCTTTTCGTCGCGCGACAACGCTGAAAGCCTTCGCTCGAGGTTGGAAAACGCCGGCTGGCTCAAGGATACCGTCCAGGTGCTCGCCATCGGCAACCTGTGGCGGCTGCACGTCGGGCCATACCGCACGCAGGACGACGCGCGCCCGGTGGCCGAGCGCATCGAAAGCCAGCTGAGCATAAAGCCGCTCCTCGTCGTGCGCTAGTCCGGTCTTATAATTCGCTCCTTTTTTTGTGGCCACTCATGCGAAGCATCCTGCTTGTCCTGTTTTTGGTATGTACCCTTGCCCAGGCCGCCGCGCTGCAGCCGCCTCCCGTCATCGGCCGGTCATGGATCATCGGCGACCTTTCGAGCGACCAGATCCTTGCTTCGGAAAAGCCCGACCAGCGCATCGAGCCCGCCTCCCTCACCAAGCTGATGACTGCCTATCTCGTGTTCACGGCGCTGCGCGAGAAGAAAATCTCGCCCGAGCAGCAGGTGACGGTCTCGACGCGCGCCTGGCGCGCGCCGGGCTCGCGCATGTTCGTCGAGCCAAGGCGGCCGGTCGCCGTCGATGAGCTGATCCGGGGCATGGTCGTGCAGTCGGGCAACGACGCCTGCATCGCGCTCGCCGAGGCGACTGCGGGCTCGGAAGAGGTTTTTGCGCAGATGATGAACCGCGAGGCGGCGCGTCTCGGCATGAAGAATACCCACTTCATGAATTCCACCGGCTTGCCCGATGCGCAGCATTACAGCACCGCGCAGGACTTGTACCTGCTCGCCGCGGCTTTGATCCGGGACTTTCCGGCCGACTACGGCCAGTACTATTCGCAGAAGGAATTCCGCTACAACAACATTACGCAGCCGAACCGCAACCGGCTGCTGTGGCTCGATCCGACGGTGGACGGCGTCAAGACCGGCCATACCGAGGCGGCGGGCTTCTGCCTCATCGCGTCGTCGCGACGCGGCGGCAGGCGCCTGCTCTCGGTCCTGCTCGGCTCGACGTCGGAAGCGACGCGCGCGCAGGAGTCGCAGAAGCTGCTCAATTGGGGCTTCCAGTTCTTCGACAGCGTGAAGCTCTACGCCGGCGGTGACGCCGTGAAATCGCTCGAGGTCTGGAAGGGGGCGGGAAACGCGGTCAAGGCAGGCTTCAAGGGCGACCTGATGATCACCGTGCCGAAAGGCGAGGCGGACAAGCTGAAGGCCGAACTGCTGTCGCAGCAGCCGCTCGTCGCGCCGGTGGCGCAGGGCCAGCGCGTCGGCACGCTGCGCGTCACGCACGATGGCAGGCCGGTCGGCGAATACCCCGTCGTAGCTCTCGAGCCGGTGGCTGTCGCCGGGATTTTCGGGCGTGCCTGGGATACACTCAGGCTGTGGTTCAAGTAGCGAGGCGCACATGGTTTTTCTGAACGGCAGGATTCTCCCAGTCGAAGACGCGAAGGTTTCGGTGCTCGACCGGGGGTTCATCTTCGGCGACGGGGTCTACGAGCTGGTGCCGGTGTACTCGCGGGTGCCGTTCCGGCTCGAGGAGCATCTGGTCCGCCTCGAGCGCAGCCTTTCGGGAGTGCGCATCCGCAACCCGTACTCGCCGGCGCAATGGCGCGAGTTCATCTATCGCCTGATCGATGCGCAGCCGTTCGACGACCAGGGCGTGTACTTCCAGGTGACGCGCGGCGTGGCCAAGCGCGATCACGCGTTTCCGAAGAGCGCGGAGCCGACGGTGTTCATGATGTCGAATCCGCTCGTCAACCCGCCCACGGAGCAGGTGGAGAAGGGCGCCTCCGCGGTGAGCGCAGCGGACAACCGCTGGCTGCGCTGCGACATCAAGTCGATTTCGCTCGTCGGCAACGTGCTGCTGCGCCAGCTTTCCGCCGAGGCGGACGGCGCCGAGACGATCCTGTTTCGCGACGGCAAGCTGACCGAGGCTTCGGCTTCGAACGTCTTCATCGTCCGGCGAGGCGTCATCGAGTCGCCGCCGAAGGGAAACCTGATCCTGCCGGGAATCACCTACGACGTGATCGTCGAGCTCGCACGCGCGAACGGCCTGCCGCTCGAATTCAGGGAAGTCCGCGAGCCGGAGGCGCGCGGCGCCGATGAGCTGTGGGTCACGTCCTCATCCAAGGAAGTACTGGCGATCGTCATGCTGGATGGCAAGAGGATCGGCGACGGCCAGCCCGGCCCCGTCTTCCGGCGGATGTACCAGCTCTACCAGGAGTTCAAGCTGAAGGTGATGCGCGCGGGCAAACGCGAGGCAGTGTCGGTCTGAAGGGCGGCGGCTCATGCCGGTGGTAGCGGATGGCTCAGCGCTCGCTTTTCCTTGCGACTTCCCGATCAAGGTGATGGGACGCAAGGAGCCGCGCTTCGCGCAGACCGTGATGGAGATCGTTCTCAAGCACGCACCGGATTTCGACGCGGCGACGATGGAGATGCGTCCGAGCCGGCAGGGACGCTACCTCAGCCTCACCTGCATCGTGCGCGCCACCTCGCGCGAGCAGCTCGACGCGCTGTACCGGGAGTTGTGCGATCACCCCTCGGTGGTGATGGTGCTATGACGCTGGTCGAGGAAATTCTGGTCAAGCAGCTGGGGCGGGTCGGCTATCTGCCGACGTTCGAGGCGATGCGCGTCTTCACCGCGCGCAGAAGCGAGGCCACTGCGGACGAGATCTGGCTGCTCGAACATCCGCCGGTCTACACCCTCGGGCAGGGCGCCGAGCGGCCGAGTATCGATAACGGCATTCCGCTCGTCCAGGCCGATCGCGGCGGGGAGATTACCTACCATGGGCCGGGCCAGGTGGTCCTCTACGCGCTGGTGGACCTGGCGCGTCGCGGCATCAAGGTGAAGCAGTTCGTTGCGATGCTCGAAAGCTCGGTGATCGAGCTTCTCGCCGGCCGCGGCGAACGCAAGCCCGGGGCGCCGGGCGTCTACGTGGGCGGCGCGAAGATCGCGGCGCTCGGCATCCGCGTGTCCCGCGGCAGGGCTTATCACGGTCTCGCGCTGAATGTCGACATGGATCTCGCGCCGTTTCGGGCGATCGACCCCTGCGGCTGTCCCGGTCTGGCGGTGACGCAGACGCGCGACCTTGGAATCAAGAAATCGACGGCCGAAATCGGCGCCGAGCTCGCGGCGAGCCTGGCAGGGAAGCTCGAGCATGCGTGAGGCCGGGATCAAGGAGAAAGGCCGCGCCAAGACCGAGCGCATCCCGATCAAGATCTTGCCGCGCGAGCCGCTCGCCAAGCCGGCCTGGATCCGCGTGCGCGCCCCGGGGCCGAATTCGCGCTTTCACGCGATCAAGAGCATCCTGCGCGAGCAGAACCTGCACACGGTGTGCGAGGAAGCCTCCTGCCCGAACATCGCCGAGTGCTTCGGCAAGGGCACCGCGACCTTCATGATCCTCGGCGATATCTGCACGCGGCGCTGCCCGTTCTGCGACGTCGCGCATGGACGGCCGCTCGCGCCCGATGCGGAAGAGCCGCGGCACCTCGCGGAAACGATTTCAAGGCTGAATTTGTCCTATGTCGTGATCACCAGCGTGGATCGCGACGATCTGCGCGACGGCGGCGCGCAGCATTTCGTCGACTGCATCCGTGCCATTCGCAAGGTTTCTCCTGATACCATGCTGGAAATTCTCGTCCCCGATTTCAGGGGACGCGCGCAGCTCGCCCTGGAGATCCTCGCCAAGGCGCCGCCGGACGTCATGAATCACAACCTCGAAACGGTGCCGCGGCTGTACCGTCAGGCGCGTCCGGGCGGTGACTATGCGCATTCGCTGGATCTGCTCAAGCAGTTCAAAAGACTGCATCCTGCGCTGCCGACGAAATCCGGCCTGATGGTCGGCTTGGGCGAGACCGACGACGAGATCCTCGCGGTGATGCGCGATCTGCGCGCGCACGAGGTCGATATGCTGACGATCGGGCAGTACCTGCGGCCCTCGCCGCATCATCTGCCGGTGGAGCGCTACGTTGATCCCGCGATCTTCAAGGAATATGAGCGCCAGGCAGGCCTAATGGGCTTCAAGCACGCGGCAATCGGGCCGATGGTGCGTTCCTCCTATCACGCGGACCAGCAGGCCCATGGAGCCGGGGTCGGCTAAACCCGGTACTGGACGGGTTATTCGCATCTGCGGGAGCAGTAGTTAACACGCGAACGCCAGGTTTTCTGGCTACCCTTCTCGAGGTCTGCGTCCGGCTCGATAGCCGGGGAGGGGTCGGACATGAGGATAAACACCACGCTGGTGATCAACTCGAAGGGCGGGTCGGGGAAAACCACCGTCACGACCAACCTGGCCAGTTACTTTGCCGCCAGGAACATCCCGACCACCATCATGGACTACGACCCGCAGGGGTCCTGCCTGAACTGGCTGCGGCTTCGCCCGGCGCTCGCAACGCGGATTCACGGCGCCAATGCCGCGCACCAGAGGGGCGGCCGGTTACGCAGCGTGGAGATGCATGTGCCCGCGGAGACCCGGCAGCTGATCATCGACGCGCCGGCTGGCGCGTCGGGTCTGCTGTTGCAGGAGATGCTGGCCAGAGCGCACTGCATCCTCATCCCGGTGGCGCCGTCGGCGATCGACATCCACGCCACGGCGAACTTCATCCGGGATCTGCTCCTCGCGGGCAAGATCCGGGCGCGCGATGCCCGGCTGGCGGTGGTCGCCAACCGGGTCCGCAGCTCGATGCCGGTATATCAGCCGCTCGAGCGGTTTCTCAGCTCGCTCAGCCTGACGTTCCTCACGCGCCTCGGTGATTCGGACGTCTACGTCAAAGCCGCGGAGACAGGGGTGGGGATCTTCGAGCTGGACGCCTCGATGTCCGCCGCCGAGCGCCAGGCATTCATGCCGATCGTCGAGTGGGTCGACGGCGAGCAAAAACCCCGGGTCGATGCGAAGGTGATCGAGCTCGGCGCGCCTGCCGGACTGAAAGCCGCCGCGGCATCCGCCGGGTCGAAAGGAACCGCCGTGCCCGTTCACGGCAGCCCGCGCCCGGCATTCTCATGGATACATAGCTGGGCTAGGCCGGGTCGCTGAGCGCTTTACCCATTCTCGCTTCGTTCGCCGCGGCGGTCATGCTGTGGGCGTCTCCGGCGCTCGGCCAGCTGGAACGGATCACGCGGCAGGAAGCGGTTTCCGGCCTCAGGACCGCACTGGAGAAGGGTTCCCACGCCGCCGTGGCGCAGCTCGGTCGCACCGACGGCTTCTTCGGCAATCCGCAGGTGAAAATCCCGCTGCCTGATTCGCTGACCCGCACCGAGAAGATGCTGCGCAGAGTCGGCATGGGCAAGTACGCCGACGAGCTGGTCCTCACCATGAACCGCGCCGCGGAAGCGGCGGTGCCCGAGGCGAGGCAGCTCCTCGTCGATTCGATCAGGAAGATGACGATCAGCGATGCCAAGGGCATCCTGGGCGGCGGCGACACCGCCGGAACCGAGTATTTCCGCCGCACCACGCGCGCCCCGCTGCACGGCCGCTTCCTGCCGATCGTGAAGCGGGCGACGGCGAAGGTAAACCTCGCCCACAAGTACAACGAATACGCCGGGAAAGGCGTCGCGCTCGGCCTGGTGGGGAAGCAGGACGCCGACCTCGACGAGTACGTGACGCAGAAGGCGCTCGACGGCCTTTACTTCATGGTCGCCGAGGAGGAGAAGAAAATCCGCAAGGATCCGGTGCGGGCCGGCAGCGACATCATCAAGAAGGTTTTCGGCGCTCTGCTCTAGTGCGCTTGATCCCAGTTGTCGCCGACGCCGACGTCGACCAGCAGCGGAACATCGAGCTTCGCCACGGATTGCATCAGCTCCCGCAGCCTGGCTGTTAGCTCTTCCAGCTCGTTCTCCGGCACTTCCAGCACCAGCTCATCGTGCACCTGCATGATGAGCATCGTGCGCAGTTTTCGCTGCTCCAGGAAATTCTGAACTGCAACCATCGCAAGCTTGATCAAGTCGGCGGCGGTGCCCTGCATCGGCGCGTTGATCGCGGCGCGCTCGGCCGCCTGGCGGCGCATGGGGCTGCCGCTCTTCATCTCCGGCAGCCAGAGGCGCCGGCCGAACACCGTTTCGACGTAGCCTTGCGTGCGGGCGCGGCTGCGCGTCTGGTCCATGTAGCGCTTTACGCCAGGATAGCGGGCGAAATACGACTCGATGTAGGCTTGCGCCGTCGCGCGCTCGATGCCGAGGTTCTGCGCCAGGCCGAAGCTCGACATGCCGTAGATGAGCCCGAAGTTGATCACCTTCGCGGTGCGCCGCTCGTCGTCGGTGACCTGCTCGAGCGGCAGGCCGAATACCTCCGCGGCCGTGGCGCGGTGCACGTCGTCGCCGCGCGCGAACGCGCGCTTCAGGCTCTCGTCGCCGGAGAGGTGCGCCATGATGCGCAGCTCGATCTGCGAATAGTCGGCCGACACGATCTTCGAGCCCGCCGGCGCGATGAACGCCTCGCGGATGCGGCGCCCGGCCGGCGTGCGGATGGGAATGTTCTGCAGGTTGGGCTCGTTGGAAGCAAGTCGGCCGGTCACTGCGGTGGTCTGCGAGTAGGTGGTGTGGACGCGCCCCGTGCGGGCGTCGACGCTCTTCGGCAGCTTGTCGGTGTACGTCGATTTCAGCTTCGAGAGGGCGCGGTACTCCAGGATGCGCTTGGGCAGGGGGTGCTCCAGCGCGAGCTCGGCCAGCACGTCTTCGTCGGTTGAGGGCTGCCCCGAAGGGGTCTTCTTCTTCACCGGCAGCTTCTGCCGCTCGAACAGGATCTCCTGGATCTGCTTGGGCGAGCCGAGGTTGAAAGGCTGTCCCGCGGCCTCGTAGGCCTTCTGCTCGATCGCCAGCATCTCCTTGCCGAGCTCGTGGCTCTGCGCCTCGAGCTTGGCGGCGTCGAGGAGCACGCCGTTGCGCTCCATCCTGAAGAGCACCGGGAGGACGCGCATCTCGATCTGTTCATAGACGAACTGGAGTTTTTTATCCTGTTCTATCTTGGGGTGGAGGATCTCGTGCAGCGCGAGCGTGCAGTCGGCGTCTTCCGCCGCGTATTCGGTGGCACGGCCGATCTCGACCGCGGAAAATTCGATGCGCGTCGCGCCCTTGCCGGTGACGTCGTCATAGCTGATCGTCTGCCAGCCGCAATGGCGCAGGGCGAGCGCGCCCAGATCATGGCGCTCGTGCACCTCGAGGACGTACGATTCGAGCAGCGTGTCGTGCACGCACCCCGCGAGCCGGATGCCCTGGTTGGCGAGCACGTGGGAGTCGAACTTGACGTTCTGGCCGACCTTGCGGAAGCCGGCGCCCTCCAGCCATGGTTTCAGCAATTCAAGCGCGGTGCCGAAGTCGATCTGTTCCGGCGCTGCGGGATATTCATGCGCCAGCGGCAGATAGACCGCCTCGTCGCCGAAAGCGAACGACATGCCCACCAGTCGTGCGCTCATCGGCTCGAGGCCGACGCACTCGGTGTCGAAGCCGACGAGCGGCGCGGTTTCCAGCTTCTTCACCAGCTCGCGCAACTGGCCTTCAGTCAGAATTGCCGAGTACCTGCGCTTCTGCAGGGTGGATGGCGGGGAGGGCGGCGCCGGCTGCTGCGGCGCGCTTTCCGCCTCTCTTAGCCAGGTCTTGAACCCGAAGCGCTCGTAGAGGGCGCGCTGGCGCGACGGGTCGGCTTGGCCATCGGCAAGCTGATCGAGCGTCACGGGAAGGGCCACGTCGCGCTTCACCGTGATCAACTCGCGGCCCTTCGGCAGCCAGTCGAGCACCTTTCTCAGGTTCTCGCCGACGCTCCCGGTGATCTCGCCCGCATGCGCGATCACCCCGTCGAGCGAGCCGTACTGTTCGATCCATCTCGCAGCGGTCTTCGGGCCGACCTTGTCGACCCCGGGAATGTTGTCGATCGCGTCGCCGACCAGCGTCAGGTAATCGACGATCTTCTCGGGAGGCACGCCAAATTTGAGCTTCACGCCCTCGATGTCGAGCGTCTCGTTGGACATGGTGTTGACGAGCGTCACGCGGCCGTCGACGAGCTGCGCCAGGTCCTTGTCGCCCGTCGAGATGACCGCGCGCCATCCACGCCGCGCCGCCTCGTCGGCGAGCGTGGCGATGACGTCATCGGCTTCGACGCCTTCGACGCTGAGCACCGGCCAGCCGAGCGCGCGGATCGCCTCGGACAACGGCTCGACCTGCGCCGAGAGGTCGTCTGGCATCGGCGCGCGGTGCGCCTTGTACTCGGGGTACTGGTCGTCGCGGAAGGTCCTGCCCTTCGCGTCGAAGACGACGGCGCGCGCCTGCGCCTGGTAGTCGGCAGCGAGGCGCCGCAGCATGTTGAGCACTCCGTAGATCGCGCCGGTCGGCTCGCCTTTCGGGCTCTTCAGCTCGGGCAGGGCGTGGAACGCCCGGTACAGGTACGACGAGCCGTCGACCAGCAGCAATGTTCTTTCAGGATTTGTTGCCGACACGATGAAGCTGTGCGGCATTATCGCAGAGTTCCTCGAGGTGCTTCGCAACCTCTAGTAGAATGGAAATTGATGCGCCGCCTACTCGCGATCGCGCTGGCCAGCTTCGCAGTTTCGGTCTGGGCGCAGAAGCCGCCTCCCGGGCTCGAGCCGCTGCCCGAGCCGCCGCCGCCGCCGCCGATGCCCGGGCCGGAGGAGCCGAGCGTGCGCATCCCGGTGCAGGAGGCAGACAAGGTCGAGGAGATCCGCCAGGGCGGCCGCGTGGTGATGCTGAAGGTGACGCCGCCGGGCGGCAAGCCCTACTACCTCATGGACACCACCGGCAACGGCAACTGGATGCGCCGCGATTCGCTCGACGACGGCGTGCGCGTGCCGATGTGGCCCATCCAGACCTTCGACTGATTTGTCGGTCTACACACCTGTCTCCGAAGCCCAGCTGTCGGAGTGGCTGCGCAATTACTCGGTCGGTGCGCTGCTCTCCCATGACCCGATCAAGGCGGGAATCGAGAACAGCAATTATTTCGTCACCACGACGCAGGGCCGCTACGTCCTGACGCTGTTCGAGCGGCTGCCCGCCGAGGAGCTGCCGTTCTACCTCGACCTGATGGCGCACCTCGCGCGCCACGGCATTCCCTGCCCGGCGCCGATCGCCGACCTGGCTGACCAGTACCTGCGGCGCCTCAACGGCAAGCCGGCCGCGCTGGTGACGCGGCTGCCGGGGCGCCCGGTCGAGCGGCCGGGGGTCGCCGAGTGCACCGAGCTCGGCGCGCTGCTCGCCCGCATGCATCTCGCCGCGCGCTCGTACGCCGCCTACCTCGAGAATCCGCGCGGCCCCAGGTGGTGGCGCCTTGCCGCCCGGGAGCTGAAGCCGTTTCTCGATTCACGGCAGA
>Ga0137409_10002547_pt1 | contig 19487 bp, 9 predicted proteins | sample CZODoug1_16funga_FD_122059 | JGI IMG/M metagenome (GOLD analysis project Ga0137409, IMG submission 122059) | Vadose zone soil fungal communities from Angelo Coast Range Reserve, California, USA - CZODoug1_16fungal (Hybrid Assembly) | ecosystem: Environmental > Terrestrial > Soil > Vadose zone... | reverse complement strand
GATGATCGCGGCCTTAGAGCGCGATCGAGTTCGCTTGCGGCGCTTTTTACACCACCGTCGGTCTCCGGCAGCCAGTGCCCCTCGCTGCCGTACGCCGCCAGCACCCGGAAATCGACGCTTCCGCCGCCGTTGCGGAACGCATCCGCCAACTGCCGCGACAGCGCAGGCGAAAAATAACTGTCATTGGCGGCGACCAGCCAGGTCACCGGCACCCGCGCGCCCTTGCCGAATTCCGCCGCTGCCGCAATCAGCGTGTGCGGGGCGCAAACCTGATTCGGTTGATCATTGGCGCGACCGCCGCGTCCCGGCGCAAACGCGATGATGGCGGCGACATCCCCAGGGTTTTCGCCGGCCAGCGCCAGTGTTCCAGCGATTTTTGGAACACAGAACTTTACGGCGGTGATGACGAATGACGTTCAAGCTAAGGGCGTGACCTGGACACTTTCCGGATCCGGTTGCAGCGGTGCCACGTGTGGTACGCTGACAAACGTTAAGCCGACTACCGTGACCTACAATGGGCCGTCGGCCATTCCAACTCCTGCTAGTGTTACGCTTACCGCCACATCAGTCGCGGATAACACGAAATTCGGGACTGCGACTGTCACCGTCATCCAGGGTCCGCTCACGGTTTTCGTCAGCCCCAAGCGCGGCTCGATCACCACTTCTCAGACGCAGCAATTCACCCCGACCGTCTTCAACGACCCGAACAATGCCGGCGTAACTTGGCAAGTGGATGGAAATACAGGCGGGAACAGCACAACCGGCACCATTAGCGCAGCGGGTCTGTTCACACCGGGCACACAGCCAGGAGTGCATACCATCACCGCCGTGAGCGTCACGAATGCTTCTGCCACCGCTTCCGTAAACTTTGCGGTCAGCGACATCGCGGGTGTTTACATGCACCACAATGACACAGCTCGCACTGGTCAAAACCTGAAGGAATACGCGTTGACGGTCGCGAACGTAAATTCATCCACTTTCACGCAGCTTTTCTCTTGCCCTGTGGACGGTCAGCTCTACGCCCAACCACTCTACATGGCCAATCTCTTAGTCGGCTCCGCGACACACAATGTGGTCTTCCTTGCCACGGAGCATGACAGCGTTTATGCCTTCGACGCCGATTCTCCGTCTTGTGTCCAACTATGGAAGACCAGCTTCCTCGGTACCGGCGTTACCACCATGGCTTGGACCGACACTGCCAATCCAAATTTCGTCGGGGCCCTGGCGACAAACGACATCTTTCCAGAGATTGGCATTACCGGCACACCGGTTATCGATCCGGCGACGAATACGCTCTACGTCGAAGCCAAGACCAAGGAAAGCGTGGGAACAGGCTGCTCCAGCGGAAATCCCTGCTACGTCCATCGCTTGCACGCTCTGAATGTCAGCACGGGCGCGGAGAAGTTTGGCGGCCCCGTGGTGATCACGGCGCCTAACTTCAACTCGCAGCGCCACTTCAACCGTCCTGCGCTGTTGCTGGCCAACGGCACGGTCTACGTGTCCTTCGGGTCGCACGGAGACATTCAAAACTGGCAGGGCTGGGTGCTCGGCTACGACGCGGCTACGCTAGCGAGAATGTTTGTGTTCTCAACTTCAGATCCCACCAGCGGAAGCAATGGCGCCTCCGTTTGGGACTCTGGCGCAGGTCCCGCGACCGATGCGGGCGGCAACATCTACGTCACCACCGGTAATGGCGCTTACGACGGCACGAAGAATTTCTCCGAGTCCGTCTTAAAGCTTAGCCCCACGGGAGGCTTGCTCGATTGGTTCGTTCCGTTCAATCGCGGCGTCTTCGATGCCAATGACATTGACTTGGGCTCCGCCGGCGTCATCGTCCTGCCCGATTCCGTTGGTTCCACAGCTCATCCGCATTTGCTCCTCGGCACAGGCAAGGTCGCCATTCTTTACCTGCTTGATCAAACGAATATGGGGAGATTCAATTCCGGCAGCAACCTGGACGTGCAGGAAGTGATTCCTGTTCCTCCTCCCAACACGACCCAATTGGACGGCGGCATCTACGGTTTGCCGGCCTATTGGAACGGAAACATCTATGTCACAGGGCAGAACTTCCCATTAAGCCAGTTCACGATTGCGAGCGGTGTCATAGCCACACCGCAGTCCGCCAATTCGCCCAATAGGTTTCCGCCGCGCGGCGCCATACCTGCCGTCTCCGCAAGCGGGACAACCAACGGCATCGTTTGGATCCTTGATTTGAACGCTTGGCCATCCAACGGTCCAGCCATCCTGGACGCTTACGATGCCGCCAACGTCGCGAACCTGCTTTACAGCAGCCCCGCAAGCGGAGCTGGCGCTGCCGGAGCTGCCGTTAAATTCACACTGCCAACCATCGCGAATGGCAAAGTGTACGTCGGCGGTCAGACTTCTTTCAGCGTTTTTGGCTTGCTGCCAAACTGAGATAACTGTAGACACGAAACGCAATCCTTCACGATTGCGCTTCCGCTACGAACTGCAAGCAATGAGTGGCGGATTTTGGTTCGATTGGAGGTCGTTACCGTGCTGCGATGTGCCCCCGAACTTTTATCGCGTTGCTCGAAAATAACTGGCCGAAAGGACTTTCCATGACCTCTGCGAGCCGGTGTCAGTCTGCGGCCATCACCATCTTGATTTGCGCGCTTTTCGGAGGACTGCTGGCTCCCTCCGCGGCGGCGCAGGCCAACGTTACCGGGCAGTGGCAAACGCTGACGACCCTTGCCCCGATCAATCCAGTGCACCTATCGCTGATGCACAATGGGAAGATACTCTTTGCCACTGGGTCAGGGAACGACAAGACCGTAACATTTTTTCAAGGTGGCGTCTGGGACCCGCAGACCGACACGATGACGACCCAGCCGCTGACCTGGGACTTGTTCTGCAACGGAATGGTCGTTTTGCCTGACGGCCGACCCTTCATCATGGGCGGCACGATTAACTACCAGCCCTTCCAGGGCTCGAATCGCACTTCTGCCTTTGATCCCGCAACAGGAAATTTTGTCGACCTTCAATCTATGGCGCATGGTCGGTGGTACCCCACCAGCACTGTGCTTGGCGATGGCCGGGTCATGGTGTTCTCTGGTCTCTCGGAAACGGGGGGGACCAACACGGCTGTCGAGATCTACAAGGTTGGCTCAGGGTGGAGCTCTCAGTTCATCGCGTCCTTTACCCCGTCCCTGTATCCTCGGATGCATTTGCTTCCGAACGGGAAAGTATTCATGTCGGGCTCCACCGCCCAGTCGTGGACATTTGATCCTTCCAACCAAACATGGACTCCAGGTCCCACCACGAACTACGGCAACATGCGAACTTACGGATCTTCTGTACTCCTCCCTTTGACGCCAGCAAACGGCTATGCCCCCAAGATCCTGATCTTGGGGGGAGCCAGCCCTTCAACCCCAACAACCGAATTGATCGATCTCTCCGCGGCTAGCCCTAAGTGGATGAATGGCCCCAATATGGTTCAGCCTCGCATCGAGATGAACGCGACCATGTTGCCGAACGGCAAGATTCTGACCTCGGGTGGATCGCAGATTGACGAGGACGGCACCACTGCCAGTCTCAAAGCCGAATTGTACGATCCGACCGTCGGCACCATCGGCGCTTTCACTTCGGCCGGCTCAAACACCTACCCCCGCCTCTATCATTCCAACACCATCTTATTGCCTGACGCGACCGTGTTCATGGCTGGCAGCAATCCTCATCAGGGAACCTACGATCCGCACATGGAAATTTACTCGCCTCCCTATCTGTTCAATTCGAACGGAACTCTGGCGACACGGCCGGCCATTACAAACGTGACTCCCGGCGTGATTGGCTACAACAGCGCCTTCCAGGTGCAAACTCCTGATGCTGCCAATATCACCTCGGCTGTGTTGATCCGCCCAGGATCTGTTACCCATTCCTTCGATATGGATCAAAGACTCGTCGGATTGGTCTTCACGGCGGGAAGTGGTGTGCTAAACCTCACATCTCCTCCGAATTCCAATATTGCGCCGCCGGGTTATTACCTGCTCTTTATCTTGAACTCGTCCGGTGTGCCCTCCGTCGCCCAGTTCGTCCAGCTCTCGTTGACTCCCACGGATCAAGCTCCGTCCGGGACAATCACCGCGCCCCCCTCGAACGTCTCGGTTGGCCCTGGACAGTCGGTCTCCTTCTCCGGAACAGGGAGCGACCCCGACGGCACGATCGCCTCCTATAATTGGGTGTTTCCGGGCGGCAATCCTAGATCGAGTTCGTCGCAGAATCCCGGTTCAGTCAGCTTTGCGAATCCCGGTACTTTCACGGCGTCCCTCACGGTGACCGACAATCTTGGTCTCACGGATCCAAGTCCCGCGACACGCACAATCACGGTCACGCCCGATTTTTCCTTGACTTTCTCGCCGGCAACGCAAACCGTAGTTGCCGGCAATAGCACGAGCTACACCATCAATGTTGTCCCCGGTCCCAATTTCACGGGTTCCGTCAGTTTTTCGGCTTCCGGCCTCCCCTCGGGCGCCTCTGCCTCGTTCAATCCTGCAACCGTCACCACGTCCGGTTCGACGACAATGACGGTATCGACGTCCGCTAGTACACCGACCGGCAATTCCAACTTGACTGTGACGGGAACAAGCGGCTCCTTGAGCCATTCGGTCACCCCAGTGCTTTCCGTCATCGTTTCGGCGGACACAACGCCACCGTCGGCGCCAACGAACCTGACGGCAGCCGCTGCTTCCAATTTGCAAATCAATCTTTCCTGGACAGCGGCGACCGACAACGTCGGTGTAACAGGAAACAGAGTGGAAAGATGCCAGGGTGCGGGTTGCACCACTTTCGGGCAGATCGCGAACCTCGGAGCGGCCACTAGCTACAGCGACACGAGCTTGCAGCCCTCGACGTCCTATAGCTACCGCATCAGGGCTAATGATGCCGCCGGAAACATCGGTCCGTATTCGAACGTCGCCAGCGCAACCACGCCCGTGGCGCCGCCGCCACCGGTCAAGTTTGTCCAGCAAGTCGCGATGACGGCGGGTACCGGCGTCAGCACCGCCTCGCAAATCTTTACTATCCCCAGCGTCACTAGCGATCTGATTGTTGTCGGCGTTAAGTGGGGCGACCAAACAATCTCTGTCGCTTCCATCGGCGACGACAAGGGCAACGGGTACAACAGCGCCGTCGGCCCGACCAATTGGAGCGGCACGGCGAAACGTGCTCAGATCTTTTACGCGAAGAACATCATCGGAGGCGGCGCTCCGATCACCATCACCGTGACATTGACGGGCAACGCCACGAGCTCCTTCCAAATCTATCAAGTGGAATACGCGAACGCTGATGTCAATGCACCTCTGGATGTGGTCTCCGCGGCCATCGGCACAGCCTCTTCGGTCAGCAGCGGAACCGCCACGACCAAATTCCCGAACGAACTGGTCTTCGGCTTTTCCATCGCGGATTCCGTGGGCGTAAATCCCGGGCCGGGATTCACCGCCGAGTCCACGTTCCGCGGAAATCTTGTCGAAGACATGACCGTCAGTACAACGGGATCTTACGCGGCACTCGGCACCGCTACCGGCATTTCCAATTGGTTCATGCAAATGGCCACGCTCAAGGCGGCCAACGCCGACACGATTCCGCCAACCGCGCCTTCCAGCTTGACGGCCTTGGCAACGGGCCCAACGCAAGTCAATCTGTCCTGGACGGCCTCCACGGACAACGTCGGCGTCACCGGTTACTTTGTCCAGCGTTGTTCTGGATCGGGCTGCACCAATTTCTCGCAAGTCGCCAGTCTGCCGGGCAACACGACGGCCTACAACGACACCAGCGTGGCGCCATCGACGACATACAACTACCAGATCGTAGCGACGGACGCCTCCGGCAATCCCAGCTTGCCTTCCAATCCGGCGAGCGCCACGACGCTAGCCGATACTCAAGCGCCGACCGCGCCCTCAAATCTTGCCGCTGCAGTCGTCAGCAACACGCAAATCAATTTGACTTGGACGGCCTCGACAGACAACGTTGGAGTAACGAATTATCTGATTCAGCGCTGCGCAACTCCCGCGTGCTCGAATTTCGCTCAAATTGGGACCACTGGCGGTCCGGGAACAGCCTACAGCGATACGACTGTCTCAGCTTCCACGAGCTACACCTATCAAGTGATCGCTACGGACGCGGCGCTCAATCAAAGTTTGCCTTCCAACACGGCCACGGCCATCACCACAGGTCCGCCAGCCGCGCCTTCTCTGTTGACGGCCACCGCAGCCTCGGCTACGCAAATCAATCTTGCGTGGACCAACAACGCCATCAACCAGACGGGTTTCAAGGTGGAACGCTCGCCTGACAACGTTACATTCGCGCAAATCGGCACGGCTGGCGCCAGCGCGACAACCTACTCCGATCCGAATTTGTTGCCGCAGACGCTCTACTACTACCGCGTCCGGGCCACCAACGCTTCTGGCGACTCCGCCTACAGTAATGTTTCCAGCGCCACAACTCTGGCAGACACCACTCCGCCGACGGCCCCCTCTGGCCTTACGGCTACCGCCGCCAGCAGCACACAGATCAATCTTTCGTGGACGGCCTCGACGGATAATGTCGCTGTAACGGGATACCAGATTCAGCGCTGCCAGGGCACGGGCTGCAACGCGTTTGCACAGATCGCGGCGCCCGCGGGAACCGGAACGACCTACGTCGACACGGGCCTTTCGCCTTCGGTGAGCTATAGCTACCAAGTCATCGCCACTGACGCTGCAGGGAATCCCAGCTCGCCATCCAACATCAGCAGCGCCACAACTCTTGCCGGTCCTCCCGCGGCTCCTTCCGGATTGCTTGCAACTGCAGCTGGCGCCACGCAGATCAATCTCTCGTGGACCAACAATGCGACCAACCAGACCGGCTTCAAAGTGGAGCGCTCGCCGGATGGCGTCACCTTTACGCAAATCGGGACGACTGGAGCAACCACAACAACCTATTCCGACAGCCCGCTCGCTCCGATGACCCTCTACTACTATCGCGTGAGGGCCACCAACGGCGCGGGCGATTCCGCGTACACCAATGTGGCGAACGCGACGACACTTGCGGATACGACGCCGCCGACCGCGCCCTCAAACGTGACGGCAACTGCCACGAGCAGCACGCAGATCAATCTCGCGTGGACCGCTTCGTCCGACAACGTTGGCGTGACGCAATACCAGATCCAGCGCTGCCAGGGCGCAGGCTGCAACTCGTTTGCGCAAGTGGGAACCTCAACCACCACGAATTTCCCCGACACCGGATTGCTCGCTTCCACTTCTTACAGCTATCAGGTGCGGGCTCTGGACGCGGCCAACAATCCAAGCGGTTTTTCGAACATCGCCACGGCGACAACGCAGGCGGCGGCTCCTCCTCCACCCGTCACGCTTGTCCAGCACATCGAAACATCGGTGCTGGCTGGAACGAGCACGCTGTCCCAGACGTTCCCGGCCGCGAGCGTCAGCGGGAATCTCATCGTTGTTTCGGTGAAATGGGGCAACCAAGCGCTGTCGGTCTCATCGGTTGCCGACAACAAAGGAAATGCCTATACACCCTTGATCGGGCCCACCAACTGGAACGGCACGCTGAAGAGTGCGCAGACCTTCTATGCCAAGAACATTGTCGGGGGTGGCGCACCCATCACGATCACCGTGACGTTGAGCGGGAATTCCACCAGCTCCTTCCACCTCTACCAATTTGAATACACCAACGTGGATCCGACCAATCCGATTGATACGACGTGCGCAGCTGCGGGCGTCAGCACGGCACTGAGCTGCGGTCCGATGACCACCAATTTCGCCAACGACCTGCTCCATGTAGTGGCCTTCAACGACAGCGCTGTGACGAACGCAGGGGCTGGATTCACGACGATTTCCACATACCACGGCAACCTGGTGGAGAGCGTGCAAACCGCCGCAGCGGGCTCCTACACCGGAACCGCCACCAATTCGGCTTCCACAAGCTGGTTTATGCACTTGCTGGCCATCAAGCGGCATCCCTAGGATATAGCCGGTAACCTGAGGATTTCTGAAAGTTCGTGGCGAATGGGATGCTTGTGAAAGGGGCCGTTCCGGATTTGAGCTCGATTTCGCGAGAAAGCGCGGCTACCCTTCGCGTTCTTCGCCGGCGCTGAAATACGTGCAATCTGGATGATGGAAAACCAGCGCGCTCACGCTGGCCTCCGGGTCCATCATGAAGCCTTCCGTCAGTTGCACGCCGATTTCTTCGGGCTTCAATAATTTCCAAATTGCTGCCTGGTCCTCGAGATTTGGGCACGCCGGGTAGCCAAAACTGTAGCGCTTCCCGCGATAGCGCGAAGTGAATCGCTGCGCCATCGTTGTCTCCGGCGGATCGGGGAATCCCCAATCCTCTCGAATACGCCGGTGCAGCCATTCGGCGCAGCCTTCCGCCGTTTCGATTGCCAATGCCTGCAAACCGTGGGACTTGAAGTAATAGCCGTCGTTCTTCGCTTCCTCCGACCGGCTGCGAATGCCTTCTCCCGCCGTCACAACGAACAGCGCCACGTGGTCGCGCCGGCCGTGCTGTGCCGGCAAGACGTAATCGCTCAGGCATAGAAAATCGCCCTGGCGCTGCCGCGGGAATCGAAATGCGTGCACCGGCTCTTTTTCTCCCGGCGCAAAAAGCTTCAGGGAATCGCCTTCCGCTTCGGCTTCAAGAAATTGCCAAACGGCGCGGATCTTCATGAAGTCGGCGGCTTCTTTCTTCACTTCTTCCATGCTTTCAAAGAGTTCGACGGCTTTCGGATCGCGCTCCGTAAGCCTCTTCTCGAAGTCCCCGCGGAAGCCCATGTGTCGTCCGTATAACATGAACGGATTGATGTACCCCCAGACTTCACGCAGATCCGGCACCAGCCGGACTTTGCGGTCCAGGTATTGAACCGGCGGAATGGGCAGGTCGGTTCGCACGCGCGGCGACCTCGTCACCTTGGGAATTTCTTTCACGCTGACCGTGGTCGTGACGCCAAAACCGTTTCCGGAGGACGTATGCTCGCGCACCACCGTCCCGCGCGTTGCCGGATCCATTAGTTCGTTCATCAAGCGCAACCCGGTCATGGCGTCTTTGGCGTAGCAGACCGCCTTCCCGTAGCTCGGCGCGATCTTCGTCTGCGTGAATTTCGCGGATAGCGCGGCGCCGCCAACTAGCAAAGGAATTTCAATCCCCGCGTCCTTCAAATCGCTCGCCGTGGTCACCATCTGCTGCGCACTCTTCACCAACAGCCCGGACAATCCAATGGCGTCCGGCTTGTGCTCCTGGTAAGCCTTGATCAATTCTTCCGGCGGAACCTTGATGCCAAGATTTACGACCTCATAGCCGTTGTTCTTCAGAATGATCTCAACAAGGTTCTTGCCGATATCGTGCACGTCCCCCTTTACCGTGGCCAGCACGACCTTCCCTCGCTTCGCGGTGTCCGCCTTTTCCATGAATTGCTCGAGGTGGCTGACGGCGGCCTTCATGGCTTCCGCCGACTGCAGCACTTCCGCCACGATCAATTCATTGGCGTTGAAGAGCCGCCCGACTTCCCCCATGCCCGCCATCAGCGGCCCGTTCACGATGTCCAAAGGCGCCGCGCCTTCGCCGCGCTTTTTCTCCAGATCCGCGATCAGTCCGTCGCGCGTCCCTTCGATGATGTAGTTGCTCAGACGCTCGTCGAGTGGCAGATCCGCAGCGCGTGTCTTTTCTTTTTTCTTTGCGGTTCGAAAGTGTTCGGTGATTGCCGCGATGTAATACTGGTTGACGGCCGCGCGCTGTTCCTTGCTCTGTTTCCGCCAGTCCGCGGGGACATCGCGCAAGAGCAGCGCATTCGAATGATCGGCCGGAACGTCCTTCGGCGGGTGCGAAAATAAAAGGTTTTCCGCGAGTTCGCGTTCGTGCGGGAGGATGGACGCGAACCGCTCGATCTTTTCCGTGTTTACGATCGCCAGGTCCAGGCCCGCCTTCGTGCAGTAATAAAGGAAAACCGAATTCACCACTTCGCGCGCGCCTGCCGGTAGTCCAAAAGAAACATTCGAGATTCCCAGTATTGTCCGCACGTCCGGCAATGCCTGTCTGATCAGCCGGATGCCTTCCACCGTCTCGACCGCGCCGCCGATGTAATTCTCATCCCCCGTCGCACAGGGGAAAACTAGCGGATCGAAAATGATGTCTTCCGGCCCCAGCCCGTATTTTTCTGTCAGCAGTCTGTATGATCGCTGCGCGATCGCCAGCTTCCTCTCGCGCGTAAACGCCTGCGCCTGCAACCTGTCCTCATCGATGCATCCGACAACCACTGCCGCGCCGAATTCATGCGCGATCGGCACCACGCGTTCAAGTTTCTCTTCTCCATCTTCCAGGTTGATGGAATTAATGATGGATTTGCCTTGGCAATACGTCAGCGCCAGCTCGATTGCCGTCGGATCGGTCGTGTCGATCATCAACGGTGCCTTTACCTTGCGAATCAGCTTTTCATAGAACGGCGGAATATCCTTTTTCTCGTCGCGCTCCGTGCTTTGCAGGCACACGTCCACAACTTGGGCGCCGCCGCGTACCTGCCGCCGCGCAATCTCGCTGGCCTCCTCCCATTTTTCTTCCGCGACCAGGTTCTTGAACAGGCGTGAGCCGATCACGTTGGTGCGCTCGCCCACCAGCAGCGGCCGCGTGCTGTCCTCCGCTTCAATCGCCTCGATGCCGGAATACACCGCCCGGTGCGACTCCCCCGGCCTCACTCGCGGCTTCTTGCCCTCCGCCATCTGCGCAATCGCGCGAATGTGCTTTTCCGTCGTTCCGCAGCACCCGCCCACTAAATTCAGCCACCCGTGATCCGCGAATTTCTCGAGTTGTGCCGCCAGCGTCGTCGGAGTCTCCAGGTACTTTCCCTCTTCATCCGGCAAGCCTGCGTTCGGGTAGCAGGACACAAACTCGCCCGTAAGCTGGCTCAGAGTGCGTATATGGTCCGTCATGAACTCTGGCCCCGTTGCGCAGTTCATTCCAAAGGCTAGCGGCTTCGCATGCCGCAGCGACGCCCACATCGCTTCTACCGTCTGCCCAGCCAGCATCGTTCCCATCGGCTCGATCGTCACGGAAATGATGAACGGTACTTCGCTGCCGATTTCCCTCGAAAGTCTCCGAATCGCAAGGATAGCCGCTTTGATATTCCGGGTGTCCTGACTGGTTTCCACCAACAACAGATCAGCCCCGCCTTCGACGAGTCCCTTTGCCTGGGCATAGTAGGCTTCGCGCAGTTCGTTGAACGTCACTCCACCAGTAACTGTGATCGCTTTGGTTGTCGGTCCTATCGATCCAGCCACGAACCGCGGCTTCCCTGTGTTGCTGAATTCATCCGCCGCCTGTCGCGCCAGCTCTGCCGCGCGTTTGTTCAACAGATACGCATCGGCCGCAAGACCATATTCCGCCAGCACAATCGGCGCTCCGCCGAAACTGTTTGTTTCGACGATGTCCGATCCCGCCTCAAAGTATTTCCTGTGAATATCCAGAACGACGTCCGGTCGCGTTCGAACGAGATTTTCATTACACCCTTCGAGCGTTGCTCCGCCAAAATCCTCTGCAGTCAGGTTGCATTGTTGCAGCATCGTCCCCATCGCCCCGTCGAGCACGAGGATCCGCTGCGCGAGCAACTCGCGTAAGGCTTTGGCCGATTCGTTCAGGTCACGCATCTGCTGGTATGAGCTGCTCCTCGCCGGTCCGCCCCACGAAGTGGCGCAAATACCAAAGAAATCTGGCGTTTCCCGGCACTTCTATTTTACCCGGGTTTCCCTGCCGATACCTACGACCATACATTGAACTAGTGCTTTTTTGGCTCGAATGGTCATTCTGGCGCACTGAACGGCCATTTCCCGGATGCTATACTGCCCTCGCATGATGGAAACCAGCGCTCCATGACCGAACGATTGAAAATCCTGAATATCGTCGGGGCTCGCCCGAACCTGCCGAAGATCGCGCCGCTCATGCGCGAAATGCAGCGCCACCCGGAGATCGAGGCCATCCTCGTCCATACCGGACAGCACTACGATGAGAAGTTGTCCGACATTTTCTTCCGACAGATGGGCATCCCCTCGCCGCACGTGAATCTGGAGGTCGGTTCCGGTTCCCACGCCTCGCAAACTGCCGAAATTCTAAAGCGCATCGAGCCGGTTCTTGTCGAGCGCAAGCCGGACTTGGTTCTCGTCGTTGGCGACGTCAATTCCACCATCGCCGTTTCTCTCGCCGCCGCCAAACTTGGCATCCGCGTTGCCCACGTCGAAGCGGGGCTCCGCAGCTTCGACCGTACTATGCCCGAGGAGATTAACCGCATCCTGACCGACGCCCTCGCCGACTATCTCTTTGTTACAGAAGAAGATGCCGTCGACCACCTCCTCAAAGAAGGCCGGCCCCGAAGCAGCATTTTCATGGTTGGCAACGTGATGATCGATTCCTTGCGTCACTTTTTGCCCATCGCCCAGCAGTCCGGAATCGGTGATGAGCTTGGACTGAAAAATGGAGCCGATTGGCACCGCTTCGGCGTCCTGACCCTCCATCGTCCCTCGAATGTTGATTCTACCGAAAAACTCACCCAGCTTCTCGGCGCCATCGATGCCGTTGCCGCCGAAATGCCTGTCATCTTTCCGGTGCATCCTCGCACCCAGCAACGTCTAACCCAGGACGGCATCCAGCATCATCCCCAGTTGCGGCTCATTCCACCCGTCGGCTACCTCGATTTTCTCTGTCTCTTGAGCAAAGCAAGGCTGGTCCTCACCGACTCAGGCGGTATCCAGGAGGAGACCACGGCTCTCGGCGTGCCCTGCCTCACCCTGCGAGAGAATACGGAGCGCCCTGTCACCATCTCTCAGGGAACTAATTTGCTCGTTGGTACGGATCCGGCCAAGATTGTCGCCGCCGTCCGTGATACGCTAGCGGGCCGGGGCAAAACAGGCCGCGTTCCACCCCTTTGGGATGGTCATGCTGCCACGCGAATAGTCGATATCTTGCTGAAGGAAGTACCCCGGGGATATGCATCCTAGTTGTCAGTAACAGTTCGTGAACAGCAACACCAAAGGACTTGCCCCTTCGGCCAGTTTTCAATAATCTGTCGAACAGTGACTACGAAGCGTACGTCCTCGAAACTGACGGTTTGCATTCTCTCGCCGCACCCCCTGGTGCTGAGTGAGTTCGAACGCATTTTAGCCAAGGCCCAGTTCAAAGTTGTGGTCAAGCAACTGGAATCCACCCTGGCGCCCGACCTCCGCACTCTTGAGCCGCCTAAAGCTCAGGTTTACGTCATTGACGCACATGCCGCTAAGCCCGCCACCGGCGCGCTTTTGGCCAATCTTCTCGAGCGTCATCCGGAGGCCCGGCTCATCGTGGTTGGCGAGCAGCACAATGAAGCCAACAGCTTTTCTCTTCTGCGCTCCGGAGTGAAGGGCTTGCTCACCTACGTCGAGGCCCGCGAGCAATTGATTCGCGCTCTCCCCCTCGTAGCCACCGGAGGGTTCTGGGTTCCGCGCCAGCTTCTCTCTGGATTTGTTGATTCCATCCTCACCGGCCAGGGCCGCCGCCTGAAGACCGATTCGGTCACGAATCTGAGCCGCCGCGAGCAGGAAGTTCTCGATTCACTGCTGGAGAATCTTTCCAACAAGGAGATTGCCAGCAAGCTCAATATTGCGGAACGTACTGTGAAGTTTCACGTTTCAAACTTGCTCAATAAGTTCGGCGTGCGCCGTCGTGCCGACCTCATTCTTCTTACCTTTCAGCGCCGCTTGTCGCAGGCTTAGTGTTGCCGGATTTTCGGGTTGGCGCGTCATGCTTTCCGCGGCCCTGGCTGTTGGTTCAAGCAATTCGGAGCACACGCAAATTTTGACTTTCTGCCTAGATCGAGGAGAACGTACAGGTGAATATTCTCGTTACCGGCGCCGCGGGTTACATCGGCAGTGTCTGCTCGGAAGTCTTGGTTGCGCGCGGCATGTCCGTCGTCGCGCTGGACAGTCTGCTGGAAGGCCATCATGCCGCCGTCCCGCCCGGCGCCATTTTTTGCCAGGTTGATCTCGCGGATCGCGCGCAGCTCGAAGCCGTCTTCTCCCGCCACAAAATTGACGCCGTCATGCACTTCGCCGCTGAAGCTCTCGTCGCCAAGTCCGTCCGCGAGCCCAGCATCTTCTACGCAACGAATGTGGCCTCCGGCGTGAATCTGCTTGATGCCGTCACCCGTTACGGCGTCAGAAAATTTATTTTTTCTTCCACCGCCGCTACTTACGGCGAACCCGAAATCGTTCCCATCCCCGAAGACCACCGGAAAGCGCCCATCAATCCCTATGGCAAATCAAAGCTCATATTCGAAGAGATTCTTGCCGATTACAAGCTTTACACCGGCCTCAAATACGTGTCCCTCCGCTATTTCAACGCCGCCGGAGCCTCCAGCGAGCGCGGCGAGCATCATCGCGTGGAAACTCATATCATTCCCCGGATTCTCGATGCCGCTGCTGGCGGCCTGCCCCACGTCGATGTCTTCGGCACGGACTACCCCACGCCCGACGGAACTTGCGTCCGCGATTACATCCATGTGCTCGATATCGCTGATTCTCACGTCCGCGCCCTCGAGGAGATCGACCGCGTTTCCGGCGAAGCTTTCAACGTCGGCAACAGCCGCGGCTTCTCCATTTTGGAAGTCATCGATGCGGCGGAACGCGTCACCGGCCGCAAGATCCCTCGAAAACTGGGTCCGCGCCGCCCCGGCGATCCCGCCGTTCTCGTTGCCAGCAAGGAAAAACTCAAGCGCGCTCTCGGCTGGGAAGCCTCTCATTCCTCGCTCGAGGAAATCATTCAGTCCGCCTGGGCATGGAAACAGAAATTTCCGCAAGGCTATGCCTCAACCTGAGTTGACTTCAGCCTCGTCCCATCTTCGGGGCCGCCCTCGCACATTAGTCATGTCGTTCTTTTCGAGCCGCCAATCAACCTACTCACATTTCCCGGCTCTTGCGCCGGACTTCCTCGCGAACCAGGTGGGGTAATTCTTTCTTCATCGGCGCGCGTTACCGCCCAGGTGCCGCAATTGCGGGATGCTAATATCGATTGCCGTATAGTTTCCTCTGAAGGAAAAACCAGCTCTTTCGTTGGCCGGGCGCCAACGGTTGGGCCTTCGGGTTTCGCTGTTCGCGGATGGCAAACGCATGTTTTTTGACTCGACGGGCTACATCGTTTTTCTGATTCTTATCGTTCTCGTTTACTGGCGCCTGCCCTTCCGCGCTCAAAACCGCTTTCTCCTTGCAGCTAGTTATTTCTTCTATGGTTGGTGGGATTGGCGATTCCTGCTTCTTATGGCCGGGTCCACCGTTGTGGACTACGTCGTCGCCCGCAAAATCGCCGGCGCAGCCGATCAACGCGTCAAGCGCTCCTGGCTGATTTTTTCTCTGGTTCTGAATTTTACCTTTCTCGGCGTCTTCAAATATTTCAATTTTTTCGTCGACTCCTTCTCCCACTTGGCTTCGCTGCTCGGACTCAAGGACATCCCCGTCATCGTCTGGCGAATCATCCTCCCTCCCGGCATTTCCTTCTACACGTTCCAGGAAGTCGCCTATATCGTCGATGTCTATCGCGGGAAAGTGAAGCCTGCGGATTCCCTCGTCGACTACTCCCTCTTCATCAGCCTTTTCCCTCACCTGATCGCCGGCCCCATCCAGCGGCCCTCCCATCTCTTGCCCCAGGTGCAACGTCCTCGCGAGTGGGATCCTGCAAAAGCATTTGACGGTGTCGTGCTCATCCTCGAAGGGCTTTTCCGAAAAGTCGTGATCGCGGACAATTGCGCACTCCTCGCCAATGCCGCCTTTGGCGGCCACTTCGGCCCGCCGAACGCCTTCACCGTCCTCCTCGGGACCTACGCCTTTGCCTGGCAAATTTACGGTGATTTCAGCGGCTACAGCAGTATCGCCCGCGGCAGCGCGCAGCTCATGGGCTTCCATTTCATGGTCAACTTTCGCCAGCCGTACCTTGCGCAGAGTCTGCAGGACTTCTGGCGGCGCTGGCACATCAGCCTCAGTACTTGGCTTCGCGACTACCTTTACATCGGCCTCGGTGGTAATCGCCTTGGCAAGGTGCGCACCTACGTCAATCTGATGCTGACCATGCTTCTCGGCGGTCTGTGGCACGGCGCCAATTGGACTTTCGTCGTCTGGGGAGGCATCCACGGTGTCGGTCTCGCCATTGAGCGCTTTTTCTCGGGGCAGGGTGACGTCTCGAATTCTCCAACTTTTCTCGGTCGCTGGGCCCGCCGCGTCTTCATCTTTCATCTTGTGTGTCTTGCTTGGATTTTTTTCCGCATTCCCACGTTTCGCGGCGCGTGGGAACAAATCACCGCTCTGACCCGCTGGCATTGGGCACCTGAGTATGGAATCGCTTTCCAGTTTCTTGCCGTTTACGCGCTAGTGCTCTTTCTGTTGGATCTCCAGATCGAACATTCAAAGGGCGAATACGTTTTCGGCCTTCAGTCTTATGCCCTGCGCGTTGCCGCCGGCTTTGCGCTCTGCGCCCTGATTACACTTTTAGGAGCAAACCAGGTCAGTGCCTTCCTCTACTTCCAGTTCTGAAGCCCGCGCCGCCACTCGCGCCATCGCCATCCTGCTGGCCGCGATATTCGTGTATTGTGCCGGCCTCGAACTGGTTACCGGGCGTGGCTTTTCACGTGTCAGCCGCATCCAGCGTCGCGTCTATCAGGACCTGAGCGCGGCCAAATCCATCGCGCCTCCCGTTCCGAATGATCCACCCGCGATGCTCGTCGTGGGAAACTCTCTGCTTCTCGATGGAGTCGACCGCGCGTCCCTGAAAAAGGAGTTAGCTCCGAACTATCTCGTAACCCTCCTTCCCGTCGAAAATACGCAATTTGAAGACTGGTATTTCGGCCTGCGCCGTCTCTTCGCCGAAGGCTCGCGCCCCTCCATCGTCGTAGCCTGCCTTTCCACACGGCAGATGATGTCGCGCGCCACGGACGGCGAATACTTTGCCTACTATCTCCTCCAGGGGCGCGACCTCCTCGCCGTCAAAAGGGAATCACAGCTCGATAACACCATGACTAGCGCCTATTTTTTTGCCAATCGCAGCGCGTGGCTGGGCAGCCGCGCCCAGATTCGCAATTGGCTGCTCCAGGAAATCATGCCTGGCTTGGAGCATCTGATCGGATATTTTCCCGCTAAGACTCCGCCGATGCCTCCCAAAGAGCAAGTTGTCGCCGGCGTCCTGCCGCACCTGCTCGCATTGGATCAGCTTTGCAAAGCGAACGGTGCCCGTCTCGTCGTCTTGGTGCCTCCAACTCTCAGAAGCGACGATGCTTCCGCCGATGTTCAGAGCGCCGCTGGCCACGAGGGCATTCCTGTGCTTGTCCCTTTGCGCCCCACCGATGTCACTCCGGATGACTTCCACGATGGTTTTCACTTGAATTCGCACGGCGCCGCGCGATTTACTCATCGACTCGCTTCGGAGCTCCTCGAAAAACTAAGCGTCAACTAGCCCAACTTTCACCGGCGCTGCTTCTCAATATGAGCCCCTATTCTCGAAGCCTACCTCCCCCATTTGTCTTCCTGAGCGAAGCAACCGAAGGTTCCGACCCTGTCGGAAAGGATCTCGTCGCTTCAATCGCCCAGGCTGTACCGGACGATGCACCACAGCGCCTGGATGCCGTCTTTCCACGTTATCTTCTTGCCTTCTTCGTAGGTGCGCCCCGCATAGGTAATCGGCACTTCGTAGATGCGCCACTTGTGCTTCGCGATCTTCGCCGTAATCTCCGGTTCGAACCCAAACCGGTTTGACTTGACCTGCACCCCCGCCAGCACTTCTTTCCGGAACACCTTGTAACAGGTCTCCATATCCGTCAGCTTCAGGTTCGTGAAGACATCCGAGAGCAGCGTCAGCATCCGGTTAGCCACATAGTGCCAGAAGTAATGCACGCGCTGCGGACCGCCCAGGAACCTCGACCCATACACCACGTCCGCACGGCCCTCGATGATCGGCTCCAGCAATACCCCGTAATCGCGCGGATCGTATTCCAGGTCCGCGTCCTGCACCAACACGACATCTCCGGTTGCTTGCGCGAATCCGCGCCGCAAGGCCGCTCCTTTACCTTGGTTTGGCGCCTGGAAGAAAAACTTCAAATCCCGCAACGCAATCGGATCGCTTCCATCCTGCGCCGGTGCGAACGCTTCGCCATTCACTTGCCTCGCCGCCATGTTTTCCAGAATCTGCCGCGTTCCATCGGTCGAGCAATCGTCGACGACGATCACTTCCTTGCGCACTTCGGTGTCCAGCACCCGCCGCAGGATTTCGTCAATCGTCGATTTCTCGTTGTAAACGGGAATCACAATCGAGACCTTCGGATCGTCCAGCGCGGAAGGGTTGTATCTTTGATGGGCCACGGTTGTCGAAAGATTGTAGCGGCGCAGCCTCCTGTGAGTAAAGCCAACTCCACCAACAATCTTGGCTGCTATCGGTCTTTTCGCCCTCCTCCAAACCCGCTATCCTTGTAAGGCGCCGCCGGGGACTGCGTCGTTCCGTGGGTTCACGCAAAACTCCCATGGGGCGTTCTTCTCTGTGCCCGCTGTGTACTCTGCGAACTCTGTGTAAAGTGTTTTTCGATCGAATGCGGCAACTCTAAATGCCTACTTTTTTCATCGAACAATTCGGTTGCCGCGCCACCCAAGCCGACGGCGCCGCCCTGGAGCGCCAATTGCTCGACCGTGGCTGCACTTCCGCTCCCACGCCCGCCGCCGCCGACATCGTCGTCGTCAACACCTGCACCGTCACCGCCTCCGCCGACGCCCAGGCCCGCGACGCCATTCGAAAGCTCCACGCCGCAAACCCCGCCGCCCACCTCATCGTCACCGGGTGCTACGCCCAGCGCGCCCCGGAAGAGCTCGCCGCTCTTCCCGGTGTCTCCTGGGTTGTCGGCAACTCGCACAAGCCGCAAATTCCCGATCTCTTACAGACCCTTTCATCGGATCCGTCAGCTTCTGCATCCGGTGGCTTTTTCCCCGCCGCCGTTCTGGAAGCGGAGCCCATGTCCCTCTTAGGCGCGCCCGCCAAAATCCTGACCGGCGATATTTTTGAACAAAATGTTCTGCTCAGCGCCCCGGTCCTCGGCGGGGAAGGGAACCACACCCGCCCCACGCTAAAGATTCAGGACGGCTGCGATTCCCGCTGTTCCTATTGCGTCATCCCCTTCGTTCGCGGAAAAAGTCGCAGCCTTCCGCCTGGAATTGTCCTTCAAGAAATTCAGCGCCTCAGCGAATCCGGCTTCCGTGAAATCGTCCTCAGCGGCATCAACCTCGGCACCTACGGCCGCGACCTTTCGCCCCGCGTCGATTTCGAAGATCTTCTCCGCCGCATCCTCTATGAAACCCCCGTCGAACGTCTCCGCATCAGCTCCATCGAGCCGCTGGACGTCACCCAGGATCTCGTCGAACTCTTTGCCTCCACCGATCGCATCGCCCAGCACTTCCACATGCCGCTGCAGTCCGGCTCCGACCGCATCCTCGCCGCCA
>Ga0137409_10002546_pt1 | contig 19492 bp, 14 predicted proteins | sample CZODoug1_16funga_FD_122059 | JGI IMG/M metagenome (GOLD analysis project Ga0137409, IMG submission 122059) | Vadose zone soil fungal communities from Angelo Coast Range Reserve, California, USA - CZODoug1_16fungal (Hybrid Assembly) | ecosystem: Environmental > Terrestrial > Soil > Vadose zone... | reverse complement strand
GCGCAGCAACTCGGCATTCGTATTCGTCCCGAGCTGACCATCCAACTGGAGGGCTTCGATTCGACGCCCGGCATTGGATTTTCCTTCACCAAGCAACTCCTGGCTAGGAAGCATCCTTTCACAGCACTTTTTGCTTACAACGACATTGCGGCCATCGGCTCGATCTGGGCCTTCCACGAAGCAGGCCTGCGTGTGCCGGAGGATATTTCTATTGTCGGCTTCGATGACATTCCGGGAGCAGCTTACGCCAATCCCGGCTTGACCACCGTGAGGCAGCCACTCATAAAGATGGGGCAAATCGCGGCGCAAACCGTCGTCGATCTCATTGAGGGGCGCGGCGAATACGTGCCGGAGATTGCCATCGAGCCCGAGTTTGTGATTCGCCAGTCCACAGGACCCGCCCCCGTTCGTCAGCTACGAAGCGTCGCGGCGGGCACAAGTCACTTTCAAGAAGGCTACGCGGACAAATAACCTTTCTGGACGGCCGGAGAATTATATTCAAGCGCTGGAGATCGTGGCTCGCGCAGGCTACTCCCACTTCCCGGTTCCCTCAACAATGGTTATGTAGCGATCGACAGGCAGATTCGTGAATCGCTCCGCGGCACCGCTAGGTTGCGGCCACTTCACTTCCAGCCAATCAATCTTCGTGCGTTTCCCGATTCCCAGCACCATGCGAGGATCATGCGAAGACAAGAAACTCCCCCGCCAACTTTCATGCGACCGCGCTTCAGATCGCCCGCCTGGCAGGTAACTCGCGCCCCGATGCCATTGGGATTGGCTCTTCGGCACATCCCTTTGCTGCCGAATCATATCGAGACCTCGAAGAATCCTCTTGTGCAGACTGCGGGCGAAATTGCCGCACTGCTTCAGGAAAGTAAGTACGACCAGGCTTTCTCGCCTTGCTGGAAGACTGCGCAAAAGCGAGCAGGTAAGACACTGGAGCGCGAATGTGAATGTGCTACTGGGTTGGAGATTGCTGCGCCGGGGCCGGGGTTGGCGGCTTGGTGTAAGAGCGGAGCAGGGTGATCCTGGTTCCCGTGTCTTCCGTCGAGAGAGAGACGACGCGAACCTGGTCGCCGCGTTCGCCAACGAATGCGATGTCATCATCGGAAATGTGGGAGTCGCGAAAGGCTTCGGGTAACTTCTTGGGGCCGCTGTCCTGGCGTGCGAATTCCGGACTCAAGTGCCCGAGATACCAGTTGGCGACATATTCGCGGGACGAATTCGTATGATAAGTGCTGGCGATGACTTGGGGCTGATCGTCATTGAGAGGGAGGTGCGCGGCCGCCGAGCCGCGAAGCACCAAAGACGCTGCCGGATAAACGGGCAAGCCGGGGCCGACTTCCTTGGCCCTTTCGACGCGGAATTCGCCGAGCGGAGTGCGCACCGTCGTTTTGTCACTGCCAGCGCGGAGGCCGAGCGCATTGATTACCCGGGAAGCCATCAGCATGCCGCCGCCAAGAAGAACGCAGAAGCCGCACGTCATGGCGATCATCATGAAGAGAAGCGATTTGGAAGACGAAGATCCCCCGGAAGCTGAACTGGACTTTGCCATAAGGTGTCTCTCCCCTCAGTGTACGACCGCACCGAGTTCCTGATCATTTCATCGAAGACGGCACTGGAGATGCCGCACCGACGAACGGTGAGGAGGAACTCAGCAATACAGGAACAGCCTAGACCCGGTGTATCGAAACTCGGTTCACCGTACTTCACCCACTCATCCCTCCAAAAGAACGCGACCCTGGGGACGCGGAACCGCGCGCTATGCAGCAGGCGGCTGCAGATTACTGGTTCGGCAGAAAGAGCTGCGTAAATCCTGTCGTGTTGATGGCGCGGAACATCGGCGTCCGCGGCGGCAGGAGCGAAGGATTCAGGAAGTTGGTATCGAACTGGTAGCCGCGGGTTGGCGGGCTGTAGTTGTTGCCACCGGAATTGAACAGCCCCGTCGCCTGGCGGCTATAGAACAAGCTGATGATGGAGCCCTCATAGAACAAGGTTCCATTCCATCTTTCGAGAAAGCGCAAGAAGTTGTGGACACCGCCGTCCGTGCCGAAGTCCTGGCTGCCGTCGATACCGGTGGAATCCCAAGAGGGGATCTGGAAAGAAACTTGCTTGCCGGCGATAACGCCCGTTCGGACGTAGGTCGTCGCCCCCGTGCGCGCGAAGGCGGCATTGAATGGGGAGGCGAAGGAATTGACGTCATTCCAGCCGACCGAGAGAATCGTAACCGCATCGGCGGCGACGGAGGTGGCAACGCTGGGATCAAGGAATTTGCCGCCCGCTGAGTTCGCGTTGAAGTCTCCCTGGATGTAAGCCGGGTTTTCCGTCGCGATGGTCAGGCCGCAAGAGACACCGCCCGGGCACGCGGGCAAGCTGATGAGGCTGCCATTCACAAGTTTCACCGCCCGACGGAAAAGAGCGTTGGGATTCTCGCGGCCTTCATTTGAATTTTTCAGGAAGGTTCTGGGCCATGGGTTGATGCCGCCTGAGCCGGTAGCGCAGAGCGAATCGGCTTGCACAGCGGCGTTGGGCAAATTCGAAAAGAGTTTGCTTGCCGAGGTGACACCGGTGCTGTCCACGAGACCGTTTGGGAAAGAATTTTCACCGTAGATGGCAAGGACACCGGAGCCACCGGGATCCTCAGCCGAAGGTCCCCCGCTAGCGGGGGCGGGCTCGATCTTGTTATCCGGGCAGCCCTTGGGGTCGGTTGAATTGACTACGTCAAAGTAACCATATTCGCCGGTCTCGTGCGCGGAGGGCGAGAGGGGAGGCCAGGTGCCGACCGCCGTCCCTGTGGGGAGATAGTTGCCGCGACGGTCGGAGATATAGACCACGAAGTTATTTGGTGCGGACGCGGGATCCCGGGTGCTGGGGCCGGAACTGCCGGCAGCTGGGAGGGTTCCGTTGAACCACGCAGCGAGGTTCTTAACGTCGAGCTCGATGTAGTTCATGATGCCGCCCAGCGTAACTTGGTTTTTGAGGGCGGGCTGGGGCTCGCGGTTGTACCCTTCGCGTGTGTCATAGAGGGCGTTCGGCCAATAGTCCGAAGGGTTCGGCGGGACGATCGTCGCGGTGACCCCGCATCCCGCAGCGATAGCAAAATTCGAGGGATTATCACGGACACGCTCGAGGCGAATCACAGCGTTGGGGTGAGGGTCGAGACAGGCGGAAGGACCGATTTGCGCCCCGGGCAATCCCGGCAACTGGGGAGGCGCCAGCGACACGGGATTCAGGTTGCGCCCCGCGTAGCCGAGGCTCAAGATTTCCTTGGTCACGTCCGTGTAACTGCCACAGGGACTGCCGTATGAGGTCTGGGCGTCAATTTTAATGTAGCCGCTGATGATCGGCGTTCCGTAGGTCGGAGGTGTGGCACCAATATTGGGCCCTACCTGCCAGTAGCCGTCGTTGGTATTGTAGCCCGCCGCTACCGTTGTGCCGGCGGCGCCGGAGGCAGCCAGGGGCAAGGGAATTGTGCCGGCCGTCGTCATTGCCGTTTGCAGGGCGGTCGCAGTTAGCGGCCAGTTCGCGACGGGCTGCGCGAGGTCCGCCAGGTTGAAAGGAGCACCGGGACTGATGCAGGGCAAATTGGTAATGTCGCTCGCGTTATCGGAGAGCAGAATCTTCAAGCTGGCCTCGGAAAAATAGCGTTCGCCGAGCACGCCTGGATTTGAGGTGTCTTCACCCTGCACCGGCCGGCGAATAAGGTCGATTGGCTGCGTTGCACCATTGCCGAGGAGCGTGATGGTCAAGTTCAATGGCTGGACGGGGCTGCGGAGATTGCCATTAAAGGAATCGGAGATGCTTTTCCAGCTCCCGTTTGCTGCTCCAGTACCTAAGCAACCCGCCCGACTTCCTTGGCTGAAACCCAGAGGCTGCAATGCACCACCACCCTTGGTGATCTCAACGCTGCCGGGGTGAATTCCGGAGGTGGACTCCGGATGGCTGTTCGACAGGCAGTCGCGGAAGATGTTCTTGACCGCCGTGACGGGATTTCTCAACCAGAGTTGGGCACTGCCGGTATCGGTTTGGGTGGCGTTCGCAGGTCCGCCGCTGTTGAGGAAGAGATTGCCGTTAGTATGCACGCGGCCGCCGAAGTCAAAGTTGGGGCCGGCGAAGAAGCTAAGATCTGTTTCCGAGTAAATGCCGAATTGGAAGAGCGGGATGCCGACAGTCTGCGTAGTCCGAACCAACTTTGCTTCGCCACCGGTTGTAGTGCGGGCCGCGACAGTCAGGGTATAGGTGGTCTCCAGCGCACTCATTCCTTGAAACGGACTGGAGCCCGACTTGATCTGCGCAAATTGAGCCAGGGGGTTCTGATTGGCATCTTTGGGGTAGGTAATCGAATAGGTGCTTTTGCCCAATACATCGACGTAAGAAACTCCGGTGCTTGAAGGAAGAACCGGGAGCTTCGTCGCTATTGCATCAACTTGCGGTCCGGTCGGGGCATAGGTGGTGCCGAAGAGCGTGCCCAGGTCGGCGGTGAGCTTTTCCATGCCCGATTCCGCGCCATAGAAGGCTCTGCTCTGCTCGTTGTTCATTCCAGAGAGTCTTTGCCCTTCCGTCACAAGGAGCACAAAGCCCACCACCATGGCGGACATCAGCAGGAGCAGAAGGAGCGTCGTGATAAGCGCTATGCCTGATTGTTTTCGCATGGTTGTTTTCACCCTCTCATCGTGAAGCCCCTCATTACTTAAAGGCATTGAAATAGGCCATGCTGCGAAGAGCGACTTGCGTGGCCAGATTGGTGCGAATATATTTGCCGGTGATTGCCGCGGTGGTGGCGGAGCGGGCGCTCAGGGAGACGTTGACGGAGCGAATCTGGTTTTCGTTGTCGCCCGTCGGAACGGTCAATTGATTCACCGGTGCAGGCGTGGTGCCATCCGCAAAATTGTAAGCAAACTGGAGATTCTCAATAGTCTCGCCGACCGGTTGGGGGGTGTTGAAGTTCACCGCACGCATGAGCATCGGATGCTTGGGATCGGTGGTGGCGTCCAGAAAGTAAGTGATCATCCAAATGCGCGAGCAGGATGTAGGAGGATAGGTGCCGTCGGGCTTTCCCGCGGTAAGGTTCTGGAGGGTCAGGATCGTTCCGAAATCTTCCGAAGCGGTTCGCCCGTTGAGGTTGAACGGATCGCCGGCGCTGAAAGTCAGCACTTGGCCACTGACGTCGCTGACGTACTGGAGGACGCCATTGGGATTGTTTCCGTTGAAGATCATGAGCAGGTCGCCGGTATTGACGGGAATGCCGGCGGCGCCAATGGTCACGCAGGCTGGATCGAACGTGATCTTCGATCCGTCCGGCGCGATAGTTCCATTACAGGGCGGAGTAGTGGTAGTGCTGATGATGGGCTTCTGATCCATCGCAAGAGTATTGTCGGCATACATGATGGTGATGATGTCTGTTGCTGGACCGGAAGTCCCATCAGGGCTGGTGACTGTAGGACCCAATCCATTGCCGGGCTCGATGGCCGGGAGGATAACGTTGCAACCCTCGTTGGCGGAGTTGGGACCATCGAAGGTCCGTTTCAGTACCAAGGGAGGACGGTTGACCCGTCTAGCAACCGCGTTGCAGCCCTTGGTGGCAGCGCTGTTTGGGATGGAAATACCGCCGGTGGGGATACCGGTTCCCGTTTGAATGAGATCCTGGACGATCAGATTGAGTCCCGCGCGCATGTTGTCGCTCATCCCCGAAGTCTGCGTGATATTGGTATTGGCCTTGGTGGAATCGCGGAACATCAGGAAGGCAGCCGCCAGCGCAACCATGGTCACGGCCATTCCTATAAGTAATTCCACGATCGTGAAACCGGACTTTTTCTTCATGAGCTGCTCCTCATTCCACCATCACGAGAATTGCGAGATAAAGCTGACAAGGGTGTACTGCCGCGACGTGGAGCCGACAGTGTAGGTTAGCGTGATGGTGATCTGCCGAAGACCCGGTTCGCCCGGAACATCCGCAATGGCGATGGTGCGCGTCATGTTCTTCAGGGACATCACCACGTCATCCGTAGTCCCTAGAATCTTGTCCGGGCCGGGGTCCAGGATCACCACGTCCGGGTTGGACTTGTCGTCATCCAAGGTGCCGTAAAGCCCATCGGGACCGGCGGCGAGAAGCGGTTGCGGATCGACGAGAAAAACACCGTCCGTCGCTCCACCCAGTCCGTTGCGAATGTTTGTCCAGAGGAGCAATCCGGAGTCACGCGCCGCGAAAATCGTCTCAACGGCCTCTTCAGCCTTCTTTTCGGCGATGTAATCCATTTGAGTCATGCTCGCGACCTGGATGCCCTGCGCGTAGACCGCGGCGAGAGACAAGATGCCGAAGGACAGAATCACGATGGCAATCATCGCTTCTAGTAGCGTGAAGCCCGACTGCGGATTGCGGCGAGGTCTGTTTCGCGACATGGACATCCCCCCTATTCCTGCCACTGTGTCCCATCCCAGTGGTATTCACGCACGCGGCCGGTGGCCCCAAGGATGGAGATGGCACGGGCCGTCGAGGGCTTGCCCGGAATGCCCAGGAAAACCGTGCCGTTCACCAGGGAGTTTCCCCCATCAATGAAAGCTCCAGTTGTCGAGAATTTCATGATCGGTGGGCCGCCGGAGAGCCCGCCAAAGTAAATTGGGGCACTGTTTCCAAAATTATAGGGTGCCGGAAGATCCGGAACGGAACTGAAAACAATGAATTGGGCGCCACCCTCGAAGCTGACTGGCCTCTCCACAGGCGGCGTGCCAAGAGTCCAGAGTTCTGACATTTGGAGTTGATTCGTCCCGATAAATTGCACCTGGACCTCGCGGCGATGGGAGATGGCCCTCTCGCGCGCCGAACGCATCTGGGAGAGCACCTGGTCCATGGCCGAGTTGGCCTTGTAATTCGGCAGGATGCTGCCGTAGTTGAGCATCGCCATCACCAGAACGACGGAGATGATGGCAACGGCAACGAGGATTTCCAGCAAGGAGAAGCCTTGCTGCGATGGGTTCGAGTACCGTCTCATTCGTGTACTCCAAGAAACTTCCCTGCCAAAAACGCCCCCGGCACTACAAATGCAGCACGTTGGCACCCAACCAATTACTGTGGGTAAGCTCTTTAGATTGCACGTGCTAGACAAGCCGCGAGAGGGTTGCAGCTGTGGCGCCGCTGTAACGAAAGGTTACAAACCACGTAGCCAACGAACGAAGCTAGGAAAAGTCAATAGGACAAGAGTTATGAATACAGGGGAGTACTTTCGGTGCAAAATCCCGCCAATTCCGAGATGCAATCCGCCGGTCCCTGCACGACGAAACGTCGATGGTAGAGCAACAAGGCGCGCAAGCCGGCGAGTTCCTCGCCGCCTCCAGCTCTTCCTGGGCCGCCGTGCAAACAGCTCGGCACGACGTTGCCGTGGCCAGTGTGTTGGGCCCCAACGGCTGAATTGACGGCCAAGACTCTTCCATGGAGGTCGCCGATTCCAAGGATCGTGTCGCGAGTGAAACTCGCATCGCTTGAAAAGACAGAGGCGACCAGTGAACCTAATCCTCGTCGTGTAATGGCGATCAAATCTTCCAGACCGTCATAAGCCACCAGCGTTGCTACCGGACCGAAAACCTCGACGTCATGAACATATTTTGCATTGAGTCCATTCTTGCAGGAGAGAAGGGCCGGTTGCACAAAGGCAGATTTTCGCGGATCGGCATCAATCGCCTGGAAATTCTTGTCTCCGCCGAATAAGACCTCGCATTCTTCCTTCAACTTGGCCAGTCCTTCCATGCAGGAGGACTGCTGCGCTTTGTTCACGACCGGCCCCACCTTCACGTCGGGGTTCCGGGGATTACCTACTTTCATGGCGCTCAAGCGTGTAGTGACGGCGTCGCCAAAGGCTTTGAGCTGCTGACGTGGAACCAAGACGCGCCGGATGGTGGTGCATTTCTGGCCGGCTTTCAGCGTCATCTCGCGGACAACTTCTTTTACGAGGAGGTCGAACAGTTCCGCGCCGGGAGTGCAATCAGGCCCAAGAATGGCGGCGTTTATGCTATCTGCTTCAATGTTTACGCGGACGGAACGGCGCAGGACATTCGCATGGGAACGAATGCGCGCGGCCGTGTCTCCTGAGCCAGTAAAGGAAACGACGTCCTCTTCCCGAACGTGGCCCAATAGGTCGCGAGCGGAGCCGCAGATGATGGAAATCGCTCCAGGCGGCAGGATATCCGCCTTTACGATATCTTCCACCATCCGGTGCGTCAGCCATGCCGTGGGAGAAGCGGGCTTCACCACGATGGGGACGCCAGAGAGCAGCGCAGGCGCAGCCTTTTCGCAGAGACCCCAGGCGGGAAAATTAAATGCGTTGATGAAAACTGCGGCGCCCTTTGTGGGCATCAGAAAATGCTGCCCAACAAAAGCGTTGCTCTTCGAGAGGGGAACCGGGGCGCCTTCCTTCAGCATTTTCCCTTCCGCCAGCGCCCGGCCGATTTTCGAGTAGTACTTCATGGTGTAAATGGCGCCATCCACGTCAAACGAAGCGTCCGCCTGTGTGGCGCCCAAGTTCAGCAGAGAAAGCCGAAAATACTCGTCGCGATTTGCCGCCAGGACATCGGAGACCTTGGCCAACATTTCAGCGCGCTGGGCATAAGTGAGTTGGCGGAGCGCGGGTCCGCCGTGAGTTCGTGCAAACGCGAGGGCCACTTCAAGATTGAGACCCTGCGAAGATATGCTCGCCAGTTCGTCTCCAGTGACTGGATCGATGAGTGGCTCCCCAGGATCAGCGCCTTCACTCCACTGACCATTCACGTAGTTAGGCAGTTTCATCGGTGAACCTCCGTCGATCTGATGATCTTAGCCCCGAAACGAAGCCTCAAGAGCGAGGGCCGAAGCATTTGAGAGCGGAATACCAATTCGGAATAATACTGCATATTCGTATCAATTGGAACCGCGCCTTTCAGCGGTAGAGTCTTCTTGATTTCCGCCTAATATTAAGAATATAAACGTGTTACGAAATACCAGTTCTTGCCAAAGCACTTGCTGGAACTCCGCAATGATCGCTCTCTTCTTCCTTGACCCCATATCGCTCGCATGTACTATAATGCATCGTTGGTATGTGAAGGCATGAGCACACCGGCAAGCACCAATTCCAAGGTTGCCAGTCTACACCGGGCGACGACGATTCCCGACGGGGATTTCTTGCTCTTCCTTGGCAAGCGAGTTCGCCAGATACGCAACCTCCGCGGGATGACCCGCAAGATGGTGGCGCGCGAATCGGACGTGTCTGAACGTCATCTTGCGCAGCTCGAAGCTGGAGAAGGAAACATCTCTATCGTGTTGCTGCGGAGGATTGCCGCCGCTCTCAACGTTTCGCTTGTCGAGTTATTCGCCCCTGAGGTGGAAGAGCCTGCCGAAAAGCGGCTGATCCAGCGATTCCTCGAACGCCTCCCCAATCATCGCCTCGAAGATGTGGTATTCCGCCTGATGCGGGACTTCAGTCCGGGAGAAAAGCTGCGCCGGAAGCGCATCGCGCTGATTGGGCTTCGCGGAGCCGGCAAGTCTACGCTGGGATCCAAACTGGCGTTTGAGACGCGGGTCCCCTTCATTGAGCTGGATGGTGAGATCGAGAAGGATACAGGAATGCCCCTCGGAGAAATATTCTCGCTTTACGGGCAATCCGGCTATCGAGCGATCGAGCGGCGCACCCTGACAAGAGTGCTCACTGAGCATCAGCGCGCGGTGCTGTCGGTGGGAGGAGGCGTGGTTTCAGAAAAGGAGACCTTTGACTACCTCCTCTCCCATTGCTACACCATTTGGATAAAGGCGCAGCCGGAGGAGCACATGTCGCGGGTGCTTGAGCAGGGAGATTTTCGCGCGATGGCCGGAAATGACCAGGCGATGGAAGACTTGCGGCGGATACTCGAGGCGCGAGCGCCGCTCTACCGGCAAGCGGACATGGAGCTCGACACATCGGGCAGTTCAGCAGAAGAGAGTTTTTCGAGATTGAAAAAGACATTGCAGGCTAATTTGCAGTAGGAGGATCTCGTGGACGTTGTCGCAACTCAAGAATCCCAGGCGAAAAAGGAGGCGGTCGATTTCCAAACCGATCCTTCGCGATATAAGCATTGGCGTCTCGCGTTCGACGGACCGGTGGCGACGCTGACGATGGATGTTGCCGAGGACGGCGGAATCCGCCCGGGCTACAAACTGAAATTGAATTCATACGACCTCGGCGTGGACATCGAGCTGCACGATGCGCTGCAGCGTATTCGATTCGAACATCCGGAGATTCGTTCGGTCATCATCACCAGCGCAAAGAACCGCATTTTTTGCTCAGGCGCCAACATCTATATGCTGGGGCTGTCCTCGCACGCGTGGAAAGTGAATTTCTGCAAATTCACGAATGAAACCAGGAATGGCATCGAAGACGCGAGCGCGCATTCTGGGCTGAAGTTTCTCGCGGCGTGCAATGGAACGACGGCGGGAGGCGGCTACGAACTGGCGCTAGCTTGCGACGAAATTATTCTCGTGGACGACCGCTCTTCGTCGGTCAGTCTGCCGGAGCTGCCCTTGCTGGGAGTTTTGCCGGGAACGGGCGGACTGACCCGGATCACGGACAAGCGCAAGGTGCGCCGGGACCATGCCGACATGTTCTGCACCAATGCGGATGGCGTTCGCGGACAAAGAGCGAAGGAGTGGCGGCTGGTGGATGAAGCCGTCAAGCCGCAGCAGTTTGCGGAGCACATCAAACAGCGTGCATTGAAACTGGCCGAGCGGAGTAATCGCCCGGCCAACACAAAAGGCGTCAATCTGAGTCGTCTAAATAAGACTAGTGATGAAGCTGGCTTGCGTTACGGATTTGTTGAGGTGCAGTACGATCGTGTGGCTCGCACGGCAACCATCACCGTCCGCACGCCGGAGTCGGTTTCGGAAAATAGCCTGGAAAAGGCTATTGCGGCGGGTGCGAATTGGTGGCCGCTCCAAATGGCGCGGGAGTTGGATGATGCCATCCTGACTTTGCGTTCGAGCGAACTGGACTTGGGGCTATGGATTATCAAGACGGCCGGAAATCCGGACGCGGTTCTCGCCAGCGATGAATTTATTTTGAGTCACCAGGAAAATTGGTTTGTTCGCGAAGTGCTGGGAATGATGCGCCGGACGTTTGCGCGGATCGATGTCACGTCGCGTTCCATCTATGCCATCGTCGAGCCGGGGTCGTGTTTTGCCGGCACGCTGCTGGAATTGGCGCTTGCCGCCGACCGCATCTACATGCGCGATACGCAGGAAGGCGAAAGCGCCGCGACGATGACGCTTTCAAAAATGAACTTCGGGCCGCTGCCGATGGTCAACAAACTTTCTCGACTGGTGGCGCGCTTCTATGGCGATGAGACACAGATCGCACGGCCGCGCGGCGAGATTGGAAAGAAACTTTCCGCGCGCGCGGCGCTGGACGCAGGCCTGGTTAGCGCCGCGCCGGATGATCTCGACTGGGAAGACGAGATTCGCCAAGCGATTGAATCGCGCGCGGCGCAGTCGCCCGACGCCCTGAGCGGGCTCGAAGCGAATCTGCGCTTTGGACCGGGAGAGACGCTGGAAACACGAATCTTTGGCCGGCTTTCGGCATGGCAGAACTGGATTTTTGTCCGCCCGAACGCGGTAGGCGCGAGCGGAGCGTTGAAAGTGTACGGGACCGGAGCGCCGGTGAAATTCGACTGGGAAAGAGTTTAAGGAACTGGTTTGAGTCTGGGCTCCTGGGGGAATCGCCATGATTAACTATACGGAGAAAATTCCGAACAACGTCGATTTGGGTAGAGACCGCGTCCTGCAACGCGCTCTCGAGCATTGGCAGCCCGCGTACATGGGCTGGTGGTACGACATGGGGCCGAACGAGAGCCACAACTACGAAGTGTACTTGCGAACGGCCATCAGCGTGGAGCCGGACGGCTGGGCGCAGTTCGACTACGTGAAGATGCCTGAATATCGCTGGGGCATTTTCCTGCAGCCGCGCGACGAGAAGCGCGAGGTGAATTTCGGAATTCACAAAGGGCAGGCGGCCTGGCAAGAAGTGCCAGGGGAATATCGCTCGACTTTGCGGAGAGTGATCGTGACGCAGGGAGACACCGAACCAGCTTCCGTGGAACAGCAACGGATGCTGGGGGCTTCTTGTCCTTCGATGTACGACCTGCGGAACATTTTCCAGGTGAACGTCGAGGAGGGACGCCACTTGTGGGCCATGGTGTATTTGCTGCACCGCTACTTCGGGCGCGATGGCCGCGAGGAGGCAGAGTCCTTGCTCGCGCGGCGTTCCGGGGATGCGGATAATCCACGCATTCTAGGCGCTTTCAACGAGCCGACGCCGGACTGGCTGGCTTTTTATATGTTTACGTTTTTCACCGACCGCGATGGCAAGTTCCAGCTTTGCGCTTTGGCCGAATCCGGCTTTGATCCCCTTGCGCGCACCTGCCGGTTCATGCTCACCGAAGAGGCGCATCATATGTTTGTCGGCGAGACGGGAGTGGGCCGCATTATTCAGCGAACTTGCGAGGTGATGAAGGAAAACAAGGTCGAAGATCCGTCGGATGTGCGGGCGCTCGGCGTGATTGACTTGCCGACGATTCAGAAATACTTGAACTTTCATTACAGCGTCACGCTGGATCTTTACGGCTCGGATGTTTCCTCGAACGCCGCGAATTATTACACCAGCGGGCTGAAAGGACGCTTTCGCGAAACGAAGCTGGAAGACGATCACGTGCTGGCGGATGCGCTGTACCCAGTTTCAGAAGTTGTGGGCGGAAAAATCATCACCAAAAACGTGCCGGCGTTGACAGCGTTGAACGAACGCTTGCGCGATGACTACATCGATGAGATTGCCGATGGAGTAGGCCGCTGGCAGCGAGTGATTGATAATGCCGGAATTCCCTTCCGGCTGACCTTGCCGCACAAAGGCTTTCATCGCGCGATTGGCAATTTTGCGGGACATTTCATTAGCCCCGGGGGAGAAATTTTGAGCGAAGAGGCGTGGAAGAACCACGAATTCGAATGGCTCCCGAATTCCAAGGATTATGCGTACGTCCAGTCGCTGATGAGCGGGCGCGTGGTGGAGCTGGGCAAGTTTGCGAATTGGATTGCTCCGCCGGCGCGCGGAGTTAACAATCAACCTTTGAACTTTGAATACGTGCGCTTTAATTAGCTCGAGCGAGTGAAGGCGCAAGGTTTTGCGAAGGGCGGCGATTCCTGGAACCGATCATCGACATTCACGTTCACATCATGCCGTACCACATGATGAAGCCGTCCGCCCATGAGTTGATGAGGCGCGGCCGCAGGGATTACGCCGATGTGGAACGTTATTGCGCCGATCCGAAAGCATTTCTCGCGTTTCTGGATACTCTCGGAGTGGAGCGCGCAGGGCTGATCAACTACGTCGCGCCAAAAATCATCGGATTCACGCCGGAAGTGAATGATTGGAGCGCGAAGTATTGCAGCGCGGCGCCGGATCGCCTCATTGCGTTCGGCGGAGTGCTTCCGGGGACGGTCGCCGATGCGGGCGCGGAAGTGGACCGCCTCGCAACGCTCGGAATTCGCGCCATTAAGATGCATCCATCTCACCAAGCGCTTTCCCCCAACGATTACATGGATGGCAACCGCGGCCTGGCGGCAGTTTACGAACGCGCTCAGGCGCACGGCATGCCGATCATGATTCATACGGGGACTTCGATTTTCCCCGGCGCGAGAAATCTACACGCGCAACCGATGCTCTGCGATGATGTGTGCATTGACTATCCGGAGCTGGTGATCATTCTTGCGCATGGCGGCAGACCGTTGTGGATGAACGAGGCGTTTTTCCTGGTTCGCCGGCACAAGAACATGTACATGGATATCTCCGGGATCCCGCCGCAGAAGTTGATGGAGTACTTTCCGCGAATCGAAGACGTGGCCGATAAGGTTTTGTGGGGCACGGACTGGCCTGGTCCGGGCGTTCCGGCAATCAAGGGAAACATCGAAAAGTTCAACGCGCTGCCGATTGGTTCCGCGGCGAAGCGCAAGATTTTGTACGACAACGCGGCGCGGCTGTTTCCGCGTTAGACTGTTTTCAGGAACTGGGCGACGCAGCGGCGAATGATGCAATCCGTGCGGCCCCTGACGATTTCGCATCGGTCCGGCAAAACTTCGGCGAGGTGATTGAACTTGACCACATTGCCCATCGAGTCGCAAAAGACGGCGCAGATACGATTCACGCTGAACGGTGAAGAGACGGATGTCTCTTTCGCACCCTATAAGACATTGCTGGAGGTCTTGCGCGAAGATCTCGGCCATACCGGCACGAAGCACGGTTGCGAGCTGGGTGAATGCGGCGCTTGCGCGGTTCTTCTCGACGGCAAGGCGGTGCTTTCCTGCCTCGTGCTGGCGCTCGAGTGCGGCGGGAAGCAAGTACTTACCGTGGAAGGCCTTGGACAAGATGGGAAGCTTCATCCTTTGCAGGATGCTTTTGCCGATCTCGGAGCAGCGCAGTGCGGCTATTGCACGCCGGCGATCTTGGTGACCGCGAAGGCTCTGCTTGACCAAAACCCACACCCGAGCCGCGATCAAATCCGCGAAGCAATTTCCGGAAACCTGTGCCGATGCACAGGCTACTTGCAAATTTTCGAAGCCATCGAGTCCGCCGTGCTCAAGATCGCGGAGCAAAAGAATTCCGGGGAGTAAATGGCGCAACGTGGACGCGAACACTTGGTGAGGAGGGCGCATGGCGAATGAAAAAGATTCGCGAACGACGCCCGCGAACGCTCCCAAAGCCAGCAGTGACGAACTCCGCGTGATTGGCATCCCCCGCCGCCGAGTCGATGCTCGCGCCAAGGTGACCGGCCAAACGCGCTTCGCCGACGACATTTTCTTGCCGCGCATGGCGCATTGCAAGTTGCTGCGGTCTCCGCATCCTCACGCGCGCATCCGAAAAATCGATACGTCACGTGCCGCCGCGCATCCCGGAGTGTATCTCGTGCTGACCGGGAAAGACGTCCCCATCCAATACGGAATTCTTCCTGTGAGCCAGGACGAGCAAGCCCTGTGCGTCGATCGCGTGCGGCACGTCGGAGATCCGGTCGCGGCGGTCATCGCGCGCGAGGAGCTGACGGCCTTCGAGGCGCTGGACTTGATTGATGTCGACTACGAAATCCTGACAACGATCTCCAGTCCCGAAGAAGCTCTCACAACTCCCGAACCCCGCATCCATGAATACGGCGAGGAAGGAAACATTCATAAACTCGTCGCCCTGGAGTTCGGCAACGTGGAAGAAGGCTTTGCCGAAGCCGATGAAATCTTCGAAGACACATTTTTCTTCCAGGGAAACACGCATCTCTCTATCGAGCAGCACGCCGCCATTGCCATCAAGGACCCGGAAGGAAAGCTGACCATCTGGTCCAGCACGCAAACGCCACATTACGTCCACCGCGCGCTCGCCAAGGTCCTGGAAATGCCGGCCGCGCATATTCGAGTGATCGCCACGCCCAACGGCGGAGGTTTCGGCGGAAAGAGCGATCCGTTCCAACATGAAATCGTAGTCGCCAAAGCTGCTCTGATGCTCGACCGGCCCGTTAAAATCTGCCTGACGCGCGAAGAAGTTTTTTATTGTCACCGCGGCCGCCATCCCGTGCTGATGAAATTCAAGACCGGCGTCAAAAAAGACGGCACGATTACGGGAATGCATCTGCAGACGTTGATCGACGGCGGCGCTTACGGTTCGTACGGAGTCGCAAGCACGTTTTACGCCGGCGCGTTGCAGACCACCACCTACCACATTCCTCGTTATCGTTACCAAGGCTGCCGCACCTTCACCAACAAGCCGCCGTGCGGACCCAAGCGCGGACATGGCACCCCGCAACCGCGCTTCGGCCAGGAAGTCCAACTCGACAAAATCGCGGAGAAATTGAAGATCGATCCCGCGGATCTGCGGCTCCGCATCGTGGAATCCTCGAACGCAATGACGGCGAATTTCTTCCGTCTCGGAACCGTCAATCTTGCCGAATGTATTCGCCGCGTTGCTAAGGCTTCTGACTGGAAAGAAAGATTCCGCAAACTCCCTGAAGGCCGCGGTGTTGGTTTGGCCTGCTCTGCCTATCTGACCGGGGCGGGACTTCCGATTTACTGGAACAAGATGCCGCACTCCGGCGTTCAACTGAAATTCGATCGCAGCGGCGGGGTTAGTCTATTCTGCGGCGCGACAGAAATTGGGCAAGGCTCAGACGATGTTCTCGCCGGCATCGTTGCCGAGGTTCTGGGCATCGATACGTTCGACATTCGGCTGTTCACTGGTGACACCGACCTCGGACCCGTGGATCTTGGATCGTATTCCAGCCGCGTCACGCTGATGGCAGGAAACGCGGCATTGCAGGCCGCGGAGCGAGGAAAAGCAATCATCGCCGAGGCCGTTGCAGAAAAGCTCGAAGTTCCGAAAGAGCGGCTGCGCTTTGCTGACAAGCACGTATTCGACTCCGCAGCGCCGGAGAAGGCTCTCACTTTTCAGGAAGCGGTATGTCTCGCCGAGGCTCGCTTCGGCACAATCGGCACCGTTGGCTCCTACACGCCGCCGAAATCTCCCGCGCTATACAAAGGCGGTGGCGTAGGGCCGTCTCCCACTTATTCCTACTCCGCTGCCGTCGTTGAAGTCGAAGTGAACCAAGTCACCGGCTGGGTCACCGTCCCAAGGATCTGGATCGCGCATGACATCGGCCGCGCGCTGAATCCTACGCTCGCTCGTGGCCAGGTCGAAGGCAGTGTCTACATGGGACTGGGCGAGGCCCTTATGGAAGAGCAGGAATTCCGCCGTCTTCCCAAGAAACTCTCTCATGCGCTCGTCCACAAATTTCCTTCGATCTTGGAATACAAGAGCCCCACCTCGCTCGACATGCCCGACATAATCACCGAGTTGATAGAAGAGCCGGATCCCCGCGGCCCTTTTGGAGCAAAGGAGGTCGGTCAAGGCCCGCTCCTGCCGATCATGCCGGCGGTCGCCAATGCGGTCTACGACGCTGTCGGAGTGCGTATCGATGAAATTCCAGTCACACCGGAAAAAATCATGAAGGCGCTCGCCGAAAAGAAAGCGGGACGTGAACCACGTTTTGGACCGAGCCATTTCCCGCACGTCAATTGGCCGGAAGCGCTGCGTGTCCCCCCACCGTGGGAAGGCGGCGACGGCAATGCTGTGAATGACGTTCCGCGGCGCTCAAAGACGGAATCGAAGAAAGAGAAGGTCCTCGCGCCATGATGCGCTTGCCTCTTTTCGAGTTTCGCGCGCCGCATACGCTCGAAGAGGCCGCGCGCATTCTTGACGGCGAGCGAGCAAACGCAATGCCTCTCGCGGGCGGCACGGACCTCCTGCCGAACATGAAGCGCCGGCAACAAGTTCCGCGCACGCTGATGAGCCTCCGCCACATTGAAAGCTTGAACCGCACCGCGCTGAGCGTTTCCGGCTCACGGCTCGGGGCCTGCCTGACGCTTTCTGAAATCGCGGCGGACCCGCGCTTTCGAAACGGATTGACCGCGCTGGCGCAAGCGGCCTCTCTGGTTGCCACTCCGCAAATCCGCAACATGGCCACGCTCGGCGGCAATATTTGCCTCGATACGCGCTGCAATTATTACGATCAAAGCTACGAATGGCGAAAATCGATCGATTTTTGCCTGAAAAAAGATGGCACGACTTGTTGGGTCGCGCCAGGAAGCTCCAAGTGTATGGCGGTTTCTTCCACGGACACTGGTCCGGCGCTGATGGCGCTCGGGGCCCGCGTCCGCCTGGTCTCACGCTCCGGAGAGCGCGAAGTTCTCCTCTCCGATCTTTACAACAACGATGGAATCGATTACATCAAACGTCGGCCGGATGAAATTCTGGCCGAGGTAGTGCTGGATTCTTTGAGCGAATGGAAGAGCACCTACTGGAAGCTCCGGCGCCGCGGCTCGTTTGACTTTCCCGTGCTATCCGTTGCAGCGGCCGCGCGCTTCTCAAAAGGAAACGTGGTCGAGGACGCCCGCATTGTGGTTGGCTCCGCGGCCTGCCGTCCTCTTGCCGCCAAAGAAGCCGCAAGATCGCTGCTGGGCCGTTCCTTGGACCAGTCTTCTATCGAAGAAGCCGCCGCACTCGCGGCTCGAATCGCCAAACCTCTCGACAACACCGATTTCGACATGACTTGGCGCAAGAGGGTCACCGCCGAATTTGTGACCTATGCGCTCCGTGAACTGCGCGGGGATGATGTAAGCACCGAGCGCGAGAGCTTCACACGCTGTTCGTTCGAGTAATCAAACGGGGCTTTGCATCCGCGATTCTCCGGATTTTTCTGATTCCGCAGGAACCTGATATTCTCCAAGCTCTTTGTTGTTTGCAATGACATTGGAGCTGCATGCCCTATCGGGCCACGGACAAACACAGTTATGATCTCGGAACGAGGCTTTTTTGGGTGGAAACTGGTTTTCATTCTCTGGCTTCTAGATTTCCTCAACATGGGCTTCCCCCTTTACGGCGGCGCGGTCATCAACACATACATGCTGAAGGAAATTCCCATGAGCCGCAGCTCGTTCGGGCTGGGATTCACACTCTTAAATCTCTTTGTAGGCATTCCCTCGATCCTTGTCGGGGCCTCCATTGTTCGCTGGGGCATTCGCAAGACATTCGGCATCGGTTCCGCTCTGATTCTTGCTGGAGCCCTATGGCTCTCATTGATCGCTTCCCGGCCCTGGCACTATTGGGTTGGATTCGGCGTGCTCGCGGCAATGGGAATCAGTTTCGGGACCATCATTCCTGCCGCCACAGCTGTTACTCGCTGGTTCAGCTGCTATCGAGGAAGAGCGATGGCCGTCACCTTATCCGCGTCGGGATTTGCAGGTTTTTTCGTTGTGCCAATGATCAACGGAATTCTGACCGCGAATGGAGGAAATTGGCGGCAGGCATGGACGATAGTCGCCGGAATATCTGTTTTATCGGCGATTGTGGCGTTCCTCTTCGTGAAAGAGCGCCCCGAAGACCTCGGCCAAGTCGTGGATGGCGGGCCGAGCTTGGCACTATCGGCGAAGTCGACGGCGGCAACGGCCCGAGTAACAAAATTTCCTTGGGAGCCTCGACAGGCGTACGGGACACACGCGTACTGGATGATTCTCGTCGGTGCGATCGCCTGCCAATTTCCATTTTTTTTCTTCACGGCCCATTGGTTGCTACACCTGAAAGGAGTGGGTGTTCGTCCTGCCGACGCCGCATTCGCCATGGGTCTCTTCACCCTGGGAGCCGTCTTCGGCCGGCTAATTGGCGGCTGGCTTATGGACGTCATGGAAGGGCGCTACGCTTTCATGTTGGGCTTTTGCTGTTATTTCCTGGGGTCATTCCTGGCCATTCGAGTTTCGCCCGAAGCGCTTTGGATCGCTTACACGGCGGCGATTCTCTATGGAACTGGATTTGGATGGACGTTTATTTGCCTGACAACCGTCACGGGTCACTACTACGGTCCGGCGGCAAATAAACGTCCATCCAAATCCAGTTCCATAGAGAATCGCCGCCGTGTAAGCGAT
>Ga0137409_10002544_pt1 | contig 19496 bp, 15 predicted proteins | sample CZODoug1_16funga_FD_122059 | JGI IMG/M metagenome (GOLD analysis project Ga0137409, IMG submission 122059) | Vadose zone soil fungal communities from Angelo Coast Range Reserve, California, USA - CZODoug1_16fungal (Hybrid Assembly) | ecosystem: Environmental > Terrestrial > Soil > Vadose zone... | reverse complement strand
GAAGCGCCGTTTTACACGCTGGGGCCGCTGGTGATCGACATCGCGCCGGGCTACGACCACATCACCAGCGCGATCGGCGCGGCGATGATCGGCTGGCACGGCGCGTCGATGCTGTGCTACGTCACGCCGAAGGAACATCTGGGCTTGCCCAACGCGGAGGACGTGAAGCAGGGCGTGATCGCATACAAAATCGCGGCGCACGCAGCCGATGTGGCGCGGCACCGCCCGGGCGCGCGCGACCGCGACGACGCGCTGTCCTACGCACGCTTTCTGTTCGACTGGAACAAGCAGTTCGATCTGTCGCTCGACCCGGAAACCGCGCGAGCGATGCACGACGAAACGCTGCCGGATGATTTTTACAAAGACGCGAAGTTCTGCTCGATGTGCGGCCCGAAATTCTGCTCGATGAACATGACGCAGCAGGCGGAATCGCTCGACGGCAAGGACCAGTCCCAGCGCCAACAGAAATTCGTCGAACTCCTCGCGAAGATCGAGCAGTAGCCGCAAGTAGCACAGACTTCAGTCTGTGTGGTTTGGGTTTGCGCGACTGAAGGCTGGTGTCGATTGTCTGATTTTATTCCAGGCTTTGCAAAACCCTGCGAATCGGCGCCCGGAGAAATCATCGATGGGCATGGACGGTTTCGACTTCCCCGAAGCCGCCTTTCTCCAGCGCAAAAGTTATCGAATACAGACAAGTATTAGAACTTCACCATCGTGCTGCGCGTCAGCGTCACTTGGCTGGTGATCATGGTCGGTCCGCCCTTGAAGAGATGCCAAGCCGCATATTGCTCCATGTACGGATCTTCTGACGACAGGCAATCGAGCGGCACGATCACCTTGTAGCCGCGCTGTGCCGAACCCGAGCCGGTGCCAATGCCTACGCCTTGAAACGACGTGCCGCACACGATGACCGTCTTGATGCCGCGCGCTTTCAGCTTCTCCTCCAGATTCGAGCCAAGAAATTTGTCCGGTCCGTTCTGGCGCGCCCATTCGCCGTCGCGCGGCATAAATCCGGGATCGATCACGTCTGCAGGGGTGGCCTTGCCGTCGCTGCCGACGAGGCTGTACCACACCATTGCTCCTGCGGTGCGCGCCGCGTCGTGGAGTCGCTTAACGTTGGGAACCGTAGCCACGCAGCGCGGGCGGGCGCCGCAGTTAGCCTTCATCATATCCAGAATGAGAAGAGCCGTTGTCGAACCCTCGAGCGTGACCGGCTTGAGCTCGGGCGCTGGAGGTGGTTTTACGGTGGCCCAATCGTTGAGGATATCGGCGGTCGAAGACGACGCAGCGAATGCAATCATGAGCACTCCGGCGGCTGCGGCCGCACCGCGCAACCGAGTTCGCATGTCTAACATCGTGTCCTCCTTTGGTTTTATCGGAAGCTTACGGTTTCAACTCTATCTTTCCGCAAAACCATATGCCTGCCGCCCTCTGGTGTCAATCTCAGATCGCCCGCGCCGCGGTTGGGTAGCGGGATGCCCCGGTCTTTGCGCGCGCAAATGCGTGGGTCTCTTATCTGATTTTATTTAGGCTTGTCAGAGTTTTCAGAAGCGGCGCGAACCAGCGATCGTCCGCGGCACCTTCGCACCGTTAATCTTCCAGGTCCTGGCGGAACACCGGTTGTGACGGATCGAAAGTGCCATCAATTACTGACACGACTAAACCTTCGTATGCGACGGTTGCTTCGGAGAGTATCGTGTAGCCGCGTTCCAGCTGAAGAGCTCCAGTGGCTGAGTAGATGAGCGTGAAATACCGGCCTGAAGAGTACTGAAGTTCGAGCAACTTGCCCGGTATGTCCGGGTCACCCTCCTGTCCCAGCACATCCATCAGCGCGACGGTCCACTGCCTGCCTTTCGGGTCGGTGACGACCTCGCGCTCGAGGTATTTCCATTCATCCATGCTCCATAATGGCTTATTCATGGGAGCAACTCTTCGAGCGCTCTGGCGACCTGCGCCCCAGTAAAAGGTTTCGGAATCAGAAATACTTTTTGGGCATTGCGGGAACGGAGGCTCGCGTCAGCCTCCTCCGGCGTGTCACTGATGATGACGACGGGAAGTCCGGCGTGATTCGGGTCATCACGCACGGTGTCGAAGAGCGACTCGCTCATATTGTAGACGGAACAATCGAGCACGAGGGCATCGGCGCGCTGCTCAACGACGAGCTCATTAACGGTGGAGGTATAGCCGGTGGCGAAAACGTCGTAGCCGCGGTCGCGCAACGCAAACGTCAGCAACTCGGCGATTTCCGGCGTGTCGTCGATGAGCAGGATGCGCCGCAACCGTCCGCTACTTCTTGGCGGTCTCGGCGAAAGGCAGCCGCTTCTTCTTGCCTGCGGAGGGCTCCAGGTCCAGGACCCACACCCGGCCGCCGGCCGTGTAGTAGGCGCGGCGATCGCTCTCGAACATCGCGCCCCAGGCCTCCAGCGTGCGCATCGCGAAGGTGTATCCCTCGAAATTGTTGCGCGCGTGGCTCAGCACTTCATTCGTGTGCCAGTTGTTGGTGAGAATCGCGTCGCCGGCGTGCACGCGCAGCACGGTGTAGTAGCGATCGAACGCCGCTTCCTCGCGTACTTCGCGTGTCGACCCGCGCTTTTTGCCTTCGCTAACGACATAGCTTTCCTGCGCTTCGGGAGCGGCAGGAGGAGGGGTTGCGTTGGTGTTCATAGGGTCTCCGCCACGGCCTCGGCCGCTATCGCACTCGACATATTGACCAGATTTCTTGCGTCCGCAGCGTGGATCAAGGCCTCGGGCAGCGCGACACCCATCATTCGCCACTGCTGATTGGCAAAATTCTGCAGCTTGGCGATGTGCTCGGCGTGGAGGTGGCCGAAGCGTCCTTGCAGTTTCAGATACTCCGATACCGGCCGCATGCTGCGCGGGCGGAAGCTGTAATCGTACTCGCGCGCTTCGGGGTTCCACTCCCAGATGGGGTAGAGTCCGCATTCGACGACCAGCCGGCCGAGATCGATCGAGCGCGGCGTCTCGTAGACGAAGCCCTTCTGGCACGGCGTGTAGATCATCAAGTACGCGGCGCCCTTGTGGTTGAGTCCTTTGCGGACCTTGTTCATCAAGTCGATCGGGTAGCCCACGCTCGCGGTCGCCACGTAGCAGTGGGGATGGCCCGCGGCCATCATGCGAGCGAGATCCTTGGGGAACAGTGTCTTCGCTTCAGGAACCATCGGACCGGGAGGGGAGAAGGTCGTCATGCCGCCGTAGGGCGTGCGCGATGACGCCTGGATGCCGGTGTTCGCGTACTGCTCGTTGTCGTAGCAGATGATCAGGCAGTCGTGATTCCGATAGAGCGCGCCTGATATCGAGCCGATGCCGATGTCGGACGCGCTGCCGTCGCCCGCCTCGCAGATGATGTTCGGAAAGGGGCCTTTCCACTTGCCCTTTCGGATCATGGCCTCATAGGCGGCGGCGATGCCCGCGGTGAAACTGCCGGCGCTGCCAATCTGCGTGTGCGCCCAAGGCACATTGTAGGGCGTGCACAAATACGAACTGTTGGCGACATACATGCAGCCTGTCGGACCGACCAGGATCGTATTGTCGCCCGCCGCTTTACTCGTCATCCGGTACTGGATCGAGGGGCCGCAACCGGCACAGGTGCGGTGACCGGGGACGAACGGCTCGGACGACGGCAATTCAGGGTTGTAAAAACGCGCTCCCTGATTCGGACTGTCGAAAAGCGGCAGCAGTTGCCGTTGAACTTCAATTGTTGCCATATCCGTTCCTCCCGATGGCGGGCCTTAGGGCCCCGTATCAACACTGTTCCACTACTCTTCGAATCCAACCCAATGCGTGCGTTTCTCGATCTTACCGCGTTTCTGCGCTTCCAGCATCTTCTGCGTCATCCAGTAGAATTCCTTCAGTACGATCGCCTCGCCGCCCATCCCCGCCATGAACGAGAAAACGAGCGGACGCTTCTGACTTTCATAGAGAGCCGCGCAGACCTCCGCGTAGAGCGAGCCGCCGCTGCTCACGCTGCCGAGTCCCATGTTAGTCTCTACGACGCCCACCACCTTAAACTTACTGAGGACCTCATTCACGCGGTCCGTCGGATAGGGCCGGATCGTTCGGAGACGTACGAGACCTACCTTTGCGCCCCTTTCGCGCATGTGTTTAATTGCGTAGCGCGCGGTCACGCCATGGGCGCCCTGCAGGAAAAAGACGACGTCGGCGTCATCAGTCATGAATTCTTCGATCCATGGATCGTATCGCCGGCCGAAAATGTTCGCGAACTCTTCATGGGCCTGCTCAATGACCGCCATCGAATCTTCCATGGCGCGCGCACGCTCGAGCTGAAGCGGCGGGCCCTGCTCGGGCATGATCTGGGGGCCGTGCGACACCGGATGGCGCGGATCAAGCGGGTACGGATGCTTGTAAGGCGGCAGGTATTCCTTCACCTGCCCCGGGTCGGGTAAATCGACGTCGCAAACGATATGAGAGACGAAGAACCCGTCCTGGCAGACCATCTGGGGCAAAAGCACACGCGGGTCCTCACCGATTCGATAGGCGATCAAGTGATTGTCGAAAGCTTCCTGGGCGTCGCACGACCAGCCCATCAGCCACCCCATATCGCGCGTCGAGAGCGCGTCGGTATGCTCGGAACCGAAATCGCCGGGCGGATCGAGCGTGCGGTCGGCGATCATCATCTGTACCGGCATACGACTGCCTGAAATCGGCGAGTAGAGTTCGTACCCATATTGCACGCCGACGCCGGAACTGCCGGTGAAAACACGCGCGCCGCTCGACGAAGCCCCGTGCGCGATGCTCAATTGCGAGTGCTCGCTATCGGCCACGATGTACTCGGCATCGAGTTCTCCATTGGCCACCATTTGCGCGAGCGCCATCATCGTCGCCGTGTAAGGCCGGATCGGATAGGCCGTAATCACATCCACGTCGGCATACTTGGCGGCCTGTGCCGCCGCGACGCAGCCGTTTATCCGGACCGTCTTCTTTTTTTTACTTTCAATAACCGTCGTTGCCATGGTTTACTCCACACGGTCCGCCTAACGGCGAACGCTGCGATTTATGGGTACTCAGGCACCACGATTGATTCATAGCAGTGTCCGCTTTCAGCCTGACTTAACTTAGCGCCAATCTTAGATGCTCTTCGCCGGCCGATCCGCCAGATTTCTCAGCTCTTCCGCTTGCCGCCCGTGCAGACCAGGCGAGATGGCGAACGCCGTGTCCATGCGAACCACACCGCTATCGAAGTCCAGTTCGGGCACGCCTTCGAGGCAGCCCGTCGGACATTCCTCAATGCACACGCGGCAACCTTTGCAGTAGTCGACCAGAATCTTATAGAGGCCGTTCGAACGCGTCGAACGCACGATGCACGGCTCGGGGCAAACCAGGTAACAGTTGTCGCAGGCGTTGCAGGTACCGCAACTGAAACACCGGCTGGCCTCCTCGACCGCCTGCTCTTCGGAGAACGCCAGAATCACTTCGTCCTGCGTTTTGCGCCGGCTCGTTGGCGGCAGCAGAGCCTGTTGGACGCGCGGGAAGTGCGGGAAATACGTCATGTTCATCCGGTTCAGATCCACGATCACGTCAATGGGAATCGACCGGGGCTGCAACGCCTCCCCACGGAGCACCTTGTCCAAATTGAATGCGACGCGCTTCCCATCGCCGACGGCATTCACCACCATCAGCGGCTGCCCCATACCCAGCTGTACGACGTCGCCTGCCGCGAAAATGTTCGTGTTGCCGAGACGCCCAAACTTGTCGGTCTTGATCGTGCCGCGCTCGGTCTTGAACTCATCCGGCAACCATCCAAGCGACGCCCGCTGTCCGACAGCGATGATTACGTTGTCTGCGGCGAAGCGCTCGGCTTTGGCTTCTCGATCGATGACGATCGGCGAGGCGTTGATCGCGCCGGCGAAGCGCGCCGGATGCAGTTGCAAGGCTTCGACTTTGCCGTTGCCGAGCACGGCAGTCATCGCCCGCCCATGCAATAGTTCCACGCCTTCTTCGACCATGTCGTGCAGATCTTCCGGCACGGCCGGCATCTCTTTGGGGCCGCCCTCGACCGTGATCATGGTCACTTCCACGGCGCCTTGCCGCAGCGCTTCGCGGGCGCAGTCGATCGCGGTGTTTCCTCCGCCGATGACAACAACCCGTGCGCCCAGCTTGACCTTTGACGTGCCCATGCCGATATCGCGAAGGAACGGAAGTCCGAAAATCACGCCGTCCTTATTCTCGCCTTCGGCTCGCGCGCTGTTGGACTCGATGAGGCCCACGGCCAGCACGACGGCGTCATAATTCTTTTTCAAGTCGTCCCAGGTGACGTCCTTTCCGATTTCGACGTTCGTCTTGATCGTTATCCCGAGCTCGACGAGCCGCTCGATCTCGCGATCGAGGACGTGCGCCGGGAGAACCCAGTCGGGAATCCCGCCTCGATTGAGCCCGCCTGCTTTCGGCGACTTCTCAAGGATAGTGACCGCGTAACCAAGGCGCGCAAGCTGGTACGCCGCGCTGTGGCCGGCGGGACCCGACCCGACAACGGCAACTTTTTTGCCGTTCGGCGTCCCGGCCTTCACCACATCATGCGCCAGCGCCTGTCCGAGGTCGCCGAGAAACCGCTCGACCGCACGAATCGAGATGGCCTCGTCGTACTGTCCGCGATTGCAGGCTTGCTCGCACGGGTGGTAGCACACCCGTCCGGTAACCGACGGGAAGGGCATGTCTTCCTTGATGAGCGCGTACGCGTCGAGATACTTGCCGCGCTTCACGAGGTCGAGATAGCCCTGAATCTTCTCGTTGGTGCCGCACGCGTTGTTGCACGGCGGCATCTTGTCCCGATACACCGGCCGAATCGCGCGCCAGTTGCCGGTCGGAAACAGGTCCTGCCCTTTTTGCTGCGACGGCGCCGGCGTGATGCCCGCAAAGGGTACCTGCAGCCAGTCGGGAATGTGAGTGCCTTTGGTCGACATTGTGGTCCTCAGCCCTTCGTTTCGTCAGATTGCAGAATGCAGATTCATGGTCGATTCACCGGCGCGATCCCAATCAAGGTCAGCAATCAGAATCAGCAACCCGAATCAGCAATCCCAATCTGCAATCTGAAATCATCAATCTGCAATCTCATGCCACTGCCTGCCCCAGCGGCAGGATGTGCAGTTCCTTGAACGCGGCGTTGAATGCCGCTTTGTTCGCGATCATCGGCTCGATCGTCTCGATCTTCACGATGCCGGTCGTCTTGACGACGGCGGCGATCAGCGGAGCGGCGATGTCGGGCGCGATCGATTTGTTTCGCTCTGCCGCGCCTTCCGTCGACAGGCGATCGAGGCCGAGCTCGCCGAGCCGGTAGTAGAGCCACTTGTGGTCGGCCAGCTTGGCGGCGTCGACGCACACGAGCTGCGACAGCCGCTCGGGTTTGGGCACGAACCGGATCATGTAGTCCGGTGTGTAATGGGTGTTGATGACGAGCGTGCCGCCCGGCGGCATCCCCCGCATGTAATCCCAGCCCTTCACCATCGTCTGTTCGACCAGCACGACGATGTTCGGCTGCTCGTTCTCGTAGGTGAGCGCGTTTTCGATTTCGCTCTCGCTGAGACGGCAGTACTTGCGGGTGGGCGCGTTGGTACGATCGGGGTTGTCGACGTAGTTTTCCATCGCCTGCGCGAACTTGCCTTCGAGTCGTCCGGCAGCGGCGATCGAGTTGACGATGTCGCGGCCTTCCTTGTCCATGATGATGCCGCGGGTCCAGACGGTCAGTTCCGTATAGCTCATGGGCGATCCTTGTCGTTCGAGGTTCGACGTTCGACGTTCGGCGTTCCAGGGTCCGGATTCTGAGCGCTGAAGCCGCCGGAGTCGAGCACCGCGTCGAAATCGCGCGCGTGCACGGCGAAGGGACGGCCACGCGGATCGCTCTGGTAACCCGCAATCGCCAGGAGCGTCGCTTTCTTGCACAGGCTTTCGAGGTCGGCGCCCGTGAGGCCTTCGGTCCGCTCGGCCAGCGCCTCGATCCCGACGTCCGGCGCGAGCGGCACCTGCCGGCAACAGAGCCGGAAGATGGCGCCGCGATCGGCCGCGTCCGGTTTGGCAAAGCGAACGATATAGTCGAACCGCCCGCTCCGCAAGAGCGCCGGCTCGACGCGCTCGGGGCGATTGGTGGCCGCCAGCAGGATCACGCCCGTGACGTCGCGCAGATTGTCGATCTCGCGCAGCAGCTGGCTGAGAATCCGCTGGTAGACGTCGGCGCCGAAATAATCGCCGCCCAGCCGCGGCGCGACCGCGTCGATGGTGTCGAAGAAGAGCAGGCAGGGCGCTGCCCGTCTCGCCTTCTTGAACACTTCGCGCAGCGCCTTCTCCGATTCCCCGAGCCACTTCGAGTACAGCTGCGGGCCGTCGATCGCGATGAGCGGGATCTGTTTTTCGCCCGAGAGCGCGCGCGCCATGGCGGACTTCCCGATCCCCGACGGTCCGACGAGCAGGATGCCGCGCGGCGGCGTCAGCCCGACCTGCGCGTAGATGTCGCCGCCGAGGTGCGCATGCTCGACCACCGCGTCGAGCAGCCGCTTGACCTCGTCGAGCCCTCCGAGCGACGCAAACGTCGCCGTGCTCTTCTCGATGAAGAACTCCCGCGTCGCGCTGGGCTCGACTTCCTTCAGCCCGGCGAGGCAGTCGTCGCGCGTCACCTGCAGCGAGCTCAGATCGGCCGATTCATCCAGCGTCGTATCCGGCCGCAGCCGAACCGACGGGAGGAACCGCCGGAGGGCGATCATGCCGACCTCCTGGCACAACGCCTCGAGGTCGGCCCCGACGAAGCCGTGGGAATGATCGGCGATCTCCCGCAGGTCGACGTCGGGCCCGAGCGGCATGGCGCGCGAGTGGATTTTGAGGATCTGCAGGCGCGCCTGCGTGTTCGGGACGCCGATCTCGATCTCGCGATCGAAGCGCCCGGGCCGCCTGAGCGCCGGGTCGAGGACCTCGGGGATATTGGTGGCGCCGATGACGATGACCTGACCGCGCGAGACGAAGCCGTCCATCAGGCTCAGGAGCTGCGCCACGACGCGCTTCTCGACCTCGCCGGCCACGTCGGAGCGCTTGGGCGCCACCGCGTCGATCTCGTCGATGAAGAGGATCGCCGGCGCGCGGCGCGCGGCTTCCTCGAAGACCTCGCGGAGCCTGGCCTCGCTCTCGCCGTAGAACTTCCGCATGATCTCGGGGCCGTTGAGGTGAATGAAGTGCACGCGGCTCTCGGCCGCGACCGCGCGGGCGAGCAGCGTCTTGCCCGTGCCGGGGGGACCATACAACAGCACGCCCTTCGGCGCGAGGATCCCGAGGCGCTCGAAGATGCGCGCGTGCTTCAGCGGCAGCTCGACGATCTCGCGGACGCGCGCGACCTCGCGCTCCAGCCCGCCGATGTCCTCATAGGACACCGCGGGCGCGCGCGATGCGGTCTGCTCCCCGTCCACGAGCCGGATGTCGGTGCGCTTGCCGACGACCACCGGTCCGGCGGGAATCGTGCGCACGACCTGAAAGTTCACCGCCTTCGCATAGGTCGGCACGCGCACCACGCAGCCCGCGACGACGGGGACGCCTTGCAGATCCTCGAGCATGCGTTCGGGGGCGATAATCGCGGGCGCGGCTCACACCCAGAGCGGCGAGAGGCGGATCCCGACCGCCTGCGCAAACTCGACCGTCGCCACCGCCACTTGTTCCTCCAGCCCCGCGCCGCAGTTGCTGCGCGCCGTGCCGTCGATCTGAATCAGGCCTTCCTGTCCCCGTTCCGACAGCTCCGCGCGCGCGACGGCGACCGTCGTGCCGGTGATCTTCAGGATGTCGCCGGGCCGCGCGCCGGCGCGCACGAGGTCGTCCGGCGCCAGCCGCGCAATCGCGTGGCCGATGTCCTCGACGCGCGCTTCGGCCACGCGGAGCGTCAGCGTCGGGGCCAGCGTCGCGGGCACCGGTTCGCTCGCGCGGAGATCGCCGGGAGGGATCGTCATTGCTCCTGGGGTTCCTGGGGCTCGGGTTGCAACCGGCTCTGGATCTGACGCGCGAAGCGGTCGAAGACGGCGGCGAGCTTCTGATGCTCGGGATGGTCCGGCGTCTCGGCGGCGATGACCACTTCGGTCCGCTCGCGGCCCGTGTCAATCAGGCGGATCGTGCCCAGGTTGGTGTGCTCGATGGCCCATCCGTCGCGCCTGACCGCGGTGACCGCCATGCTCAGCGTGGTCTCGTCGCTCTCCCACGGCACGACGATCGCGGTGACGTGGCCCTCGCCGCTGGCGTAGTCCTCGATCGCGCGGGACACGATCCGCGGGGAGCCGGAGGTGATGAACTTCAATGGACCTTCTCGAATTGCAGATTGCTGATTGCAGATTGCTGATTGATTGTTGATTGTTGATTGTTTGATTGGATTGCAGATTGGCCGTCTCAAGTCACGATCCGCAATCTGCAATCCCCAATCGGAATCCCCAATCTGCAATAAATCAGCAATCAACAATCAACAATCAACAATGTGTTAAAGTGGCCCGGTGGTCGAACCAGTTAGGCGAGTGAGTCTGACATCCGCTTCCGGTCGTGTCAAGCGCACTGATGCCGTCGGGGCTTCCTCCCGGCGCCGGGCCGCCGGCGCCCGCAAAGGCCTGATCGAGCCGATCAAGAAGACGCGGATCGCCGAGGAGATCGCCGACCGCATCCGCGAGCTGATGCTCGCCGGCGCATTCCCGCCCGGCCGGCCGCTGCCCGGAGAACGCCAGCTGGCCGAACGATTCGGCGTGAGCCGCGGATCGGTCCGCGACGCGTTCCGCACGCTGGAGACGATCGGCCTGATCGTCACGCGCCACGGCCAGGGCACGTTTCCGCAGGAGCTGGACGTCGACCGGCTCGTCGCGCCGCTGGCCTCCGTCCTGAGCTACCGGCACGATCTGCAGGACGAGCTGCTGGACGTTCGCCGGATGTTCGAGCCCGCCGTGGCCCGGGTCGCCGCGACGCGCATCACCGACGACGATCTCGCCGATCTGCAGCGCATCCTCGAGACGCAGCGGCGCAAGCTCAAAGCCGGCCGGTCGGCGATCGCCGAGGACACGGCCTTTCACGCGTCCCTCGCGCGCGCCACGCGCAACCGCATCGTCGTCAGCATCATGGCCACGCTGAACGATCTGCTCGTGGAGTCGCGCAGGCTCACCTTGAAGCAGAAAGGCCGCCCGGCGCGATCGCTCAGAGGACACGAGGCCGTGGTGGCGGCGCTGCGCCATGGCGACGGCGACGGCGCGTCGCGGGCGATGCGGGAACACATCGATCAGATCGCCGATCTCCTGCAGCAGACATCCCATGGATGACACCCTGCGCGCGCAGCGCGACTTCGCGCTCGGTCAGCTCGACGAGCTGACTCGCCGCGGCCGGCAGCTCAGCGACGCGCTGGCGACCCATCCCGACGATCCACCCGTACTGGCGGCCGCCCGCGTGTGGCAGCAGGCGTCGGCTGCGGCGATCCACCAGCTCTCCGGCGGCAGCAAGGCGCACTGGCTCTCCCGCGCGTTCAGTGGTGCGCTCCTCATTCGATCGGCGGAAGGCGGCGCGGTCGTCGAGGCGAACGTGGGGGAGATCGTGGACCGGATTCTCGAGGTCCTCGCGGCTGCCGGCGCGTCGCTCGTCCGGATGGACGATGTTGCGGTGGCGTCGTCCACCGAGGCGCCGGTCAGGCGCCGTTTCGAATTCGTGCACGGCGCACAGCTGCGTCCCGTTCTCGAGCAGGCGTTCGTGGACAGCGGCCGCGCGCTCGAGGACGGCGACTTTCAACGGGCGTTCATGATGTCGTGCGGTGTCCTCGAAGCGATCATCACCGACGCTCTGGAACATTGCGGATCCCGGATTGCGCAGTGCGGATTCGATTCGTCAATTCAATCCTCGGTCTCCGATCCGCAATCTCAATCCGCAGTCCGCGATCCGCAATCCGAAATGACACGCCGCCTCTCCAACTGGTCGTTCGAAATGCGCATCGCGGCGGCCGAGAAGAGCGGCCTGATTCGAGGCGGCTGCGCGCGACTGCCGCCGATCGCGCGGACGTATCGAGCCGTCGCCGAATCCGGCGGCCCGGTCTCCGAGCGCGACGCGAAAGTCGTGAGACAGGTGTTGCACATCGTCATCCGCGATCTCGATCCGGGCCGGTAGGGCACGGGCACACGAGATTGCGGATTGATGAGTGCAGATTGCTGATTGATTGCTGATTGCTGATTGATTGCTGATTGGTGATTGCTGACTGCCCGCCGATTGCTGCGTTTCTTCGCAATGGTCACCACGCCCCGCCGCCGAAAAGGGGCCGTACCCCTTTTTCGAAAAAGGCATCCGGCCCTTGTTCGGCGAACTTCAAAACCGGGCGGTGACCTGGAACGTCGCCGCCCGCGGCGTCTGCGGATTGGTGTAGGTCGCAAACGTCTGCGGGTTGTAGAACCGGTTCGCGCCCTGGCGGCTGTACTCCGTGAAATTCCCGGCGTTGAGCAGGTTGAAGACCTCGCCCGAGACCTCCACGCTGCGACCCGCACCGACGCCGATGCGCCGCCCGAGCTTGATCCCGACGATGTGGACGTCGGGCGCTCTGGGCTGGCCCTCGCCGCGCGTCGGATATAAGAACCGGATGCGTGTGGCCAGCGGGTTCGACTGCCTCACCCCCGTCGAGGAGATCACGGTCGACGGTCCGAACACGGTGATCAGCGGGCTGTTGGACGGGAGCTGATTGATGACCGGCCCGGTCCAGTTCCCCGCGACCACCGTGTAGCTTCCCGACGCCACCACGTCCCACGGGGCGTGCCACGTCGCAGCCATGCGCACCGAGTACGGATTCCACATCGGGTTGTTGACCAGCGAATTCCCGGTGGCCAGGCTGTTCTGATCCTGCACGCCATCGGTCCGCCAGATGTTCTTGTTGTTGTCGAACGCGTCCGGCTGAATGAACTTCGCCGGGTCTGAAGGGTTCCAGGTGCCTTCGAGGTGCTGCCACTGGCGCTGCGCCGTGAACAACAGCTGGAACCCGTTCGTCATGTTCTTCGTGACCGTGGCCTGAAGGGCGCGGTAGTGTGTGGTGCTCCACGTGTTGTTGGTGAGCTGATACAGCAAGCCCTGGTTCGGATCCACCCTGCCGAATCCACCGAACGGCTTGCCCGGCCCATCGGGATAGAAGCCGTTGATGTCCACCTGCGCGTACTGATCGTGGTTGACCTTCACGATGGCCCCGATGTCCATGGCAATCTGGCCGGCGAACTGCCGCCGGTAGCCGGCGGTCCACTCGTCGAAGCTGGGCTGATGAAGGGCCGGATCGAACTGAAGGCTCGAGATCGTCGTCGCCACGGGCGGCGTCACGATGATGGTCTCGAAGCTCCCGTTTGCATCCAGATCGTACTCGTTGCGCAACCCCTGCGCGTCGTTGCCGCCGAATGATGGAACCGGATTGCGCGTGCCCATCAACTGCTGGTGGTACTTGCCGAACGTCCCGCGCAGCACATTTCTGGCGTCCGACGTCAGCAGATACGAGAACCCCAGGCGCGGTGCCACTTCCGTGCTCGACTGCCGATCGAGATTCCGGAGCACGTCGAAGCGCCGGACCAGATCCACTCGAACACCGAGTGTCGTGGTCAGGCGTGAGCCCGCTCTCCAACTGTCCTGCGCGTAGAACCCGATGTCCTTGTCCCGTCCACTCGACTGATCGAGATTCAGATCACCGATGATGTACTGCCGGTGGAAAGGTACGGTTCCGGCGGCGGCGTTCGCGGGATTCACCATCCTCCGCTCCTCGACGATGAACCCGTTGTCGAGGTACCGGACGTTCTTGTCGTAGATGCTCCGCGGCATGGCCAGGAAGCCGCTCTGGATCTGATGTGACCCGCCCCAACCTTCCTTGTAGTAGGTCACGTCTCCGCGCATCATCGTGATCGAAGAGGTGTCGAGGTCGAAGCAGGCGCTGCACGCGGTCGACGACCATTGTCCCCCTCGGAGGAGGAGTCCGGATCCCTCGAGCACTCCCTGATTGACGAAGGCTTCCCGATGCACGTTGATGAGCGGCCCCTGCTTGTCGTACGCGTAACTATCGAGATTGTTGCCGCCCTTCGTGTTGTAGCTGGCGGAGAACGTGGTCGTCAGGTGCGGGCCCCATACCGACGTGAGCTTGCCGCCGAACATCGGTCCACCGGTGGAGAGGACTTCGACCTGCTCGTAGTCCTCCGCCCCGACGACGTTCAGCAGGAGCCGGTCAGCCTGATAGATCAGCGCCAGATCGTGGTTGGCGCTCAGCTTCGTCGTGACCTTCACCCACGGCTGGTAACCGGTGATGGTGTTGTCGCCCAACGGTAAATCGGGATAGAACGCGCGGTGATACGACAGCTGTTCCTGCGTGCGGCCGGTTCCGCTCTTGTTGTCGGTGTAGCGGATGGCGCCGAAGAACCACGTCTTGTCCTTCCTGATCGGTCCGCCAAACGACACATCGTACTGATGCACCTGCCGCGTGGCGGGTGTTCCCAGACTGATGTTGTTGGCGTTCCAGCTGAACGGCTGATACCCCAAAACTCCGGTGCCGTGGAACTGGTTTCCTCCGCTCTTGCTGAGCATGTTGATCACGAGGCCGTAGCCCATCGGCGACGCCGCATCGACGCCGCCGGTCTTGACTTCCGTATCCTGAATGGCTTCGGAGCTCAGACCCGTGCGGTTGATGTTGAAGTCGTTGTAGTTGCCTGCATACAACCCTTCCATCAGCGTCACGGCGTCCCGGTGCTCGACCGCGTTGCCGAAGTAGTTCTGACGCCCGCTCGCGTCGTTGTGCGGCCGCGAGATGACGCCCGGCGTCAGCATCAGAAAGTCGCTCCAGAACTTGCCTTCGACGACGGGCGCTTCTTTCTGGAACTCGGCGTCGATGGTCAGCACGCTGCTCGGTTTGGACACCTCGAGCATCGGCGCGTCGCCCGAAACGGTGACGGTCTCCGACACCGCGCCAATCTCCATCGTGATGTCCACCTGGAAGTTGCTTGCCGCGCGGAGCAGAATGCCGTCGCGCCGGAACAGCGAGAACCCGGCCAGCTCCGCCGTCACCCTGAACGTGCCTGGCGGCAGGTTGATCAGGCGGTAATTGCCGGAGCCGTCCGTCACGGTGACGCTCGGCGTGAGCATCATCGCGCTGGTGGCCGTCACGGTGACGCCGGGCAACGCGCCGCCCTGGCTGTCCTTGACGGTTCCACGGAGGCTGCCATCTCCGCCCTGAGCGACGGCGTTTCTGGTTGTCAGCAGGCAAATCAGGAGAGCCAGCAAGCCGACAATTCGACTCACCATCGTCCGGTTCCGTCGCATCGTTCCCTTCCTTTCGACGAGGACTCCGACGTGTCGCGGCGACCGCTGTGGAAGAAACAGCGAGATTCAGCGGTTCAATTGGAAGCGCTCATCAGGGCGAAGGCCGTCAGCGTGGTGCCGGAGGGCAGAAGGACGTACTGGCGATCATCGACCATGTAGGTGATCGCGCCCGCATACAGGGCGGACCCGGTCTGAAAATGCCAGAGATTTTTTCCGGTGCGCGCGTCGAACGCCATGAAGTTGCCGGAGGAGCCAGCGAACACAAGGCCGGAGGCAGTCGACAACACGCCGGCCCATGACTGGCTCGCGTAGGGAAAGTCCCAGCGCCGCTCGCCGGTCGCGACGTCGATCGCGCGCAAGGCGCTGATCTGACGATCGCCGACCCGCTGGACCGCGCCGCCGCGATAGCTGTCGCCGGGGTTGTAGTCGTCTTTCCACGTGAAGAAGATGCCGCAGGACTCGCGCGCGGTGACGAACAAGAGGCCCAGCGCCTTGTCGAACGACGGCGGCATCCAGTTGGTCCCGCCACTCTGATCGGGACATATCCGCGTTCCCTCTTCGCTCGGGATGCTGTTCGGGAGGAGCATGGGGCGCCCGTTGGGTTGAATCTCTTTCGCCCAGCTCGTCTCGATGAACGGCTTTCCCCTGATCAGTTTTCCCGTCGCCCGGTCGAGGAGATAGAAGAAGCCATTGCGGTTCGCGAACATCACGACCTTGCGCGGCTGACCGCCGATCGTCAGGTCGGCCAGCACCGGATTCTGGGTCGAGTCCCAGTCCCATACGTCGTGCGGCGTGAACTGATAGTGCCAGCGCAGCCGGCCGGTATCGGCGTCGAGCGCCACGATGGACGCGGTGTAGAGGTTGTCACCCTCACGCGCGCTCCCGTCGTAGTCAGGCCCCGCGTTGCCGGTGCCCCAGTACACGAGGTTCAGCTCCGGATCGTACGCGCCGGTCGCCCACGTCGATCCCCCGCCTTTCTCCCATGCCTTTGGATCCGTTCCTCGCCACGTGCTGTGGCCCGGATCGTCGGGCCCCGCCGTGGTGAAGAACCGCCAGCTCCGCTTCCCCGTCTGCGCGTCGTAGGCATCGATGAAGCCGCGCACGCCGTATTCGGCGCCAGCCATTCCGACGATGACCTTGTCGTTCACGACCAGCGGCGCCGCGGTTCCGCTGTAGCCGTTCCGGTAGTTCTCCATGGCGGTGTCCCAGAGAATCGCGCCGGTTTTCATGCTGAGCGCCAGGACGTGCGCGTCGAGCGTGGTCTTGAACAGGCGATCCCCGAGCACGCCAAACCCCCGGTTGACCAGCCCACAGCAGGCGATCAGACCGGCGGGCAGGTCACGCCGATAGCGCCAGAGTTGCCGACCGGTCCGTGCGTCGATCGCCCACCCGATGTCGAGCGGTCCAGCAACGTAAATGATGCCGTCGACCACGAGCGGCGTCGCTTCGAACTTGCCCAGCGTATCGGTCTGGAAGGCCCATTGCGCGGTGAGGCGCTGCACGTTCTGCGGCGTGATCTGTGTCAGCGGGCTGTGCCGCTGATTCGTGTAGTCGCCCGAGTAGGTGAGCCATCGCGATGCATTCCTCAGGCCCTCGCGCAAATCCTGCGGCGTGACCTGCGGCGCGGCCACCTGCTGCGCTGCGACGGTCCACGTGCCTGCGGCCACGAGCACGGCCGCCAGCTGAAACGTGCGACGAATGAATGCGCGCATATCCTCTCCTCTGAACATCCATGGGATCAGACCGGGTCTGACCCTGCTCTGACTCCGATCAATGACGATCCGCGTCCACCCGGCGCAGCGTGCCCAGATACTGCAGGAGATCGTCGAGGTCACGATCGTTCAGCCGCTCGGCGCCGTAGACCGGCATCAGCGAACGCGGTTCACTCACGACCTCGGTCAGGTTCGTTTTCAGATAGCCTTGAAGCCGCTCGCGCATGTCCATGATCTGGATTGAGAATTCGTCCTCGTTCTTCTTCACGCCGCGAATCCGCTGGCCGTCGCGCGTGACGAGCGTGACGGCCTCGTATCCGGACCGGACGTTGTCGCTCGTGCCGCGGAGTTTTTTCAGCAGCACGGCGCGCGGCCGGCCCGATCCGATCCGCGACAAATCCGGACCGAGTTGCCCGCCGCGTCCGTTCACCATGTGACAACTGCTGCAGTTGGCGCTGAAGATCCGCTCGCCGTTCTGAGCGTCGCCGGATGCGGGCGTGCTCGGAGCCGGAGCCAGCGTGCGCAGGTACGCGAGGACCTGCCAGATCTCGCGGTCTGGCACCCGCAGCGGATCGGCAGGGGGCATGTCGGTGCCGGGCACCCCGCGCCGAACGATATCGAAGATGTGATCGTCGGTGTCGCCCGATGCCCACCGCCCGGAGATATCGGGCCCGATATACCCTCGCGCGTCAGGCCCGTGACAGCCGGCGCATCGCGTGCGGAATTTCACGGCGCCACCCTGAATCGCGTCCCGGTTGCCGTCGAGAGGATTCTTCGTCGCGCGCGCCGGCGTCCGCGCGGTCCGATCCTGCCCCCCGCGCTCCGAAGCCCCGGCGGAAAGGCCCACACAGGTGAAACCGAACACCACGGCCGCCAGCACCGAGCCGGTTGATTTCATAAAGACACCTTATGCAGCCATGGCGTATACACCCGAATCCTGTCGAGGTCAATTCCTGCCGTGGCATCATCGGGAATCATCAATGGGGGCAAGCCGAAGGGTCGCGGGCCACTCTGAGAGTCTAAAGGGTCCTCATAGCTTCACGGCCCCGAAATGGTCACACTGGTGAAGCCATCATGAGCGCCTCGCCACCGACGCCCGCGGGGCCGTTCACGCTGCTCGAGCTGCTCGGGCACGGTCCGGCGCCGCAGACCGCGATCGTTCTTCCGGAACAGCACATTCGCATCACCTACGGCGCATTGCGCGATCAGGTGCAGGCCATGGCCGAACAGCTCGCGGCAGCCGGCATCGGCCGCGGCGACCGCCTCGGCATCGCTCTCCCGAACGGTCTGCCGATGGTCGTCTCGTTCCTGGCCGCATCGATAGCGGGGACGGCGGCACCGCTGAACCCCGCGTACACGGAAGACGAGTTCCGGTTCTACCTCGACGACACATCCGCGCGCGTGTTGATCCTTTCACCCGACGCCGGTGAAGACGCTCGGCGCGCCGCCGGCGATCGCGTCCGGATTCTCGTCGCAGACATGGATCCCGCGGGCACTGTGACGCTGTCGAACACGTCGGGGGTGCCTGGCCGGCGATCCGTCCCGCCGCCTGCGGCAGACGAGGTCGCGCTCGTGCTGCACACCAGCGGCAGCACCGGCCGTCCCAAGCGCGTGCCGCTCTCGCATGCGAACCTCTCGATTTCGGCTGGCAACATCGCGCGATGCTACGCGCTCGGGCCCGACGATGTGTCGCTGTGCGTGATGCCGCTGTTTCACGTGCACGGCCTGGTGGCCTCCACACTCGCCACGCTCGCAACCGGCGGCACCGTTGTCCTGCCGAACGGATTCAGGCCGCTGTCGTTCTGGCGCGTCGCCAGGGATCACGGGGTGACCTGGTATTCGGCGGTGCCGACGCTGCACCAGCTCCTGCTGGCGCGGGCGGCCGATCCGACCGGGCGCCGGCCGTCCGGCACCGAGCGCCTGCGCTTCATTCGATCGTGCAGCGCGTCGCTGCCGCCTCGGGCGATGCACGCGCTCGAAGCGGCATTCGGGGCGCCGGTGCTCGAGGCCTACGGCATGACGGAAGCGGCGCATCAGATGACCTCCAATCCGCTCCCACCGGCGAAGCGCAAGCCCGGATCGGTCGGCTGCGGCACCGACGTGCGCATCAGCATCATGGACGCGCACGGCCGGCACTGCCCGCCGGGAGAGCGAGGCGAGGTCGTCATACAGGGCTCGAACGTCATACGCGGCTACGAGAACAATCCGGAGGCCAACGCGACATCGTTCGTCGATGGATGGTTCCGCACGGGCGACAAGGGCTACCTCGATCCCGACGGCTACCTGACGCTCGTGGCGCGGATCAAGGAGCTGATCAATCGTGGCGGCGAGAAGATTTCGCCCCGCGAGATCGACGAGGTGCTGCTCGCGCATCCGGCTGTCGCGGAAGCCGTGTGCTTCGGCGTGCCGCATGGGACGTGGGGCGAGGAAGTCGCGGCCGCGGTCGTCGTGCGGGAGGCGGTCACCGAATCGGATCTGATCGAGTACTGCCGGGAGCACCTG
>Ga0137409_10002543_pt1 | contig 19499 bp, 17 predicted proteins | sample CZODoug1_16funga_FD_122059 | JGI IMG/M metagenome (GOLD analysis project Ga0137409, IMG submission 122059) | Vadose zone soil fungal communities from Angelo Coast Range Reserve, California, USA - CZODoug1_16fungal (Hybrid Assembly) | ecosystem: Environmental > Terrestrial > Soil > Vadose zone... | reverse complement strand
GATGGCCACCCGCGAGGCCCAGCTGTTCGGCGTGCTCCGCGAGCAGGTGGGCGCCGCCGCCACCCGGGTGCAGCAGACCGCCCGCGGGCTGGCCCGCCTCGATGTCTGGGCGGGACTGGCGGAGGTGGCGGTGCGCCAGCGCTACGTGCGGCCCGAGGTGCATGACGGCCCCACCCTGGTGCTCAAGGCCTGCCGTCATCCGGTGATCGAAACGATGATGCCGCGGGAGAGCTTCATCCCCAACGACGTCCGGTTCGAACCGTCGGCGCGGGTGCTGCTGGTGACCGGCCCCAACATGGCGGGCAAGTCCACCATCCTGCGCCAGATCGGGCTCTGCGTGCTGCTGGCCCAGATGGGCAGCTACCTCCCCGCGGCGGCGGCCTCGATCGGGATCGTGGACCGGCTGTTCACCCGCGTCGGTGCCAGCGACAACCTGGCCCGGGGCCAGTCGACGTTCATGGTGGAAATGGCCGAGACCAGCGCCATCCTGCACAACGCGAGCGCCCGGAGCCTGGTGCTGCTGGACGAAATCGGCCGGGGCACCTCGACATACGACGGGGTCGCGATCGCGTGGGCGGTGACCGAACACCTGCACGACGTGGTCGGCTGCCGCACCATGTTCGCCACCCACTATCACGAGCTGATGCAGCTGCCCGAGCAGCTGGCCCATGCCCGCAATCTGAACGTCGGGGTCCGCGAATCGGGGGACACGGTGATCTTCCTCCACCGCCTCGAGGCGGGCGGGACCGACCGGTCGTACGGCATTCATGTGGGCCAGCTGGCGGGCCTCCCCGCCCCGGTGGTACAGCGGGCCCGGCAGATCCTCGGCACGCTGGAGGGCGAACACCGGATGGTGCCGGGATCACCGGCGCCGCCGGCCGACCCCGGCCAGCTGGTGCTGTTCGGCGAAGCGCGCGAGCACCCCATCATGGAGGAGCTGCGCGGCCTCGACCTCGACCGGCTGACCCCGCTCGACGCGCTCAACCGCCTGGCCGATCTCAAACGCCGCAGCGGCGAGTCGTGATGAGTCACGTGAGCGGACTGCTGTCCCGGATCGACGCGCCCACGGCAGTCGCCGCGGCGGCGCTGGTGTTTCTGGTGCTGCTGGTGATCAGGATCGGCCGGATCCTTGTCATGGCGGGGGTGTTCGGCGCCATCGCCGGCGGGGCCAGCCTGAGTCAGGGCAGCTCCCCCAAGGAGGCAACGGCGCACGCCGCGGTGGCGTTCGGGGTTGCCGCCGTGATGTTCTTTCTGGTCAAGATGACCAAGAGTATCCTCCTCTGGCTTGCCATTCACGGGGCGGGCGTCGCGGCGCTGATCACTTTCGGCGTGCACCGGCTGCCGTGAGACGCCTCCTGCTCGCTGCCGCGTTGGCCGTGGTTGTGGCAGGCTGCCGCAAGCCCTCCACGACTACCCTCTCAATGCCAGCGGAGCCCGCCACGACCAAGGGCTTCGAACCACCGGTGATGATCACGCCGGATCCCGGCATCGAGTATCCGGCCGCGCTGTTCGAGCAGGGTATCGAGGGCAAGGTGGTGCTGCGGCTGTTCGTGGACACCGCCGGCCGGCTGATTCCGGAAAGCACCCGGGTGGCCGAGTCGAGCGGCTTCCCCGCTCTCGATTCGGCGGCGGTCTCGGCGGTCCCCGGCTTTACCTTTGCGCCGGGCCGCAATAACGGCACGCCGGTGGCCACCCTGTTTCTGCAGCCGATTCACTTCCGACATCCCCCGCGGGGAGGCACGACGCCGTGACCGTACCGCATCCGAAGCCATACGATTCCGTGCTCGAGACCACCGGGAACACTCCGCTGATCCGGCTGAGCCGGGTCGGCGCCGGCATCCGGACTCCGGTCTACGGCAAGGCCGAGTACGCCAACCCAGGCGGCTCGGTGAAGGACCGGATCGGCCAGATCATCATCGAGGACGCCGAGCGGCGGGGGGCGCTGGGACCGGGCGGGACCATCGTGGAGAGCACCAGCGGCAACACCGGAGTGGGGCTCGCGGTGGCGGCCGCCATCAAGGGGTATCGCTGCATCTTCACCATGCCGGACAAGATGTCCCAGGAAAAGGTCCGGCTGCTCAAGGCCTACGGCGCCGAGGTCATCGTGACCCCGACCGCGGTGCCGCCCGATCACCCCGACAACTACGTGGTCCGGGCCAAGCAGATCGTGGCCGACACTCCCGGTGCGGTGCTGGCCAACCAGTACGCCAACCAGCTCAATCCCGAGGCGCACTACCGGACCACGGGGCCCGAGATCTGGGACCAGACCGGCGGCCGGATCACCCATTTCGTGGCCGGCTGCGGCACCGGCGGCACGGTCAGCGGCACCGGCAAGTATCTCAAGGAAAAGAGCAAGAGCATCCGGGTGGTGGCCGGCGACCCGCAGGGTTCGGTGTACACCGGCTTTGCCCGCAACCACGCGCTCCCCGAGGGTCATCCCTACAAGGTTGAAGGGATCGGTGGCGACAAGATCCACACCACGATCTGGTTCGACTACATCGACGAATTCCGCCAGGTGAGCGATCGCGACGCCTTTGCCATGTCGCGGCGCCTGGCCCGCCTGGAGGGCATCCTGGTCGGCGGCTCGGCGGGGCACGCGGCGAAATGCGCGCGCTCGATGGTGCGTTGGGTTACCGCCTTCGGCAGCCAAGCGTATCGACAGGGGAAAGTGTCGTGGCCGGAGAAGCGAAACCTGACCTTTTGCTGCCGATTTTGGACTGTTTCCGCGTTCATATCAATTTTCCGCTGGTTGGCCTGCGATTCTCCATATTGTAGGCCTAACTGAGCTTCCATACAACATATAGTGGCCTGAGGCATCGTGGGAGCATAAAATCACCTTCCGCTGTCGGTGTCAAAAACATCACTCCGCACCTTGCTCTGAGACTTTTGACGGCCATTCTCGCCCGATGCCGCCGCGACCGCTGCCCAGGTGGATCTCTCGAAGTTCGACGGCGTCGTCGTATCCGGTTATGGCGGCACCGACTTGTGCGGTTGGCTCGGCGGGATGGCCGCGCTGTGCGATGCCAATTCATTGCAGCCCAGTCTGCTGGGCCAGGAGATGGGCCATGGCTATGGTCTGGATCACGCGCGGCTGAACGGATCGACAGCGGATTACCAGGACCCGTGGGACGTCATGAGCACCGCCGCTTGGCCTGACCGTCAGGCGCCCAACACCGACTACGTCAGCATCGGCCCCGGGCTGAACGCCGCATGCATGCGGTCACGCGGCTGGCTGGACGAAACGCGGGTGTGGAGCGGACCGTACGCCGGCTCGGCAGCACGCGCGACGAGGCGATCGACGTCTGGATCTTGACCGCGACCAACGAAGATCTGAAGTCTGCGATCCAGGGCCGCCGCTTCCGCGAAGACCTCTATCACCGCCTCGCCGTGCTCACCCTGGCGCTGCCCGCGCTCCGCGAGCGCGGCAGCGACATCCTGATGCTGGCCGAGCACTATCTCGCCCGAGCGTGCACGGACTACGGGGTGTCGGCCAAGACCATCGCGAAAGACGCGCAGGCGGCGCTCACGGCGTATTCGTGGCCCGGCAACGTCCGCGAGCTCGCCAATCTGATGGAGCGCGTCGCGCTGCTCTCGTCGGAGCCCACCGTGACCGCGGAAGCGCTCGGGCTACCGTCCGGCGTCTCGTCGAAGGCGGCGCCGGCTCCGGCAGCCGCGCCGGCCGGGTCGGCGAGCTCGCTCGACGACGCCGTGCGCGACCGGGTGGCCGCCGTGCTTCAGCAGACCAGCTGGAACATTTCGCGCACGGCGGCGCTGCTCGGAATCTCACGGAACACCTTGCGGGCTCGCATCGAGAAGTATGGCCTGCGGGTCGGCGAGGCGCCGGCGCCGCCGCCGCGGCCCGAGCGGCGCGCGGTGCGCCGGGCCGAAGCCCCGCCGGAGGTTCCGGAAGAAGCTCCTGCCGCCACGGTGGTCGTGGCGCCGGCCGCCCCGGCGCCGCTCGAGTGGGAGCGACGCCGGGTCACGATGCTGCGCGCCTCGCTGCTCGCCCCGTCGGCGCCCGAGGCGCTGCTCGAAACCAATCGCGCTCTCGAGCTGCTGCTCGACAAGGTCCGAAGCTTCGGCGGGACGGTCGAGGGACGCGGGCCGACCGGGATCGCCGCTGCGTTCGGTCTCGATCCGACCGAGGATGCGCCGAGCCGCGCGGCCCACGCGGCGATGGCGATCGTCAACGCGGTGACCCGCGCGCGCCAGGACGCCGGAACGGGGCCCGCCATCACGGTCGCGGTCCACACGAGCCAGATTCTCGTCGGCCGCGGTCAGGGCGCGCCCGAGCTCGACCTCGAGGGCAAGCAGGCCGCGCTGAGCGTGCTCAACACGCTCATCACGACGGGCGGCGCCGACAGCGTGATGGTCAGCGAGGCCACCGCGCCCTTCCTCACGCGGGGCTTCGAGTTCCTCGAGCTGCACGGCGAGGAGTTCGCGCGCGGGCGCGCCTACACGCTGGTGGGGCGCGGGCGGACCGGGCCGGGCCGGGAGGGGCGCGACTCGACGTTCGTCGGTCGTAATCGCGAGCTCGAGCTCCTGTCGAGCCGCCTCGAGTCCGCGATGCGGGGCCGAGGACAGATCGTCGGAATCAGCGGTGAGGCGGGCATCGGCAAATCGCGCTTGATCTTCGAGTTCCGCGAGAGCCTCGCCGGCAAAGGCGTGACGGTGCTCGAGGGCCAGTGCCATTCCCACGGCACGGCGGTGCCCTATCTGCCCATCCTCGACGTGCTCAGGGCCGCCTGCGGCATCGCCGAAGGCGACGCGCCCGGGCTGATGGCCGACAAGGCGCGTACGACGCTCCTCGAGGCGGGCATGGATCTCCTCGAGACCGCGCCGTATCTTCTCCATCTCCTCGACATCGAGCACGACGCACAGCGCTTCGCCAACCTCACGCCGGACGTGACGAAGGCGCGGATCTTCGAGACGCTCCGTCAGCTGACCTTGCGGAGGAGCCGTCAGACGTCGCTGGTCATCGTCGTCGAGGACCTGCACTGGATCGACAGCACGTCCGAGGAATTCCTCGCGTCTCTCGCGGAGATCCTGGCCGGAGCCCGCCTGCTGATGGTGTGCACCCACCGCGGCGGTTACCGGCCGTCATGGATCGAGAAGTCCTACGCGACCCAGGTGGCGCTCCAGCCGCTCGCCCCCGAGGAGAGCCGGCACATCGTGCGGTCGGTGCTGGGCGCGGACCAGGCGGCCGACTCTCTCTACGACCTCATCGTGGCGAAGGCCGAGGGCAATCCGTTCTTCGTCGAGGAGCTGGCGCGGACCGTTCGTGAGCAGATCGGCGGCGCCACGCCGATGACCGTGCCCGACACGGTCGAGGAAGTTCTCGGCGGACGCATCGACCGGCTCGCGACGGAGGAGCGCCGGCTGCTCGAGGTGGCGGCGGTCGTCGGCAAGGACGTGTCGTTCGCCGTGGTCCACGCGGTGGCCGGGCTGTCGCAGGACGTGCTCTCGAGGTCGTTCGAGCGGCTCAAGGGCGCCGAGTTTCTCTACGAGACGAGCCCCGGGCCGGAGACCGAGTACACCTTCAAGCACACGCTGACTCACGAGGTCGCGTACGGGCGGCTCCTCACGGAAGCGCGGCGCACCTTGCACGCTCGAATCGCGGAGGCGATCGAGCGCCTGTATCCCACGCGGCTCGCCGATCACGTGGAGCGGCTCGCCCACCACGCCTTCGAAGGGGAGGTGTGGGACAAGGCGCACGAGTACCTCCATCAAGCCGGCACGAAGGCCTTCACCCGCTGCGCGCACCAGGAGGCGGCGGTGTGCTTCGATCGGGCCCTGGAGGCGCTCGGCCGGCTTCCCGAGACCCGGGAGCGAAACGAGCGCACCGTCGATCTGCGGTTCGATCTGCGCAACGCGCTCCAGCCGCTCGGCGAGTTCGGGCGCATCCTCGAGTGTCTTCGCGAGGCCGAGGGGCTGGCGCGGGCCCTCGGCGACCAGCGGCGTCTCGGTGAGGCCTCGGCGTACCTGACCGACTATTTCAGGCTGATGGGCGACCAGGAGCGCGCGATCGAGTACGGCCATCAAGCCCTCGCGGTCGCCGACGCGGTCGACGAGTTCCCCCTTCGGCTGCGCGCGAACACCTATCTGGGGCAGACCTACTACGCCCTCGGCGACTATCGGCGCGCGGCCGGCTTCCTGGTGCGTAACGTCGACATGCTCGACAACGAGCGGATGCTCCGGTCCTACGGGTTCGCGCAGCTGCCGTCGGTCCACTCGCGCACGTGCCTGGTGTGGTGCCTCTTGGAGCTCGGCGAGTTCGACGATGGCGTCAGGATCGGGCGCGAGGCCATTCGGATCGCCGAGTCGGTGGACCACCCGTTCACCCTCGTCACGGCGCACGCCGGAATCGGGGCCCTCCACGTCCGGCAGGGAAATCTCGAGGCCGGGCTCCCGATCCTCGAGCAAGGCCTCGAGCTCTGCCGCACCTGGAAGCTCTCGCTCTGGTTCCCGCCGATCGCCTCAGCGCTGGGTATCGGCTACATGCAGTCCGGGCGGGTCGGCGACGCGCTCGCGCTCCTGGAGCGGGCGGTCGAGCAATCGGAGGGCATGCGGCTCGGAGGATGGCACTCGCGCGTGCTCACCGCACTCGCCCTGGCCTACCTGCTGGCCGGGCGCGCCAACGACGCGCTCCAGGCGGTCCGTCGCGCTCTCGGCCTGGCGCGGGAGCACAAGGAGCGGGGTCACGAGGCATGGTCGTGGCGGATCCTCGGCGAGATCCCCCTGCGATCGGAGCTCGAGGTGCCGGATGCCGAAGAGGCTCTGCATCGGGCGCTGACCCTGGCGACCGAGCTCGAAATGCGTCCGCTCGCCGCCCACGTCCGGCTCGGCCTGGGTCGATGGTACCGGCGCGCCGGACAGCGAGCGGACGCAGAGGAACACCTGCGCGCTGCCGCGGCTCTCTTCGGCGAGCTCGCGATGCGGTCCTGGGCGGCTCAGGCCGAGTCGGCGCTCGAAACTCTACGCTGAGCGGCCGTCCGCTTTCGTCCTCGCCGTCTCGATCTGCAGATCCTTGATCCGGCCGTAGCGCTTCGCGAGGCGGCGAATCTCCAGCTGGAGCGCTTCGGCGTCGTGGGGATCGAGAATCCCCACGATCCGAATGCGATCCACGCGTGCCGGGTGCCTGCGCTTCATCCCTACTTGCTGAGCGTCGCCTTGAATCTCTTGGCGAGGGCCCGGACGCTCTTCTTGAAGCTCGCCATCTGCTTCCTGGTCAGCTCGCTCCTGAACTTGAGCGTGATCTTCCGCGACTGACCTTTCTTGGGCGGTGACTTGAAGGGCATATGGGTTCCTCCTTGTGTGGTCGGGTTTCGGAGACGAGCTCTATCCGCGTGCGTCCACGATCTTATCGAACAACTCGTCGGCGTGGAAGACTCCCGTGGGCGTGTCGAGGTCCCTGACGGTGTAGTAGCCCTCGGCGGGGTCGTACGCCTCGCGCAGCCGGACCGGCTCGTCGAGGGCGACGCGGACGAACGTCGCCGCCAGGTTGGAACGGCCCGTCAGGTCGAAGATGTTGGTTCCCGACGCAAACCGGCCCGCGTTGATCTCGGTGAGGCACGGAACGCCGCGCGCGTTCTCGCGCAGGTCGAAATTGAACGTGCCCGACGCGCGTGGATCGATCGCGCGGATGGCCGCGGTGCACACCGCCACGACCTCCGGCGCGAAGACCGTCTTGGCGAGCTGGGAGATCGACGACGTCCCGCTCGGGTTGCCGCCGCCGCCGAAGTACGAGAGCCGCTCGCAGGTCTTCACGAGGACGAGCGCGCCCGACTTCCAGACGGCCTGGCACGAGAAGTCGCGGCCGGGCAGGTACTCCGAGAGGATGAACGACGTCGCCGGGACACCGCGCATCTCGGTCCAGTACGCGATCCAGCTTCGGGCCTGCTCGGGCCGCGCCACGGGGATTGCGCCCGTCGAGCCGCTTCCGGTCCGCACCCGGCACCAGACCGGCCGGGGGAGGCGGGCGAAGATCGCGTCGAGGGCGCGAAGGCTGCTCACCGGATAGGTCGCGGGGACCGGCACGCCACGCGCGCGCAGAGCGACGTTGAGTCGGTACTTGTCCTGGCACAGGTCGACGACGGCCTTGCGGGGCAGGAAGACCCGGCACGGGAGCCTGGTACGAGGCCTCGTGAAGGCGCGGACCTCGGCGTCGGTCGTCGGAATCAGCAGATCGACGCGCTCGCGCGCGATCACGCGCCGCAGGGCCGGGAAGTAGCCGGGATGCGCCAGCGCCGGCACGAGGTAGTTGCGATCGGCGGACGACTTCTTGAGCAGGAAGCGATCGCTGTGACAGCCGACGACCGTGAGCCCCTGCAATCCGGCCCGGAGGCTTCGGATCAAGTTGCTCGTCGCCGCACCTCCGGCTCCGGTGAGGAGCAGGCGTCTCCTCACGGGCGCGCGCCCCTCACCGCGATCTGCCGTCTGACGAACGCGCGCCGGATGATCTCTGTGTAACGCCCGCGATTCAACCGTGCGTCGGCGGTGGCGATATTCGAGGCGACTCGCGAGAACGTGACCCCGGTGCGGCGGGCCATCCTCCACGCCGCCGCCAGCAGCCTGGCGAAGTCGGCGGTCGCCTCGCGGAGCGCGTCGGCGAAGCCGTCGGGATTCGCCTTGAACTGCGCCGCGAACTCGCGGCGAATGGCCGGATGCCCCTGGGCGGTCGCGTGAGTCGAGCGGTCGGCGAGATCCTGGCAGATGAGCCCGCGCCGGACGAGGCGCGCCTCGTAGATCTCGACCAGGATGTCGAACGCGGCGCCCAGCAGCGGTCGGGCGAACACGTACTTGTTCCCTTTGCGCCGGGCGCGGGCGACCGCGCGCATCGTCTGGTTCTGGAAGAAAAACCGCCCGGCCCGCCGCCGCCCACGCCGCTCCATCCGGTACTCGCCGATCCGCGAGAGGATGTTCTTCGAGAAGAGCTTCCCCTTCGTCTGCCTGAGGACCGTGTCGACGACGCGGTCGAAGTGGAGGATGGTCACGAGCGAGACGAGGTCGGCGCCGGCTTCGTCGTGCGCCCGGCGCTCGAACTCGAGGCGGCCCTTGGGCGTCGGTCCGATCACGTGCTTGAGGATGATGTGGCCCATCTCGTGAGCGATGACATCGAGGTTCTCGCAGTACGGCTGACGCGGGTTCCGATCCGCGAAGCCGAGCTCGATGTACCACTCGCCCGACCAGGCGTTGTCCCCAATCGCGGTCACACGCGGGATGATCTCGAGCTTACGCTGGCCGCTCTTGCCGACGAGCGAGAGCCGGCGGCCCAGGTAGTACTCCCAGATTTCCAGCACGCAGCGGACCGATGCGTACGCGGTGGCGGTCGAGAACTCTCGCGTTCCCGGCTTGAGATAGTCGAACTCGCCGCGGGGACCCGGCCGGACGGGCCGCTCGTGAGGCTCGCTCTTCGGGTAAGGAGGCCGCCAGACGTACTCCGCGGTCACGAGGTCGCGATAGGGCTTCTTGCGGATCGCGTCGACGACGTACATCCGGCTGTCCTCGGGCCCGGCCTTGATGGTGCCGGGCCGCGGCGTGACGCGCACGACGCGGGGCATCTCGAACCCGGGGACGACACGATTTTGAGGATAGAGGAGGAACCGCGTGCCGGTTTCACTCCAGCGGAACCGCGGCGGGTTGGGCCGCACGGGAATGAATTTACGGCAAACGCCGGGCGCGCGCTACTTCTGCGCGCTCTACCGCGCGCGGAGCTCGACCTCGTAGCCGTCGGGATCCTCGGCGGTGAGCGCATCGCGAACACCGAGCGGCGCGCCGAGCCTGGCCGCGGCGTCCTCGGCGTCGGTCCTGACCAGAACAGTGCGCCAGCGGGCGAGATCGTCGCGCATCGTGTCCCGAGGATACGGACGCCCGTCGCGTGGATCGAGATACTCGAGGAGCTCGATCGCCGGGCCCTCGGCGGCGCGGAGCGTGGTGATCCGGAGCCGGGCGCCCGGGACGCCGTTCAAGGGCTCCTGCTCCGGTTCGTGGTTCTCCGTTCCTCCGACGACTCGCAAGCCGAGCGTGTCCCGATAGAACCTGAGGCTCCGCTCGGTGTTCTTCACGACGATCGCCGCGTGGTCGATCCCGAGGAACACGCTGTCGCTCGGGCGCTGCCACCGGGCGTCCCCCTTGCCGGGAGGGAACTGGACGATCGCGAGCGCGTGGCCGTCGGGGTCCTCGAAGCGGAACACGCGAATGCCGCCGGCGCTCGGATTCGAATCCGGCGGCGGCTGAGGCTCCGGCGCGATGCCGGCGACGTGGTGGCGGCGGAGCCAGAGGTACGCCTGGTCCACGTCGTTGACGACGATCGCGATCTGCTGGCGGCCGCCGGTCGGCGCGTCGGCGGGAATCGGCCGGGCCCTGCGGCCGAGGTATTCGACGAGCTCGATGCGCTCGGCGCCGAGCCGCATCGTGACGACACGAACCCGGACGCCGGCCACGCCGAGCCGGCTCTCCACCTCGGGCCCTGACGTCCGGACGTCCGACACCGTTTTGAAGAAAAGCACGGTCGAATAGAAAGCGACCGACCGGTCCATGTCCCGGACGGTGATCGCCACGCCGCCCACGCCCCGCGTCGGCGCGGGATCGACCGCCGATCCCGCGCGCGACGGGGACAGGTGGAGCGAGAGCGCCACCCCGAGGGCGACGATCAGGAGCGCCGGGGCCAGCCGCAGCCGCTCACTCATGCCGGATTCGCGTCAGGCAGCGCGCTGCAGCGGCTCTTCGGCGCGCCCCGGCTTGACGACCAGGTCGTAGTCGAAGGGCATACGGCGGGCGACATCCCGCCACACCGTGTCGGTCAGGTCCTCGTAACCCGCGGGCGCCCGGAGAACGATTCGTCCGGGGTGCCAGAGAGTCCTGGGCACGACCTCGACGGCAAGCATGGATTCGCCATGGAGCCGCCGGTTGATCGCACTGCGAATGTCGGCGCCCAGGACGTCGGCGCGGTCGCGCCGACGGTCCGCGCGGATCCGCCAAACCAGCGGCAGCGCTACCAGGAAGACCAGCACCGCGATCGAGAACGCTGTCGTGAACATGCTCATCACCTCCCGCATTGCGACGATCGAACGGCGCGTCGGGATTCTTGAATCTTTCGCCCCATGCGCGGGATCTCAAGGGACGGGATCGTCTGCTCGGCGCCGCCGGGAGGCCGCGTTCCGCGCCGTTTGCCTTAGCGGTATCCTTGTGGACGGGCGTCTCGCCCGAATCATGGCGGCAGCGACCAACGAGCCCCTCGCGGCACTGGCGACGCACGCCCTCGGCTTCGTCAAGGCCGGCGATGTCGTCGGCCTCGGCTCCGGCCGTGCGGCCGGTGCCTTCGTCCGCGCCCTGGCCGCGCGCGTACGCGACGGGCTCAGAGCTCGCGGGGTGCCGACATCCGACGAGACGGAGCGCCTCGCCCGCGAGCTCGGCATCGACCTCGTCGGTCTCGAGGCGGACATCGAGCTGACCGTCGACGGCGCCGATGAGGTCGACGGACGGTTGAACCTCATCAAGGGCCACGGCGGTGCGCTCGTGCGAGAGCGGATCGTCGCGGCGGCGTCGCGGCGGCAGATCATCCTGATCACCTCCGACAAGCTGGTCGAGACGCTCGGCGCCCGCGGCCCCCTTCCGGTCGAGGTCATGCCGTTCGCGGTCCCGCTCTGCCGGCGTCGTCTGGAGAACCTCGAGCTCAAGCCGACCTTACGGATGCAGAGCGAGCGGCCGTTCGTGACGGACAACTTCAACGTGATCTTCGACTGCGCGACGGGCCCGATCGAGGATCCAGCGCGCCTCGAGCGGGAAATCCGCGCGATTCCCGGCGTCATCGACACGGGCCTCTTCCTGGGCACGGCCGATATGGTGGTCGTCGCCGACGGTGGCATCGTCCGCGAGCTTGTGAGGAGTTCGCGATGACGGGCGAGACGTCGCTCCACCTGCCCGGCGACCTCGACACGGCGGTATGCGGAGAGCTCGACGCCTGGCGAGCAGGCGCCGGGGCGCTGCGCGTGCATCTTGGGAGCGACGTGAAGGCCGGGCTCGCGCTGCTGCGCCGGGCCATCGAGGCGTGACTCGCCGGGGCAGATAGCTTCGAGACAGGAGGATCGCATGCAGGTCGGGATGGTAGGACTGGGCCGGATGGGGGCCAACATGGCGCGCCGCCTGATCAAGGGCGGCCACGAGATCGTCGGGTACGCCTCCGATCCAGCCGGGGTCAAGGCGATCGCCGGCGACGGCGGAACCGGCACGACCACGCTCGACGATTTCGTCCGCGCGCTGCGGCCGCCACGCGTCGCCTGGGTGATGGTGCCGGCCGGCGGGGCCACGGAGCAGGTCGTGACGGATCTGGCCAAGCGGATGACGGCCGGCGACACGATCGTCGACGGCGGCAACTCGTTCTACAAGGACGACGTGCGCCGGATGAAGATGCTTCGGCCGCAGCAGATCCACTACGTCGACGTCGGGACGAGCGGCGGCGTCTGGGGGCTCGAGCGCGGCTATTGCCTGATGATCGGCGGCGAGCGCGACGTGGTCGAGCGGCTCGCGCCGATCTTCAAGACACTCGCCCCTGGCTCCGGGAGCATCCCGCGAACACCCGGGCGCGAGGCGATGAGCGGCACGGCCGAGCAGGGCTACCTCTACTGCGGCCCGTCGGGCGCCGGGCACTTCGTGAAGATGATCCACAACGGCATCGAGTACGGGCTGATGCAGGCGTACGCCGAGGGGCTCGACATCCTGAACAACGCGAACGCCAAGAGCCTCGAGCCCGATCTGCGATACGACCTGAACATCGCGGACATCACCGAGATGTGGCGTCGCGGCTCCGTCGTGAGCTCCTGGCTCCTGGACCTGACCGCGCAGGCGCTCGTGGAGAATCCGACACTGTCGAGCTACACCGGTGTGGTCGCCGACTCGGGAGAGGGCCGGTGGACGGTCATGGCCGCGGTCGAGGAGGGCGTGCCGGCCGACGTGCTCTCCGCTTCCCTCTACGCGCGCTTCCGCTCGCGCCAGGATCATACCTTCGCCGAGAAGGTACTCTCGGCGATGCGGCAGAAATTCGGCGGCCACGTCGAGCAGACGGCCGGGTGATCCTCGCAGGCGACGTCGGCGGAACGAAGACGGCGCTGGCGCTGTTCGAGGTACGGCGCCGCGCGCTGGCGGTCGTCCGCGAAAGCGTGCTGCCGAGTCAGGGATTCGCCGCCCTCACGGACGCGATCCGACAGTTCCTGCTCGAGGGCTCACCGGTCTCCGTCGACGCGGCGTGCGTCGGCGTTGCCGGTCCGGTGATCGACGGGCGGTCCACGGCGACGAACCTCCCGTGGGTGGTCGACGAGGCGTCGCTGGCCGCGTGCGTCTCGACCCGGCGGATAAGGCTCGTCAACGATCTGGAGGCGACCGGTCACGGCGTCCTCGGGCTTCCACCGTCGTCGCTGGCGACGCTCCAGGCCGGCGAGCCGCGCAAGGCGACGATGGCGCTGATCGCGGCGGGCACGGGGCTCGGGGAGGTCCTGCTCGTCTGGGAGGGCCGGCGATACCGCGTCGTCAGCTCAGAAGGCGGCCACACCGATTTCGCGCCCCGCACCGATCTCGAGACCGAGCTCTTCCAGTTTCTGCGCAAGGAATTCGGGCGCGTCAGCTACGAGCGTGTCGTCTCCGGACCCGGTCTGTACAACATCTACCGGTTCCTCCTGGCGAGCGGCGGGGCGCCGGAGGCCGAATGGCTCCGCTCGCGCATGGAGACCGGCGACCCGAGCGCGGTGGTCGCCGAGGCCGCGCTCGCGAGCCGGGACGCGCGAGCCGTCCAGGCGCTCGACATGTTCGTGTCGATCTACGGCGCCGAGGCCGGCAACCTCGCGCTCAAGGCGCTCGCGGTCGGCGGCGTCTTCATCGGCGGCGGCATCGCGCCGAAGATCCGGGCGAAGCTCGAGGACGGCGCCTTCATCAACGCCTTCCGCGACAAGGGGCGGCTGGGCGGGATGATGACCACGATCCCCGTGCACCTGGTCCTCGAGCCCCGCGCCGCGCTCCTCGGCGCCGCCGCGATCGCCAGATCGCTCCTGTCCGGGGCCGCCCCGAAACGCCGCGGCGCTCCAGATACCGCCTGACATCGGGCGCGCCTCCCGAGCCCTCGCGCGAGTCTGAGCCTTGAGCACACGAAAGACCGTGACCCGGGAGGAGCTGAGGCTCCAGGAAGCGCAGAGCCGCACGGCCCACTGGAAGCGATGGGGACCCTACCTGGCCGAGCGCCAGTGGGGCACGGTCCGTGAGGACTACAGCCCCCACGGGGCGGTGTGGGATTCCTTCCCGCACGACCACGCCCGGTCGCGGGCATACCGGTGGGGCGAAGACGGGATCGCCGGGATCACCGACAACCACGGACGGCTCTGCCTGGCCCTGGCGCTCTGGAACGGCCGCGATCCGATCTTGAAGGAGCGCCTCTTCGGGCTCGCCGGCAGCGAGGGCAACCACGGCGAGGACGTGAAGGAGTATTACTTCTACCTCGACTCGACGCCGACCCACTCCTACATGAAGTACCTCTACAAGTATCCTCAGGCGGCGTTTCCCTATGACGCGCTCGTGGCGGAGAATCGGCGCCGCGACCGTCGCGCGCCGGAGTTCGAGCTGATCGACACCGGCGTCTTCGACGCCGACCGATACTTCGACGTCGTCGTCGAGTATGCGAAGGCCTCGCCCGACGACGTGCTCGTGCGCATCACCGCGACGAATCGCGGCCCCGACGCCGCCGAGCTCCACCTGCTGCCGACCCTCTGGTACCGCAACACGTGGTCGTGGGACGTTCCGGAGCCCGAGAAGCCGACCCTGCGCGCCGGCGCGGGCGGCGGCCACGCCCTGATCGAGGGCGAGCACGCGTCGCTCGGCGTCCGCTGGCTCTACTGCGACGGCGCGCCGGAGCTTCTGTTCACCGAGAACGAAACCAACGTGCAGCGCCTCTACGCTCGCCAGAATCCGAAGCCGTGGGTCAAGGACTCGATCAACGACTACGTCGTCGGCGGCAAGACGGACGCCGTCAATCCCGATCGGGTCGGCACGAAGGCGGCGGCGCTCTATCGAACGAGAATCGAGCCCGGCCAGTCGGTCGCCACGCGGCTCCGGCTCTCGAACTCACCGATTCCGGGCGGCCCCTTCGGCCGGGAGTTCGACGTCCTGTTCGCTCAGCGGGCGCGCGAGGCGGACGAGTTCTACGAGACGATCGTTCCCAGGAAGCTCTCCGACGACGCCCGCAACGTGATGCGCCAGGCCTTCGCGGGGCTCCTGTGGTCCAAGCAGTTCTATCACTACGACGTCGGGCGCTGGCTCCAGGGCGATCCCACGGGCCCCGCGATGCCGGCCGAGCGGATGAATGGGCGGAACCACGAGTGGCGTCACCTCTACAACGAGGACATCATCTCGATGCCCGACAAGTGGGAGTACCCGTGGTACGCCGCGTGGGATCTGGCGTTCCACACGATCCCCCTGGCGCTGGTCGATCCCGATTTCGCCAAGGCGCAGCTGGTCCTGTTCCTGCGCGAGTGGTACATGCACCCCAACGGGCAGATCCCCGCCTACGAGTGGAGCTTCGGCGACGTCAACCCTCCCGTCCACGCGTGGGCGGCCCTTCGCGTGTACCGGATCGAGCGCCGGCTTCGCGGCAAGGGCGACCGCGAGTTCCTCGAGAAGGTCTTCCACAAGCTCCTGCTGAACTTCACCTGGTGGGTGAACCGCAAGGACACCGAGGGCAAGAACGTCTTCCAGGGCGGCTTCCTCGGCCTGGACAACATCGGCGTCTTCGACCGGTCGGCGCCGCTGCCGACGGGAGGCCGCATCGAGCAGTCCGACGCGACCTCCTGGATGGGCATGTACTGCCTCAACATGCTCGCGATCGCGCTCGAGCTGGCCCGGCAGGATCCGGCCTACGAGGACGTCGCTTCGAAATTCTTCGAGCACTTCGTCTACATCGCGCACGCGGTGCACGACCTCGGCGACCAGGGGATCAACCTGTGGGACGAGACCGACGGCTTCTATTACGACGTGCTCCACGGCAACGGCACGGCCCACTCGATCAAGGTGCGCTCGATGGTCGGGCTGATCCCGCTGTTCGCCGTCGAGACGCTCGAGCCGGAGGTGATCGACCGGCTTGCCGGCTTCAAGCGCCGGATGCAGTGGTTCATCGACAACCATCCCGAGTTTCGCGACCACGTCGAGGCGTCGACGAAGCCCGGCGCCGGGACACGCCGGCTGCTCGCGATCGTCGGCCGCGCGCAGCTTCCGCGCGTGCTCCGGTTCATGCTCGACGAGTCGGAGTTCTTGTCGCCGTATGGCGTCCGCGCCGTGTCGCGGTACCACCAGGATCATCCCTACGTGCTCCACCTGAACGGCCTGGAGCATCGGGTCGACTACGAGCCGGCGGAGTCCTCGAGCGACCTCTTCGGCGGCAACTCGAACTGGCGCGGGCCCGTGTGGTTGCCGGTGAACTATCTCCTGATCGAGTCGCTTCAGAAGTTCCACCACTTCTATCGCGACACCCTGAAGGCGGAGCTCCCGACCGGCTCCGGGACGATGCTCGATCTCTGGCAGATCGCCACCGAGCTCTCCCGGCGGCTGACGCGCATCTTCCTGCGGGGCGCCGACGGACGTCGCGCCGTCTATGGCGGCACCGAGAAATTCCAGCGCGACCCGCACTGGCGCGATCTGGTGCTGTTCTACGAGTACTTCCACGGCGACAACGGCGCGGGGATCGGCGCCGGCCACCAGACCGGGTGGACGGGGATCGTGGCCAAGCTCCTGCAGCAGAGCGGTGAACGATGATCGTCAGGAGACCTGCATGAACCGACGCGTGGAAGCCGCATTCGTCGTCGGCGCGCCGCTGGCGCTCGCCGTCCTCGAGGTCTTTCATCCACACCCGCACGATCTCTTCCGTCTGGACCTCGGCGCGTGGATGCGCGTGCACTACCTGCAAATCGTGCTGTTTCCGCTAGCGGCGCTGGCCCTGGGGCTTCTCGTGCGAGATCGTCGAGGCTTCGCGGCGGGCTTGTGCTGGGTCGGCGCGTTCGTCTTCGGCGTGACGTGGGTCGCCTTCGATACCGCGGCGGGGGTCACGACGGGGATCTTGCTCCAGGCCGCCCAGGCGAGCGGCTCACCGGAGGCGTGGCGCGCCCCGGTGATGGCGGTCTGGGCTCACCCGATCGTCGGCGGCGCAGCGGCTCCGGATTCCGCGCCGCCGTTGCTGGCCGTCGCCGGATCGCTGGCATGGTCGATCGGGTGCTTGGCGGCGGCGTTCGCGCTGCGCCGCGCCGGGCGCTCGTGGATCCCGGTCGTCCTGCTGGCGATCTCCGGAGTGAGCTTCGGCGTGTTCAAGACCCACGCCCCGCCGGGCGGGCCGATCGCGTTCGGCGCGCTCGCCGCCGCGGCCGCCTGGCTTCGCTGGGAGGCTCCGGGGTAGCGCTCGCCCGTCAGGCCTTGCCCTCGAGCGCGCGCTTGAGCTGGTCGAGGTGGTTGTCGTCGTGCCACGCCATCAACGTGACGAAGTCGTTGATCGTGATGGGGCCGCGCGTGGCGTGGATTCCCGCGCGCTTCCACTGCTCGGGCGTCAGGGCGCGGAGCAGGGCGAGCGCTTCGTCGCGCCGCGTGCGAAACGCCGCCAGCGCGAGCTGCGCGTCGTTCCGGAGGTACTGCCGCTCCTCGGCCCACCGATCCGGTGTGGTGGGATCGAACGCGAGCTTCGGATTGTCCATGGCCAGGATCATCCCGAAGCGGCCGGTGAACATCTCTTCGACGTCGCGTAGATGGCAGATCGCTTCCTTCGCCGCCCAGTTCTTGCCGTCGGGCCGGCGCGACAGCGCCGCGTCGTCACGGCCGCGGATCGCGGCGGTGAGCTCGTCGGCGGTGCGGGAGAGCCGGCGCATCCGCTCCTCGACCGGCAGCTTCGCGTACTCTTCCATGGTCGGCATCGTCACTCTCCCCCTGGCCTCGGGCACCAGCTGATGGAACAGGCTCGACTCGCGCTTGTAGAACCCCTGCGTATGATACGACTCCGGCAGTCGCAGCCCGGTGTAGTCCACGTGATGGCCGACCTCGTGGAGCAAGGTGCGTAAATATGACCGAAACGCGACCACGCGCTTCTTCTTGGCCGTCCGCATCCAGAGCTGGATCTTCGGCTTGCGGCCGCGCTCCTGGATGTAGAGGCCGTGCAGCTCGCCCCAGCCCGAGTGGGGCCGCGCCGCGAGGACCTCGACCCGCACGGCGGGGAGGCCCATCGCCTCGGTGAGGCCGGCGACCAGCTCGTGACTCGCCCGCTCGGTCGCGGCTCTCTCCTCGGTGTGGAGCGCGGCCTCGAGCGCCTGAACTCGAGGATAGAGCACCGTCGGGTCTTCGAGTCGAATCTCGATGAGGGCGTCGCTCTTGCGGTAGACGGCCTGCTGCGAGCGCGAGAGCCGTGCGTAGTACGCGAACGGCAGACGCGCCCCCGCTACTTTCCGGTGAAGCGGGGCTTTCGCTTTTCGAGGAACGCCTTCGCGCCCTCGATGCGGTCCTCGGTCGTGCGCAGCAGCGTGGCCAGGTCGTTCTCGAGCCGAACGCCCTCGGACAGCGGCAGCTCGAGGCCCTTCACGACGGCTTCCTTCGCGTAGCGGAGGGCCACCGGCGCTCTCTCGGCGAGCGTACGGGCGAGCGTCTGCGCGGCCGAGAGAGCCTCGCCCGCCGGGACCACGCGCTCCACGAGCCCGATGCGCAGGGCCTCGCGCGCGTCGATGCGCGCGCCGGTCAGGATCATCTCGAGCGCCTTGCCGCGGCCGACGAGCCGCGGCAGCCGCTGGGTGCCACCCCCGCCTGGAATGATGGCCAGGTTCACCTCGGTGAGGCCGAGCAGCGAGTTCTCACTAGCAATCCGGATGTCGCACGCCAGCGCGTACTCGAGACCGCCGCCCAGCGCAAAGCCGCGGATCGCCGCGATGATCGGCTGACCACAGCGATCCATCGCGGCGCGGAAGTCGACGCGCTGGCGGCTCGCGCGGAATTGCACCGGCACCTGCGGCGTCACGAACTCGCGGATGTCGGCGCCGGCCGAGAACGACTTTTCGCCCGCGCCCGTCGTCACGACCACGCGAACGTCCGGGTCCTGCGCGATGGCGCCGAAGCAAGCCGTCAGCTCCTCGCGCATCTTCTCGTTCATCGCGTTGTGGACTTCCGGACGATTCAGCGTGATCGTCGCGACGCCGTCGGCCAGCTCGTAGCGGATCGCCTCGTATTTCATGCTTGGATGCCTCCCGGTCGGCTCAGGCCCGCGGCGGCCGGCGACAGATGCGACGCGCGACGAACCCTTCGATCTCCGTCTCGGTGTAGCCGAGCTCGCGCAGCACCGCGTCGGTGTGCTGGCCGAGCGTCGGCGGCGGCCCCGGGTCGCGCGTGGGCGTCCCGGTGAACGCCACGGGCTGGCCCATCATGCGGAGCCGGCCGACCTCGGGGTGATCGTACTCGTGGACCATGTCGTGATGGTGGACGGACGGGTGCTGCATGAACTC
>Ga0137409_10002542_pt1 | contig 19501 bp, 13 predicted proteins | sample CZODoug1_16funga_FD_122059 | JGI IMG/M metagenome (GOLD analysis project Ga0137409, IMG submission 122059) | Vadose zone soil fungal communities from Angelo Coast Range Reserve, California, USA - CZODoug1_16fungal (Hybrid Assembly) | ecosystem: Environmental > Terrestrial > Soil > Vadose zone... | reverse complement strand
CAGCGCACCCTGAGGACACTCGCTTCGACGTGGACTTTGACATTCCGGATGAATATCTTCCGGAGTTTCCACCTCCTCTCTTTCTGACCACGCGACCTGACCTGGGTGATGTCTCGCGCGGCGAGGAGATTACCGAGGCCAACTTCTACCGACTGCTCAATGGCGTCGTCACGCCTGAACAACTAAAGGGAATAGAGAAGCTGGTGATCAAGTCCAACTCCAGTTGGTTTAATCAAACCAATCACCGTCTCACCAAGCTTCCGTCGCAGGGTATCGCCTGCTTCGATTGTCATGTGAATGGTCATACGAATGGCGCGATCGAAATGGATCCTGGCACCCGGCCCACGCTTGCACGTGTGCGACTCGATACGCCAACTCTACGCGGAAACAATACCAATCTGATGTTCAGCCTCCGGCGCTCGATTCGGTCGTTGGACCATTTTGCCGAAGTGGAAGAGTACTTTGATGGCGACATTGCCCTGGCGCAGCAGATTGGCGGTCGGGAGTTCAACAAGGGCACGACGAACATCATGGGTGACTTCAATTCGATTATCGCGTTTCCACCGGCGCCCAAATTGGATCGCTTCGGCAGGCTCGATCCAACGAAGGCGTCGCTGTCAGAGTTACGAGGTGAGGCGATCTTTTTCGGAAAGGCTAAATGCAGCGCCTGCCATACTCAGCCATATTACACTGACAACCAAATGCACGACCTGCGTGTGGAGGATTTTTATCCCGGCCGGGCGGAGGGATGGGCCAAGACGTTTTCCCTTCGTGGGATTAAGGACTCTCCGCCTTATTTCCACGATGGCCGACTACCGACGCTGGAAGATAGTGTTGAGTTCTTCAATCTGATTCTCCAATTGCAGTTAGCAGCCGACGAGAAAAAGGACCTAACGGCATTCTTGAGAACTCTTTAGGCTTCGCTCTAAGTAATGAGCCAGGTTTGCCTGGTCGGCGCGCCGCATCTGATCTGCGGCCCGCCCTTGGGAACGTAAAACCTGGAGGTCAACTCACATGACGTACCAACAATTCATCAGAGCAGTCGCTTTCATTTCCGTCGCACTGCTAACTCCACTAGTTTGTCTCGGTCAGAGCAACTACGCCAGCCTAAGCGGAACTGTTTTCGATCCGCAACGCCAGGCGATTCCGGCGGCGACCGTGCAACTCAGATCGACCGGCACGCACGCGGTTCGGCAAGTCAGCAGCAACGATCAGGGCCTTTATCAAATTACCGGTCTGCTGCCGGACGAGTACACACTTACCACCGAGGCTCACGGCTTCGCGCAGTCTATTCAAAGGCTGCGCCTCGAGGTCGGGCAACAAATGACGTGCGACGTAAGCCTCAACATCTCTTCCCTTAGCAATACGGTGCAAGTCGAAACGGAAACAGTGAATGTGCTGCGCACTACCGACGCGAGTGTGGGCGAAGTTGTGGAGCGCGCCGCCGTTCAGAATTTGCCGCTCAACGGTCGCATGTTGATTGATCTGGTGCTGACGGTGCCGGGCGCGCATGAGAGTCATGGAGCACAGGCGGGCGACATGAGTCCGTTGTACTGGCGGCCGGGACAGCGCTCGGCGATCAGTGTGGGTGGCAACCGGCCCAACGCGAACTATTTTCTGCTGGACGGAGCTACGAATACTGATCCCACTTTCAATACTTTGAACCTGAGCCCGTCGCCAGACAGCGTCCAGGAATTCAAGGTTCAGACCGGAAGCTACTCAGCCGAGATGGGCGGCGCCGGCGGCGGCCAAATCAATATCGTCACGCGCACTGGCACGAATGCGTTCCACGGAACGGCCTATGAGTTTCTGCGCAACAACGCGCTTGACGCGCGCACCTTCAATGAAATGGACGTGCCAAGCCATCTCGTGCGAAACAATTTCGGCGGCTCGCTGAGTGGCCCGATCATCCGCGATAGGAATTTTTTCTTCTTCAACTTCGAAGGGTTGCGTCTGACACAAGCCGATACGATGATCGAGACCGTGCCGACAGCGGACGAAATTAGTGGTAATTTCAGCATGAGCGGTGTCACGATCTTTAACCCTTTCAGCTCACATTCAAATCCAAACTTCGATCCGACCAAGCCGGTTAGTCCCGGCAATCCACAGATCATTCGCGATCCGTTCCCGGGAAATGTCATTCCAGCGAACCTGATTGATCCGAAAGCTTCCCTGTTCCTCCGTAAGTATATCCCGCGCCCCAACATGGGAATGGGTACGAACGGTTGCGGTATGACCATGATGGGGGCACCAACCGTCGTTGGTGCCGGCGTGGACTGCAACAACTTTCTGGACGTGCGCAATAAACATCATCAGAGCGATCAGGCTACACTGCGCTTCGATCAGACGTCCCGGCGTGGAGACAGCTTGTTCGCGCGATATTCGTTCAGCAAGGAAAAGGGTTTCATGCCGCAGAATTTGCCCGGCTTTGGCGCCCTTCACGACAACATGTCTCAGAACGGCACTGTCGGCTGGAATCGCGTCCTCAGTCCAACACTGGTGAACATAGCCAACATTACAATCTCACGGCTGTCGATGCATCGCACTTCCGAGAACAGCTTCAGCAACGACATTGTTTCCGAACTCGGAATTGCAGGAGTTGGTTTTGGCGGCAAGGGCGCATTTGGCGCGCCGTGGTTCAACGTGCAGGGTTACTCGGGCATGGGTGACTCGTTCATCGCAACACCGATGCACGCGTGGGATACGATTGTAGAGGCGCGGGACTCACTTAACTGGCAGGTCGGCCGACACAGTTTAAAGTTCGGCGGCAGTTATCGCTATTTCATTTGGCCCATGTGGGGCTTCTTCCAAAACCGAGGCTATTACCAATTCACTAATGGATTCACTACGCAAACAGCCACCAATGATGGCACGGGTTCAGCTCTCGCCAGTTTCTTGCTCGGCTTGCCCGCAGTGAAGCAGCGTCAGGCGGGTATTCCGCAGATGCAACTACGCCAGTGGTATGCCGATGCGTTTGTTCAGGACAGCTTCCAGGTGACTCACAACACGACAATCCAAATCGGATTGCGGTACGAATTCATGAGTCCTCTGAAAGACATTCGTTTCGCGAACACCAATCTCGTGTTCAAAGACGGTGTGCCTTTCGTTTTCATCGGCGGACAGCAAGGCTACCCAGATGGTTTGAACTACGCCAACAAGCTCAGGTTCGCACCGCGCGCTGGAATCTCGCACAACATTCCCAGCCGCGGGATCGTGTTGCACGCCGCCTTTGGTATTTTCTTCACGCCGATTGATATGAATACCTGGTGCAACCAGCGACACAATGTCCCTTATGTCTTTCCGGAGACACAGCAGAGCGATAACTTCACTCCTGCCGCTGGTATAGTGGCCAGTCATTTCAACTTCGGGCCGGCGGTCCTGGGCACGACCACCGTGAGCTTCGCGGCGTTCGAAGCTAACGCACCCGCGCAATACATCGAGCAGTGGAGCGGCTCTGTTGAAAAAAGCCTGGGTCCTGAGACTACGTTGGAACTCGGATACCTGGGCTCACACGGAGTGCATTTGCAGCGCTCGCACCTTATTAACAATGCTCCTCCCGGACCCGGGGCCATTGGCCCTCGCCGGCCGTTCAAGACTCTGAGTTTCCTGCCCGGCATGGTCTTGCCTGCGGGTATCAGTGTGACCAATACGACATTTCCAGTAAGCGGCATAAACCTACTAGAGAATTCTGCGCAAAGTTGGTATGACGCGGGTTACGTCAACTTACGGCGGCGCTTCGCCAAAGGGTGGACCTTCCTGGCCAATTATACGTTCTCAAAGAATCTCAGTGACGCGCCGGACTTCCGCTCGCCGATGTTCGAATCGGCCGCCCCGCAAAACAATTCAAACCTCAACCTCGAAAAAGGTCCGGCCTGTGACGTTCGCCATCGCTTTGCGCTGAGCGCGGTTTACAGTCTCCCGGCGTGGGGCAAATCCGGTTTTGCTAACAAGGTCACTAAGGACTGGCGTCTCTCAGCCATCTACCAGGCGCAAAGCGGATTCCCGTTTACGATTTCCGTGTTTGGCGATACCGCGAATGCAGGCACGCTGCTGGGCGAAAACCCAATTCGCGCCAGATACACGGGACAACCAGTGTTTGGCTCGGGCACTCACACGGCTGATAGGTGGTTCAATACAGCGGCGTTTGCTACGCCTTCAGCGTTCACATTCGGCGACGTGGGACGAAACACTGTCTATGGTCCGGGTAGGCAGACACTCGACCTCGCTTTGCAACGTGAGTTTGCTCTTACTGAGAATATCAAGCTCCAACTTCGGGGCGAGGCCTTCAACGCGCTCAACCATACAAATCTGGGAACGCCCAATCGCTTTGTGAATACGCCGCAGTTCGGCACCATCACGGAAGCCGCAACGCCAGGCCGCGAGATTCAGCTTGGCTTACGGCTTTCCTTCTAAATCACAGGAGGCTGGAATTGGAAAAAATCAAACGCTCATCGAATCGTATTTTGCTTATGATGGCCGCGACCTTCCTTGTTCTGCTTCTTCCCAGCCAAAGTGTCTGGGCACAGGGTTGTATTGTCGCTCGCCAAAGCACGCCCTTGGTTGGCGTGCAATGCGGTGGTGCAGAAGGCGCTGGTTCGCACGATGACGGATTTCTGGATCGCGGTCGGTGGCAACTCTCGATCGGCTTTCGCAAACAACGCTCTCACCGCCACTTTGTTGGAACGGAAGAACAAACGCAGCGTGCTGTCCTGGGCACCGAGGTAGTCAATAACACATACCTGTATGATGTGGCGCTCACCTACGCAATTAATAAGCGCTTCAACATCACTGCGTCAGTGCCCATCCAGAGATCCACGCGCCGGCGCGGCACTTCGCCACAGATATTTCACAGCTTTGGCTTCGGGGACCTTAGCTTGACCGGACGGATGTGGTTGCGTAAACCTCCAGCCGAGTCAGGTTGGAATATGTCTTTCGGGGTTGGCATGAAGTTCCCGACCGGAAAGGCTGACGTCCAGAACACTGTGCCCGCTGCTAACGGTAACGGGACAGTGACTCAAGTCGTAGATCAATCCATCCAACTCGGAGACGGCGGCTGGGGCATTCCATTGGACCTTCAGGCGTACAAGAAAATCGGAGCGACTACGCTGTATGCCGTGGGTACCTACTTGCTTAATCCGCGCGATACGAATGGAGTCCCGACCGGGCGTGGGCGTCCGTCCGAAGCGATTCAGTCAGTCTCAGATCAATACCTGGCTCGCCTCGGTATCTCTCGACCCGTTCCTTATACGCGCCGGTTCGCGTTCACCATAGGCTGGCGCATCGAAGGCGTTCCGGTGCGCGACTTAATCGGCAAGAGCAACGGCTTCAGGCGTCCCGGGTATGCGATGTCAATTGAGCCCGGGCTCCAGTATTTCCGAGCTAAAGATACGTGGTCGGTAGCGGTGCCGATAGCGGCGGGGCGAAATCGCAAAAGGAGCGTGTCGGACATCCTGGTCGGCAGCCGGGGCGGCGATGCAGCGTTTGCTGATTACCTGATTCTGGCCGGTTACTCGCACCGCTTCTAAGTCCAACGGTTCCGCTTGAAGGGAAAGCCGTCTAAGAGAGGGAGGAGAAAGCGGTGAACAGGCTCGGCATCGCCTTGATCAGCGCAGCGCTACTTACTTTCGGACCAATCGTGGTGGCCCAGGGCCCAATCATTCCCGGCACCGGCCCGAGGGCTTCACAGAAGCAGAATATGAAACTGCTGCCTGTGGGCGAGACTGCGCCCAACTGGCAACTCACCGATGCGGAAGGCAAGACACACTCGCTCTCCGAATATCACGGGAAAGTGGTGGTGATGGACTTCTGGGCGACGTGGTGCGGACCGTGCGCGGAGGTCATGCCGCGCATGCAGAAGCTTTACGAGAGATACCGGGACAAAAGAGTTGTGATCTTCGGCGTTAACTCCTTTGAAAAGAATGATCCGGTCGCGCTGATGAAGGAGAAGCGCTACAGCTACGGGCTGTTACTCAAAGGCGAGGAGATTGCCGTTGCATACAAAGTAGACAGCCTGCCCGTCGTTTACATAATTGGCGCCGATGGCCGAGTAATTTATTGCCACCAGGGAGTAGACGATAAGAACCTGGCATCGTTAATCGACAAGTACCTGCGAGAACACAACACCTGATGGCATCTCGTTGGAACTAAGCCAAATGGCTCTCGAGATTCACGGTCGATGGACCACAGCGCTTTCCTGTAAACAGAGGCCAGCTTCGGAAGATATTGCTAAAACTCGGCTAGGCTTGAGTCTGGGTGACTGTATTAGGGCTCGCCCAACTCCTCACTTCATATGCTCCACAGTGTCACCGAATTACATATTCCTGCCGTCGGTCCATTTAGATTCATTCCCTGGGCGTCGGGTCTTTTGGCCATCTTTGTTTCGTGCCTGGTGTTGGTGGGTTGGACATTCAACCTCCCAACTTTGCAAAGCGTCCTTCCGCGTCAACCTCAAATGGTTCCGAATACGGCCCTCGCATTTATTATGGCCGGTCTGTCGGTGTGGGTCTTGGGGAAGGGACGGGAGACCCGGCGGTCCTCTGTTGTGTTTTGGGTCTGCGCCCTGGTCGTGGTGTTGATTGGCTCGATCACGCTTGGAGAGTACTTGACAGGCGCAAATTCCGGATTCGACAGTTTGCTCTTCCCAGCGAAGTTGCAAAAGACCGGAGAGTCCTTCGCCGGTCGTCCCTCCCCACACACCGCGTTGAGTTTTCTCCTGATCGGTTCTGCGCTCATATTGATGAGAATGAAAAGCACTCGAGCCTATCGCTGCGCTCAACCTTTTGCTCTGGGCGCGGCGCTTATCGCCTTACTCGCCCTGGTTGGCTACATCTACCAAGTAGCATTTCTCTACAGCATAACCTCCAATACAGGAATGGCACTGCACACTGCGCTGACTCTTGTTGTCCTCGCTGTTGGAATACTCTTCCTTCATCCTGAGCGCGGATTGATCTCGTTCGTCGCGAGTGACACGGCTGGCGGCTTGATGGTGCGACGTCTTCTGCCGGCGACCATTGCGACTCCGGTAGTTTTGGGTGGAGTAATCATGCTTGGCGTGCGCACCGGGTTCTACGATATGGCGTTTGGAATGTTGCTCTGCGTGGTGGGCAGCATCGCCATTCTTGTGGCGCTGATCTGGCGCAACGCCAAGGTGCTCTACCACGCTGATACCGAGCGCCAGCAGGCGGAGGAAGCCTTGCGCCAGGCTTTCGATGAACTGGAAGCCAGAGTCGAACAGCGAACAGCTGAATTGTCAGCTATCAATGGGAGATTACAAACCGAGGTGATCGGCCATAAACGCGCGGAGACTGCGCGCGCGCAACTGCTTCAAAGATTGGTTACCGCTCAGGAAGAGGAGCGCCGGCGCATCTCTCGCGAACTGCACGATCAGATGGGACAGCACATAGCTGCGTTGATGCTGGGTCTAAAAACTCTGAGCACCTCGTCCGAGGTTCTGTTGCCCGCCAACAAGCAGTTACAAAAATTATACGAACTTACCAATCAACTTGCGGACGAAGTGCATCATCTTGCGCGGGAGTTGCGACCCGCCGCCCTCGACGACCTGGGACTCCACACTGCTCTTTCGAATTATGTCGAGCAATGGTCGGAGCACACCGGCATCACCATCGATTTTCATAGTTTGGGCTTGGAGAAGCAGCGCATATCGCCGCAGATCGAAAGCACTGTTTACCGAATCGTGCAAGAAGCACTCACCAATGTGCTCAAGCACGCCCGGGCAAAGCGCGTGAGCGTAATTGTCGAGCATCGGAACAACCAGCTACGTGCCCTGGTAGAAGATGATGGCCAGGGTTTTGACGCTGACACCGTTTCGATTGCGACAGGCAGTGGCGGTCGGCTTGGGTTAATAGGTATGAAAGAGCGCGTCGCGCTGGTGGGCGGCACATTCGACGTAGAATCAACCCCCGGCTCAGGCACCACTCTCGTTGTCCGCATTCCCAGTTCATCATCCTCAGACAAGGAAGGTTTCCCACTTGAATACACTACGCATTTTCTTGGCAGACGATCACATCGTAATGCGTGAAGGGTTGAAGTCGTTGGTCAACGCGCAGTCTGACATGAATGTTATCGGCGAAGCTGATAACGGCAGAACAGCTTTGCAGAAGGCCAAAGAACTTCAGCCCGATATTGTTGTCATGGATGTTTCGATGCCGGAGCTGAATGGCATACAGGCCACACAGCGTCTCAAACTCGTCTGCCAGAAAATAAAAGTTTTGATCCTGACGGCGCACGACGATACCGGCTACTTGCGTCAATTGCTTGAAGCCGGCGCATCAGGCTACGTGCTCAAGCGGGTAGCTGCTGAAGAATTGATTAACGCTATCCGCGTGGTAGCGGCAGGTGGTGTCTATCTCGATCCGACGCTGGCGGGAAAAGTTGTCCGCGGCTATGTTAGTAAACCAGGATTGCGAGGTGCGCCGCAGAGCAACAAATTGAGTGAGCGCGAGACGGAAGTGCTACGCCTGGTCGCCTGGGGCTACACCAACAAAGAAGTCGCCTCATACCTCAACCTCAGCGTCAAGACGGTGGAAACCCACAAGAGCAATTTGATGGAGAAGCTCGATCTTAAGAGTCGCGTTCAGATGGTGCGTTATGCCTTGCGGCAAGGGTGGCTGCGCGAAACATAAACGACAACACATCGAGGCAGGCAATGATTTCTTGAAATCAAACTGAAATGGAGCAACTATTTCACTGACCTGCTGCGTTAGGCTGGCAGGCTCGGAGACGGACTATGAATCGACGAGATGCTCTCAAACTTACTCTGGCGGCAGCCGGCTCCGGCCTCCTTAGTAGTGACCGTGTGCAGGCACAAAGCCCGGAGTTGCTAAAATATCTATGCCCTCCCGACGGCGCCACGCCGGATTTAGTCACCAGGCCCAGTCCGCCCTCGAGGCCATTTGTGGCGCCACTCAATGTGATGCCGGTCAAACAACCGATAGCTAATTTGGATCCTTCACCAAACCCAAGCGCCCATCAGCGCTACGTTGAGTTTCTTCCGAAGAAATTCTATGAGATTCGCGAGACGGAGTTTCGGTGGACATATCACCCGGATGCGCCATACAACGTTGGAAGTTGGTCCTGGGGTTTTGATGGCATTACTCCCGGCCCTACCTATCATTCGCGCTATGGCGAGCCGATTCTGGTGCGCAGGTATAACACGCTGCCGAAGGTAGGTCAGAGCAAGGTTACTTTCGCACTGCCTCGCACGACGACCCATCTTCACAATGGACATACAGCTTCTGAGAGTGACGGTTATCCAATGGATTTCATCCAGGCGGGAGAGTACTGGGACCATCACTATTGCAACTTCCCGTCCGGTTTCGATGAACGGGAAAAACTAACTACCTTGTGGTATCACGACCACATGATGGACTTTACCGCGGCGAATGTGTATGCCGGGTTGAATGGCTTTTTCCTATTGTTTGACGAGAATGACTCAGGAAACGAAAACGATCCGAATCCGAAGGCCTGGCGACTGCCAAGCGGAAAGTATGATGTGCCGCTAATCCTGCATGACGTTTTGTTCGATAGTTACGGGCAGGTCTCTTTCAATCCTTTTAACACCGACGGCATCTTAGGCGACAAATTCACAGTCAACCGAATTATTCAGCCGTTCTTCCAGGTTGAGCCGAGAAAGTATCGCTTCCGCATTCTGAACGGTGGGCCCTCGCGGTTTTATCAGTTGTACTTGAGCACCGGACAGCCCTTCGTAGTGATTACCGGTGACGGAAATATTATGCCGCAGCCGGTGGTCGCGGAAAGCTTATATTTGAGCGTTGCGCAACGCGCCGACGTGATTATCGACTTCTCCAGATATCAGGTTGGCGATCAAATTGTGCTCCAGAATCGGCTCGAGCAAACAAACGGCCGCGGCCCTTCTGGCCGGATGCTCGACCCGGGCGACGGCATCATGCGCTTCGACGTGGTCGAATCGACAGGGCCGGACAACAGTCGGATTCCGGATCACTTCCGAGAATTGCCGCCGATACCTGAGGACCTCAGTAAATTCAAACACCGCGTTTGGGTGTTCGACTATATCGGCGGTCTGTGGACCATCAACGAACAAACTTTTGGTGATGGAAATCGGATTGATGCCGAGATAGAGCAGGGCTCAGGAGAAGTCTGGATACTACGAAATAACGGCAAGAACTGGTCGCATCCTATTCATTCTCATTTCACCGAATTCCTGCTTTATGAAGTAAACGGCAGAGTGATCCGTCCCACAACCATTCAATCAACTGAAGGGCGCCGCCATTACGAATTCGAAAACGCCCACGAACCAATCAAGGTTTTCATGGGCGGGCAACGGCGCGACATTGCGACGTTGCTTCCTAATGATGAGATCAAGGTATTCATGCGTTGGGACGATTTTCTCGGCAAGTACGTCATGCATTGTCATAACGTCGTCCACGAAGATCACGCGATGATGATCAGATGGGACATTGTGCCGAAGAAACAGAGTCGCAATTCAGTTTCGTCGCGCTGGGCGCGCGCGCGCGCCGATTCCTCCGGGAAAAAGTCCAATCACGCACGAGGAAAAAAGGCCAATCACCGAAAGACGCAATCCGAGCCAGGACCCTCGGGCAAGAATTTGCGAAGGCCAAGCCGCACTGCGAAGGCCGAGGCTTAGAGCGGGAGTAATCAGACATGCGCAGAAGAATATTGCTGATGAGTATCGCTGCTGCCGGCGCCGGAGTAGTAACCCGGCCAGGTTCGGGTGTTTCGATTGCGTCGTTGCCGGATCCGGATCGGACGAAATTTTCCGGGGACTGCGCGCGGCCACTCAACGGACCCTATTCTTATCACATCCCGAATGTCGTTGTTCGTTCACACGAGAATCAGAGTGCCTTGTTCTACAACGATTTGGTTCGAGGCAAGACCGTGATAATCAACTGCATGTCCACCAGGAACGAGACTGACTTTCGCGTCACCGCCAATCTCGCAAAAGTTCAACACCTGTTGGGGAACAGACTTGGTCGTGATCTATTCATGTATTCGATTACGGTTGATCCCGAACACGATACGCCGCGCGTGTTGCAAGCCTTTGCCGAAGAACACCGGGCCAGGCCTGGTTGGATGTTTCTGACAGGAGAACGCGCCGCTATTCAACTGCTGCGCAGCAGACTGTTCGTCAGCGACGGTGTTCACGGTCACGATCACGATGGCAAACAGGTTGAGGATTGTTCTCTGGCTCTCGTGCGGTACGGAAATGAAGCGGTGGGTCTGTGGGGATCGGTTCCCGCGAAGTCGAATCCAGCATCGATCGCGATGCGCTTGTCATGGATCGAATCTTCACAGGCGGCGACGCGCCCAGTTGCGCGCGGAGGGCCCGCGCCTTTTGTTAGCTAGTCGTTCGTTCTCTCAGGGTGCGCAGTAAATCCCGGCGTTCGCAGCTTATCCTGAGGCGAGCTCCGATCGACATTGAACGTACCGGAGGTTTTGTAATGAAAAGTTTGCGCCATTTCGGCAAGTCAATCTCTCTGGTGCTAATCTCAACCATGTTCGCTCTTGCGCAACAGCCGCTTCCCGTAGAAAAGTGCAACTGTCCAACTCCTGGTCCGGCCGCCGTTACGCAAGCTTCAACGACTGTCACGCCAGGAACCTTCGGCCACCCGCACCCGCAAATGCGGCCATCGCCTTCTACCATGACCACGATTGGTAACACCAGTTACGTCCTCACCGGTCAGAGCCTTTTCCGCGAGAGTGATCCTTTCAAGTATCCGCCCGGGACAAATTTCCTGCCCACGATCTACACCAATATGTTCGACGGTTTCGGTAAAGAGATGCCCAATACTTTGCCGTCAACTCCCGACGTTCCGTATAACCTCCACGACGGCGATCCCATCGTTAGCAAAATCGATCCCACGTCTCCAACCGATGATCTACTCGATGTCTTCGAGTTGGCCAAACACCTCCCACCAAGTCCTGTTCAACCGGTTCGTCCAGGTAAGACCGCGGCCAGCCCGAAAAACACCAGCGTGAGCGATGAGGAAATCAAACGAACCATTCAGCGAGGATTGGACATTCTCGAAGGCAACCCAATTCCTGATCGTCTCTACAGCGGACTGCCGTTGCTGCACTATAAGGGACCGGAGAAATGCAAACGAGTAATTCCGATCCGCGATGCGACAGGGAAACTAATAGGCGGCAACGTAAATATTCATCAGGTGTGGTACGACATCCATATCGAATCCGATACCGCGTTTTTGGACACGACTGCGGTTGCCGATGTTCCCTGGACGATAACTTACACAGTGGACGTTTTGAATCGCGGTCATGATGACTTCTCGCCTTTTGTCATGTACTTTGATGACCCCAAGCTTAGCCCCCAGGGAATGCCGCCTATGCCTCACGTAGGAATGGACCAAAGCTATTTCAATATGGACGATGGCACGCGAACGATCTTTAAGATCAAGATGGCGCCCGGCAAGTATTACAACTTGACCTATACCTGGGGCTGGAGAAATCATCCGCCGCGCGTCCAGGTCTCAGAAAATGCCTGCAAGCGAATGCCCGATGCTACCGGCAAGAGTAAGACTCTGGTGCAATGGGAAGTTGACGTATTCGGTGAGAACCCTTCGGCGAACGAAGCAGCTAAACTAAAAGCCATCGCAAAGATTGGCGACTTGGCGCCGGAGAAGAGAATGTGGTCGGCATTGCGTGTCGCTCGCGAAGCCGCCGGAGTGCGCGACTATGACACAGTGAGAAAGAAACTCAATGAAGCGCGCGAAGCTTATCACGACTGGACGAATCGCACCCAGCTTCCTCGCGGCGTACCGGTTGATCGGAACGCTGACATTACTCTGCTCTACGTGAACAATACTATCTATGCCGAAATCATCGGCGGCGGCTGGGTCGATTTTCCGAAATGGAACCTGCGCGGCACCACCTTGAAGATAACGCTGCTGAACGGCGACTACTTCGAACACGGCTATCAAAATGTTGACTTCGGCGGGGCGCGTGGCTGGGAGAACCAATTTCAATCATCCGTTAAAATCGGCGGGTCGGGTTGCTGGTTTACTTTCGGCAGGGCGCATTGGTGGATGAACATCCCGGGCATGATTGTGGTGCCGCCTGCCACACCCTACAACGATGTCGGCACCCACAAAGTGCAAATCACTTATAACTACGAACCGTCTCGAAGATTGCGGTTCTACCAGTTTGACCCGATGCATCATGACGTTGCAGTGTTCTCGGTCCACTAACATGATCTTCCTCGATGCCCGACCGGTGCTAAGGCATGGTCCCACTGATTGATGAGGAGAAGCGATGAGCAGCCAAACTTACAATCTCCAAATCTTAGTTTATGACGCGACGCTGAACTACAGCAGATGGGCGACACTGGCGTTCACTGTCGCGCCTGATAACAGCGTTACGGGTAGCCTCGAATACTCTAGTGCTACTACCGAGCTGGTCGGAAAAAGAATTCCCGGAACGGATGCCTCTTCGGATAGCTACGCGTTGGATGGCGGAGGCGTAAGCATTCGCATCTCTTCATACCCTGCCTTTGGTTCCCAGTTTCCTGTCGCCGGTGTTGCCAGTATCAATGCATCGGGACCCTATTTCATGATCGGCAAGCCGTCTTCATCGTAGCCGTGATCATATTCCAGCCAGTCCGCACCAAACTAACGGACCAGCTCCGACGAGGCCCACAACAGTCAATTGGTTGACGCTCTCTCAGGGAATTCCCCTATCGCTCAGGGTGTTCCCTGAGAATCCTTGCTCGTTGCCCTGATGGACACCAGTCGACCGAAGTGAGAATAGAGAGTATCTAAAGCTCGCTCGTTTCTCGGGAGGCGACTAAAGATTTTCCAAGCGGGCCTCGCCTGCAAAGCCCTTGGAAAACACCATGTTTTGGCGCAGTCACGCCGGCAGGTAACGACGTTACGAGTTCGAGCAACAATTCGAGTCCTTTGTATGTGAGGAGGCGAAGATTCCGGAAATGAGTACTGATGAGATTAGAACCAGAGTCAAGAAGTCCATCGCTACCATAACCAATATAAGCCTTGACGAGATCTCTGACAGCGCGTCCTACAAGGATGACCTGAAACTGGACTCGCTCACGATCCTCGAGATAGCGGTCGATGCGGAGTATCAGTTTCAGGTCCAAATCTCAGACGACGATCTGGGAGAAATTCGAACCGTTGAGGATACGGTCAGGATGGTTCAGCAATACTTGAGTCCAGCGGTGGTGTAAGAATGGATCATCGAATTGTTATCACCGGAATCGGCGTTGTAACTCCGATCGGCACTGGGTGTGAGGGGTTCTGGAGGAACTTGCTCGCTGGCTACTCTGGCATCGCTCCGGTGCAATCATTTGATACTTCCGGCTACAACGTTCATCGTGGCGCCGAAGTAAAAGAGTTCAATGCAAAGGAATACACTTTGAATCTCGACGCGGCTCATTTGGGGCGCGCCTCACAGTTCGCAATTGCAGCCTCACGGCTGGCATTAGCGGACGCTGGCGTGGAAATTCGTTCCATTGACTTGAAGCGGGCAGGCGTGTCAATGGGAACGACCTCGGGTGAGCCGCGGGAGGTCGAGCGCTTCGACGATTCCTACGTGAGCAAAGATCTGGGGCGAATAGGACCAGAGTTTCTCTCACTCTATCCCTGTCATGTGATTGCCGCTCACGTCGCGAGTGAACTGCATTTCGCGGGCGTCAACACGATGATTCCGACTGCTTGCGCCGCCGGCAACTACGCCATCGCTCACGCACTCGACGTGTTGCGCGCGGGACGCGCCGACCTAATGTTGGCCGGTGGCTCAGATGCTTTCTCCCGCATCACCTTCACGGGCTTTGCCAGGCTCGGCGCCGTCGCGCCGGAGATTTGTCAACCTTTTGATCGTTTTCGCAAGGGCATGATTCCGGCTGAGGGCGCAGGCGTGCTTGTGCTTGAGTCGTTGAGCCGCGCGCGAAAACGCGGCGCTCGCATCTATGCAGAGGTAGCCGGCTATGGACTTTCGTGCGATGCGCACCACATGACGGCGGCCCACCCGCAGGGCGACGGCGCGGCGCGCGCCATGCAGCAGGCGCTCGCTGACAGCCGCACCGAGCCCGAAGAAGTGAGCTACATCAGCGCGCACGGCACCGGGACGCCGACTAACGACCGCCTCGAAACCATTGCCGTCAAGCGACTATTCAAAGATGCGGCTTATCGCATTCCGATCAGCTCGATCAAATCGATGCTCGGCCACACGATGGGAGCAGCTTCAGCAATCGAAGCAGCGGTGTGCGCACTTGCCGTTTTTCATGACTGCGTACCGCCAACCATCAATTTGAATGAGCCTGATCCTGATTGCGACCTCGACTACGTCCCGAACTATGCACGCCGGCTGCGGGTTAACGTGGCGATGAACAATGCCTATGCGTTTGGGGGCAATAACGCATCACTGATTCTCCGTAAGTGGGAGCTATCAAATTGATGAGAAACCGAGTCGTCATCACCGGTATGAGTGTCGTTTCAGCGCTCGGTGATTCACCCGCGCGGCTCTACGCCTCACTGTGTGAAGGCCGCAGCGGAATCAAACCCGTCCGAGGCTTCAGCACCGCCGGGCTTGGCTGTCCGCTCGGTGGCGAGATTGCTGATTTCGACGCGGCGAATTATCTGGGCCAGAGGAACCTTCGGCCGTTGGACAGGACGTCGCGGTTGGTGGCCTCTGCGGCGCAACTGGCGTTGGAAGATAGCGGCTGGTCCGCAGATGTGAGGAAGGGCGACGAGGTGGGACTAGTGCTCGGTACGATGTTCTGCAGCGTGCACACGATCTCTGAATTTGATCGGCGTGCCCTCGAGGCGGGTCCAGCCTATGCCAGTCCCATGGACTTTTCCAACACCGTTATCAACGCTGCCGCAGGTCAAACAGCAATTGTGCACGATCTGCGGGGAGTAAACACAACTATTTCAACTGGCGTCACCTCCGGGCTCGCAGCCATCGCGTACGCTACTGATCTAATTCGGAGTGGTCGTGCCCATGCGCTGCTCGCGGGAGGCGCTGATGAACTGTGCTTCGAGTCGTTCTACGGATTTGACCGGGCCGGACTGCTGTGCAGATCCGATAACTGTGCCGGCGATTTTCCGATCCCATTCGATGCGCGGCGCAATGGCTCAGCGCTTGGTGAGGGGGCTGCGCTTCTAATGTTGGAAGACGCGGCCTTGGCGCGTAAGCGCGGCGCGCGCGTACTCGGTGAGGTCAGAGGTCATGGGGCCAGTTATGACTGTTCACGCGGGCATGATGACAAAGAGTCGGTTGAGGCCGTCGCTTATGCCATTCGTCAGGCACTTCACGACGCCTTTATGTTGCCCAACGAGATCGATTGCCTGAGCGCATCCGCCAATGGGAGCGAGCTTGGAGACCGCCACGAGGCCTATGGCGTGTTCGCTGGTCTCAACGGGCAGACCCACAGGCTTCCGGTCACTGCTGTCAAGTCTATGCTCGGCGAGACACTTGGCGCCTCTGGACCAATGCAAACCGTCGCCTTGTTGGAAACGATGCGGGACGGGGTGCTACCCGGCATCCCGCAGTTGGAGACGATCGAAGATGGTTTTCCACTCGAGATGGCCCGAGCTGAAAGCCAGGAAGCGGAAGTGATAAATGGTTTGATCAACTCGGTCGGACTTGATGGACATTGTTGCTCGTTGATCCTGAGTCAATGCGATCGCTGAAAATATCGCGGCTTCAATGGTGATGGATCGTGCGAGCGAAATAACTTCAGATAGGGAGTGTGATTCGTGCTCCGCTTAAGTGTGACTCAAGATCTTATCGACACGAAAGCGTTGGAACTGGTGCCTCGGATGAAGGACCAGGGCTATTCGGCCGAGTCCGTCGAGCGACGGCGCGAATGGATCGAGCAGAAAGGCGTATGCCATTTAACGCATGTCGGCGCTTATTCAATACCAAGTGAGGAGATGCACGGCAATATTGAAAACCCGATCGGTGCTGCCCAGACGCCCCTGGGAATTGCCGGTCCGCTGCGGATCAATGGCGCCCATGCCAGCGGCAATTTCTATGTTCCGCTGGCCACTACTGAAGGTGCACTTGTCCGCTCCTACGAGCGAGGCATGGCGGCGTTGACCCGCGCGGGCGGAGTCACAACTCGCGTGTACCTGGATGAAAACTGTGTTGCGCCGGTCTTCTGCTTTGACGATGTAAGCGATGCGTATGAGTTCGCGCGGAACCTACACGGAGACTTTGAAGCGATTCGTACTGCCGCTGAATCCACCACGCGTCACGGAAAACTGCTACGCCTCGACTGCCATCCGGTTGGACGAGAAGTGATTGTTAACTTCTCTTACAACACTGCTGATGCGCAAGGCATGAACATGATCGTCAAAGCCACAGAGCAGGCCTGCAAGTGGATTATGGACCACAGCCGCGCGCGACGATTCTACGTCTTTAGCGGACTCAGTTCGGAAAAGAGGGCCAGTGGCTCGCTGCTCGCGGGAGGCAAAGGGAAGAAGGTTACGGCCGGCGCGTGCCTGCCGAAACAAATAGTGAAGTCGTACTTGCACACAACTCCAGCACAACTCCTCGACATGTGGCATCACACGATGCTGGGCCACATTCAGGCGAACGCCATCGGCTACAACGGACACTACGCTAACGGCCTGGCCGCGATCTTCATTGCCTGCGGTCAGGATGTCGCCAACATCGCTAACTCGGCAGTGGGCATAACCAACTTTGAAGTGACCGAAGAGGGTGATCTTTACGCGAGCGTCACGCTGCCCTCGCTTACGGTGGCGACGGTAGGCGGTGGTACTGGACTGGGAACGAGCCGGGAGTGTTTGGAAATGCTTGGTTGTACCGGCAACGGGTCGGCGGCCAAATTCGCCGAGATTGTCGCGGCCACGATCCTTGCCGGAGAACTTTCAATGGGCAGCGCCATCGCCAGTGACGAGTTCGTTCAGGCCCATGAGACTCACGGCCGGAACAGGCCGAAATGAGTCTGGAGTCACGAGTCTGAAGTTCCAAGTCAAAAACGGCTTGCAGATTTCAGGCTCCAGAACTCCAGACTCCAAACTTTTTATGAAACGACTGTTCAGAGGTTTGAGAGGCACGCCGCCAAATGATTCTTACGATGCCGTGATCATCGGCGCGGGCATCGGTGGTCTGATTTGCGCGAACCTGTTGGCGCGTGAAGGGCTGCGTGTGTTGCTTACTGAACAGCATTACATGGTCGGCGGATATTGCAGCACGTTCCGTCGAAAAGGTTATACCTTCGATGCCGCCACACACTTTTATCCACTGCTGGGAAATCCAGCGACGATCACAGGAAAACTGCTGTTGGATCTCGGTATTACTAACGGTTGGGTCAAGATGGATCCGGTCGACCACTTTCATTTTCCCGATGGTTCGAGTTTTGCCGTTTCAGCGGACTTCGACATCTATCTCGCAAAGCTGAAGTCAGAATTCCCGGAAGAAATCCAGGCGTTGGACAAATTCTTTGCGCTGGTGCGCGAGGTCTACATGTTCGGTCTGCTTTCTTACTTTCGCTGGCGCGATAACGATCGGCTCAAGCCTTACGCTCATATGACCGTGCGAGAAGCGTTGGAGCAACACTTTCGCAACCCGAAGCTCAAGCTCCTGCTCGCCGCAGATTGCGGCCATTGGGGGTCGCCTCCATGTCGCACTTCTTTTGTGTTCGATTCGATGCTGAGGCTGTCCTACTTTCTCGGCAACTATTACCCGCGCGGCGGCTCGCAAGCCTTTGCCGACCAGCTGGCGCTGCGATTCGAAGAAATGGGCGGCGACATTCTCATGAGTTGCACCGTGAAGCGGATATTTGCCGGAAATGGAGTTGCGACCGGGGTTGAAGTTGAAGTCGGACCCGCAAATGCGCGCTCCGTCCGCCGCGTGACTGCCGCCGTGGTCGTCTCGAATGCCGACTTGCTCTCCACGCTCGAAGGACTGCTCGATCCGCGCGAGGTCGATGCGGATAGACTCAGCGCTATTCGAAAGCTTCGACCAACGCATCCGTGTTTTCTAACGCATATAGGTTTGAAAAACATGCCCACCGAAGTGCTCCAGGAAGCGACGGGGTATCACTGGGCTTCGTGGGATTCCGATCAAGTCGCCACGCGCGCCTTCAAAATTTTCATCCCCACTCTGTATGAGCCCGCGATGGCGCCGCCTGGTTGTCACATCGTGATCGTGCAAAAGTTGACGGACATCGACTATGACGCGATTGAAGATTGGCCCGCGCACAAGGCGGCTGTTGAAAACTACATCATGAGAAATCTCGAGCAGGTGATGCCAGGATTTTCCGAGAAGGTCGTGGTCAAGTTGAGTGCTTCGGCGCGCACTTCACACCAGTTCACCGTCAATCATCACGGCGCGATGTTGGGTTGGGAAATGTCGCCGGACCAACTGGGCGAGCACCGGCCGGCGCTCAACGGGATGATAAAGAATCTCTATTTCACGGGTCATTGGACACAACCAGGCGGTGGCATCACGGCTGTGCGGGGCGGATGTTTTCATGGTGGCACGC
>Ga0137409_10002538_pt1 | contig 19517 bp, 21 predicted proteins | sample CZODoug1_16funga_FD_122059 | JGI IMG/M metagenome (GOLD analysis project Ga0137409, IMG submission 122059) | Vadose zone soil fungal communities from Angelo Coast Range Reserve, California, USA - CZODoug1_16fungal (Hybrid Assembly) | ecosystem: Environmental > Terrestrial > Soil > Vadose zone... | reverse complement strand
GGCGCCCCCGGCCGGAGTTGAACCGACGACCTACCGCTTAGGAGGCGGTCGCTCTATCCACTGAGCTACGGGGGCGCTGGGCCGAGAATGTACCAGCAACCGCGCCTGGGAAGGCCTTCTACCCAGTAGGATCCACTCCAGGCGGGGTGCGACCAGTTGGTTGGCCGCCGGTCAGTGACGATAATCCCCGCAGAAGGCCACACACCATCCCATGGCACAGAGCTATCTCTACCGCCGTCACAGCCTGCTGGTGCGCATCACGCACTGGATCAACGTCATCGCCCTGACGGCTCTGCTGATGAGCGGGCTGCAGATTTTCAACGAACACCCCGCGCTCTACTGGGGCAAGTCTTCGTACACCGGCGAGCCCGCCATTTTCGAGGTCGCGAACGGGTTCCCCTGGGGCAAGCCCTCCTACACCGGCAAGCCCGCCATCTTCGAAGCCGCGAACACGTTCCCGTCCTGGATTACGGTTCCCAGCGAGCAGTGGCTCGCCATGGGACGCCGCTGGCATTTCTTCTTCGCGTGGCTGTTCGTGATCAATGGCATCGTGTATCTCGCGCACAGCATCGCGAGCCGCCACGTCCAGCGTGATCTGAAACCGACACGCGAGGACTGGCGCGGCATCTGGCGTTCCGTCAAGGATCACCTGCGCATGCGTCATCCACACGGCGAAGCGGCCAGGCGCTACAACGTGCTCCAGAGGCTTTCCTATCTGCTCCTGATCTTCGGACTCTTTCCGCTGGTCCTCCTCACCGGCTCGGCGATGTCGCCGTGGCTCAATTCGATCCTGCCTGGGTGGGTGGACTACCTGGGTGGCCGCCAGTCCGCACGTACCCTGCATTTCATCGCCGCCTGGATCCTGGTGTTCTTCGTCGTGATCCATGTGTTCCAGGTCATTGTCACGGGATTCTGGAACAACCTGCGCTCGATGATCACGGGCCGCTACAGGATCAGCTCCGAGGAGCAGTCATGACGTCGCGTAAGCGCTCCCGTCGATACTTCCTGCGACAGACGCTCACCAGTGCGGGCGCCGCGCTGCTGGCGGGCTGCGATGCACTATCGAACAGCTCCTGGTTTCCGAAGATTCTCGGCGTCGGCGAGCACCTGAGTAGTGCGGCACAGCATCTCGTGACGTCGAGACGCTCGATGGCGCAGGAATTCACCGCAGGCGATCTCTCCCCGGAGTTCCGCAGCAATGGAACTGCGAACCCCGAGAACGCCGAATACCAGGCGCTGGTCGCGCGCGGTTTTCAGGACTGGAAGCTCCTGGTCGACGGGCTGGTGCAAGCTCCCGCAGAGTTCACGTTGGCGCAGCTGCGCGCGATGCCGAGTCGCACACAGATCACGCGCCACGATTGCGTCGAGGGATGGAGTGCGATTGGCAAATGGACCGGCGTGCAGCTCAGCCACGTACTGGCGCTCGTTCGGTTGCAGCCTGAAGCCCGCTATGTCGTCTTTCATTGTGCCGACCCAATGTGGGGGACTGCGGAAAAGTACTACGAGAGCATCGACCTGGAAGACGCTCTGCACCCGCAGACGATCCTGGCGTACGAGCTGAACGACGAGGTGTTGCCGATCAAGAACGGCGCCCCGCTGCGCGTGCGCATCGAACGCCAACTCGGCTACAAGATGGCGAAGTACATCATGCGCATCGAGGTGGTGAAGAGCTTCGCGGGAATCCGCGACGGCAAGGGCGGCTACTGGGAAGACCGCGGCTACGAGTGGTTTGCCGGCATCTGATTGACGCTCTCTCAGAAGGGCGCCTAAAGCCTAAGTCACCCGTCGAACGCGGCCGATTAGGTCAGCTCCGCACTTTCGTGCAATTCGCCTTGAGCCACGCCGACAGCGCTGCCTCATCGATGGATCCGTCGCCCGAACTCGTAGCTTGCCTCATCGTGTATCGCGGCCGGAACGACGTCCAGGGACGACGATACCCGTCGCGCCTCAGAAAAGAATCCGCACGGTAATCACGTCGCTGTAAGTACCCGGCATCAACGACTGGCCGGCCGGGACCTTGCCGTACATTTGATAGCGCTGCGTCACTCCCGTGCCTGAGGCCTGCACCGTGTCGACACCGGGCGTTTCGCCCCAGACCTGGGTGCGCGCCGAGTTGCGATACAGGCTGTACTCGAGCCCGCCTCCGCCGCCCGTCATTTTGCGCACCTGCGTGGTGCCGCCGCCCTGCCCGGCATCGAGGGTAATCTTGTACGACAGCCCGCTCGTGCAGGTGACATCAAGAGAGGACTGGGCCAGCAATCCGGTACCCGAACGGGGATCGTAGTTGCCGAAATTGAGGTCATTGGCGCGCAGCGAACAGGTGCCGGCAACCGCCATGGTCACCGTGATCACTTGCTGAACCGAGCGGGTCTCGGCGGCAAATCCCGCCGGCGCCCCGACAGCGGCGGTGAGCGCAGCAAGCATCGCGACATGCACCAAAGGACAGGTCCGCGAGCGCGGACCCCTCGGTATGATCCGAATGGTCAGTTCCTCCCCCCGGCTCATGGAGGCATGCCTATGCATCCGCGTCTTCGCCTGCTTCGAGCTACCGCGACCGCAGCCATTCTCGCCCCTCTGGCGACCATCGCCCAAGCGCCATCGACGACCTTCAAAGTCACCACCAATGTCCAGGCGTACTGCCAGGTCACCGCTACGGACCTCAACTTCGGCAATTATTCGTCCACCACCGCCACCGATACCCAGGGGCAGAGCGACCTCAAGGTGACTTGCTCACCCAACACCCCGTACAACGTCGCGCTGAGCGAGGGCACGAGCCCGGGCGCGACGGTCACGGCGCGCAAGATGACCTTTGGCGCGAACACGCTGAATTATCAGCTCTACCGGACTGCCGCGCGCAATTCAAACGAGGTCTGGGGCAAGACTGCGCCGACGGATACGGTCCAGGGAACCGGCAACGGAACGCAACAGACCTACTACGTCTACGGTTTGCTTCCGAAGCAGCAGAACGCTGCGCCCGGAGCGTACCTCGACACCATCACTGTAACCGTGCTCTTTTAGGGAGCCATCCCATGATCAGATTCATCGCGGGCCTCTTGTTGGCAGGCGCGCCGGCCCTGTTGATGGCCGGTGCTATTTCCATCGTGCCCCTGCGCGTCGAGCTCGGGAAGGCGCGCACGGCGTCGCTCACCATCACCAACGAGAATGTTTCAAGGACTTTCGAAGTCCGCGTGACGGAGTGGAGCCAGGACAACGGCGTGGACAGTTATGCGCCGACTGACGAGTTGCTCGCGGTGCCGAGCACCTTTCGACTGGATCAGGGCGCCTCCCAGGTGATCCGCGTCACGCTGAATATCAAACCGGATACGACCGAGCACGCCTATCGCGTCTTTCTCAACGAGATCGTGCCGGCGCCAGAGGTCGCGGCGGGAAGCGTGGTGACCACCGCGCTGTCCGTGGGCATCCCGGCGTTCGTGCTCCCCCAGGGCGGGCGTCCGCCCAAAGGCAAGCTCGATGTGAAAGCTGAAAAGACGCCCACGGGCATCCGGATCGTTGCCCAGAATGGCGGCGTAGCCAATCTCAAGGCCGAGGAGATCACGGTCGAGTCGAGCGGCACGCCGTTGATTCGCGTGACGCCGGGCGACTACGTGCTGAGTGATGCAGCGCGAACCTGGGAGTATCCGTTGCGGCAGGCGGCGGGGGGCCCATTGACCGTCTCAATCCGCACCGACCGTGGCACGTTCTCGGCCAGTACGCGCTGATTGCCCGGCTCGCACAGGCTGCACTTCCCGCCTGCGTCCTGTTCGCACTGGCGCAGGCCGCGTGGGCTCAAACTCCATCGCCAAACACGGTGAGCAGCGCGGGCGATCGAGCCGCAGCGGCTTGCGCGCAGGGTGCGCAGGCCGCAGAGAGCTCTGAGGCATTGCTCCTCGAGCCCACGGTCAATGCAAGGGTGTACGAACCTGCCTGGGTGCGCGCGGCCACACCCAGCGGTCCGTACTACGCACAAGAGGAGGATGTTGCCGCCTGGGGTGCGGTCATTTCGACAGCCACTCTGTATCAGTTCCGCGGAGCGGCTTGGTTCTGTCTTGATGCATTGGGAGCGAGTGTGCGCGTGGACCTGGCCCGTCTGACGGCGCAGATCGAGTTTCCCGCGGAGATGTTTGCCGCGCAGAACTTCCAGGCGAGCCGCGAGGACGCGGCGCCGGTAATTCGCAATCCGGGCGGATTCTTCAACTACGACCTGCGTGCCGATCACATTGCGGGTGAGACCACGACACAAGGCACCTGGGAGGCCGGCTGGTTTGGATCACGCGGCGTGCTGACTTCGAGCGCCGCCACCGAACAGCGTGGCCACGTGACGACCAGGCTCGATACGACCTGGCGTTACGACGATGCCGAGCGCGTCACTTCTCTGATCGTGGGCGACACGTTTTCACGCTCCAGCAACTACTCGCGCGGCGTGCGGCTCGCCGGCGTGCAGTACGCGCGCAATTTTGGCAATCGTCCGCTCCTGATTACCTACCCCACGGCGCAGGTGCAGGGTTCGGCGGTCGTGCCCTCGACCGTCGATGTCATCGTGAACAACGCGCGCGCCTATACGACCCAGGTCGGCCCGGGCCCGTTCTCGATCAGCAACCTGCCGGTACCCGCCGGAGCCGGTGAAATGCAGGTCGTGGTCCGCGACCTGTTCGGACAGGAATCCACGAGCGTGGTGCCGTTCATCAGCCAGGAAGAGCTCCTGCGCAAGGGGCTTTCCGATTTCTCGTACGAAGCCGGCTGGCTGCGCGAGGAATATGGCGTGAAAAGCAATCTCTATGGTGACTTTGCCGCCATTGGTGCGTACCGCTACGGCCTGACCAATCGAATCTCGCTGGCTGCGCGTCTCGAGGCGATGAGAGACCGCGGCAACGCGGGTGGCCTGTTCCAGGCCTCGGTCCCGATCCTCGGGATCATCGAGATTGGCGGCGCCCTGAGTTCTGCCGATTCCACCGGACACCTCGGGGTACTCGCATTCCGGCGCCGCAACGAACAGTTCCAGATCGGCGCGAGCATGGAACGGCGCTCGGATGACTTCTCCGATATCTCAGACGTTCCGGGGCTGCCGCATCAGACTGACGTGGATCGCGCCTATGTGTCCTGGGCTTCGCACGGCCGTTGGTCCGTAAACGCGCAGTGGTTTCGCGCCCGCGACACGCTGGGCGAGGTCGTGATCAGTTCCGCCACATTCAACACCTCGCTGTTCAGAAGCGCGTCGCTGAGCGTCGGCCTGTCGCGGCTCGAAGTGGGTACGGATCGCCAGACTGTGACCTCGGCATTCCTGTCCGTGCCCCTCGGCACCCGCGACTACGTGTCCGCCTCGTGGGAAGACGTCCACGAGAACAACACGGGCGGCGCCATGCTTCAGTACGGGCGGAACCTGTTGCAAAACGACAGCTTTGGCTACGAGGCGCTGGTCGGGGAGACCGACAGCGCACAGCGCTGGATCCTGCGGGGCGCCTACCAATCCCGCATCGGGCAACTGGGAATCGAAACCGCGAACCTGGATGGCCTCGAGGCCGCGCGGGCCTATATGCGCGGCGGCGTCGCGATGGCGGGAGGCTCAGTCAAGTTGTCGCGCTACCTCGATTCCAGCTTCGCGATCGTCAAGGTCGCCGATTTCCCCGACGTGCAACTCTATTCCAACAATCAACCCATCGTTCGCACGGATCGGCACGGCGTGGCGGTGTTGCCGCAACTCACGCCATTCATGACCAACACCGTCTCATTCGAACCGGACGATGTCCCGATCGAAGGGATATTCGAAGACAACCGGGAGGGCCTCAAACTTCCCTATCGCATGGGGACGCTGCTGCCCATGAATGTGGTGCGGCGCCTCTCTGCCACTCTTACACTTCTCAAGCCCGATGGCACACCGGTACCCTCGGGCGCACTGGCGGTGATCAGGGGTGGTGATGAAGTGTTCTATGTCGGGCGCAACGGACACGTCTTCGTGTCGGGTTTTGAGCGTGGGGTTGAAGTTGAGCTGCGTGTGGCGGGTGGCGAGTTTTCCTGTGGCACGAAACTCCGGCTCCCGAAGGACTTTGTGTCGGGAAGCCTCGTTGGACCCCTGACATGCGAATAGACCTTGCCGCCGGCGCCCTGCTCTCACTGCCGCTGCTTGCGAGCGGCCAGACACAGTGCCCGCCCTCGCCCGCGATTTGCGAAATCTCGGTGCCCAACGTCTCGTTCGGACGAATCGTTCCGTCCATGGTCACGACGACCACGCTGGCAACCTTCACGTTGACTGTGACCTGCAACAGGACCACGTCGGCGCCGGTGCCCATCGTGATTCAGCTACAGTTGGAAGGCCTGACGGCGGAGGCCGTCCGCGAAGCGCAAGGTCCAGCGGGAACCATGCAGTACGGCCTGTTTCTCGACCCCAGCCAGACCCGGCCCTGGGGCAATGGATCGGGCAACACCTATGCGATCAGCGATGCGTTCGTGCTCGCGAGCGGCGATCTCGCGATCACGCGCAGCTACTACCTGTACGGACGAGCCAACGCGGACAGCAGCCTCGGTGTCGGGCAGTACACGGACGCGATCACCGCGAACCTGCGCTACGCGCTGACCTGCCAGAGTGATCTTGAGTTAGGGTTGCCGCGCAAACCGTGAACCTCCGACACAAATAAGCAGGGGCCGCCTTCGCGGCCCCACAATGACATCTGCATCGTCAAGAAGGGAGCTGGCGCTTAGTCCGACCCGGTTTCCGTCGCCGTGCAGACCAGGTCGATGAGTTGCGGCGCGTCTGTATGCTCGGCGGTCGTGGTCGGCCCGTCTCCCGGGACTACGACCCAGCACATTGGACGTTGGGGCGCGGGCGGATCGACGAGCATCAGCGTGAAGGCAAGCAGGCTGATCGCACACTTCATGCGGCTGATCCTGCCACCGGGTGGCGGCAGGCCTGTGCGCTACTTCCGCCGTGCGTGTGCGTTGACTCGCATTTTCTAGGCGGCTGGGCGCAGCTAGGTGGAGATGGTGGAGCAGAAGGGGATCGAACCCTCGACCTCCGCATTGCGAACGCGGCGCTCTCCCAGCTGAGCTACTGCCCCACCTGAAAAATCGGCGCGGGATTCTAGCATCGGCTCTCCGGCCGGCAAAGCACAGTCCGCTGGCTGTGCAGATTGGCGGAAAGCCCGGGAGTTGGCGCTATCATGCCGCCACGACTCGGGGGAAGGTGCATGAGCGTCGCAATTCGAAGCGCGCGTGGCACAGATCTCGACTTCAGCGTCGACTGCAACCTTCGTCTCGCCCGGGAGACCGAAGACAAGCAGCTCGAAGAACGAACCCTGCGCATCTGCGCGAAGTGCTCGGGTCCGCCCACAAGGGCCGCTACTTCATCGCCGAACTCCAGGGCCGTCCCGCAGGTCAACTCATGCAGACAGATGAGTAGAGCGATTGGCGCAATGGCTTCTTCTGATGGTTTCAGTCCGTCTACGTCCTGCCCGAGGCGCGCCGCCGTGGTGTGTTCGTGGCCCTCTTCCAGCATGTCGAGGAATTGGCCCGGAATACCGCTGATGTCTGCCGCCTGCGTCTCTACGTGGAGCACCACAACCACGCCGCCCAGCAGACCTACACCCGGCTCGGTCTCGGCAACAGTGGCTACGGAATCATGGAGCTCGAGTTCCGTCGTCCAAAGGGAGATGCCTGATGCTTGCCCCTGGTAGCCGCGCTCCAGAATTCACGCTGCCCGACCAGGACGGACGGGATCGTTCGCTGACATCGCTGTTGGGCGACGGGCCGCTGATTCTCTATTTCTATCCCGCCGACTTCACGCCAGGCTGCACGGCGGAAGCCTGCACGCTGCGCGACCTGCACACCGACATTCAGCATGCGGGCTTGCGTGTGGTCGGAATCAGTCCGCAGTCGTGCGAGAGCCACAAGCGCTTCGCCCAGAAGTACGGACTCAAGTACACGCTGCTCGCGGATCCCGGCAAGACGGTGATCAAGATGTACGACGTCGATGGGCCGCTCGGCATCGCGGTGCGGCGTGTCACCTACCTCATCGACCAGAGCCGCATCGTGCAGAACGCGGTGCTCGCGGACTTTCGCATCAGCCGGCACGAAGAGTTCGTGCGCAAGGCGGTGGAGCTTCGTAACGCGGCGTCCTGAGACCAGGTGCCGCATAACATCAACTATTGCTCGTAAGCTTTTGACCTACCGAATACTTCTTACGATCAATACGTCACTTTCAGTATCGACGCCCGCCCGAGGGTCGGGATCGTCACTACGTACATGGTCCCGTAGTCGCTCTCCAACATCGGCGGGACACTCGGATCACGGCTCAAGCGCCGCACGATTTCGGGCACGGTATTGCTGTGCCCCACCACGAAGACGTTGCGGCCACGGTAGTTCGTACGGATCTCCTGCAGCAGGCCTTCGACGTCGGCTGCAGGGATGGTCTTCACCGCGATTCCCAGCCGCGCCGCGAGTGGCTCCGCCGTGCGTTGCGCGCGCCGCGTATCGCTCGCGAACACGGCTGCAATGCGTCCCGCGCCTTCTCGGCTCCCGAACATGCGCGCCAGCACCTCGGCACGCTGCTCCCCGACCTGGCTGAGCGGCGGGTCGTCGATCGACCCGAGCTCTTTCTCCGCATGACGAACGACGACCACCGTCGTTGTGGTCATCGACAGCAAGAACCATGAAGCGAGCCCCACCACCAACAGGCCCGCTAATGCTGCGAGCCAGAGCGGCGTCAGGAGTGGGCGGCGCCGCAGCTCGGCGTGCTCCTTCTTCATGTTCTCAAACCCGCCTGTCTCAATGAGTTACGCGACATGACTGGCGCGCATTCTGACATTGCAGGCCGCGAAAGTGCAGCGCTCTGGCTTGCAAATCGAGGGTCCGTAAATATAATAAGCATTGCTTATTGTAAGGGAAGCATATGACCGTGCAATCACGACCTCGCCTCGGCTACCTCGTGCACGACGTCGCACGCCTGATTCGCGCGGAGTTCGCCACGCGTGCCATCAAGCACCGCGCCACGCAAACCCACATGCGCACCATTGCATACCTCGGACGCATGGAAGGATGCAGCCAGCGTGAGCTCGCCGAAATCATCGAAGTGCGCCCGATCACGCTCGGCCGCCAGGTCGATCTGCTCGAGGCTGCTGGCCTGATCGAACGACGCCCGGATCCGCTCGATCGCCGTGCGGTGTGTCTGTATCTGACTCCGAAGTCCCGCGCCCGCCTCGACCAGTTGCACGAGATCGGTGAAGGGATCTACGAGCGCGCGACGCGCAAGCTCTCCAAGTCCGAGCGCGACACCCTGCTGCGCCTGCTGGACACCGTCCGCGAAACACTCGCCGAAGACCGCGCTCAGCAGCGCGAGCAGGCTCATCAACAGGTAACCGCCACACATCATGGCTAGTGAATCCAACAATGCCGCGGCGCGACCGATGTGGCGCCGAATTCTTCTCTGGGGCGTCCCTGCCCTGTTGCTCGTCGTCGCCGGCAGTTTCTGGCTCTACAGCCGGGGCTATGCCAGCACCGACAATGCCTATGTCAAGGCCGACAAGACCATCGTGGCTGCGGAGGTGGATGGCACCGTACGCAGCGTGCGCGTAAAGGAAAACACTGCCGTTGCCGCCGGCGATGCGCTGATCGAACTCGACGATGAACCGCTGCGCTATGCGGTGCAGAGCGCTAAGGCGCACGTGGATGCGGTCAAAGCTCAGATCGCGAGCCTCAAGGCGCAGTACACCGAGAAAGCGGCGGCGCTGGATGTTGCACGCCGCTCGGCAGAGTTTGCCAGGCGCGATCAGACCCGGCAGCAGGAACTCGCGGCGAAGCACCTAGTCGCGCTGTCGAAACTCGACGATGCGGACCAGGCGACTCAGCTCGCTGTCGGCCAGGTGCAGGTCACCGAGCACGACCTCGCTGCGATCGCGGCCAGCCTCGGCGGCGATCCGCGGCGACCCGTGGACTCGCATCCTGATGTCGAAGCTGCGGTCGCAGACCTGCAGCGCGCTGAGCTCAACCTGCGCCGCGCGCGGATCCTCGCGCCGCGCGATGGCATCGTCAGTCACCTGCCGCAAGTCGGCGATCACCTGAGCATCGGCAGCCCGGCCCTTGCGATCGTTGCCGATGCCGGCATGTGGATCGAAGCCAACTTCAAGGAAACCGACCTTGCACACGTGCGCAAAGGCCAGCCGGTGGAGATCGAAATCGACACCTACGGCAGGCGCAAGTGGTCAGGCCGCGTGCAAAGCATCTCGCAAGCCACGGGCGCCGAGTTCGCCATCCTTCCGGCGCAGAACGCCAGCGGAAACTGGGTGAAGGTCGTGCAGCGCATCCCGGTCCGGATTGCCGTGACGACCTCGCCCGCCGATCCGCCGCTGCGCGCAGGCATGAGCGCCACGGTGCGCATCGATACGCGCGTCGAGCCGTCAGACTCTGTAGCGCGAACTGCCCAGGCTGCGCCGTGAGCCCACAAGGTGGCGTCAATCGCGGCCTGGTGGTCGCGTCGACCATGTTGGCGACGATGCTCTACGCGATCGACACCACGATCGCCAACGTGGCCCTGCCGCACATCCAGGGGAGCCTGCAGGCCTCGCCCGACCAGGTCCTCTGGGTGCTCACCTCGTACATCGTCACGAGCGCGATCGCCACGCCGATCGTGGGCTTTCTCGCGTTGCGCATCGGCGAGCGGCGCATCCTGCTCATGAGCGTGGCGGGATTCACGGTTGCCTCAATGCTCTGCGGCATCGCCACCTCGCTCCCAGAGCTCGTATTCTTTCGCGCCGTGCAGGGCGCTTGCGGGGCGGCACTGATCCCCATTTCCCAGTCGTGCCTGCTGAGCGTCTATCCGCGCGAGCGCCACGGCACGGCGCTCGCGATCTGGGGCGTCGGTGTGATGGTCGGGCCCGTGATCGGACCGACGCTGGGTGGTTGGCTGACCGAGGCGCTGAACTGGCGCTGGGTGTTCTATATCAACGTGCCGGTCGGCGCACTGGCGTGGATCGGCCTCACCGCTTCTTTGCCACGCGGCGCGACGTCGCAAGATCGACGTTTCGACCTCAAGGGGTTCGTGATGCTCGCGTTCGCGATCGGGCTCGCGCAGCTGGCACTCGATCGCGCCAACAGCCAGGGCTGGCTCGATTCCACGGAAATCGTCACCGAGATGCTGCTCGCCGGAATTCTGTTCTACATGTTCCTGGTGCACACGCTGACGACGGCGCACCCCTTCTTCGAGCGCGCCTTGTTCCGCGATCGCAACCTGGTGGCGGGTCTCGTGACGCCCTTCGTCGTGTTCCCGCTCATCATGGTGCCAGGCGCTCTGCTGCCCGTGTTCATGCAGCAACTGCAGGATCACACCGCCGCCACCGCGGGTCTCGTCATGGCGCCACGCGGCCTGGGTATGGCGATTGCGATGCTGAGCGGCGGACGGCTCATTTCCCACATGGATTCGCGCCTGCTCGCCGCCATCGGTCTCGGCATCGTCCTGGCCACCTGCGCAACGCTGGTGCACATCACGACCGATACGAGTGCCGCCAGCATCGGCACGATCACGTTCTTCCAGGGCGTCGGCATGGGCCTGACATTTCTCTGCATCAATGCTGCGGCCTACGCCACGCTGCCGGCGGAGCTGCGCACCGAGGGCGCGGTGCTGGTCACGCTCGGCCGCACGCTGAGCGGCGCAATCGGCATTTCAATCGCCGGGTCGCTCCTGACGCACTCGGCCGCCGCCAACCAGTCACGCCTGGTCGAATACTTCTCGCCCTTTGATGCGCAGCGCTGGGCCGCAGCAGCGCAAGTCGTCGGTGATCGCGCGACTGCTCTGCTCACCCTGCAGGTGCAGCAGCAGGCTACCGTTATCGGCTATGAGAACGTCTTTGCAGTGATCAGTGCGCTTGCCCTGCTCGCCTTGCCGATGCTGCTGCTGTTCAAGCTTCCGAAGCGCGCCAAGACATCGAGTGACGCCGCCAGCGCCGAAGCACTGCACTGATCTTTCCGCACGCCTCCGCGAAAGTTGTGGTCCTATGCTGATTGCGTATCCGGCGTGGGCGGAGAGCTGTCATGAGCTACGAGCTTTACTACTGGCCCGGGGTCCAGGGCCGCGGTGAATTCATACGCCTCGCGTTGGAAGAAGGCGACGCACGTTACGTCGATGTCTCACTCGTGCCCGAGGCGAAGGGCGGTGGCGTACCCGCCATATTGAAAGCGCTCGAAGCAAGGGGCGTCGAGCGCGTGCCTTTCGCGGTTCCGATTCTGAAAGCGGGCCGGCAGCTGATCGCGCAGACGCCCAACATCCTGCTGTTTCTCGGCAATCGACTGGCGCTGGCACCCCGCGATGAGGCCGGGAAGCTTTGGACCAACCAGTTGCAGCTCACCATCTCCGATTTCTACCTGGAGATCTTTCACACTCACCACCCGCTCGGCGACGGCTACGCCTACGAGGAACAGAAAGCGGCGGCGAAGCGGCGCGCGAAGGACTTCCGGTCGGTGCGTCTGCCGAAGTTCATCGACTACTTCGAGCGCGTGCTCGCACGCAACCGCGCCCGCGGCCCGTGGATGGTGGGAGCGCATCTCAGTTACGCCGACCTCTCCATGGCGCAGGTCGTCGCGGGCTTGCGCTATGCGTTTCCGTCCGCAACCCGCAAGGTATTGCGCAAACGACCGTGCCTGTGCGCGTTGCATGACAAGGTGTTCGATCGACCGCGCGTTGCGCGCTACGTCGCATCGGGTCGGCGGCTTCCCTTCAACAACGAAGATCTGTTCCGGCACTACGCCGAGCTCGATCGCTGACGAGCTTTCCGTGACCGCACCTACTCCGCGGACCGCGACCGGCGATATGTGAACTCCGGTCCGGCGAGCCTTCCCAATAGCCCGTCGATCGCCAAGGGTATTGAGAATCATTCCCATTCGTATTAAGGTTAGGCCGTCTGATGGGGAGCTGGAACAACCATGAGTCGGATCCGCGGCAAACGCCTGCCTGCCGTCTTGGGCATAGTCGCAGCGCTCAGTTCAGCACTGGCAGCGGCCCAGAACACGCCTGATCCCTCGGGCTCCGTCCCGGTGAAAACGCTGCCCAAAGTCGTGGTCTCCGATGACCCGGACAGCTACAAGGCGGAGACAAGCACCTCCTTGCACACTGACACGTTGCTGCGCGACGAGCCAACCTCGATCACCGTCGTGACGCGCAAGACGATCGATGACCAGAACATGCAAAACCTCGCCGACGTGGTGCGCTATGTACCCGGGATCGGTATCGCCCAGGGCGAAGGCAATCGCGACAACCCGGTGTTTCGCGGCAGCAGCACTTCCGGCGACCTCTTCATCGACGGCCTCCGCGATGACGTCGAGTACTACCGCGACTTGTACAACATCGAGCAGGTCGAGGCCCTCAAGGGTCCGAACGGCATGATCTTCGGGCGCGGCGGCGTGGGCGGTGTCATCAACCGCGTGAGCAAGCAGGCGGGATTCGATACATTCCGCTCCGCGACGCTGCAAGGCGGCTCGTACAGCGACGCACGCGTTGCACTGGATCTAAATCAGCCCTTCAACGACTCCGTCGCACTGCGGCTCAACACGATGTATGAGGACAGCGATACGTATCGCGACGATGTGAACTTCGAGCGCTACGGGATCAACCCGACGATGACCTTCCGGGCTGGCGATGCCACGCGCTTCGTGGTGGGCGCCGAATATTTCCACGATGAGCGCACGGCCGATCGCGGTGTGTCGTCGTTCGCCGGGCGCCCTCTTCCCACCGATCCGTCAGAATTTTTCGGCGACCCGGCACAGAGCGAGACCCATTCGACCGTCAAAGCCGTGAGCGCGCAGTTCGAGCACGAGTTCAACGAACGGTTCACGCTGCGCGATCGCGCACGTTACGGCAATTACGACAAGTTCTATCAGAACGTCTATCCGGGTGTGGTGGACGCCACCGGCACCAACGTGCAGATCGTGGCGTACAACAACGCGATGCAGCGCGACAACCTGTTCAACCAGACCGATCTGCTGTTCTCGCTCGAGTCCGGTGCCGTGAAGCATTCGCTGCTCGCGGGAGTGGAACTCGGGCGCCAGGTCACCGACAACTTCCGCAACACCGGTTTCTTCGACACGATCAGTCCGACGACGACGGCGATCACAGTGCCCGTGAGCGATCCCCGCACCACGCTGCCCGTCAGTTTTCGACAGAGCGCGACCGATGCGGATAACCACGGTGTCGCAAAGATTGCCGCCGTGTACCTGCAGGACCAGATCGAGTTTTCACCGCGCTGGCTTGCCACCCTTGGGGTGCGCTACGACGACTTCCAGGTCGATTTCGACAACCACCGCACCAACACCACGTTCCGTAGCGACGACGGCTTGGTCTCGCCACGCGCGGGACTGGTCTACAAGCCCGTGGAACCGCTCTCGCTCTACGCCAGTTACAGCACTTCGTACCAGCCGCGCGCCGGCGCGCAGCTCTCCTCGCTGACTCTGTCGAACGAGGCACTCGACCCCGAGAAATTCACCAACTACGAGGTCGGGGCGAAGTGGGATCTGCTGTCAGGCGTTGCCTTTACAGCTGCGGGGTATCACCTCGAGCGCACGAACGTCGCGGCCCCCGACCCCCTCGATGCCACGCACTTGATCCTGATCGATGGCCAGCGAGTGAATGGCGTCGAGCTCGGCATCGCCGGCAACGTCACCACGGCGTGGAGCATCATGGGTGGGTACGCTTACCAGGACGGCGAGATCGAGAGCGATCAATCGGCGGCTGTTCTCAAGGGCGCGCGGCTGGCGGCGCTGCCTGAGAATACTTTCTCGCTCTGGAACCGCTACGACTTCAGCCCGATGTGGGGTGCGGGGCTCGGCATCATCTACCGCGACAGCATGCTCGCTGCGACCGAGAACCTCGCCGCGCCTACAACCAACGTCACGCTCCCGTCGTTCACGCGGGTCGACGCCGCGGTATTCTTCACCCTGAGCGCACGCTTGCGCGCGCAACTCAACGTCGAGAATCTCTTCGACGAACGATATTTTGCGTCGGCGAATAGCAATACCAACATCACGCCGGGCTCACCGCGCGCCGCGCGGGTGTCACTCATCGCGACCTTCTAGATTCGAGCTCGACGGCCCGATTGGCGGAGAGGGGGAGATTCGAACTCCCGAGCCCCGTGAGGGACTGCCGGTTTTCAAGACCGGTGCATTCAACCGCTCTGCCACCTCTCCGACGGTCTGTGGCGGCGCATCCTACCGTCGTTGCACGCGCAGGACAAAGTGCACTGCTCGCGTGCATCATCCGGATGTGGAACAGGCCCTCCGAAGGAGAACAACGTGAATGCTTTCCTGATCTGCTCGGCGATCCTGGTGCTGCTCTATTTCGTGCTGTCGCTGCATGTCTCGATGACGCGCAAACGTACCAAGACCGGTATCGGCGCGGGTAACGATCCATCGGGGCCGCTGAGCAAGGCGGTGCGCGCCCACGGCAATGCGGCGGAATACATTCCGATCTTCGTAGCGCTGTTTCTCTACTTTCTGCTGTCGGGTGCGGGCGGCTGGATCGCGTGGGTTGCCATCATCGTGACGATCTGTCGCGTGCTGCACGCCATGGGCATGCTCATGACGCCCAACTTCAATGCGCCACCACATCCGCTGCGTGCCGTTGGTGCACTCGGTACTTATCTCGGCGGATTCGCGCTCGGTGTGGCACTGCTGATGCGTGCGCTGATGTAACGGAAGCTGGCGAGCGACCCAATGGGTTGTTGGGAACCATTCTCAACTACCTCAAGTTGGGGTCGCAACATGGCGCCGGAAATGAGAATTCGCGCACTCCGAGTGACACTCACATGACACGCTCGAGATGGCCGGCTCGTAGCATGCGCGCATGGTTTTCGGGCAGCTTCTCGTCGCTCATCAGCGCAAACAGGTCAAGTCGGCCGCAGGTGCTTTTGAAGCGTTCGCGGCGAAGCACGAGCGCTTCACGATCGAGACCTGCCTGCGCCGCCTGCTGATTACCCACGCCAACGATTCCACGATCGCGAATGCAGCCTCCGCCGAACCGGCTGGAGTCGAGCTCTATCGTGGCGTCGACGCCTATGACCTGCTTCTACGCATAGCGAGTGGATTGGAAAGCGAAGTACCGGGCGAATCGGAAGTCTTCGGCCAGTTCAAACAGAGCTGGCAGTCGTACCGCACCGACCACGCCGAAGCCGCACGCGGGCTGGACTCACTGATGCGTAAGCTGTTCGAGGACGTGAAGGAGATCCGCTCACGTCATCTCACCGGCCTCGGAGCGGCAACCTACGGTGGCCTGGTGCGTGCCCTGCTCGGCAGCGAGGCTGACCGACCGACGCTTCTCATCGGCGCCGGCGAAATGTCTGCCGCCATCCTTCCTTACCTTTCGGGTCGGCCCCTCTATATCGCGAATCGCACTCCCGAACGCGCGGCCGCGCTGGTCGCGGGGCTGCGGCGCAAGGCCGATCACGCCGACCAGATCCATCTCATCGGCGGCGAACTCGACGTGGAGCTCGACGCCTGGCGCACGGCCACCAATGTCGTGGTTTGCGTGCCGCCGAACCGCGAACGTGATGCCGCGCGCGTGCAAGCGTGGACGAATCGCGCTGCGACGTCGGGCCACTTGCTCCACCTCGGCAAGCTCGCGCCGGGCGACTCGCTCTGGGCGAAGCTCGACCGCTTCGCGACGCTCGCGGATCTGTTCGCGCTGCAGTCCGCCAACTCCGAGCGGCGGCGTGTTCAACTGCTCCATGCGCGCAACGCGTGTCGCGAGCGCGCGCAGCTGCGTGGACTCGGCGGTGGCGCCAGCGTCGCGCACGGCTGGGAAGATCTCTCGCTCTTCGCCCACATTGCCTGATGCCCATGGGCGAGCTGCGCCTCGGCACCCGGCGATCAGCTCTCGCGTGGGCCCAAAGCCTGTGGGTCGCCGAGCACATTCAGCGCCTCAATCCGGGCACACAGGTCAGGCTGATACCGATCGAAACCCGCGGTGATCGCATCACCGATCTGCCGCTCAGCCAGGTTGAAGGCAAGGAATTCTTCTCGGCGGAAATCGATGCCGCCCTGCTCGCGGGCGACGTCGACCTCACCGTTCACTCCCTCAAGGACCTGAGCCTCGAGCGCCCGGCGCAATTGACGTTAGCTGCGATTCCGAAGCGTGAGAATCCACGCGACGTGATCATTTTCCGCGCCGACGTGCGACAACGGCTGCGGAGCGGACAAGTACTGAGGATCGGTACTTCTGCGCCCCGCCGGCTCGAAAACGTTCCCCGCTTCATTGCCCGAGCTCTTCCTGGCGATGGTCTTGCCAGAGTCGAGTGCGTGGAAATCCGTGGCAATGTCGATACACGCCTCGGGAGGCTGCACGAGCCCGAAGCGAGCGAGCGCCGACTCGATGGCGTCGTGCTGGCATTCGCCGGGCTGATCCGCCTGTGGCGCGACACGCGGCCTGAAGGCGGCCGCGAGAAGTTGCGCGCACTGCTGCAGAACATTCGCTGGATGGTCTTGCCACTCACCGACTGCCCCACTGCGCCGGGGCAGGGCGCCCTCGCAGTCGAGTGCCGCAGCAATGCCGCTGACGTGCGCACGGCGCTCGCGCGCCTCAACGATGAAACCAGCGCGCGCCTGGCCGCGGTGGAACGACAGGTCCTGGCCCAGTACGGCGGCGGGTGTCATCAGCGGTTCGGCGCGACCTGTATCGAGCATCCGGCATTCGGCTCGCTTCTCTACCTGCGCGGCGTCGGTCCGGGCGCTGAGCCTCTCGACCGCGTGACCTGGCTCGGCATGCCACAACCCCCTCGCCCGCCGACCCACTGGTGGGACGGTTTCAGCGCGCGCGAATCGAACGACGTTCCCGCCGCTGACATTTCGTACGCAGTCGATGCTGCTTTTCGCGACAGCTCGGCGCCCGTATTCGTTGCGCACAGTCGCGCGCTCCCGAGCCATGCCGCCGCACGCTTGTCGACGCATCGCGTCTGGACCTCCGGAACCGCGAGCTGGTTTCGCATGGCACGTCTTGGCGTCTGGGTCGAAGGCTGTGCGGAGGGTCTCGGTTACGAGTCGATCGCCCCAACGCTCGGCGAACCGGTGCTCGGCCTGCCGCCCCTGGACAAATGGCAGATCCTGAGCCACGCCGCTGCCGCCGATCATTGGCCGGGCGGCGAAGTTATCGGGACCTACCGCCTGCCGGAAGTCGGAACGCAGACGATCCCTGACGCGGCGTCGCTCACCCACGTTTACTGGGCCAGTGGCAGCCAGTTCCGCGAGCTCTGGTCACGGTTGCCCGCCTCAGTTCATCATGCCTGCGGTCCCGGCAAGACGGCTCACCTGATCCGCGCTGCCGGAATCAGCAATCTCACGGTTTTTCCATCCGTTCACGAGTGGCGACGATGGCTACAGATCGAACCCCCGACCCAGGCTACGGATTGACCCTGCGCCGCCTGCGCCAGGATCGGCACATTCGCGAGCTGACACGCGAGGTGCGTGTGTCGGCGACGCAGCTCATCCAGCCGCATTTCGTGGTCGAGGGCTTGCGCAGCCGCGAGGATGTGCCGGGGCTCCCTGGCGTGTACCGCGAGACACCCGATAGCTTCCTGAAGCAGGTCGACCAGGACCTGGAAGCGGGCACCGACAAGATCCTCATCTTCGGAGTGCCGGGCGAGAAGCGCGATTCCGATATCCGCTTCGACTTCACCGCGAGGCAGATCGAGGCACTGCGCAAGCGCTTCGGGAGCGACCTGTGGGTCGCGGTCGACGTCTGTTTGTGTTCGTTCACGACCCATGGCCATTGCGGCGTGCTCAATCGCGAACAGGATCACGTGATCAACGACGCGAGCGTGGAGCAGCTGGCGCGCGCGGCACTCGAATACGCGCAAGCGGGCGCCAACTGCGTGGCTCCCAGTGACATGATGGATGGGCGAGTTGCCGCGATCCGCGCCGCGCTCGATGGCGGCGGACGTGAACGCACACTGCTTATGAGTTATTCGGCCAAATTCCATTCGCGCTTCTATGGCCCTTTTCGCGAAGCCGCGGATTCCGCGCCGCGCGCAGCACTCAAGGACCGTGCCAGCTACCAGATCGACCCGGCGCGCGCCGACGATGCGTACCTCAGCTCGCAGCGTGATGCTGACGAGGGCGCCGATATCCTGATGGTCAAGCCCGGCCTTCCTTATCTCGACATTCTCAAGGAACTGTCGGCGCGCATTCAGCGGCCGTGGGCAGTGTACGAAGTGAGCGGTGAGTACGGTGCTTTCGAGGCACTGGCAGCGCAGCAGCTCATGGATGGCCCCAACGCCCACCTCGAATGCTGGACCGCGTTCGTGCGCGCAGGTGCTTCCATGATCATCACTTACGGCGCGCGCTACGGGCGCGGCTGGCTGGCCGGCTCATGACGGCCGAACGCTCCGCTGCGCTCTTCGAGCGCGCGCGCCGTGTGACGCCCGGCGGTGTGCACTCGCCGGTGCGTGCGTTTCGTGGTGTGGGCGGCGTGCCACGTTTCATGCGCGAAGCGGCGGGAAGCCGCCTCATCGACGTCGACGGCAAGATCTACATCGACTTCTGCATGTCGTGGGGCCCCC
>Ga0137409_10002537_pt1 | contig 19521 bp, 13 predicted proteins | sample CZODoug1_16funga_FD_122059 | JGI IMG/M metagenome (GOLD analysis project Ga0137409, IMG submission 122059) | Vadose zone soil fungal communities from Angelo Coast Range Reserve, California, USA - CZODoug1_16fungal (Hybrid Assembly) | ecosystem: Environmental > Terrestrial > Soil > Vadose zone... | reverse complement strand
ATAAATGTTGGCCCCAGAGCAAAAAATGCGGTTCTTTGCGCTGGTAATAATGACGGAACGAATCTCCGGATGCTCGAATCGAATGCGCTGCAACGCATCGTGCAGCTCGATATCCACGCCGAGGTCGTACGAATTCAATTTCAGTTTGTAGCCCGGGCGGATTCCGCCATCCTCGGCGACGTCCATGGTCAGCGTTGCCACCGGTCCGTCAAACGCGAGACGCCAGTGCTTGTATCGCGAGGGATCGGTTTGGAAATCGACCGGTTCCATTTTCGCCTGCGATTCTTGAGCCGCAACAACGTCCACGAGAATCCTCCTACTGCAAATTCGCCTGCAATGTTGTTTTCAGTCTCGAATAACTCTCTTCCGCCGAAATGCCTGAGGTATCCAGCACCATGTCCGCCTGCCGGTAGAGCGGCTCTCGCGCCTCGAGGATCCGCCGCAAGTCCTCCATGGCGTCGTCGTTCCCGGCCATGGCGCGAAAATCGCCCTGCGCCATCACACGCCGCATATACTCCTCGGGCTGCGCTTTGATCCACACGGTGTAGCAATGGGAAAGTAGGTAGTCGAAGGTTTCCTTTTCGGATACCACGCCGCCTCCAACGGAAAGCACCGCACGCTCATTTTCATTCAGCACTCTTTCCAGTGTGCGCCTCTCGATTGCTCGATAGCCGGATTGCCCGTATAACGAAAATATTTCTCCGAGGGGCATACCCGTGTCCTTCTCAATCTCTCCATCCAACTCGATGAAGGGGACTTGCATCTCAAGCGCCAGTTTGGATCCCAGCGTGGACTTGCCGGCTCCGCGCAGCCCGATCAACGCGATACGCTTGCGGCGCAACTTTTCTCCCGGACTGAAGTCGCGCATCAATCGGAAGACGACATCTTCGAGACGGTGATTGGGCAGGCGCTCGAGAAACCGTTGGATCATCTGTTTTTCGGCAGGCTCTTCCACCTCGGGGGCGAATAACTCGACAAGGGAAACGTTGAGGGCGGCGGCAATCCTCCGCAGCAGCACGATTGAGACGTTTCCTTCTCCAGCTTCGAGCTGCGCCAGATGACGTTCCGATACGTCGGATTCACGCGCCACTATCTTGCGGGTCATCCCACGGAGGCTGCGTAGTTGACGAACGCGTTTGCCGAGGAAGAGCAGGAAATCCCCATCGGGAGTCGGTGTCACCCTGTGTAGACTCGCAACCTTGGAATTGGTGCTCGCCGGTGTGCTCATGGGCCCGCAAACAAGCATGCATTATAATACATGCGACCACCGGAGCGTCAAGCGAGAAAAGTATCCTGGTTGTGTGTGCATCACCCACCCTGTCGGCAAACTCGACGCTTCCCTAAAACACTTAGATTCTTAATGTTAAAAGAACAGAGGCGGCGATTTCCTCGAAAAAGTTCGGTTACACTGTCATGAATATGCAGTATTATTCCAAACGGGCACTGCGCTTCCCGCACTTCGGCTCTCCTTTTTGCGGGTTCGTTTCAGGGTTAAACTTGTGAAATCAATGGAGGTTTACCGATGAAGCTGCCTAACTATGCAGATGGTCACTGGATCGAAGGCACCGGTCCCGGGGAACCACTCATCGATCCAGTCACTGGAGACGAACTGGCGCGCATCTCCTCGCAAGGCGTCAATCTTGAGGCCGCCCTTGCTTTTGCACGCTCTTATGGCGGACCTGCACTCCGCCAACTCAGCTACGCCGAGCGCGCCGAAATTTTGGCCAGTATTGCGGACGCACTGGCTGCAAATCGTGAAGAGTATTTTCGGCTCTCTCTCTTGAACTTGGGGGCAAACCAAGCCGACGCGTCCTTCGACGTGGACGGTGCCATTTACACGATGAAGTATTACGCGAAAATCGGCCGCGCGCTGGCGGAAGGAAAAATGTTGAAGGAAGGCGCGCAGGTGCCACTCTCGAAGAGCAACGCGTTTGTGGGGCAGCATTTTCTGATGCCCGCGAAGGGCGCGGCTGTTTTCATCAATGCATTTAACTTTCCCGCTTGGGGCCTCTGCGAGAAGGCCGCGCCTGCACTGCTCTCAGGAGTCCCAATCGTGGTGAAACCTGCTTCCCCCACTGCCTGGCTGACGCATCGGATGGTGGAAGATATTGTGAAGGCGGATATTTTGCCGCCCGGAGCGATTTCCATTATCTGCGGCTCCGCTCGCGACCTGTTGAGCCACGTTCGAGAAGAGGACATCGTTTCCTTTACGGGCTCGGCCGACACGGCCGCGCGTATTCGCTCGCATGCGAACGTCCTGCGCCGTTCCGTTCGCGTGAATATTGAAGCCGATAGCATCAATTCAGCAATCCTCGGACCTGATTGTGCGCCTGGCACGGATTTGTTCGACCTGCTTGTAAGAGAAGTTGTCGGCGAGATGACCCTGAAAGCCGGGCAGAAATGTACGACCATCCGACGCGTCATGGTTCCGCGCCAGCAACTGAAGGCTCTCGGCGACGCTGTCGCAGCACGCTTGAGCTCCATGAAGGTGGGTAATCCTCGCAACTCCGAAGCAAAAGTGGGGCCGGTCGTAAACAAAGCGCAGCAGTCCTCATGCTGGGAGGGACTAGCCAAGTTGAAGGAGGAATGCGACGTGCTGTTCGGAGACAACAAAGATTTCCAACCGCTTGATGCCGACCTGCAGAAATCTGCCTTTGTACAGCCGGCACTGCTGTCCTGCAAAAACGGGCGCGACGCAAAATTCGTTCATGACGTCGAGGTTTTTGGCCCAGTGGCGACACTGGTGGCTTATGACGGTTTGCAAGATCTCATTACCATCACACGCCGCGGTTTGGGTTCTCTTGTCGCATCGGTATTTTCCAATGATGCCAACTTCACTCGCGAAACGATCCTTGGAATTGGCGACCTGCATGGAAGAGTCTTGGCCGTCAATTCGGCCGTTGGAGCGCAACACACGGGCCATGGCAATGTGGTGCCCAGCTGCTTGCACGGTGGCCCCGGAAGGGCCGGTGGAGGCGAGGAACTTGCCGGCTTGCGCGCGTTGTTGCTCTATCACCGCCGCTTCGTCGTGCAAGGACCCTCCGATTCCATCACGGAGTTGGCGGGATTGTGCGCCGACACCGCTGCCTTCTATTCATAGCCTTTCAATTTGCAGCGAGCTTGAGCCAGGATGCAAACTACCGCATCTAACGTTGCGAATCACTTTGCAGCGTGTGGGACTTGCCGGAACAGACACGCACTGGGACTTCAACGCTGTTGTTCTCCGGGAAAAGTGGGACCATAGCCTGAAACTTTTAGCCGAGGGTCATCCAACTATGCCACGAATCCAGACCATTGAAGACCGCCGGCTCGAAGAAGCGCGCCTGCGAAAAAGGCACTGGAAACGCTGGGGGCCCTACCTCTCCGAGCGGCAGTGGGGAACTGTCCGCGAAGATTACAGCCCGGACGGGACGGCTTGGGAATTTTTCCCCCACGACCACGCCCGCTCGCGTACCTACCGCTGGGGAGAAGACGGCATCGGTGGGATTTGCGACCGGCACCAAATGATGTGTTTCGCGCTGGCGCTATGGAATGGGCGCGACGCCATTCTGAAAGAACGCCTTTTCGGCCTCACGGGAAATCAGGGCAATCACGGCGAAGACGTTAAGGAATACTACTTCTATCTGGATTCCACGCCCACGCACAGCTACATGCGCATGCTCTACAAGTATCCGCAAGCAGCATTTCCCTATGAAGCCCTAGTGGAAGAGAACCGCCGCCGGGGGCGTAGCCAGCCCGAATTCGAATTGCTCGATACAGGCGTTTTTTCCGAGAACCGCTATTTCGACCTTTTTGTCGAGTACGCCAAGGCTGACGTTGAAGACATGCTCATTCGAATCACTGCCGTAAATCGCGCACCGGAAGCAGCCGCGTTGCACGTCCTGCCACAGTTTTGGTTTCGAAACACGTGGTCCTGGGGTAAGGACCTTCGCCGCCCGGTCGCGCGAAAAGCCGCCTGCGTCCCGGGAAGTAACTGCGCGGAATTGCAGCACTGGCAGTACGGCAAGCGCTGGCTGCTGTGCGGCGGCCAACCAGAGTTGCTTTTCACAGAAAATGAGACCAACAATGCGCGCCTTTTTGGTGGAAAAAATCGCTCACCCTTCGTGAAGGACGCTTTCCACGAATATGTGGTTCATGGCAACAAGGCGGCTGTCAATCCTGAGCAGATGGGCACGAAAATCGCTGCGTATTATCCGTTGCAGCTTGACCCCGGCCAGTCCGTCACGCTCAAGCTGCGGCTTACCGACCTTGAGCCTCTCGGCGCAATGGATATCGGTGCGGGCACGGTGGGTGGATTCGTATCTCCTGGTACGCAGGAGCGCAGCGAGGGTGTTCCCGGCACGAATGACTTTGACGCTGGGTTCGACGGCCTCTTCGCGACGCGCCAAAAAGAAGCCGAAGAGTTCTATGCCGCAAGAATTCCTAAAGAGCTCTCTGCCGATGCGAAAGCCGTGATGCGGCAATCCTTTTCAGGAATGCTCTGGTCCAAACAGTTTTATCACTACGACGTGCGCACCTGGCTCGAAGGCGATCCTGCCGGTCCTAAGCCGTCCGACAGCCGCTGGCAAGGCCGCAACAAGGATTGGACTCATCTCTACAACGACGACATCATTTCCATGCCGGATAAATGGGAGTATCCGTGGTATGCCGCATGGGACCTGGCGTTTCACTGCATTCCCCTGGCACTCGTCGATCCCGATTTCGCCAAGGATCAGCTCATCCTTCTTTTGCGCGAATGGTACATGCATCCGAATGGCCAATTGCCAGCCTACGAGTGGTCCTTCAGCGATGTGAATCCCCCTGTCCATGCCTGGGCTGCGTGGCGCGTCTACAAAATTGAGCGGCGCATGCGTGGCGTCGCCGATCGCGGATTCCTCGAGAAAGTGTTTCACAAGCTGCTGCTGAATTTCACATGGTGGGTGAATCGCAAGGATCCCGACGGCGCGAACATTTTCGAGGGCGGATTCCTCGGCCTTGACAACATCGGAGTCTTTGACCGCTCCGCGCCTCTTCCTACCGGAGGCCACCTCGAACAGTCCGACGGCACCAGTTGGATGGGCATGTACTGCCTGAATATGCTGGCGATCGCTCTCGAGCTGGCGAAAGAAGATCCTGCTTACGAAGACGTCGCCAGCAAATTTTTCGAACATTTCGTGTACATTGCTCGCGCCATGAACGACTTCGGCGCCGGCGGTATGTCGCTGTGGGATGATGCCGACGGGTTTTTTTACGACGTGTTGAAGCTCCCCAACGGCGAGGAGCATTTCCTGAAAATCCGTTCGATGGTTGGATTGATCCCGCTGTTCGCTGTGGAAACGCTGGAGCCGGAAATCGTTGATTGCCTTCCCGGGTTCAAGCGCCGCATGCAATGGTTCATCGACAACCATCCCGACGTGCCTGAACACATCGAAATGACGCAGCGTTCCGCTCGCGGTGTGCGCCGTCTCCTCTCGCTCGTGAACCGCAAACAGCTCAAGCGCGTGCTCAGCCGCATGCTGGACGAAACGGAATTTCTTTCGCCTTATGGTGTGCGCGCCCTTTCGCGCTACCACAAGGATCATCCTTACGAAGTTCAGGTGAACGGAAATATCAGCCGCGTCGAGTACGAGCCTGCCGAATCCACCACGGGCTTTTTTGGCGGGAATTCGAACTGGCGCGGGCCCATCTGGTTTCCGGTTAACTATTTGCTGGTGGAATCGCTCCAGAAATATCACCATTACTACGGCGAGGACTTCAAAGTTGAATGTCCCACGCATTCCCGCTCGGAATCCGATCTCTGGCAGGTCGCAGCGGAAATATCCCGGCGACTCATTCGCATTTTTCTCCGCGATTCGAATGGCCGCCGGCCTGTGGTGGGCGGCACGGAGCTCTTTCAGAACGATCCCTACTGGCGCGACCTCATCCTTTTCTATGAATACTTTCACGGAGACAATGGAGCCGGGATCGGTGCAAACCACCAAACCGGTTGGACGGGTCTGGTTGCAAAACTCATCGAACAAAGCGGTGAGTAACAGATCGTGATCCGGGAGGTGCGCCAATGAGTGCGAAATTCGACGGGAAAATAGTTCTGGTGGCAGGCGGCACTGGAGGATTAGGGCACGCCGTTTCTTTGGCATTCCTTGAGGAGGGCGCCAAGGTCGTCGTTACCTACCGTGCGCAACAAGGCTTCGATGCGTTGAAGACTACGGCAGGGAAAGCCGGGTCGGAACTGGAAGGGTACTCGGTCGATGTCACCGATGAAGCTCCCGTGCGCCAGCTCGTCGAGAAAATCCTCGGTAAGCATCGCCGTTTGGATGCCATGGTCAACACCGTGGGTGGTTACGCGGGTGGCACGAAGCTGTGGGAGCTGGAAACCAAAGTTTTCGACCAGATGCTGGCTCTGAATCTGCGTTCGACGTATGCGTTATCGCGCGCTGCGGTGAGAGCAATGTTGAAAGAAGGCCACGGAGCTATCGTAAACGTTGCTTCCAAAGCTGCCTTAGATCACGCTGCCGGCGCAGCCGCTTACGCGGCTTCAAAATCCGCTGCCGTGGCGCTGCTGGATTCGCTCGCTGCGGACTTGAAAGGCAGCGGCGTTCGCGTGAATACCATTCTCCCTAGCATTATTGATACGGAGGCGAACCGCAAAGCCATGCCGAAAGTAGATTTTGCTAAGTGGCCTAAGCCCGAGGACATCGCGCGCGTCATCCTATTCTTGTGCAGCGACGATGCAAGAGTCATTCACGGTGCCGCTATCCCAGTCTATGGAGATAGCTGAAACTTTCTTTCAAATGCCGAATCTGAAATAAGCGACCTGCATTGACGGGGCTGGTCAATTCGCCGCCGCCGAGGAACAGTCGGTGTCAGAGCAAGCGGAAATTCAATTTGGCCGCGAGATTTGTGGCGACCTCGCCGCCGCCGAATCGCGCGAATGGCTCGTCACCAACGGAATCGGCGGCTACGCTTCAGGTACCATCGCAGGGAGTCAGACTCGCCGCTACCATGGACTGCTGGTCGCAGCTCTTCAACCGCCCGTGGGGCGCACGCAGCTCGTGTCGGCCATCGACGAGATCGCTCATTATGCCGGGGAGGATTTTTCTCTCGCCACTCATCGTTGGGCCAGCGGCGCCGTCGAACCGAAAGGTTTTCTGCTCCTTGAGGATTTTCGTCTGGAAGGCTCGACGCCCGTGTGGACTTACGCACTATCCGACGCACTTCTCGAAAAGCGCATCTGGATGCGCCAAGGCGAGAATACCAACGTCATTCAATACACGCTTCTGCGGGGAAGCAGTGCACTCGAAATAGATCTGAAAGCGCTTGTGAATTATCGCGACTTCCATTCCCTGACCCATGCCGGTGATTGGCGGATGAACATTACCCCCGTCGAACATGGCGTCCAAGTTCAAGCATTCGACGGCGCGACGCCTTTTTACCTGAAGAGCTCTGCATCAAGCTGCGAGCCACAACACGAATGGTACATCGGTTGCAATTACTCTGAGGAAACGGAGCGGGGTTTGAGTGACCGTGAAGATCGCCTTTTTGCCGCGCTGTTCCGCGCCAAACTGGAACCGGGTTCCAGCGTCACTGTCGTTGTGTCAACAGAAGCAGCAGCATCGCTCGATGGAGAAACCGCCCGGGCAGAGCAAGCTAATCATGATGTAAAGCTGTTCCAGGCATGGCAGGCGAAAACCGAAGACCTTGCCGGCGAAGCGCCCTCGTGGCTCTGGCAGATCATCCTCGCCGCCGATCAATTCATCGTCAAGCGCAATCTTCCCGAAGAGCCCAACGGCCGCAGCATCATCGCTGGCTACCACTGGTTCGGCGATTGGGGCCGTGACACCATGATTGCACTGCCGGGACTCACGCTCACCACCGGCCGCGCCGGCATCGCAAGGCAAATCCTTCTCGCGTTTTCGCGGTACGTGGACGGCGGGATGCTCCCCAACAATTTCCCGGACGCTGGGGGAAAGCCGGAATACAACACCGTCGACGCTGCGCTTTGGTATTTCGAATCCATTCGCCAGTATTTCGGGGCCACGCAAGATACCGTGACGCTGCAAAGGCTTTTCCCCGTTCTCGCAGGCATGATCGATGCGCATGTCGCCGGTACGCGTTACAACATCCATGTCGATCCCGCCGACGGGCTTCTCTACGCCGGCGGTCCTGGAGTTCAGCTCACGTGGATGGATGCAAAAGTCGGCGACTGGGTCGTGACTCCTCGCACGGGAAGACCCGTGGAGATCAACGCGCTATGGATCAACGCGCTCGAAACCATGGCCGGTTTTGCCCGCCTGCTTGCAAAACCAGCCGATGCTTACGAAAAACTCTCGGCCAAAGCGAAGCAAAGCTTTCAGCGGTTCTGGAATGCGGATCGCAATTGCTGCTTCGACGTCATCGATTCGCCGGGTATCGGGAATGATGCGGCCCTTCGGCCCAATCAGGTTTTTGCCGTTTCTTTGCCAGTGAGCCCGCTCACGCCCGAGCAGCAAAAGGCCGTCATCGATGTTTGCGCGCGGCACCTCTTGACTTCGCATGGATTGCGTAGCCTCGCGCCGGGCGAAGCTGGCTACACCGGACATTACGGTGGCAGCCCTCGCGATCGCGACGCCGCTTATCACCAAGGAACGGTCTGGGGCTGGCTGCTCGGTCCTTTCGCGCTCGCGCACTATCGCGTCTATCGCGACCGCCAAGCGGCGCTGCGATTCCTCGACCCGCTCGGTCGCCAGATTTACGCAAGCGGCCTCGGCACGCTCAGCGAGATCTTCGATGGCGACGCTCCCTTCACTCCTCGCGGCTGCGTTGCCCAGGCTTGGACCGTCGCCGAAGTCTTGCGAGCTTGGCACGTCATTGCGGGCGGGAAGAAACTGGGAATAGACTAGCCGTAGTTGGTATCGCCGAAATCGGACAACTAGCCACGGGACTGCATTTCGTACAGTTCGATCAGTACCTTGCCGCCGTCAGGAGATGGGACGAGAAAAAAGTTGACTCGTGTCCCATCCGCCCCATTCCGGGTTTCAGAATAAACAGGAGCGACTCTGAACTTTTCCTTTAGGATTTGCGAAGCGCGGTCAACATTGGCGCAGCGATACTCTACTTGTTGAATCCCTTCTCCAAACTTGGCCAGGTATTTTGCGATGGCCCCTGAACCACCCGGCTCGCGGGTGGTCAGGATGTCCAGCGAAATCCCCTCGGCGAAATGAAGTTCGAACTCCTCGGCATCCTGGTCCAGCGGCACGTCCGCGAGTCTGGGAGTGCCATTGGCAATTCGGATTCGCCCAAACGTTTCGCGTTGCACCGCGAGTCCAACCGTTATGGCGGGGTTGGGTCCCATCAGCAGCGCGGAAAGTTCGCCCTCGGTCCACCAGTCGGATATGGCAGATGCCGAAGTCGCCCGCCCCAACCGGTAGATTTCACCGGCGGCCGCAAGCTTCTTGGATGCATCGGCGGACGACAGGTCCGCGATGGATTGAGCGAGAGGGCTGGACATGGAACCGTCAGGAATTGTAGCTTGAAGGCGGCACGAAAAGAAGCTGCCGCCCTTCAGCTATCCTCGTAAGACGCATCGAAAACCTCGTGCGCCGCATCTGAGGGATATGCCGAAACCAGTTTTATTAACAGTGGATGACGACCCGGAAGTCCTGAGGGCCATTGAGCGCGACTTGCGCAGCCGTTATGCGGATCGCTATCGCGTCATGCGCGCGAATTCTGGAAGCGCGGGCCTCGCCACGCTGCGTGAATTGAAAGCGCGCAACAATCCCGTGGCGCTGCTGCTGGCGGATCAGCGCATGCCTCAGATGGACGGCGTAAACTTCCTCTCCGAAGCCATGGAGATGCACCCGCTCGCCAAGCGCGCGCTGCTTACCGCCTACGCCGACACCAATGCCGCCATTGACGCCATCAACGAAGCCCGCGTGCACTACTACCTGATGAAGCCCTGGGATCCTCCCGAAGAAAAACTTTTCCCCGCACTCGACGATCTGCTGCACGATTGGACCGCGACATTTCGCCCGCCCTACGAGGGGATTCGTGTCCTCGGCACACGCTGGTCGAACCGTTCCTACGAGCTGCGCGAATTCCTCGCTCGAAATCAGGTGCCCTATCAATGGATTGACGTGGAGCTGGCCCAGGCCGATCCAGAAGTGCGCGGGCTAATCGACTCGCTGGGACCTGAAGCCGAAAAGCTTCCTCTGATCCTTTTTCCGGATGGCACCCGCCTCCCGGAACCGCCTTTGCCCACTGTCGCGGATAAAATCGGCCTACGCACGCATGCCCTAACCAATTTCTACGACCTTGCCATCGTCGGCGGCGGGCCGGCAGGGCTTGCCGCCGCGGTCTATGGTGCCAGCGAAGGTTTGCGAACTGTAATCGTCGAGCGCGAAGCGCCGGGAGGCCAGGCCGGACTGAGTTCTCGAATCGAGAACTATCTCGGCTTTCCTTCCGGACTCACCGGCCTTGACCTGGCACGGCGCGCCGTAGCACAAGCGCGGCGCTTCGGCGTGGAAATTCTCTCCCCACAGGAAGCCGTTGGCGTTCGTGTCGAGGGTCCCTACCGGTATCTCAAGCTCGCTGATGGTTCGGAGCTCTCCTGTCACGCGCTGCTCCTGGCCATGGGCGTTCAGTGGAGGACTTTGGACGTTCCCGGGATTGATCACCTGCAGGGCGCGGGTGTCTATTATGGAGGCGGAACGTCCGAAGCGTTGGCCTGCAAGGGCGAAACCGTGTATATCATTGGCGGCGCGAATTCCGCCGGGCAAGCCGCTATGCATTTCTCGAAGTTTGCAGAGAAGGTGGTGATGCTCGTGCGCGGAGTCTCGCTCGCCGCCACTATGTCCCACTACTTGATCGAGCAAATCGAAAAGACGCCGAACATCGAGGTATGGCCGCGGTCAAGCGTCGTCGAGGTGGAAGGAGAATCGCGGCTCACAGGCATCACCGTTGAATGCTCTCCCGCGGGAGAAAGAACGAAGCTGCCTGCCTCGAGCCTGTTCATTTTCATTGGCGCGCAGCCGCGCACGGAATGGCTTGGCGGTTCGATTGATCGCGACGAGCGTGGCTTCATTCTTTCCGGCCCAGACCTTCTTCGCAATGGGAAGAGGCCGCCTTCTTGGACGCTCGATCGTGATCCGGGCCTGCTGGAAACCAACGTGCCCGGAATTTTTGTCGTTGGTGATGTACGCCACGGCTCGGTGAAGCGCGTCGCTTCCGGCGTCGGCGAAGGCGCCGTCGTCGTCCAGTTCATGCACCAATATTTGGCGAAGGTTCAATGAGCGAAGCTCTTGATCCAGCTCGAGTGGAAGCTCTGGTCGCCAGCTTGCGGACCGTGGCGGCGTTCGCGGATCAGCCGGAAGCTGATTTGGAGTGGTTTGTCGCGCAATCGGAAGAGCGCCGCGTCGAAGTTGGTGGAATCATCATTAAGGAAGGCGCTCCCGCGGACACTATGCTGGTGATGCTGGAGGGCGAATTCCGGGCCCGGCGCGAGAGCGGCCCGCAGGACGGCCCAGTTTTCACTGCCCGTGCCGGAGAAGTCACAGGCGTTCTGCCATTCTCCAGGATGAAAACGGTTGGTGTGACTGTGCGTGCTGTACTTCCCAGTCGGGTCCTGGCGTTTCCCGCAGCTCAATTTCCCGAACTTTTTCAGCGTATGCCCGAGCTTTCCCAGCGCCTCGTGGGACTGTTGACAGACCGCGTCCGGTACGTCACCCGCGAGGAGCAACAGCGCGAAAAACTCGCCGCCCTCGGAAAGTTGTCCGCCGGCCTCGCTCACGAGCTCAACAATCCTTCCGCTGCCGCCCGCCGTTCCGCGGCGTCCCTGCGCGATTGCCTCGAGAGGTTGCGCGTTGCCGGCCGCAGTTCGAAGCTTGGTCCGGAAGACTGCGGCTTGCTCGCCCAGCGTGAAGAAGAAATACGCGCCCAGTTGAAGCCCGTTGAACATAAAGATGAATTCGCCCGCGTCGAGCGCGAAGAAGCCATTCAGTCCTGGTTGGAAGCGCGCGGCGTCGCCGAGGCCTGGAAGCTGGCTCCGCTTCTGGCTGACGCAAACTTGACCGACGCGCAGCTGGAAAGTTTTGCCGGCGCCGCCGGAGCTTCCCTTGGACCTGAGCTAACACGGTTCGGCACTCTCCTCGAAATGGGACGCATTGCTGACGAACTCGAGCACAGCACCGCGCGCATCTCCGATCTCATCAAGGCGATCAAGGAATATTCCTACATGGACCAGGCGCCACTCCAGGAGGTGGACATTAAGAACAGCCTGGAAACCACACTCATCATCATGCATCACAAGCTGAAGCGCGGCATAGCTGTCACCCGTGAATTTGCTCCCGACTTACCTAAGGTGATGGCCTACGGCAGCGAGTTAAATCAAGTTTGGACCAATCTTATTGACAACGCCGTCGACGCCATGAAGGAAAAGGGCAAACTTCTCGTGCGCGCCGTGCGCGAAAATGATTACGTTCTCGTTGAAATCGCGGACGATGGCCCGGGCATCCCGCAGGAAGTTCAATCGCGTATCTTCGAGCCGTTTTTTACCACCAAGGGCGTGGGTGAAGGCACTGGGCTCGGCCTTGACGTGGTCCATCGCATCGTGCAGAAAATGAGGGGGCTGGTCAACGTGACGTCGGTTCCTGGCGACACGCGATTCCAGGTGCGAATTCCGATTCAAGCAGCGGTGTGATATTGCAGGAGGCATCCATGGCCGAAACCTGTGCCCACCTCGACCAGGTTAAGCGCGTGAAGCCAAAGACCAAGGGCTGCGAAGAGTGCCTGAAAATGGGCGATAGCTGGGTGCATCTGCGCCTTTGTTTGAGCTGCGGGCACGTCGGCTGCTGCGACTCCTCCAAAAACAAGCACGCCACAAAGCATTTTCACGCCACGAAACACCCCATTGTCCGGTCGCAGGAACCGGGCGAAAACTGGATGTGGTGTTATGTCGATGAACTGATGTTCGAAGAAGAATGAACCTACGTTTTTTTCTTTGGTGGAATTAACAGCGATGCCAGCAGCGCGATCAGCAGTACGCCTCCCACGACACCAAGTGAAACCGTTACAGGAATGTGTACCCACCGTTCTCCGATCATTTTTCCGCCGATGAAAACCAGCACGATCGCCAGTCCCTCATCCAGAAATCGCAAACGGTCGATCACTCCCGCCAGCAGAAAGTACAGCGCCCGGAGCCCGAGAATCGCAAGCACGTTCGATGTGTACACAATGAACGGATCCTCGGTAATCCCGAAGACCGCGGGGATGGAGTCCACGGCCAGCGTGACGTCCGTGATTTCCACGACGAGCAAGACGAGAAACAGCGGCGTGGCAAATAATCGGCCGGCATTGCGAACAAAAAAACGCTCGCCGTGATATTCGTGGCTTACGCGAAGATGACGGCTCGCGAAGCGGAACACCCTGCTTTGCTCCGGGTGAATATCCCCTTTGTGAAAGAACAGCATCCGCGCGCCGGCATAGACGAGGAATGCTCCGAGCGCGTACATGACCCAGGAGAAGTGTTCGATCAATTCCGCGCCCAGCGCGATCATCACCCCGCGCATGACCAGCGCTCCGACCACGCCCCATTCCAGAAGGCGATGTTGCAGGCGCTCATCCACGGCAAACGCGCGAAAGATCACCAGGAACAGAAACAGATTGTCGACGCTGAGAGCCTTTTCGATCAGGTAACCGGTAAAGAACTCCAGCGCCAGCTGCTCGCCACGGAAATAGAGCACTCCGAATCCAAAGAGGATTGACACTCCGATCCAGCCGAAGCTGGCAAGGGCCGCTTCGCGGATCCCGATCTTGTGCGGGCGCCGGTGGAAAACGCGCAGATCCAGGGCGATCGCAATCACGATGAACAGATTGAACGCAATCCAGTGGAGGGGCGTCCCCATGACGGCGGTCGACGGCGCTAGGGAGTGGAACTGCGCGCGTCGATGGAGTTCAAATTTGATAATTCGACGCGGGCGGTCTTGCCGCGTTCAATGCTTACCGGAACATCCCAGCGCACGCGCATGTCTCCGGCATTGGCGTCCAGATTGAGCGAGCTGATCCAATAGTCGCCCGGAGCAAGACCCGAGATCGTGGCGTGTCCCTCGAGATCGGTCTCCGCCTTCGCAGCGAGAAATTTGAGCTGGGCAACGTCCGGAGCGACCCGCTGGACGCGCTTCCTGCGGTCGTTCTGCAAGGTAGCCCACTTGTGTTGCGGGCTGACGCCGTCCAGTTGAAGCTCCACGCCGGAGACAGTCTCCGGACGAGAACGGATGAATTTCCTAAGACTTGCCAGGTAGTCCTGTCTTAACTTTTCGTATTTCTCCGGATGTTCCGTCTTGTCGGCATCCATGTATTTTGGTTTTGGCAGGCCTTCGGTCACGCCACCGCTGTTCGAACGCTGGTATGCCAGCAGGAATTCCGGAACGTTGAGAATATCGTCCGGTGTAAGCAGTTTGTCGAGGTCCGGTTCCGTGAGGTCCAGCGTGTCGTGGCCTTTCAGCCAGGCGCGTAGCTCCGGGGAAACCTTGAGACCGTCAATAAACTGATCGCGCGGTGGAATGGGGTCTTTCTCTTCCACTTCCTTGACCACCTCCGAGTAGCTCCTGGTGAGGACGTAGAACGTGAATTGGCGCACGGGCTCCGGCCGTGCTGCCGTCGGCGTGATGCGAGCGGTGAGGTCTAACGCCCCGGAATTGCTCTGCGCTGGCGCCCCGCTCACAAAACAAAAGGCCCAAATCGCAATACTGACGATGAAAATGGCTGCTCTTCTCATGCCAAAATCGTAACAGAAATAGAAAACCAAAAGGCAGAAGTTCCCTAGCTCGTGTCTTACTCAGAGAATCCAAAGCAGAAAAAAGGTCATGACCGAGATGCCCGCGAGGAGCAATCCCGCCAAGACGCGGAACAGCAGGGAAGAGGGAAGCGTCGGAATGGGGCCTGGTGGCTTCTTGGGAGGAAACGGCGGATCCAATACACTGATTCCCGCTCGTTTGCGCGGCGGCCCGCTGCCGTGAGCGGAAGAGGCCTGGGGCTCAAGTTCATACTCATTTTCGGCGAAGTCTAAGGCACAGCGAAAAATGCTACTCCCTTGCGGAAAGCCTGTCTAGAACAAGCGGAAAGCGGCTTCGACGGTCACCCACGCCGGTACTGGGTGGCGCGCGCCATCGTGCGCCGGCACAAATTTCCAGCCGCGAATAGCCTGCTCGGCGCGTTCATCAAGACCCAGCCCGATTCCCTGGACGATTCGGATTTGCGAGGCCCGCCCATCGGCACCAACCAATACCCTCAACGTCACCTTTCCCTGTAGTTTGGCTTCGCGCGCCTCGTCGGTGTATTGCGGATCGGGACAGCACGCGCAACTGGGGAGCGAAACCCCGCCCCGGTATCTCGATTGCGATTCACCCTGCCCGCCCGGTCCATCGCGGGGACCATCACCCATGGTGTTTCCGGGGCCGCCACCGACTGTGTTGGAGTCACCTGGCCCTGGCGAGTTTGTCTCCTCCGTCCTCCATGGCAAGCCGATTTTGCTAACTGGAGTCAAGACTGGCGCTGCGGTTGGATCGAATATTGTCGGCGGCACGGGCAAGTGTTCCTCCTGTTTGGGAGGGAGCGATGGCCGGACAATCTGAATGGGAGCAGGCGGCACAAAATTTCCAGCCGTCGTCCGAATCGGCACTCGGCTCCCTCCGCTGCCACGTCCTGGATCAGGAGCGCGGCCAGTGCTCGGCGCAAATAAGCGCGATGGAATCGTAAGACCTCTCAGAACTTTCGTCCCGTCATTTTCTTTGAGGCTCGTGCGTTTAAATGGATGCGTGGCAATCAGCACCAGCGCCAAGATGATTGCCGTATGCGTTAGGAAAGATACCCCCTGCGCGCGGCTCGCACGTGCCGAACTGTCAAAACGCAAAAGATGCAGTGGCGCGCCATTCGCGGAACTCATCTTCCATTTTCCCGGAGTCAGGGCATCGCGAAAGTTTTCGCGGATGCGTTGAATCAGGTTGTCTCTTGAACTCACCGAGGAAAGCAAGGAACGCACGAAGGAGTCGCGCATGGGCAGGCCTCCGCGCCCGCCTCAGATTTGGCCGCAATCCTCGACGAGGCAGGCTGCGAACGCGTGGTGAGAAGCCGAGCCTACCAGATTGGTTGCCCGCAAGGGTTCGGTCAGCGGGCGCCGAGAGAAAAGGTCTCGCTACGACAGACGGAACGCCACAAAGCGCCCAGTCGCTCCCCAATTTCCAGCTATGTGTGGAACAGTCTGCTAGTAGAGGTGGAAAGTAACTTCAATCTGTACGCGGCAATTCACCGGCTTGCCGCTGGGACCCACTGCCGGGCGCATCTTCCAATTCTTCACTTGCGCCAGCGCTTTTTCTTCCAAGCCCAGGCCGGGGCCTTTGATGACAACCGGGCTGATTACGCGCCCATCGGCCGTAACCGTTACGTCAAGCAATACGGTTCCCTGATACTTGGCCTTGCGAGCTTCGTCGGAGTATTCGGGCTGCGGGCAGTAGATGCACATCGGCGAACCAACGCCATTCAGGCCCGCGCGGAACACTCCGCCGCCCGTGCCGCCGCCTTCGCCGGGGCCAAGGCCTCCGCCGGAGCCGCTGCCGATACCGGTGCCATTGCCATTTCCAAGAGAATCGGTGACGCTCTTGGCCAGCGGATCGCCGAAGTTCGCCATATTCGGGCTCGGCACTTTCAAGTCCGGCGGACCGAGCAGCGAAGGATCCATCGCTAGCTTGGGATTCAGATTCTCAATCTTTGCCTGCGGCGGTGTAAACTGCGTCCACTTGAACTTGGGCAGCTTACCCTTTGAAGTCGGAGTCAGCGTGTGGTTGTTCGACCCGCCGCCGCCGCCCGCCTTGTCGTTACCTGCGGGAAGCTTCGCCATATAAGGCGAAATGTCCAGCGACGTCACGTTCACTTGCTTGTTTTTTGCTTCCGTGGAAGCAGGCAGGACATTCGTGAAAATCGGAATTACGAGCAGCCCTATCGCCGCGATGTGCAGGCCCACGGCGACCATCTGGCTCGTGCCAAAATTCTCATCCTTCGACCAGATGTCTTTCACTTTTATCGGTTTTATTCCTGGGGGCAGCGGCGCCTGCCTTGGAGGCGAGAAGAAATCCCTGATTCGATCGCTGAATCCGCCAAAATTAGCGCCCCAAGCTACCGCCAGCTTGCTGTTCACCCGCCCTCGTGACGCCGGCCCGCTGCGCAAGAATTCTGCCAGGTTGCCCGCCACTCCCGAGCCGAAAGTTGTCTGCGTAAAAGGGGCGTCCTTGCGCTCACGCACTTTTATAGGTCGTTCCGTCAGGAACTGCTTCAGGTTCGACCAAAAATTATCGGGGATTAGGAGATCGGGTTTGGTGAACTTCGGCACGCTCGAGGACGGCACCGGAACCGCAGGCCCACGGCCCGCGGAAGACACTTTGGGTTTCGTAATCTCAGGAGGCAGCAGACTGATGAATTTGCCCGGCACCGTTTACCTCTTTACTTTAGACGCAGCTTCCCCGACTTCGGTGTCCCCAGCCGATATGATTCGCGCTGGCCGGGAAAGGTTGCGCGCCTCAAGCGGCTGACACCGACTGTCATTCCATTGTAACATACGTCCTTACACTGCTTTGCGTTGTTTCCCGCCGTACACCTGTACCCAAGGACGGCATAGAAGGGATTTACAAGCGCTCCAATCATGGCCGAACCACTCGAACTGAAAAAGACGCTAAACCTGCCGAAAACCGATTTCCCGATGAAGGCTGGCCTCCCGCAGAACGAGCCTAAGCAGCTCGAAGCCTGGCATGGAGCAAACATCTACGAACGCATCCTGGAGATGCGCAAAGGCAAGCCCCTCTTCGTTTTGCACGATGGACCACCTTACCCCACCGGCGAAATTCATCTCGGCACCGGTCTCAACAAAATCCTTAAGGATCTGGTCGTCAAGACCAAGGGCATGGCCGGGCACTACGCGCCTTACGTCCCAGGATGGGACTGCCATGGCCTGCCGATTGAAACCCAGGTGGAAAAAGAACTTGGCGGAAAGGGAAAGGTCCCGCCCGCGGACTTCCGAAGGCTCTGCCGCCAATTCGCCTTGCGCTACGTCGAACAGCACAAAAAAGATTTCAAGCGCCTTGGCATTTTCGGCCGCTGGAACGATCCTTATCTCACGATGAGCCATGAATACGAGGCCACCATCGCCGGCGCGTTTCTCGATTTCATGGAGAAAGGCTACGTCTACCGCGGCCGTAAGCCCGTCTACTGGTGTCTCTACGACAGCACCGCGCTCGCGGAAGCCGAAGTCGAATACGAAGATCACTCCAGCTCTTCGATTTGGGTGAAGTTCGCAGTTGTTGGCGGCGGCAAAGGCGAAGCCGCGAAAATTGACAGTAAAGTCAGCGCCGTCATCTGGACCACTACTCCCTGGACCATTCCTCACAATCGCGCGCTCGCCTTTCATCCAGATTTCGACTACGCCGTCGTCGAAACTGAAAAGGGGGCGCTGCTTCTGGCCGCCGACCGCGTGGCCGCTCTGCAAGCCGAGTGCGGCATCAAGGAAGTCAAAGTTCGCGCCACCTTCAAAGGCCGCGATTTCGAGGGCATGAAGTTTCAGCACCCGTTCCTCCCCATTCAGGTGCCGGGAATTCTCGCCGATTACGTCACTCTCGATCAGGGCAGCGGCATCGTTCACACCGCTCCTGGCCACGGCGCCGACGACTTCAATTCCGGCCAAAAATATGGATTGGAGATTTACGCGCCTTTGGACGACAAAGGCGTCTATCTCGAGGGTTTGCCCGAATACAAAGGCAAGGATGTTTTTACCGCGAATCCCATCATCGTAAAACTGCTCGGTGATCGCGGCGCGCTCCTCGGCCACCACGAATACAAACACAGTTATCCGCATTGCTGGCGCTGCCACAATCCCGTGATTTTCCGCGCCACCGAGCAGTGGTTCATCAAAATGGACCAGGCCGCTCACGGAAAACAAAAATCGCTGCGCCAGGAAGCGCTCGAAGAAATCCACGGTGTCAAATGGATCCCTGCCTGGGGCGAGGACCGCATGTACGAAATGATCGAGAAGCGCCCGGACTGGTGCGTTTCCCGCCAGCGCTTCTGGGGCGTGCCGATCATTGTTTTTTATTGCGATGCCTGCGGGACGCGCCTCGAGGATTTCACCGCTCTGCGCAACGTCGTGAAATGGTTCGAAAAGGAAGGCGCCGACGCCTGGTATGAGCACACCCCGGAAGAATTGCTCCCCGCCGGTACAACTTGCCCCTGCGGCGCCACAAAATGGCGCAAGGAAAACGACATTCTCGACGTGTGGTTTGATTCCGGCTCTTCGAATCTATCCGTCTTGAAAGGCGCCGAATGGCCCGCCGACGTTTATCTCGAGGGCCCCGACCAATATCGCGGCTGGTTCCACAGCTCTTTGCTCGTTGCCACCGGTATTCGCGACGCTGCGCCCTATCGCGGCGTCGTCACCCATGGCTGGACGCTCGACGAGCAGGGCCGCCCCATGTCCAAGTCGCTAGGCAACGCGCTCTACCCCATCGAAATTTGCGAAAAGTGGGGCGC
>Ga0137409_10002536_pt1 | contig 19522 bp, 20 predicted proteins | sample CZODoug1_16funga_FD_122059 | JGI IMG/M metagenome (GOLD analysis project Ga0137409, IMG submission 122059) | Vadose zone soil fungal communities from Angelo Coast Range Reserve, California, USA - CZODoug1_16fungal (Hybrid Assembly) | ecosystem: Environmental > Terrestrial > Soil > Vadose zone... | reverse complement strand
CTTCATGTCGCGGCGGCCAATCCGCAATACTTCCTGTCGGTGACGGCTTTCCCCGGATACATGTGGAGACCCAGCGCGGCAAAGCTTCAGGCGATCTCGAAGATGTGCGTTTTCATGTACGTCGGCGAGTTCGATCCCTACATGTGGCACGGCGAGATGAAGACGGAGGCCGCAGTCCTTCGCGCCTACGGCGCGGTCGCACGCTATAGCGTCGAGGAAGGTCAGCCGCACCGGCTGGAGACGCTCGCGGGCGCCAACGCCGGGCGTTTGTTCGACGGGTTTGAAGAGGCCGGGAAGGGCTGCGGCAAGTGAGGGCACCGGCCCATTCGATTTTCTACGGCGCAACGCAATGATCTACGAGGCGTGGTTCAAAAAAATCGGCAGCCCGCGCTTGTTGGCGTAGCTGGGACGATAGCGGTCAGTGTTGTAGGTTGAGGCCACCTCCAATTTACGTGGCCCGAGCTGCGCGTCAGGGATGGGTACCAGATCGTAGCGGCCGTCCACCAACGCCGACATGACGCCCGTCTTGCCTTCCAGGATGGCATCGTACGCCATGTTGCCGAAGGTCAAAGCGACGAGCTTGTCGATGAAGTCTGGATCGCCCGATCGCAGGTCGTATGTGAGGTCGGAGACGATCGTCTCCTCGCCGACGCGCCGGTTAATCTCGTCAGCAAGCGACTCGGCGACGCTTGCCCTCTTGCGATGGCCGTAGGCGTCAGGCTCGCCATATTCTTGCAGCTTATAGCCTTCCCACTCGGCGCCCTCGCTGAGCCCGACCAGCGCGTAGTTGCTCGGGTTGGCCCGCTTGTCCTCGAGGAGCAGCCGGATGAGCTTGTCGAGATTGACTTTGTACTCGGGTATGACGCATCGGATAGAAGTGGCATATGCTGTGTAGAGCGCCGTAAATCCGGCATCGCGCCCAAAGACACGGAAAATGCCGATCCGCTCATGCGAACCAACGGTGGTGCGCTGCCGTTGAATGGCGTCGCTGGCCCGCGTAATGGCGGTCGAGAAGCCGATGCAGTACTCGGTGTTGTGGACGTCGTTGTCCATCGTCTTCGGAATCGCAACGATCTTGACGCCAAGCGCATTGAGTTTGGCCGCGTAACTCAGCGTGTCGTCACCGCCGATGGCGATCAGATGTTCGATACCGAGGGCCGAGAGGTTCGCCAGCACTTGGCGCGTCACGTCCCACGTCTCGATTGCGACGCCGCCTTTGGTGCTGACGGAGACAGGAAAGTCCTTGCCGAAGAGATGGTTGGGCAGCCTTTTCATCTTGGAAGGGTTGGTGCGGCTCGAGTGCAGCGCGGTTCCGCCGCGTCGATCAATGGTGCGGGTATTTTCGCGGTTCAGATGGATAACGTAGTTGGACCAGTTCGCCGGATCTTCGACGTTCAGGTGCGTGAGGGCCTCCCAGCCACGGCGAAGACCAATGACCTCGATATCGTTCTCGCTGCCACGGTAAGTCACACTCTTGATGACCGCGTTGAGACCTGGCACGTCACCGCCACCAGTGAGGATGCCGATGCGCTTTTTCGCCATGCCGACCCCCTATGTTGGTGTGTCGTGATAACGACTGCCGCAGGCGGTGGTTTCCTCCCTGCCACCGACGGATAAATTCCGTGCCCGGCGAAAAAATTTCCCTGCGCCGAACGTGCAGGGAATTGGCAAGTGCAACGTTGGAATCGCTGAGCAAATCAGCGCCAGGAAGCGTCGAACTGCGCCAAAATGACGAAATTTCCCTGTCAAATTCCCTGCGGCAGGGAAACTCCAGGAGCCGATCGCGCCGCGGATCGCCCGACGGAATTCGCATGGTGCGAACGCCGGGGCTACCGCCCGAGCGCCGCGCTGAGAGGCCGGCAAGGGTTGCGGCAAGCAATGATATCGAGCGACGGATTGGCGTCGGGAACCATTGGCGTCGTGCGCAGTCGGAGTAATATATCATTGCGTCGCTTGAAAGGCACTGCCCCATGAACCAATCATCGGTCGTTCGCTCTGACCCCCACATCCTGGGTGGCACCCCGGTGTTTGTTGGCACGCGGGTCCCCGTGCAAGCGCTTATCGACTACATCGAAGGCGGTCACTCGCTCAGTGAGTTTCTTGACGACTTCCCCACCGTCCCTCGAGAAATTGTCATTGCCGCGCTTGAGCAGGCGAAGGCCCATTTGATCGCCGATGCGCGTGCTGCTTGACGAATGCGTTCCACGCTCTGCGTCGCGAGCTTCCGCGTCACGAAGTCACGACCGGCTAAGTACTTGGCGTTCGCGCATGCGGATCAGAAAAGCCAATCGTGATGACAGCGCACGCTGCGCCGACGTCCATATTCTGGCCCGGCAGCAGATGATTTATTTGCCAAAAACCAACGCGGCCGGCGCCCACAGGTGGATGCAAGAGATTGTATTCACGCAACAGAATGTCTGGGTTGCCGAGGTCAATCACCTGATTGTCGGCTATGCTTCGTTCGCAGGCGGGTTTCTAACCAATCTCTATATTCATCCGGATCATCAGCGTCGCGGCATCGGGTCAGCGCTCCTGGCCCAAGTCAAGGCATACGCACCCGAAGGATTCAAGCTCTGGACGTTCCAACAGAACGAAGATGCGGTCCGGTTTTACGAGCGGCACGGCTTTCGATCATTGAAAGTCACGGACGGGAAGGACAACATGGAACGCGTACCGGATCGCCTGATGGCTTGGCAGCCGACGGCATAGGAAATGAGCCGTGCTCGACCTCGGAGCGGAACCTACCGACCTAGCGCCGCGCCCACCAGCTTCAGGCCGTCATCGCTCGCCCATTCGGCCGGCCCCGCGAGGGAAGCGATCTCACATCCGTTCGGGTCGACAAGCAGCGTGGTCGGCATCCCGATCGCCTTACCGACCGCCTTGAGGTCCTGGAAAACCTTCGCATTGGCGTCCGAGTAGTACGCCAGATGGTCGACCCCGACCTCCCGCAGCCAGTCTTTCGGCTTCTCCAGATTGCGGGTATCGATGTTGACCGCAACCACCTCGAAGTCCGGTCCGCCCAGCTTGTCCTGCAGGGCATTGAGCGCCGGCATTTCCTTGCGGCAGGGGACGCACCAGGTCGCCCACAAATTCAGGAGAACGGTGCGGCCGCGCCAGTCGGCGAGCGATTTTGTCTGGCCGGCAGCGTCGCGGAAGGTCAACGCCGGCAGCTTGCGGGCCTCGTCGGCGACCTTGACGGCTGCGACCTCGCCATGGGCGAGCGGTTCCAAACGCCGTGCAAGGTCGAGCGCCGGGCGGCACGCGGGCTCGCCCACGTTGCGCACAGCGCCTACAACGCCGTATACCGCCGCCAGGGTGCCGAGTCCCACGATCGCCGCAAGCACCGCCAACGGCCCCTTGCGGGCCCTCTCCCTACCCTCCCCCGCATGCCGGGGAGGGTAGGGAGAGGGATGTTCGGAATGATCCGTCATGGTCTTAGCCGTTTCTGTACAAAGCCCGATGGTCCCGTCATGAGCAACAAGATGTGGGGCGGCCGCTTTGGTGCCGGGCCCGACGCCATTATGGCGGATATAAACACCTCCATCGACGTGGACCGCAAGCTGTTTCGCCAGGACATCAAGGCCAGCCGCGCGCACGCCGAAATGCTCAAGGAACAGAGCATCATCACGGCGCAGGATGCGCAAAAGATCGTTCACGGTCTAGACACGATCCTATCAGAGATCGAGACGGGCAAGTTCGAATTCAAGCGCGAGCTTGAAGACATTCACATGAACGTCGAGGCGCGCCTTGCCGAGCTGATCGGCCCGGCGGCCGGGCGGCTGCATACGGCGCGCTCGCGCAACGACCAGGTCGCGACCGATTTCCGCCTGTGGATGCGCGACGCCATCGACGATATGGACGCAGCCCTTGCGTCCTATCAGCGCGCGCTCGCCGAACAGGCCTTGGCGCATGCCGCGACCGTGATGCCGGGCTTTACCCATCTGCAGACCGCGCAGCCCGTCACCTTCGGTCATCATCTGCTGGCCTATGTGGAGATGGCGGCGCGGGACCGCGGCCGCTTCGCAGACGCCCGCAGGCGCCTCAATGAATGCCCGCTCGGGGCGGCGGCGCTCGCCGGCACCTCGTTTCCGCTCGACCGTGCCATGACGGCGAAAAAGCTCGGTTTCGACCGGCCGGCCGCGAATTCGCTCGACGCCGTGTCGGATCGAGACTTCGTGCTGGAGACGCTTGCGGCGGCCGCCATTGCGGCGGTTCACCTGTCGCGTTTCGCCGAAGAGATCGTGATGTGGACGTCGCCGCTGATTGGCTTTCTCAAGCTGTCCGACCGGTTCACCACCGGCTCCTCCATCATGCCGCAGAAACGCAATCCGGATGCCGCCGAGCTGGTGCGGGCCAAAGCCGGCCGCATCACCGGCGCCCTCGATGCGCTGCTCATCGTGATGAAGGGCCTGCCGCTCGCCTACCAGAAGGACATGCAAGAGGACAAAGAGGGCGCCATGGATGCGCTCGCGTCGCTCTCGCTCTGCCTTGCCGCGATGACCGGCATGGTTCGCGACATGACCCCCGACGTCGACCGCATGCATGCCGCCGCCGGCCTCGGTTACGCGACCGCGACCGATCTTGCCGACTGGCTGGTGCAGAACTTGAAAATGCCGTTCCGTGACGCCCACCATGTCACCGGCCGCATCGTCGCAGCGGCCGAGAAAGCGGGGGTGACGCTCGACCGGCTGCCGCTCCCGGCGATGCAGGCGGTCGAGCCGCGAATCACCATGGCGGTGTTCCGGGTACTGTCGGTCGAGCGCTCGGTTGCGAGCCGCACCAGCTTCGGCGGCACGGCGCCGAAAAATGTCCGAAGTCAGGCAAGGAGGTGGTTGTCCCGACTCGGCGAAAAGAAAAAATAGAAGGAAACAGAAAGGCTTGTGAGTTCATGCGAGCAACACTCGCGTCAGCCCGCCGATCTGGTATGGTGCGTCGCGTTGCTGCGGTCACGCAATCTTGGGGACAGGTGGGGTGCCAGTGAAACAATCCGTCGACCGATGGAGCCGGCTGGCCTTGGTGGCCGCCATGACGGCGGTGCTCGGGCTCGCCGCATGCGGACGCAAAGGTCCGCTCGACCCGCCGCCGAGTGCCGGGCTCACCCCGCCTCCGGCTTATGCACCGCGCCCGTCGCTGGGCGAGGAAAATTATGGTCCTGCGCCACCGCCGGCCGGCGAGCGCACGGCGGCGGCACCGCCGGCCGCGACCGCGCCGCCGCCGCCGAAGACTTTCCCCCTCGATTTCCTGCTCGGCAAGTGAACGTCGCAGGGCTTCTCCACCTCAGCTCTTGTCCTCCGGCAAGGCGGACGAAATTTGTACGAGAGGTAAAACTCCGCGGCGGCCTCGTAGCCCGGATGGAGCGCAAGCGTAATCCGGGGTCAGCCTATCCCGGATTCCGCTGCGCTCCCATCCGGGCTACGGTCTAGGCTTGTCCGTGAACCAGGCACCGCCCGCAATTGCAGCCGCATTGACAATCCCGAACGCGCCGAGCGCGACCGCGAGCGCCAGAAATACGTCGGACAGATCGCCGCCGAAGCGCAGTGCCAGCCAGCCGCCGCCTGCCGCGACGACGAGACGCCCCATGTTCGCAATCCACGGCCACTTGAGCCGTCCGGCGCCTTGCGAGGCAAAATAGAGCCCCATGCCGAGACCGAACACCCCGTAGACCGGTCCGACGACGTGGAGGTAGCGCGTTCCCGCGTCCAGCATGACGGGATCGGTGTCGAACAAAGTGAGCCAGGCCAGCGGGAAAAGGGCAGCGCTCAGTCCGATAAGTTCGCATAAGCCCGCCGCGATGGCGGCGCCGATCCAGGCCGCCCGTACGGCGCGCTCGCGCCGGCCGGCGCCGATATTGGTCCCCACCACGGCAACGAGGGGGCCGCCGAGCCCGAACACGAGTGGGATCAGGAGGTATTCAAGGCGTGATCCGGTGCCGTAACCGGCAATCGCGGCCGGTCCGAAGCGGCCGACCAGACCGGTTGCGATCGCGATGGTCAGGTTGGTCTGTACGGTAATGAGCGCCGCAACCACCCCGACCTTGAGAATGTCGTAGAACAACGGCCAGCGGAAAGCTGCGCCCTTGAAGCGAACCCGAACGACGCTGCGGCCCGACCATAGATAGCCGGCCAGCGCGATGCACCCAACGAAATAGTACGCCACCACCGCGACGGCGCCGCCCGCGACCCCGAGCGCCGGAAACGGTCCCAACCCGAGGATCAGGCACGGCGACAATGGAATCAGCACCGCGACGCCCGCGCATGTCACGATCGCCGGCACGGCCATATTGCCGGTGCCGCGGATGACATTGGCAAGCGAGTTGAAGATCCACAGCAGGACAGCGCCGCAAAACACCACGTTCGAATATGTCAGCGCCGCATCAAGCGCGGCGCCGCTGCCGCCCATGACGCCATAAAGCCATCGGCCGCCGCTCAACAGGGCAACCGTGAATGCGAGCCCGAAGGCCACCGCGATAACCATCGCATGCAGCACCAGCGCGTCGGCGTCGGCGCGGCGTCCGGCGCCGAGCGCGCGGGCAATCGACGACGATATGCCGCCCCCCATGGCGCCGGCCGACATCATCTGCATCAGCATGACGGCCGGGAACACCAGGGAGACGCCGGCAAGCGCATCGGTGCCGAGCCGGCCCACAAAATAGGTTTCGATCAGCCCCACGGAGGCTTGTGCAACCATCACCAGCACGTTGGGCGCCGCCAGCCTGATTAGCGTTGCGGCAATGGGGGCCTCGATGAGCATGCGGGTGCGGGCGCTGAGAGCCGCGCCGCCAGGCGCCGCGGTCGCGACGCCATCACGAGCCCCCTCGCCGCGCTCCCCCGCAAGCGCATGAGGGGAGGGAGGTATTCCGGGGCGAAGCTCACGCTTATCGGCGAGGCTCATTTGGGGCTCCCCTTTCGGATGATACGTGGATCTGCTTCCGCCCCCTCAGGCCGTGTCCCCGGTTGCGGTCGGCGCGCATAGCGCTGTCGCGTGCGCTGTCCGGCGGCCGGGCCCGGCGCCCACGCGAATTCGGGCTCGCGAATTGGCCGTCCGGTGGCGCGATCGACAATGATCGGCTCGGCCTCGACGCCGGTCCGCGCATCGACGATGGTCACGCTCGCCCCTTCCGGGGCAAAATGCCGGTTACCGAACGCGAGCAAGGCGATCAGGACCGGACGGAAATCACGTCCACGCTGGGTCGGCCGGTATTCATCCCGCGGCGGATGGGCGCTGTAGCGGTGGCGTTCCAACAATCCGGCTTCGACCAGCGCATTGAGCCGTCGCGCCAGCATATTGGGCGCGATGCCGAGGCTGTTCTGAAATTCATCGAAGCGCCTCAGCCCGAACAGGGCATCGCGCATGATCAGCATGCTCCACCACTCGCCGACCCGCTCCAGGCTGCGGGCAATCGGGCACGGCATGTCGCGGAAGCTCTTGTGCTGCATGCCGCGACCGTATGGGAGTTACTATCATTATGCAAGTAACTGAGACGGCCGTTTCCAGACAGCAGGGCCGCATGGCGCGCATAGCAGCCCTTTCCAGTGGTACTAGGAAATTATCCCTTGATTTCTATGGGGATATCTCCATAATGGCAGGAGTGAAGATCAAACGACCCGAACCGAAGCCCTGCATCTTTATTGGCTCCAGCCGTAAGGACCTAAAGGGATTTCCGGCCAGGGTGCAGAACCGCGTGGGCTATGCTTTGAACCAGGTGCAAGAGGGTGACGAACCGCTAGCCGCGAAGGCGCTGAAGGGATTCGGCGGCCGTGCTGTTCTGGAGCTTGTCGATAATTTCGACGGCGATACTTATCGGGTCGTTTACACCGTGCGTTTTGCCGGGATTGTGTACGTTCTGCACGCTTTCCAAAAGAAGGCGACAAAGGGCAGCGCCACCCCCAAGCATGAGATCGAGTTGATTAAATCGCGCCTGCGCGACGCGGAGATGCATTACCGCGCGCGCATTGAAAAAGGAAGGCACAAGCCATGACGAAAAAAATCGAAGCCTACGAAGGCAGCGGCAACGTTTTTGCTGACCTTGGCCTGCCCAACCCAGAAGAACGGCTATTGAAGGCGAACATCGTCGCGCAACTGCACCGGCTCATCAAACAACGCGGCCTGACCCAGGTCAAAGCAGCCAAGTTGTTAGGCATCACCCAACCTGACCTCTCCCATCTTCTGCGCGGCGACTTTGAGGACTATTCAGCCGAGCGCCTGATGAAAATGCTCACTGTGTTTGAGCAGGACATCGAGATCGTGATGAAGCCGCACCCCAAAGCCGGGGAGCCAGGCCGTATTACCTTCAAGCCGGTTGCTGCGTAGTCACGCGTAAATACACGAGAGCCCCCGCAAGGGGCTTCACCATAAGGTGTCGATCAGCTGCTACTCAAACGTTCGCGGTAAGCGGGGACAGACCACATTTTATCAATTCTGATGCGATCAAATGTGCTCTGTCCCCGGTATCCGTAATTGGCGCAGCAATCCCCTGCGCGCTGTTACGCAGAGGCGGGCGCCGCAGCGGCTGTCAGGGTAGCCTCGATCGTTGCTGGCGTCGGCGGCGGTGTCGTCCAGGGGTCTGGCATGTCCAAATCGGAGGCGCCGATTTCACCCGCTCGCTGCATCAGCGCGTTGTATTTGTCGGCGCGGATGCCTGGATGCCCTTCTAGCGCAAGGCGACGAATTACCAGATACGGGTTCAGGATAAGAGCGTAGCTCATTGGGCCTGACGGCCCTTCCTTTATGTCGATGAAGCCGAGCTGCGCGAGGATTTTCATTCTCGCCCGCCAAGTGCGCTCACCCCGTTGCGAAGCGAACCCCGCGTGAAAGGCCATCTCGCGCGGCTTCGAGAGAGTGACAAAGCTCTCGTCGTATGCGCGGCCCCACAGTTCAAGATACGTTGTGGAGACCGGCTGGCCGCCGGCGAGGTCATTCATGATCTCAAGCATCAATGGCATCGTGCGCGGGAGCGTCATGAACCCGTCGTGAGCCTGACGCCGCCAGAGATGCCCGTCGTGGTGGGTTGGCCAAAGGCGATTCCGCAATTCCATCTGACGTTGCGCAATTTTTTTGCGGGGCGCCTTTGGCATAAACGCGGACATCGGGAACTTCGTCATGCTATCTTCCCCTGCGTTAAAAGAGGTGGCCGAGTTTGGACCTCGGCCTTTGTCATTTGCCCTGCGAGGCTACCGGTCATGACGCCTGGGTTTGGACGCAAGGAACATGACCGGCTTGACCACCAGAGTATTCCATACGAACCATAGTAAAATCAAAGACTTATACTTTGCTACTCATAATCCAGCAGGCTCCCTTCTTGTCACTCGACATGCGGGTTGTCCAGTTTTAAGTCCACTTGGGCCGCAAGGCGGTCGAGCACGATTTTGGAAATCAATTTGAATCAATGACTTGGGGGTGCGGCGCTGTGGTCGGGTGGTATGGTGCTGACACTTGCTCGCCGGTGCTCGCTGGTGCTCAGCACTTCCCGCCAGGCGACCGGGCCTAAATACAGTGTTTATTGCCACTCTTGCGCGAAGGGATCGTTGCTGGATGGCCGGGACGCAGAATCCCGCTGGCGGGATCGAGGAGGGGACAATGAAACAGCTGATCCGCGTGGTCGCGCTTGTGGCAGCGCTTGCGCAGACGAGCCCGCCGCGCACACACGCCCAGGTCTATCCCTCGCGGCCGATCACCATGAACGTGCCCTACGCGGCCGGCGGGCCGTTGGACGTGATGGTGCGCGTCGTGGCGGATGGCCTGCGGGCGGCGCTGGGCCAGGCCATCGTGATCGAAAATGTCGCCGGCGCCGGGGGCAGCCTCGGCGTCGGCCGCGCCGCGCGCGCCGCGCCCGACGGCTATACGATCAGCGCGGGCAACTGGAGTACGCACGTCGCCAACGGCGCCGTCTATGCGCTGCCGTATGATTTGCGCAGCGACTTCGAGGCGGTGTCGCTGCTTCCCTACGAGGCCAACGTGATCATCGCCAGGAAAGATTTTCCGGCCGGCACGCTCGCCGAACTGATCACGTGGCTCAAGCTAAATCCCGACAAGGCATCGGCAGGAACCAGCGGCATCGGCGGCCCGTCCTACATGGTAGCCGCGTTCTTTCAGATACGAACCGGCACGCGGTTTGCGCTCGTGCCCTATCGCGGCGCCGGTCCGGCGTTGCTGGACCTCGTGGCCGGCCAAGTGGACATCATGAGCACGGGCCCGGCGATCGCCTTGCCGCATATCCGCGACGGCGCCGTCAAGGTCTACGCCGTCACCGCCAAGGACCGCCTGGCGGCAGCGCCGGACATTCCCACCACCGACGAGGCGGGATTGCCCGGCTTCTACTTCTCCGCATGGGCCGGGCTGTGGGTTCCGAAGGGCACCGCGCGAGATGTCATCGACAAGCTTGACGCCGCGGTGCGCGACGCGCTGGCCAACCCGACCATACGGCAGCGTCTGGCCGTGCTCGCCATCGAGGTGCCGCCGCCCGAGCAACTCGGACCGAAGACGCTCGGCGCCTTCCACAAGACGGAGATCGACAAATGGTGGCCGATCATCAAAGCGGCGGGCATTAAGGGAGAGTGAGCCGGCGGGGCATGCGGCCGAGGGCCGCGGCGTTGTTGACGCGGGCAGCCGGTGGAGTATGCCATGTCACCGTTGCTGATCGCGAGGCAACAAATCTAGGGGGTGACCATGAGATTCGTGAATATTCTGACCATAAATCTGCTGCTCAGCACGTTCGTGTTCTGGATCGCAGCCAGAATCTACCTGATCCCGAAGCTGCGCCAGTTGGACGCTTCCGCCGTGGTGCTGCCGATCCTTCTGCTGCACGCCATGCGGCATCTGGGGCTCATGTTCCTTGCCCCGGGCGCCGTCTATTACGGCATGCCGCGGGAGTTCGCCGCGCCCGCCGCCTACGGCGACCTGCTGGCTGCGGCGCTGGCGCTCATCGCCATTGCCGCCGTCACCGGGAAATCACGGCTCGCGCGTCCTCTCGTGGCGCTGTTCAACATCGAAGGAACGCTCGACTTGATTCTCGCAATTGCGCTCGCCACCATGTACGACGCTACGCCGTTCATGGGGCCGGCCTATTGGATACCGGCGTTTTGGGTTCCGGCGCTGCTGGTGACGCATTACATCGTCTTCCTCCTGCTCGGTAAGCGCTGGATGGGGCGCATGTAGCGCCTCACTCCACTTGCGCGCCCGAAGCCTTCACCACGGCGGCCCACTTCGGAATTTCGCTCTTGATGTAAGCGGCGAATTCCTCCGGCGTGCTGGAGCCGACTTCGACGCCGAGATCATGGAGCTGGCGCAGCGTGTCGGCATCGGTCAGGGCCTGCACGGTGGCGCGATTCAGGGTGTCGACCACGCCGCGCGGCGTCCCGGCGGGCGCCACCAGCCCGTGCCAGGTGGTGGCGTCGAAGCCCGGCAGGCCTAGCTCCGCGACGGTCGGCAACTCCGGCATCAGGGAGAAGCGTTTGAGGGTCGTCACGGCGAGCGGCCGCAAGGTGCCGGCCCGCAGGAAGCCCACCACCGACGCCGAGGTCGCAAACATCAGCTGCACGTGACCGGCGATCAGGTCCTGGAGCGCCGGCGCAGCGCCCTTGTACGACACCGACACGATGTCGACCTTGGCTTCCGCCTTGAACAACTCTGCCGACAAATGCGCCGCGGCGCCGAACCCCGAATTGGCGTAGTTCAGCTTGCCGGGATTGGCCTTCGTGTAAGCGATCAGCTCCGCCATGGTGGCGGCCGGAAACTTCGGATTGACCACCAGGATGTTGGGTTGCGAACCAATCAGGCTGATGGGTGCGAAATCCTTAGCCCCGTCGAAGTTGAGCTTCTTGAACAGGCTCTGGTTGGTGGCGAGGAGCCCGTTGTTGCCCATCAGCAGCGTGTAGCCGTCAGACGCCGCGCGGGCGACCGTGTCCGCCGCAATGTTGCCTGAGCCGCCCGGCCGGTTGTCGATGATGAAGGGCTGTCCGAGAATTTTTTCGAGCTGATGACCGACGATGCGGGCAAGGACGTCGCTCGGTCCGCCCGGGGCGAATGCGACGATGAGGTTTACCGGGCGGGAGGGGTAGTCGGCGGCTGTGGCATATGACATGGCGTTCGAGGCGAGCACCGCGGTGAAGGCGAAGAAGGCGGCGAGAATTCTGATCATGGGCAGCTCCGTCGCGGAGTGTAGCCGCGAAGTGCGAGTGTAGGATGGGTTGAGCGTTAGTGAAACCCATCGTCTGCTGTTCGGCGCGGCCCATGATGGGTTTCGCTAGCGCTCAACCCCATCCTACCGCCGCCTCACCGTCCCGCCGCATAGCCCTGCATGCCACGCGGATTGGCGGCGGCCTTGCGGCGGCGGCCGTCGCGGGAGGCGGCGGTGAGACGGCCTTCCGACCAGGCCGGGCCGATCTCCACGACATGACCGCGCTTCTCCAGCTCCTGGCGGGACGCCGCCGGAACGCGGCTCTCCATCACCAGCACGCCGGGCCGCGCGGTGCGGGGCCAGAACGAGATCGGGAAGTGCTCGGAGTGCCAGGCCGGCGCGTCGATCGCCGCCTGAAGATTGAGTCCGCCATGGACGTGGCGCAGGAAGAATTGCGTCGTCCATTGGTCCTGCTGGTCGCCGCCGGGCGAGCCCCAGGCGAGGTAAGGCTCGCCGTCGCGCAGCGCCAAGGTGGGCGACAGCGTGGTGCGCGGACGCTTGCCGGGCTTGAGCGAAGCCGGGTGGTTCTCTTCCAGCCAGAACATCTGACCGCGGGTGCCGAGGCCGAATCCGAGTTCCGGGATCACCGGCGAGGATTGCAGCCAGCCGCCGGAGGGGGTTGCGGAAATCATGTTGCCGGCGCGATCGACGATATCGAAATGCACGGTATCGCCGCGCATTTCGCCGAGCCGGCCGACGGTCGGCTCGCCGGCTCCCGCGGCGGCGATCGCCTCCCTGCCGTCGCCCGCATGCGGGGGAGGCTTGAGCTTGATCACGGCGCCGAAGCCTTCGACCGAACCCGGCCGCAGCTCAAGCGAAGCCGCGTCGTGGATGAGCTTGCGGCGCTCTTCGTTGTAGGCATCGGAGAGCAGGGTCTCCATCGGTACCTGCTCGAATTCCGGATCGCCGTAGAACTTCTCGCGGTCCGCAAAGGCAAGCTTCGATGCCTCCACGACGGTATGGATGAATTCCGGACCCGTGACATCGAGGCCGTCGAGGTGAAAGCCCTTGAGGAGTGCGAGCTGCTGGAGCATCACGGGCCCTTGCGCCCACGGTCCGGGTTTGCAAACCGTATAACGGCCATATTGGTACGTCAGCGGCCGCTCGACGGTGGCTTGCCAGCGCGCCATGTCCTGCCCGGTCAGCACGCCGCGGTTGCGCTGCCCGCTGGTATCCATGATTTCCTGGCTGCGGCAGAAGCGATCGACCGCCTCGGCGACAAATCCCTGCGACCACACCTTGCGGGCGCGCTCGATTTCCTGCTCGCGGCTGCCGGCGCCCGCCACTTCGCGCAGCACCCGCTTGTAGGTTTCGGCGAGCGCCGGATTGGTAAACAGCGTGCCGGTCGCCGGCACCTTGCCGCCACGCAGATAGACGGCGGCCGAAGTCGGCCAATGCTCGCGGAACAGCTTCTCGACGGTCGCGATGGTGGCGCTGGCGCGCTCCACCAGCGGATGGCCCTCGCTCGCATAGAAGATCGCAGGCGTGAGCACGTCGGCCAACCGCATGGTGCCGTAGTCGCGCAACAACATCATCCAGGCGTCGAACATGCCCGGCACGCATGCGGCAAGCAGGCCGGTGCCGGGCATCATGTCGAGGCCGAGGCTGCGGTAATGCGCGATGGTGGCCCCTGCCGGCGCCGGGCCCTGGCCGCAAATGACCTCCGGACGCCCTTTGCGAACGTCAAACAGGATCGCGGGCACGTCGCCGCCCGGCCCATTGAGGTGCGGCTCGACGACCTGAAGCGTGAAGGCGGTGGCGCAGGCAGCGTCAAAGGCGTTGCCGCCTTTTTCCAGCACCGACATGCCCACGGCGGTCGCGATCCAATGGGTCGAGGTCACGACCCCGAATGTACCCTCGATTTCCGGCCGCGTGGTGAAGGGATTGGGATTGATGTTGCTCATGGGATCCGATCAGAAAATCTTCGCCTTCGTGCGGCTCACCATAGCATATCGTTGCATGCGGAGCTGCGCCGCTGCGCATAGGCGCTAACCGCGCCACAGGCGCTGGCGGATTGTAAAAATGTCATTGCCTCACATCTTCGTTCGTATTTCGCCATGAATTCACCTTCATTTCCGAGCGGATGTAACTCCCTCGACACAGGGGGGGGGTAAATGGCAAGACCTGCGGTCATTTTGGTTGGCGCTGACAAAGGCGGAGTCGGAAAGACGACGGTGTCGCGCACACTTCTCGACTATTTTGCATCGCGAAAAATCACGACCCGCGCTTTCGATACCGAGTGCCCGAAGGGAACGCTCAAGCGTTTCCATCCCGCCATCACCGACGTCGTGGATGTCACCTCGGTGCCGGACCAAATGAAGATTTTCGATACCGTCGAATCATCGGGCGCGCAGGTCACCTTGATCGACATCCGGGCGGGACTGATGACGCCCACTTTGCAGGCATTGCGCAATATCGGCTTCATCGACATGACGAAACGCGGCGACCTCGCTTTCGCAGTGTTTCATATCCTGGGGCCGTCGATCGCGTCACTTGATGAGATCGCGGAAACGTCGAAATTCCTCCTTGATGCCCGCTATTTCCTGGTCAAGAATTTCATCAACAACACGACCTTTTTCGATTGGGACGAGGGGACTTACAATTCCTATTTCAACAAGATTCCTCACGCCCTCGAGGTGGTGGTCCCCAAGCTCAGCGAAATGGCTTGCGAGAAGGTGGAGCTTGCGGCGGTGCCATTCGCCACTTTCATCGCTGACAAGACGGCCAGTGGCCAGCCGGCCGGTTACTCTTTTGTGCTCAGAGGCTACGTTCGCCATTGGCTCAGTGGCGTATTCGCCGACTACGACCGCGTCCGGCTTACCGACGTTCTCGAGTCGCCGGATTCCGCCAAATCGCCGCGTTCTAACGCCAAGGTCGCGGAGTTGTCGCCTCAGCGCGCCAGTTCTTGATGCCGGATTGCGACCCCCACCCTACCCTCCCCCGCTTGCCGGGGCGCGTAGAGTGGGGGGGTGGTGCTGCGCATGACCGCCTCCGCCATCGATGGCTGCGACGTGCCCGCCGCTCCCTCGCCCGAACCGGGCCGGAGCGTGCCGGCGCCCCTCTATGTGGTGTGCTCTCCGAATCGGCAGGTCGGTAAGACCATGTTGGCGCGGCTTCTTGCCGAGCACTACATGGCGGACGCGCGCCCGGTCGCGGCGTTCGACCTTTCCGATGAGGCGCCGGGACTGGCGGACTTCCTGACGACGCGTCATGTCACCATTCCGAGCATCCAAGATACGCGCGGTCAGGTCCGGTTTTTCGACGGCCTCATCGAAACCCCCAACATTCCGAAAATCGTCGATTTGAGCCATCGGGAATTCGCGAATTTCTTCACCATCGTCGATAAGATTGGCTTGTTTGAAGAGGCGCAGCGCCGCTCGATCGAGCCGCTGATCTTGTTCCTGATCGATCCAAGCCCGGTCGCCGCCAAGGCCTATGGCCTGCTGCGCCGCCGTTTCGCGGGAATTTCGCTGCTGCCGGTGCGCAATCTCACGGTTGCCAAAGGCCTGCCCTATTGCGCCTCCTTCCCCCACGCCAGTAGGCTGGTGGTCTCACTCGAAATTGCAACGCTCGGACCTGCCGCAAGAGCGCTGGTCGAACGCGAGAAATTCTCTTTTTTGAATCTGGCCAAGCAGGCTTCGCCTTATTCCGATATGTCGGCCCGCACGCGCGCGGAGCTTGATGCCTGGTTCCGGCGCGCCCGGTTCCAGTTTCGCGAACTCGAGCTGTCGCTGATCCGCGAGCAAATTTTGACTGCCCTGCAGTCGGACCTCTGCGCCTGAACTAGCGCCTTGCGTATTTGCGTTCCATATCGGCGAAGAAACCTTCCTGCTTCAAGCCGTCGAGAATGCCGGCATCGATGTAGTCATCGATATTGCGGCTCTTCAGCACTGGGAACTGGTCGATGATATTCTGCGCGCCCGGACGTGACGGCTCGAGATTGACAGGCGATTGCTGCTTGAAGTCGTCGTAGCTCGTGTCGATGATCTTCGCCTCGACGATCCGGGCCTCCCGTGCCAGCACCTCCTTTGCGCGATTCTCATCGGTCAAAGCCAGATAGTTGCCCTCAATCGATGCCTTCAGGAACCGCATCATCACATCGCGGTGGCTTTGCAGAGAGCTCGCCTTCACCACAATGCTGCTGAACAGCCATGGAATCTTCTCGGCCACAAGATCAACCAGCGCGGTGAGGCCCGCCTCACGGGCGAGGCTCGCCACCGGCTCGTTGATGGCGGTGCCTTTGATCTCGCCCGACTTGAGCGCCTCCAGGCGCCGCATGCCGCCGCCATACTCGTTGAGGACGACATCCTCCCGCCGCAAGCCGAGGCGCGCGAGCGCCAGAGTGACCGTCGAATCGCTTTCCGAGCCGAACGCGCTGACGCCGACCGCGCCGCCTTTGAGGTCGGCTGCGGTCCGCACGCCGGGCGCGGCGAAGAAAGTGAAGCGGATGACGTTGCTGAGCGACGCGATCGTGCGCAGATCGCCGCCGTCCTGGTTGAGCTTGATCACCGAGGACAGTCCGACATGCATGGCATCGATGCGGCCCGATTGCAGTTCCTGTGCGCCGCGGCTGCCGCCATTCATGCTGATGATTTCGACATCGAGGCCCTGGGCCGCATAAAGCCCTCCGGCCTGCGCCATCCACAAGGCCAGCACGGTATTCACGGGCTCGGAGATGCCGACCTTGAAGTGCATCATCTCCGCGGCGGCCATCGGGTGTACCCATCCGGCGAACAGGAGCGCCAAGGCGGCAAGCCGTCCGCACAATCTGCGCCGATGTCCGTTGCGGTGTTTCGTTTGCACGTTGGGCTCCTCCCGATGCCGCTCAACAAAGGTGTCAGCTTGTCGACGGTCGGCAACCGTTTTATGCTAGCTACGCACTGTCTGGTTTCACAATCGGGACGCTCGCCGATCTGAAAAACCGCCACCACGAGCGCACCATCACGAAAATCGGGAGGTTAGCATGAAAAGGACGATGTTGGGATTCGCCGCCGCGATTTGCCTGGCCGCGCCGGTTGCCGCGCAGAGCAACGATCCGCAGCCGACCTGCAAGATGTGCCCGGGGACGTACATTCCGGTCGCGGAGCTGGAGGCCTACACCAAGAAAGCGATCGCCGAGAAGCGGGTCGACCAACAGGTGCGCGACGTCGACATCGGCAAGGCCCACATCGGCATCGGCATGGTGCATCGCGGTAAGTTGGACGCGCCGGCGCCGGAATCGGTTGCCGAGCACGACCTTGTCAGCGAGGTCTATCACATCATCGACGGATCAGGCACGCTCGTGCTTGGCCCCGACATCGCCGACATGAAGCGCCGCCCCGCGACATCGGAAACCGTGCGTCTCTTCAACGGGCCCGGCAACAACGGCACGACGATCCGCAATGGCGCGACGTATCAGCTCAAAGCCGGCGACGTGGTCATCATTCCGGCCGGCACCGGGCATTGGTTCACCAAGATCGACGATCACATTACCTACGTGATGGTGCGCATCGATCCCGATAAGGTGACGCCGGTCAGGGACGAGGCGGCATCGCAGGCGTATCTGAAAACGACGAGGTAATGGCTCTACAGTTCGCCCATCCACTGCCGTCACCCGCGGGCTTGACCCGCGGGTCCATCCGCTTCGAATAGACTTTGCGAAAGATGATGGATGCGCGGGTCAAGCCCGCGCATGACGACGGAGTGGATCAAATCGCCGGGAACTGTGGCGCCCCGGAATGACGCGCTTGGCTAAGTTGACACATTGGCACCAAGAGGTCCGCTCCATGGACAAACACATCATCGGCCGCCGCACTTTTTTGGCCGGCGCGGGCGCTGTGGCCGCCGGCGCAGCCGGGGCGTTTTGCGGCGAGGGTTTAGCTCAAGAAACGGTTGCGGTCCCCAACTCCGCCGGCACGGCGACGCCGCAACTCAAGGCGCCGGCGGGGGCCTGCGACTGCCATCACCACATCTACGACGCGCGATTTCCGTTCAGCCGGCCGGGGGCCCGGACGGTGGTGGATTCGCGTGTGCCGGATTACCGGTTGCTGCAACGCCGCCTCGGCATCAGCCGCAACATCGTGGTGACGCCAACTCCGTTCCCGGCATCCGTCGCCGACAATCTGGTGACGCTCGACGCCCTCAAGGCTTTTGGCGCCAATGCCCGCGGAGTTGCCATCGTGTATCCGGAAATCACGGACGCCGAACTCAAGACGCTGGCCGATGGCGGCGTTCGCGGCATCCGGTTTTCACTGGCGGCCGCGGGTGCTTCTCCTCCCATCCCGACTTCGATGGCCGATACGATCGAGTCCTTGAGCAAACGCGTAGACGCGGTTGGATGGCATGTGCAGTTCAACATCGACGCCACGCAAATCGTCGCCTTGGAAGCGCTGTTGAATCGTCTTCCGTCGCAGATTGTCTTCGATCACATGGGACATATGCCGCAGCCGGCCGGCATCGAACATCCTGCCTTTAAGATCGTCCGTGGGCTCATCGACAAGGGCCGCACCTGGGTCAAGCTGTCGGTAACCTACGATTCGAGCAAGGTGGGCCCGCCCACCTACGCGGATGTCAACAAGGTCGGTGAGACCTATGTCAAGGCGGCGCCCGAGCGGATGCTGTGGGGGAGCAATTGGCCGCATCCGAACGAGACCAACAAGCCCGATGATGCGAGGTTGTTCGACCTTCTCGCCGAATGGGCCCCGAGCGAGGCCACACGCCGGCGTATCCTGGTCGAGAACCCGGAAATTCTCTACGGCTTCGCGAAGGCCGCTTAAGCGTCCATTGCGGTGCGAGCGACTCTTGAGGCTTGGAGGGTGGCGGGCAGCAGGTAATCGGCAAAACTCGTCGTCACCGGTTGGCCGTCGCGATCGAAACTCATCCACTCGAATAGCGCCCCGCAGATCGCTCGGCGGCCCTGGTCAAACCCCCGCCATGACTCGGAGAAACGGTTCGACACGACCGCAACGCGCCTCTAAAATCCGCCACGGTCTGCGGGGTGGCAGACGCGAATATCAGGAAGGGGAGGTTGGCGATGCATGGCTGTGTCTGGCGGGCCGGATCGGTCGCGATGGCAGTTGCGCTCTACTCGCTGCCGGCTGGCGCGGTTGATACGAGCCGAGCGGTCCAGTTCGTGCAGAATGCTTCTGACGGGGGCCAGGCAGCCGCTGAGCCGAGCCAGCCGTCGGTATTGCCGGCGAATTCGCGCGAGCAGATCAGGAAGGCGCAAATTGAACTACGGCGGCTCGACTGCTTCCAGGGCAAGTCCGACGGCAAGCTGGGCGATCAGACCCAGCAGGCCGTGAAGAAGTTTTGGGCTAGCGCCAAGCAGCCTGTCGTCGAAGTCGACATCACCGACCAGTTGATTGC
>Ga0137409_10002535_pt1 | contig 19527 bp, 17 predicted proteins | sample CZODoug1_16funga_FD_122059 | JGI IMG/M metagenome (GOLD analysis project Ga0137409, IMG submission 122059) | Vadose zone soil fungal communities from Angelo Coast Range Reserve, California, USA - CZODoug1_16fungal (Hybrid Assembly) | ecosystem: Environmental > Terrestrial > Soil > Vadose zone... | reverse complement strand
GTCGGTGAATTTTTCGTGTCCGAGGTTGTCGAGGATGTACCCAGCCAGCGAATTCCACTCCGCCTGCGCTTCCACCGGGAGCAGGCCGCGCACGCGCTCGAACGCGTCGCGCCGCGCATTCGCGAGCGCAGCTTCCAGCTCAGCGCGCTCCCTGCCGTGCACGTGGCGCAGCCAGTGATCGCGGCGCCGCAGCATGTCGGCGAGCAGCGTTTCGATGCGCCCGACGTCATTGTCGAGGTGCGTGAGCAGCCGCTCAAGGTCCTGCGCAACTGCGCCGTCGCTCTCGACCCGTTCGACGGTCGCGCGCGCCGCCTCGATGTACAGCTCGGCGGCGTCCTCGATGCTCTCCGGCTGCGAGCCGAAGCGCGACAGCATCGGCATCTGGCGCGTCAACGCCGCGCACAGCGAGTCGATGGTCTGGATGCGCAGCCGCGCCGGGTTCTCGGTGACACCCCAGCCCGCGGTCGTGTCGCGCGCAAGCGCCGCAGCGGCGAGTTCGAGTGTGGATTTTTCGTGCTCGCTCGCAGGCGCCTTGCCGGCGCGCGCGTCCACCAGCGCCTCCAGCACGCGCTCCCGCATCTCGCCTGCGGCCTTGCGGGTAAAAGTGATTGCGACGATTTCCTCGGGATGATCGACGGACGCGAGCAGCCGCAGGTAGCGCTGGATCAGGAGCTCAGTCTTGCCCGAGCCCGCCGGCGCCTGCACGATGAATGAGCGCGCCGGGTCAAGCGCGCGGCGGCGGGCAGCGAGATCGGGTATGACCGCCGCCGTCATTCCTCGTCCCTCATTTCGCGTCATCCTCGAGCGCGTTCTCGAGCCGCTCGTAAATGCGGCAGAACGGCTTTACGTCGCAATAGCGGCACGTGTCCGGATAGCGCTTCGGGTCAACGCGGGCGTCGCCGGCTGCAAATCCGGACGCGATGCGCGCCAGTCCGGCGCGCCAGGCCTCCACTTGCTGCGCCCAGGACGGCTCCGCCTGCCTGATCTTGCCGTCCGGCAGCGTGCGCACGTCCGGCAGCGCGTCGGCATCGCGGGCCAGGCCGGCAAACTTCATGTCGCCCGCCCTCACTTGCGCGAAGGCCACCGCCACGGCATCCGGCTCGGTGCTGACCAGGTACAGCGGCAGCTGCGGCTCGTCTGGCCGTGCCCCAACCATGGCGCCGGGCGATGCCTTGCCGGTCTTGTAGTCGATCACGACGCGGCGCCCATCGTCGAGCGCGTCGACGCGATCGAGGCGCGCGCTCAGCGTCAGCCCGCCGATTTCGATGCGGCGCTTGTCCTCGGTGGCGAGCACCGTGAAGCCGGCGCGCTGCTTCTCCACGTCGAGCCACGCGCGCGCCAGCCGCACGAGGCGCCGCTTCTCGATTTCCGCGAAACGTCCCGACAACACCGTCGGCCGCTCGCGCCGGATGCGAGCAACCGCGTCTTCCGCCGCCTGCTGGAGCAATGTGTCGAGATCGTTTACGGCCATGGACTCGAGCCCGCTTTTCGTCTTCAATTGCATCCACGCTTGCGCCAGCACGCGGTGCACCAGCGTCCCGCGTTCCATCGCGTCGAGCCCGGCGTGCGGCTCTTCCAGTCCTTCGGCGCCCAGCCGGTGGCGAGCGAGCGAGCGGAACGGGCACGCTGCGTGATCGCGTACGACCGTCGTGCCACCACCCACCACGGCATCCGCACCCAGCAGCGGCGCCCCGGCATCCTCGCTGTGATCGAGCTTGCGCAAGCCGTGGACCGCGTCGCGGTAACTCGCGTACGCCGGCAACGGCAAATCCCGCTCGGGCACGGCAACGATGAGCGGGCTCGGCTTGAATTCGCGATCGTCCTCGCGCCGCGGGTAGCTCAACACGATCTCGCCCGCGCAGGAAAGCCATTCCCCCGTCAGCCGGCGCGCGATCTCAAGCGACCCGTCAGCCGATCCCTGCGGTATTCCGGCTGCGCGCTGCAATTCGACCGGCAGGAACGGATTCGGGCGCGGGCCGCGCGGCCAGGTTTCATCCGACAAGCCCATCACCCACAGGTGATCGAATTCCATGCCGGTGGCTTCGAGTTCGCCCAGGACCTGGATCGGCACGTCGGGCGTCTCCGGCTGAAATAGCGTGCCCGTCGCCATTCGCCGCAGGAGCGATACCACTTCGCCGTAGCCGGCGCGCTGCACGACGCGATCGAGCGCGGCGAGGTCGGCGACGACGGCGTGCCATTTCGCCAGCACCTGGAACTCGGCCGAATCGAGGCTGCGCTCGCCGGGAAAGCCGATGATGGCCAGCGCTTCGGAAATCGCCCTCGCCCAGACGGAAGGCCGTTGCCCGCCGAACAGGCGCGACTTGCGGAACTCGGCGAGCGCCGAAAGGCGCTGCGCGAGGATGGTGCTGCCTGCCTCCTCTCGCGCGATCAGCGTGAGCAGACGGTCCAGCGTGATAACCGGCTCGGCGCGCCTTCTCAGCCTGGCATCGAGCCGCGAGCGCCGCGCCAGCTCGGTCTCGGCACCGGCCAGAAAGGGCGAGCGGATCAGCCGGCTCGCGCGCTCGAAGTCGATCTCGCGCCCCGCCAGCTCGAGCGCCAAAAACGCGGTGTTGACGAGCGGATACGAAGTCAGCGCTTCGCCGAGGGAAATATTGAACGGCAGCGTCGGATGCCGGCTGTCCGGCAACGCGTAGTCCGGCTCCATGACCGCGCTGAAAATTCGCTGGATCGCCTTGCGCTGCTTCGTCAAATCGGGCGCGACGATGCCGATGCGCGCCGCGCTGCTGGCCCCAGGTCGTGCGGTTTCAAGGCGGGCGCGCGCCCAGACCGCGGCCCGGCGTATTTCGTCCGCGCTGTCCGCGCAGGCCACGCGCAGACGCTCGCCCCCGCGTAGCTGCGGACCGGCGGCGGTTACTTCACAGCCGGCCGCCGCCAGCGCTTTAAATAGCGCGGCCTGTTGCGGCATCACGAGGTCGAAGCCGTAATAGACCAGCGATGCCGGTTTCCGGATTTCCGGCCGCGTCAGCAGCGCCGCGGTCACATCGGGAAGGCGCGCCCCGTCCGTCTGGCGCTCGCGCCGGGTGATGGATTCGTAGCGCTGCGCCCATTGCTGGAACGCCTTGCCGTCGTCATTGAGCGGGAATTTCGCGAGCCGCGGCATGAGGCCCCAGGCATGCGCGAGCTGCCACGCTTCACGCGCGAGCGCGGCCGTCTCGGGAATGGCAAGCAGCGTCTTGCCGGTTTCCGACTCGCGGATGAGGTTTTCCCACAGGGCCTGTTCCTGCGCAGGGGCAAGCAGGATCGGAAGTCCGGCGACGTGGCTGGAATACAGCGCATCGCCGTAGGCGCGTTCGACGAAAGCCGAGAACGACAGGATGTCTGCTGCCGCCCAGGCGGAGCGGCCGGCTGCGAGCTGCCGCTCGTCGTAGTCGCGCTTGAGGTGCGCCGCGAGGCGCCGGTTAGGGGTTACGACCGCGCATCCGGCGGCGATCCGCTGCGCGAGGTCATCCCGCATGGCGCTACACGGTCAGGAACGCTGCTGAAGTCTAGCGGCCGAAGATGCCGCGCAGGATGTTGACGCCTTCTTTCACCGGGTCGACGGCGGGTTTCTGCGCCGGCTCTGCGGACTGCTCACCGCCCGCCTCGCTCGCCGGGGCCTGGGTCCGCGCGGGGCGGCGCCCGCCGCCGGACGCATCTCCGAGCAGGGTCGAGGCGGTGGATTTGAAGCGCACCTTTACGGCCCACAGCGGCTCCCACACCTGCTTCGGATCCTGCGGGCGCGGCGGCTGCGCGAAGTTCGCTTCCGGGCCGTAGGCGATGAAGTTCATAAACGGCGATCCGCCCGCACGCTTCACGACTTCGGCCGGCACGGTGCACTCGGTGACGGATGGCGCAAGCACGACCTTCTCGCGAATCAGCCGCGCGACTTCCCCCGGCGGCACGAAATTCATCAGCATGCCGCCCATCTCCTGCGTTTCGCTGGAGGACCACATGACGGTGTCGGTGCCGTCGGAGCCGAACACGGTCGCGAAGTAGCCGGTCGCGTTGCCCACCGAGTTCCAGGTCACGCTCACGGCACCGGCGCCGCGCGCGGCGGTGGAGAGCTCGACACGATCCATGAAGTCCTGGCCTTCGCCGAGCGCGAACTGGATGTCGGGCGAATAGTTGCCCTTGATCTGGTGGTCGCCGCGCAATGAAGCGCCGGCCGGTACCGATTTAGAGTCCTGCTGGTTGGGCCAGTCGCCGTAGGTCTTCGCGCGCGAGGGCGAGGGCGAATTCGGAATCGAAACGCGGCGCGAGGCCATGCCGGACGGCGCCTGTCCCTGCGCAAGCTTTGCGAAATCGATGATGACCGGCTGGCCGGCGCGCGCGTTCTCGCCGCAGCCCCAGTAGATCAGCATGCGGCCCTTGGGCTGCTCCATGCCTTCGGGCATGCCGCCGGGTTCGCGCTCCACCGGCGCGCGCTGCGGCGTGAGCAGCGACAGCGACGAGCCCATGCTCATCCCGGTCGGAATGAAGTGATCGGCGCGCGGGCTATCGGCCGACGGGCGCTGCGACCCGAGCTGCAGCACGACGCGGCGTCCGCTCTGGCCCTGCCCGCCCATCATGCCGGCCATGAATCCGCCCATTCCGCCCATGCCCGGCATCGTCATGCCAGCGGCCGTGTCGACGCTCACCCAGTAATTCGCGATCGGCGGCTTGACGACCTGCTGCTGCGCAAAAGCGAATGCCGGCAGCGCAATGACGGCGGCAACGAGGGTTTTCATGATCATTTCTCGAGCAGGTGCGCTTTCTCTTTGATTTTTGCCCACTCGTCCGCGTCGGAGGGGGCGGGCTTTTTCTCGATTATGGGCTTCCACGCCTTGGCGAGTTCGGCGTTGGCCTGGGTCCACTGCTTCTGGTTGTCGGGCACATCGTCCTCGGCGAAAATGGCCTCCACCGGGCACTCCGCGACGCACAGGGTGCAGTCGATGCACTCGTCGGGGTCAATGACGAGCATGTTGGGCCCCTCGCGGAAACAGTCCACCGGGCAGACATCGACGCAATCGGTATACTTGCACTTGATGCACGTCTCAGTAACGACGTAAGTCATAGTATTCCTTCGGAATTTCGGTCCGGCTTGCAATAGCGGGGAGAGGCCCTATTTTATCAGAGGCGGCTGGTGTGAGGATTGGCACGCTTGACTTTGGCCCTATGCAAAGCAGGGAAATTTCGCTAGCATAATGGGGTAAGTCCTGCTGGCCACGCCTTCCCGTGGCGCATTCCGACCGAACCCCAAGAGCATTGTTTTCATGAGTGAACATATTCATTACGTGACAGACCAGACGTTTGATCCCGAGGTGCTCCAGTCGACGACCCCGGTGCTGGTGGATTACTGGGCCGAATGGTGCGGCCCCTGCAAGATGATCGCCCCCATCCTCGACGAGGTGGCCAAGGAATACTCCGGCCGCCTGAAAGTCGCCAAACTCAACATCGACGAAAACCAGGCCACGCCGCCGAAGTACGGCATCCGCGGCATTCCGACGCTGATGCTGTTCAAGAACGGCTCCGTGGAAGCAACCAAGGTCGGCGCATTGTCCAAATCCCAACTAACCGCTTTTATTGACAGCCACATCTAAAGCACCCAACTTTCCCCGCAAGCGTTCGGGCGACAGCCATCCGGCCCCCTGGAAATCAGGGACGAGCCCGAGGCGGAAGTCGCTTCCTCCTCTTCTTCCGCAGCACCTCCCCACGAAGGGCCGAAGTTTATGCATTTATCCGATCTGAAAAACCTCCACGTCGGCGAACTCCTCGAGATGGCCGTCAAGAACGAGGTCGATGGCGCCAACCGCATGCGCAAGCAGGAGCTGATCTTCGCGCTGCTCAAGAACCAGGCGAAAAAGGGGGAAAGCATCTACGGCGGCGGCACCCTCGAAGTGCTGCCGGACGGCTTCGGCTTCCTGCGCTCGCCCGACACCTCGTATCTCGCGGGCACCGACGACATCTACGTGAGCCCCTCGCAGATCCGCCGCTTCAACCTGCACACCGGCGACTCGATCGATGGCGAGATCCGCACCCCCAAGGACGGCGAGCGCTACTTCGCGCTGGTGAAGGTGGACAAGGTCAACGACGAGCCGCCCGAGAATTCCAAGCACAAGATCCTGTTCGAGAACCTCACGCCGTACCACCCGACCGAGCACATGAAGCTCGAGCGGGACATCAAGGCCGAAGAAAACATTACCGGGCGCATCATCGACATCATCGCCCCCATCGGCAAGGGCCAGCGCGGGCTGATCGTGTCGCCGCCCAAGGCCGGCAAGACCGTGCTGATGCAGCACATCGCCCACGCCATCACCACCAACCATCCCGCCGTCGTGCTGATCGTGTTGCTGATCGACGAGCGGCCGGAAGAAGTGACGGAAATGATCCGCTCGGTGAAGGGCGAGGTGGTGTCCTCCACTTTCGACGAGCCGGCCTCCCGTCACGTGCAGGTCGCCGAGATGGTGATCGAGAAGGCGAAGCGCCTGGTCGAGCACAAGAAGGACGTCGTGATCCTGCTCGATTCCATCACTCGCCTTGCCCGTGCCTACAACACGGTGGTGCCGGCCTCCGGCAAGGTGCTCACCGGCGGCGTGGACGCCAACGCCCTGCAGCGGCCGAAGCGCTTTTTCGGCGCCGCGCGCAACGTCGAGGAAGGCGGCTCGCTCACCATCCTCGCCACCGCGCTGATCGACACCGGCAGCCGCATGGACGACGTGATCTACGAGGAATTCAAAGGCACCGGCAACATGGAAATCCATCTTGACCGCCGGATGTACGAGAAGCGCATCTTCCCGGCGATCAACGTCAACAAGTCCGGCACCCGCCGCGAGGAGCTGCTGATCAAGCAGGACCTGCTGCAGAAGATCTGGGTGCTGCGCAAGCTGCTCTACCCGATGGATGAACTGGAAGCGACCGAGTTCCTGCTCGACAAGGTCCGGGCAACCAAGAACAACGCGGACTTTTTCGATTCGATGCGGCGAGGCTAGTCATAAGCCGAGCCACCTCTCGCTTCAGCCGGGCTATCTGCGAAAAATCCTGGCCGTCTCCGGGGTCAGATCCCCACAAACTGCGTGGGGCCCCTCTTCCGCCCTCCGCCACCGCGGCCTCCGACAAGCACTAGGCAAGCACCCGCCGACATCGCGTCGGTCGCTTGACCATCTCCGGGGTCAGATCCCCACAAACTGCGTGGGGCCCCTCTTCCGCCCTCCGACACCGCGGCCTCTGACAAGCACTAGGCAAACACCCGCCGACATCGCGTCGGCCGCCTGGCCGTCTCCAGGGTCAGATCCCCACAAACTGCGTGGGGCCCCTCTTCCGCCCTCCGACGTCCTACTCCTTCGATTCGCTGCGTCGCGGGTAATCACGCCCGAGTAACATCCGCTTACAAAGCTGCAACCCGCCGGCCGGCATTTGCGTCTAAGCTGGCGTAGCCTGGTCGGGACGGAGGGGCCATGTGGCGAGCTCTGCTGCTGGTTTCATTGCTGTTGGCGGGATGCGTTCAGCTCCCGCCGACTCCGCAGGACCTCCAGGCGAAGCAATTCGAGGCGCTGCCCGACAGGGCGGTAATCTACGTGGTTCGCGACTACCCGGACCTGATTAGTGCAGGCGCTACCCTCAACCTCGGCGACACCGGCATGATCACGACCTACCCCGGCACCTACTACCGCTGGGAAGTGCCGCCCGGCGCGCACCGCATTTCCGGCTACGCCGGCGATTCCGGCTCGATCACGGTCGCCGCCGAAGCGGGCAGGATTTATTTCGTGCAGCAGCGGCTGGCGCCGTTCATGCCCTTTCCGCAGTCGCAGTTCTTTCTCATTGCCGAGCCCTACGGGCGCGCCGCGGTCCAGCGCGCCGTGCTGGTAGGGGGTTCGTGATGCCCGCCCGCCCGCTGTACCTGCTCTGCGTCATGGCGATTGCCGCCGCGCTCGGCGGCTGCGCTTCCGTCCCGCAAGCCTCGCGCGACAGCGATGCCGAGGCAAAACAGTTCGTCACGCACCCCGGTTTCGCCACTCTTTACGTCTATCGCGACGAGCTTCCGGTCGATAACCGCACGCTGGAGGAATCCGTGCTGTACATCGACGACCGGATCGTCGGCTCGACGCTGCCGGGAACCTATTTCAGGGTCGACGTGCAGCCAGGCGAACGGCGGCTGCACGGCTACGGCTACGATTACGGCAGACTCACGATCAGCGCGCCTTCCGGCGAGATCACCTTCGTGTCGCTCAGCGTGGTGAACGGGGTTTCCCGGTTCGCGCGCGTCGCCCCTGAAACCGGCAAGCGCGAGCTCACCCGCTGCTGCGTCCTGATGGAGAACTGGACGCCCGGGCAGCGGCCGCTGCTGCGCTAACGCGCAGCCGGGCCGCGGTGATAGGTGATAAGACTCCCGCGGAGCGGGCTTTGAAAAGTCCTATCACTTATCACTCGTCACTTATCACACCTTTCCCACAATTTAGCCGCGCTTGCAGTACGCGGCTAAATTGTGGATAATGCGCGCCTTTCTGCCGGAAACCATGGGCACGGAGGCCACATGAAACCGAAGATCCATCCCGTATACAGCACCATCACCGTCACCTGCAGCTGCGGCAACACCTGGGATACGCGCTCCACGATGGGCCGCGACCTCCAGGTCGAAGTGTGCTCGCAGTGCCACCCGTTCTACACCGGCAAGCAGAAGCTCGTGGACACCGCCGGCCGCGTCGAGAAATTCCGCCAGAAGTACGCGCGCAAGCCCGCCGCTGCCGCAGCCAAGTAAGGGGAAGCGGCGCAGCGAGCGCTTCTCACGTAACATCCAAAGGGCAGCCGCGGCTGCCCTTTGTTTTTGGCTGGGTCGATCCACGACCCACTATCCACGACCCACGGAGTTAAGATGAAATCGTTTCGCATCGCCGTCATTCCGGGCGACGGCATCGGCAAGGAAGTCATGCCGGAAGGCTTGCGCGTGCTCGAGGCGGCCGGGCGCAAGTTCGGCATCCAGTGGAAGTTCGACGAGTTCGACTGGAGCTGCGACTACTACGCCAAGCACGGCCGGATGATGCCGGAGGACGCGCTCGAGCGACTGAAGCACCACGACGCGGTCTTTTTCGGTGCCGCCGGCTGGCCGGCGACGGTGCCCGATCACATCTCGCTGTGGGGGCTCCTGATCCCGTTCCGCCGCGGCTACGACCAGTACGTGAACCTGCGGCCGGTGCGGCTGATGCCGGGCATGAAGTGCCCGCTTGCGGGCCGCAAGGTCGGCGACATCGATTTCTGGGTGGTGCGCGAAAACAGCGAGGGCGAATACTCGTCCGTCGGCGGGCGCATGTATGCGGGCACCGACCGCGAATTCGTCACACAGCAGGCGGTGTTCTCGCGGCAGGGCGTGGACCGCATCCTCAAGTATGCCTACGAGCTCGCGATGACGCGGCCGAAGAAACACCTGACCTCGGCCACCAAGTCGAATGGCATTTCGATCTCGATGCCGTACTGGGACGAGCGCGTGAAGGAAATGGCTGCGAAGTACCCGAAGGTGAAGACCGATTGGTACCACATCGACATCCTGTGCGCGCACTTCATCATGAACCCGGACCGTTTCGATGTCGTGGTCGGCTCCAACCTGTTCGGCGACATCCTCTCCGACCTGGGTCCCGCGGCGACGGGCACCATCGGCATCTCGCCGTCGGCCAACATGAATCCCGAAAAGAAGTTTCCCTCGCTGTTCGAGCCGGTGCACGGCTCGGCGCCGGACATCTATGGGAAGAAGATCGCCAACCCCATCGGCCAGATCTGGGCCGGCTCGATGATGCTCGACCATCTCGGCTGCCCGGAAGCGGGCGCGGCCGTGCTCAAGGCGATCGAGAATGTCCTGCAGGAAGGGCCCAAGACGCCGGATCTCGGGGGGAAAGCCGGTACTGTCGATATTGGGAAGGCCGTCGCGGAAGCCATCTGATCGCGCTTGCGATTCGAAGGATGAAGAATGAACGTGGAAGGATGACCCCACGCTGCGTGTGTAGTCGACTGTCCCTCCCTTTCACTCTCGTCCGGTCGGTAAACCGTTCGGGGAGCCAAACTTGATTGACGTCCGACTGAAGGACGCGAGAGGTCGGGACGTTTTGGACTCGCGCGCGACGCGAGAGATCATCCCTCACCCTCATCCCTCATCCTTCCGTCAATAGGCAGCAACGCACCCGTCTGACCTCGGGTCCGCCCCGCCCTCCAGCACGCCGTTGGGATGGCGCACGATGGCGCCGGCATGGCCCATCGTTTCGTCGAACTCCCCCAGCACTTCCATTTCGTGTCCGCGCCGCGCGAGATCGGCGACGACTCCGGTGCTGAAGCGCGACTCGAGCTTGAGCGAGTCGCTGGTCTGGCCCCAGGTGCGCCCGAGGAGCCAGCGCGGTGCGGAAACCGCCAGCTGCGGGTCCATGCCGAAAACCGCAATCCGAGTGAATACGGCCGCCTGCGTCTGCGGCTGGCCATCGCCGCCCATCGTGCCGTAGACCATCGTGCGCCCGTCGCTCAGCTCCGCGAGCGCGGGATTGAGCGTATGAAACGGCTTCCGGCCGGGCTTCAGGCTGTTCAGCGCGGCGGGATCGAGCGAGAAGCTGCAGCCGCGGTTCTGCCAGTTGATGCCGGACTCCTCCAGCACCACGCCGCTACCGAACTCGTGGTAGATGCTCTGGATCATGGAGACCGAGCGCCCGGCCTGGTCCACGACGCCCATCCAGACCGTGTCGGCCGGCCCCTTGCCCGCGCCCCATCGCGCGGCGCGGCCGCGATCGACGTTCGCCGCAAGCTCGCGGATTTTCCCCGGCGCAAGCAGCGCTTGCGGATTGACCGTCATATAGGCCGGGTCGGTCAGGCAATGGTCGCGCACCGCGAACGCACGCTTGGTCGCCTCCACGGCGAGATGCACGTAATCCGCGCTCGCGGGTCCCGCCGCCCCGAGTTCGAGCGCGTCGAGCATGCCAAGGATGAGGAGCGACACCAGGCCCTGCGTCGGCGGCGGCAGGTTGTAGACGGTGCCGAGCGAATGCTTGAGCACCAGCGGGTCGACGAACTTCGCGCGGTGGCGCTTGAGGTCGTCGAGGACGAGCGGGCTTCCGATCGCGGTCAGATCATGCACAATGGACTTGGCGAGCTTGCCGCGGTAGAAATCCCCGATGCCCGCGCGGGCAAGCCGCTCGAGCGTCGCCGCCAGCCGCGGCTGCTTGAACAGGCTGCCCGCCGGCGGCACGCCGCCGCTCGTGAGAAATGTTTGCCTGAAGCCGGGCTGCGCCTCCAGTTCCGCGCGCTTGGCCGCGGTCGCGGTCGATTGGCTGGCGGTGACCGCAACGCCGTCAGTGGCGTAATGGATGGCGTCGGCCAGCAGACGCGTCAGCGGCAACCGCCCGCCCCACCTGCGCGAGAGCCGGAACGCGGCGTCCCAGCCCGACAGCGTGCCGGCGACCGTATTGGCGGCGATGCCGCCGCGGGAGGGAATCGCCTGCGTAATCCCGCGCGCCGCGTACCACTCGATCGAGGCCGCGCGCGCGGCCGCGCCGCAGGCGTCGATCCCGCGCGGTGAGGTGCGCAGCCCGCGCACGAGCCAGAACGAGTCGCCGCCGATCGAGTTCATGTGGGGATAGGCAACCGGGATCGTCGCCGCGGCGGCGATCATCGCCTCGAGCGCGTTACCGCCCTCGCGCAGCACGTCGAGCGCCGACTGCGCGGCCAGCGCGTGCGGCGCGACCGCCATGCCGCGCGTGCCGTTGATGGAGCGGATCGTCATAGGCTTTTCTTCAGTCAGTGTAACCTTGCTCAAAAAAGATTGCTATTCAGTCGCTTACGTCAGTATCATTTCCGCAAACCGGATTGCATCGGATCCCCGCCATGAATGCGCTTCTCAGATTCTCGCGGCTGGTCGACGCGGTCAGCGAAAAAATCAGCTTGATCGCCAACTGGCTCGTACTAGCCGCCTGCGTAATCAGCGCCGGGAACGCCCTGATGCGCTACGGCTTCAACCTGAGTTCGAACGCCTGGCTGGAAATCCAGTGGTACCTGTTCGCCGGCATCGTGATGCTCGGGGCTGCCAATACGCTGAGGATCAACGGGCACGTTCGGGTAGACGTTCTCTTCAGCCTCTACGGCCAGCGCACGCGCTTGTGGGTGGACCTGATCGGCGGCATATTGTTCCTGTTGCCGATGGCGGTCATCATCGGCTGGCTGTCCTGGCCGTTGTTCGCCAACTCGTACGCGATTGGAGAAATATCGGGCAACTCCGGCGGGCTGCTGCGCTGGCCGGTCAAGATCCTGATCCCGCTCGGCTTCCTGCTGCTCACGCTGCAAGGCTTGTCCGAAACCATCAAGCGCGTGGCGATGTTGAGAGGCCGCCTGCCGCTCGACGTTCACTACGAAAGGCCGGCGCAGTGATCTCGAAGGAGATCATGGGGCCGCTAATGTTCGGCGGCCTGGTTCTGTTCATGCTGATCGGCTATCCCGTCGCCTTCTCGCTCGCGGCGGTCGGATTGTTTTTCGGCTTCATCGGCATCGAGATGGGGTTCTTCCACGTGAGCCTGCTGCAGGCGCTGCCCGATCGCGTCTTCGGCATCCTCTCGAACGATCTGCTGCTCGCGATCCCGTTCTTCACCTTTATGGGCGCCGTCCTGGAACGCTGCGGCCTCGCCGAGGATCTGCTCGAGGGCATGGGCCAGCTGTTCGGCCCGGTGCGCGGGGGTCTCGCCTACTCGGTCATCGCCGTCGGCGCCATACTCGGCGCGACTACGGGCACGGTCGCCGCCTCGGTGATCGCGATGGGGCTGATTTCGCTGCCGGTGATGATGCGCTACGGCTACAACATGCGAATCGCGACCGGCGTCATTGCCGCATCCGGGACCATTGCGCAGCTGATCCCTCCGGCGCTGGTGCTGATCGTGCTCGCCGACCAGCTCGGGAAATCGGTGGGTGACATGTACGCTGGCGCCATCGGCCCTTCCATCGTGCAGGTCCTGCTGTTCTTCGTGTTCGTCTTTCTCGTTTCGATGTTCAGGCCGGACTACGTTCCAGCGTTGCCACCCGAGGCTCGCACGCTGAAAGGCTGGCCGCTCATGCGGAAGATCCTGTGGGGCATCGTGCCGTCGCTGGTGCTGATCTTCCTGGTCCTCGGCACGATCCTGATGGGGCTCGCCACGCCGACCGAGGGCGGCGCGATGGGCGCCGTCGGCGCGATCGGTCTCGCCGCCGCGCAGCGCCGGCTGACCTGGACGCTGCTGTGGCAGGGCATGGGCTCGACGACTCGCATCACGGCAATGGTGATCTTCATCCTGATCGGCGCCACCGTGTTCGGGCTGGTGTTCCGCGGCGTCGACGGCGACCTGTGGGTCGAGGGCCTGCTCACGTCGCTTCCGGGCGGCGTAACCGGCTTCCTCATCGTGGTCAACCTGTTTGTGTTCGTGCTTGCGTTCTTCCTTGATTTCTTCGAGATCGCGTTCATCATCATCCCGCTGCTTGCGCCGGTGGCGGCAAAGCTGGGCATCGACCTGATCTGGTTCGGCGTGCTCCTGGGCGCAAATTTGCAAACGTCATTCATGCACCCGCCGTTCGGCTTCGCCCTCTTCTACCTGCGCGGCGTCGCGCCCAAAGAAGTGAAAAGCTCGGATATCTACTGGGGAGCGCTGCCCTGGGTGGGAATGCAATTGATCCTGGTGGCCATCATCATCGCGTGGCCGGGACTGGTGACAAGCTTCGTCGATAAACTGCCGCAGGGTGGACCTGCCGCGATTGAGGCGCCGGCGCCCGAGCACACCGAGCCCCTGGAAGACCAGTCAGCCGAGATCGAGCGCCTGCTCAAGCAGCAAAAATAGCCGCGGCGGGATCACCAGCCGATCGCGTTGGGCAGCCACAGCGCGATCTGGGGAAAGAAGTACACCAGCACCAGGCCGACCAATTGCAGGCTGATGAACGGGATAACGCCGAGATACATGTGGCGGGTGGTGATCTGCGGCGGCGCCACCCCGCTCAGGAAGAACAGCGCCCAGCCGAACGGCGGCGTCAGAAACGAAGTCTGCAGGTTGACGCAGATCAGCATCGCCAGCCACACCATGTCCACGTTCTGCGACACGAATACGGGGAGGAACAGCGGCACCGCGATGTAGCTGATCTCAATCCATTCGATGAAGAAGCCGAGCACGAAAATCAGCAGCATCAGGAACCAGATATCCGCCGCGAGGCCGCCCGGAAGGAATGCGAACAGGCCGTTGATCAGATCCTCGCCGTGCAATCCGCGGAACGCAAGCGAAAATACCTGCGCACAGATGAGGATGAACATCACCATGGCCGTGATCTTGGTGGTGGCCTGCAGCGTCTCCTTCAACACCCTGAGCGACATGCGCCCCGCGAAGGCAGTGACCAGGATCGAACCCAGAGCGCCCATCGAGGCCGCCTCGGTCGGCGCCGCCACGCCGGCAATGATGGACCCGAGCACCGAGAGCACCAGTGCCAGCGGAGGCAGCACCACTTTGAAGAACTTGAGCCACAGTTCCCGGCGCGGCAAGGCGTCGCGCTCGCTCTGGGGCACGGCAGGGACCATCTCCGGGCGCACCATGCCCAGGATGACGATGTAGATGCAATAGAGCGCGGCGAGCAGCAGGCCCGGTATGACCGCGGCCGCAAACAGCGTGCCGACTGAAAGTTGCAGGATGTCGGACAGCAAGATCAGGATCAGGCTGGGCGGGATGATCTGGCCGAGCGTCCCCGAAGCGCAAATCGCGCCGCATGCGATTCCGGGATCGTAGCCGCGCCGGATGAGCGTGGGCAGCGTCAACAGTCCGAGCGTGATGACGGTCGCGCCGACAATACCGGTCGTTGCGCCCATCAGCACACCCACGCCGATGATTCCGAGCGCCATGCCGCCCTTGAGGCCCCCGGCCAGGTGGCCGACCACGTCGAGCAGGTCCTCGGCAAGCCGCGATTTCTCCAGCATGACTCCCATGTAGACAAACAATGGGATCGCGAGCCATTGGTAATTGCTCACCACGCCGTAGATGCGCGCAGGCAGTAGATTGAAGAGCCCGGTACCGAAGCCGAGGAAGCCGAATACGAAACCGGTGGTCGCCAGCGTGAGCGCGACCGGTACCCCGGCCATCAACAGCACGAAGAACGCCACCAGCATCAGGATGGCAAGAATTTCCGTGCCGCTCATGACAGCAACAAGGGGCGCGTGCCCGCCGCCCACCCCTCGTAACTCTCCAATGAAAAATTCACTATCGACCCCCGCGGAGCTTCTCGAGGCTGCCCAGCGCGGACGCGACACTTTGCAGCAGCAGCAGCGCGAAGCCAACCGGAATCAACGCTTTCAGCAGATAGCGGTGCGGCAGTCCACCCGGGTCCGGCGATCCCTCATCGATGACATAGGATTGCTGCACGTAGTGGAGCGAGAACCAGATGAAGAGCGCGGAGATGATGATGCACAGGATTGCGGACAGCAGGTCGACGATCAGCTTGGTGCGGCCGGAGAACTTGCCGTAGACGATATCCACGCGGACGTGATCGCCGTGACGCAGCGCGTAGGAAGTGCCGAAGAGGATGAGCGGCACCAGCAGGTGCCACTCGAGTTCCTGTGCCCACACCGAGCCGGTGTTGAACAGATAGCGCAGCAGCACGTTGGTCGCCATGAGCGCGACGATGACGAGCGCGATCCACGACGTCCACTCGCCCACCACGTCGACCAATTGCTCGATGCGGGCGCGCACGCCGCGAACTGCGGGCGCGCCCGATGGCTGCCCTGGATCAGGCGCCACGGATCTTGCTGTGGTAGACGGCCTCGCTGTAGCCGGCCCAGCTGTCGTACTTCTTCTTGAAAGCCATGTAGGACACGTGCACCTTTTTCGTCACCGGATCCTTGGCAATGGCCTCCTCGAGCACCTTGGACGTGGCCTGACGCAAGGCTTTTACTACGGCGTCGGGCAGCGGCTTGGCCGTGACGCTCTGGTTCGCTATCAGGTCCTCCATCGCCTCGGCATTGGTGCGCTGGCACCAGGCTTCGCTGATGACGTTGCATGCGGCACAGGCGTTCTCGACGATCGCCTGCAAATCCTTGGGCAGCTTTTCCCACGCGGCCTTGTTGACGAGGAGTTCGGACACGGTCGCGGTTTCGTGCCAGCCGGTGGTGTGGTAGAACTTGGCCGCCTTGTGCAGTCCGAGCCTGCGGTCCTGGTACGGGCCGACGAATTCGGCCGCGTCGATGACGCCGCGCTCCAGAGCCGGAAAGATCTCGCCGCCCGGCAACAGTTTGACATCCACGCCCAGCGTCGCGTAAACCTTGCCGGCGAGGCCGGGAATACGCATCTTCAGACCCTTGAAATCATTGACCGACTTGATCTCCTTGCGGAACCAGCCGGTCATCTGCACGCCGGTGTTGCCGCAGGGGAAGGCAATCATTCCAAACGGCTCGTAGACCTCGTGCCAGAGCGGGATGCCGCCACCGTCGTAGAGCCAGCCATTCACGCCCTGGAAGTTGAGACCGAAGGGGACGGCGGTGAAGTACTGGGCCGCGAAGGTCTTGCCGGTCCAGAAGTAACTATTGGCATGGTTCATTTCGACCGTTCCGGCACGCACCGCATCGAAGCCTTCCAGCGCCGGGATCAACTCGCCCGCACCGTAGACCTGGATCTTGAGGCGACCGCTCGTCATTGCCTCGATGCGCTTGGCCAGATCGGTCGCGCTGCCGGGTCCGTCCATGTAGAACGGCGCGCCCTTGGGATAAGCGCTCGTCATCTTCCAGTTGAACGTCTGCTGCGCACGGGCGATCATCGGGAAGCCGGCGATCGCGGCACCGGAGGCGGCAATGGCGCCGCCCTTCAGGAATTTTCTGCGTGAGTGACTCATGGTTACTCCCTTCTGGTTGGACGATGGACCGGAGCGACGATCACGCTAATCCCAAAATGCAGGCGAGGCAATGACTCGGCGCAAGAAGACTTTTCGTGCAATGCAGCATTCAACGGCAAAAATCGAACACGGGATGAACGGCAGTGAAATTGTCCGTTCGATCTCGTGCAATTAAACCGGCGTAGCGCGTCCGGCTTTATTTAATAGGTCTTGTACTGAAGATATTTCCCGCTCATCACGATCTTGACGCGGTCGCCCTTCGGGTCCGGCTCGCGCGTGAGGTCCATTTTGAAGTCGATCGCGCTCATGATGCCGTCGCCGAACTCTTCGTGGATCAACGCCTTGAACGTGGTCCCATAGACGTTCACGAGCTCGTAAAAGCGGTAGATCAGGGGGTCGGTCGGCACTGCCGTCGGCAACGAACCCTTGTACGGCACCTGCTGCAGCAGCAGCACAGCGTATTCGGGCAGGCCCAGCAGCTTGCCGGCCGCTTCTGCCTGCTCCTTGGTCATCTGCATCTGGCCGAGCAGCGCGGCGGTCGTCCATTCCTTGCTCGCGCCTACTGTCTTCGCGATCTTCGCCCACGTCAGGCCCTTCTTCAGGCGCGACATCACCACCAGCTCCGTGACGTCTTCACGGGTCATCGGTTTTTCCATGCTCGCCGCTGCGAGCAACGCTTCCGGTGCATCGGATTTTTTCATGTCACTCTCCTTGGTCAATGTCTCAGGTTTACGACTACGGCTTTTTCGTGGCGGGCGGGACCGGCGGACGCGGCCGGCGGCGGCTCGTCCAGCCCCGGCATCACGACCGGCAGGTTCTTCGGGTCATAGCCGGCGGGCAGCGACTCGTTGAACAGCCGCGAGCGGCTCACGAGGAAATCCACCAGGTGGTTGCGGATCGGGTAGTAATGCGGCTCTTTATGGATGGTATAGCGCGTGCGGGTGCGCGGCAGCGTGTTGACCACGATCTCGGCGATCTTCGCGTGCGGCCCGTTGGTCATGAGGACAATCTTGTCGGCGAGCAGGATCGCCTCGTCCACGTCGTGCGTGATCATGAACACGGTCTGATGCGTCTCCGCGCAGATGCGCAGCGCTTCTTCCTGCAGCATGCCGCGCGTGAGCGCATCGAGCGCCGAAAACGGCTCGTCCATCAGCAACGTCTTGGGCTGGATGGCGAGTGCGCGCGCGATGCCCACGCGTTGCTTCATGCCGCCGGAGAGTTCGGCCGGGCGCTTGCGCTCCGAGCCGGTGAGATTGACCAAGTCGATGTACTTCTGGCAATGATCGCGCACGCGCACGCCGTCCCATTCCGGCCAGCGCGACTTTACCGCGAACGCAATATTGCCCGCGACCGATAGCCACGGCATCAGCGCGTGACTCTGGAAGATCACGGCACGGTCGAGGCTGGGGCCGCGGATTTCGCGCCCGCCGACGAAGACATAGCCGTCGGAGGCGGGCTCGAGCCCGGCGAGGATGTTGAGAATGGTGGTCTTGCCGCAGCCCGAGTGCCCAATCAGGCACACGAACTCGCCCTGCTCGACCCCGAAGTGGATGTTCTCGAACACGGTCGTTTCGACGCCGTCGCGGCCGGTAAAGCGCTTGGCGATGCCTTCGACGCGGATCAGCGGGTCCATGACTATTCCGGGAACGTGACGAGCCGCGTCATGCGCGCAAGCGTCAGGTCGAGGATCATGCCGACGAGCCCGATGGCGAGGATGCCGCTGATGATGTTGGCGATCGAGAGGTTGTTCCACTCGTTCCAGACGAAATAGCCGATGCCGGTACCGCCGACCAGCATCTCGGCGGCGACGATCACCAGCCACGCGATGCCGATCGAGATGCGCATCCCGGTCATGATGGTGGGCGCCGCCGCCGGCAGGATCACGCGGAATGCCTTGCGAAACGGGCCCACCTCCAGCGTCTTCGCCACGTTGAGCCATTCCCGCCGCACCGAGGCCACGCCGAACGCGGTGTTGATCAGCATCGGCCATATCGAACAGATGAAAATGACGAAAATCGCCGACACGCTGCTGTCCTTGAGCGTGAAGAGCGCGAGCGGCATCCACGCCAGCGGCGAGATCGGCTTCAGCACCTGGATGAAGGGATCGAACGCGCGGTAGACCAGCGGCGACATGCCGATCAGGAAGCCGAGCGGGATCGCCACCAGCGCCGCCAGCAGATAGCCCGTCAGCACGCGCGCGACCGAGTAGGCAAGCTGGATGCCGATGCCCTTGTCGTTGGGTCCCTTGTCATAAAAAGGGTTGTTGAGGTGGCCCCAGATCTTCCTGCCGACTTCGGCCGGAGAGGGAAACGCCGATTTCTTGCCGGTCAAAGTGATTTCCAGTATTGGATAAGTCTGCCCGTCGCCTGCAATGAGTTGACATCGCGCCGGGCTTTTCGCTAGTTCACCGGCGATTCGCTGGAGCCATTTGGACATGTCGACCAGCTCACGATCGTAGGCGCCGCTCGCAAACAACTTGAGCGCCGTCAACAAGGCGGCGATTTGCTCCTTCGAGACTTTGAGCGCTCGACCGATGCCGTGGCGCGGAATGCCGGGCAACTTGGATTTGTCGATGAGGTTGGCCGGCGGTTCCCAAAGCTCGAAATGATCGTCCATATCGAGCATCTGCAGCATCGCGGAGCCGACGAGATCGCGCCGGCCGCACAGGATCCCGGTCGCCTGTGGGCCGCGGATTGCTTTGCCGCC
>Ga0137409_10002534_pt1 | contig 19537 bp, 9 predicted proteins | sample CZODoug1_16funga_FD_122059 | JGI IMG/M metagenome (GOLD analysis project Ga0137409, IMG submission 122059) | Vadose zone soil fungal communities from Angelo Coast Range Reserve, California, USA - CZODoug1_16fungal (Hybrid Assembly) | ecosystem: Environmental > Terrestrial > Soil > Vadose zone... | reverse complement strand
GCAACGGAGCCGAGGTCCCGGCCGTCGACCGCGGCGTAGACGTTGATCATAGGCTGAGCGTTGTAATGAGAAACGCTGGCCGGGCGGACTGTGTTCTGCAATGTGACGAGATTGGCGAGAATTTGTGGAGTTGTGCCGGGAGTGGTGTTGTTGATCGGCGTGTTTTGCAAAGCTTGTAGGTTGTCCACGCGATATTGCGGGGTTTGGACCGCAACGTTGTAGCTGACGCCGTTGCGGGGATCAAGCCAGAAACTCGGCGCGGTTTGAAAGCTGGAACTGAGAGAAACCAGAAGGTTTTGGGCAACGTCGCGGGTCTGCAGGCCGACGTATTGGGCGCGAGTGCGATCGATATCGAAGTGTAACGTAGGGGCGTCAAAGGCTTGCTGGACGCGGACGTCGACGGCGCCGGGGATGTGGCGCAATTCGCCTGCGAGTTTCTCCGCGAGTAGGTAGTTGCCTTGTTGGTTTGCCGTGGGGCCCAAGATGGAGATGTCGATGGGCGCGGGCGTGCCGAAGTTCAGAATTTGGGTAACGATGTCGGCGGGCTGAAAGTAGAACTGCACGCCAGGAAACTTTTGTGGCAACTGCTCGCGCAGGGTGTTGACGTATTCGGCCGTGCCCTTTGCGCGTTCGCCCTTGAGTTGAATCAAGACTTCCGCGTCCGACGTGCCGATGGTGCCGGCGTTGCTGTACGTGAGGTTGATACCGCTGTACGGCAGACCGATGTTGTCGAGAACGGTGACGAGTTCGTCCTTGGGAATCGTTTCACGAATGGTTTGATTGACCTGGTCGACGAGGCGAGCGGTTTCTTCGATGCGCAAGCCCGTGCGTGCTCGCATGTGAAGGCGGATCTGACCGGCGTCTACACTCGGGAAGAAATCGCGGCCGAGGACCAACGCAATGGCGCAGGACAAAACGCAGAAAAGCAGGAAACAAGCCGCGAAAACGCGCGAATGGTCGAGAATGTGTTCAAGAGCCTCGCGATAGGCATCGCGAAAACGCTCAAAGCCGCGCTCAAAGCCCTGCTGAAAACGGCGGAGAATACCCTGCTTTTCTCCGACGTGGTCCTCGGCGTGGTACTCGTCCTCGGCGCTCAAGAGGTACATCGCCAGAGTTGGGACGATCGTGCGCGACCACATATAGGACGCAAGCATGGCGAAGCTGACGGCTTCGGCCAAAGGAACGAAGAGATATTTGGCGACGCCCGATAGGAAAAACATTGGGATGAAGACGATGCAGATGCAAAGTGTGGAGACGAAGGCCGGGACGGCGATTTGCTGCGCGCCGTCGAGAATGGCTTGAATCGTGTCCTTGCCCATGGCGAGGTTGCGATTGATGTTTTCGATTTCGACGGTGGCGTCGTCGACGAGGATGCCAACAGCGAGCGCGAGGCCGCCGAGGGTCATGATATTGATGGTTTCGCCGAGAGCGCTGAGGAGGAGGACGCTGACGAGAATCGAAAGCGGGATCGAAACCAAAATGATGAGTGTGCTCTTCCAGTTGCCAAGGAAGAGAAGAATCATGATAACGGTGAGGCAGGCGGCGATGAGACCTTCGCGAAGAACGCCCTGAATGGATGCGCGGACGAAGAGAGATTGATCAAAAAGCTGATTGACCTTGAGGCCGGGCGGATAGGAAGACTCGTTGTAAGCGAGCATCTCTTTGAGACGGTCCACGATGCTAAGTGTGGAGGCGTTGCCTGTTTTGTAGATGCTCATGAGGACGCCGCGTTGGCCGTTGGCGACGACGACGTTCGTCTGGGGCGAAAAACCGTCGCGAACATGAGCGACGTCGCGCAAATAAGTTGTGGCGCCGTTGACCGTTTTTACCGGGAGGTCGTTCAGCTCGTTGACGCTTTGCGGGCTGCCGTTCATTTCCACTGTGTATTCGAGCTGGCCGAGTTTTGCGGTGCCGGTGGGAAGAATCAAGTTTTGATTGGCGACGGCGTTGACGATGTCCACGGCAGAAAGGCCGTGCGCCTGGAGCGCAGAGGAATCCGTATCAACTGATACGAGACGCTGTTTGCCGCCGTACGGAAACGGAGTTGCCGCGCCCTGGATGGTTGCGAGTTGCGTACGAATAAAATTGTTGCCGAAGTCGAATAGCTGCTGCTCGCTCAGCGTGTCGCTGGTGAGGCCGAGCTGGATGACGGGGACGGTCGAGGCGGAATAGATAATGACGAGAGGCGGAGTGGTGCCGGGCGGCAAGAAGCGCAGAAAAGTCTGCGAGATGGCGCCGGCCTGGGCGAGGGCGGTCTGAATGTTGGCACGCGGCTGGAAATACACTTTGATCACGGCGATGCCGGGGAGCGATTGGGACTCGATATGTTCAACGTCGTTGACAAGCGTGGAAATTCCGCGCTCGACGTTGCCTGTGATGCGCTGTTCCATTTCCTGGGGTTGCAACCCGCCGTAAGTCCAGACGAGACTGATAACGGGAATATTGATTTCCGGGAAGATGTCCGTGGGCGTGCGAGGCACGACCACGAACGTCATCAGGATGATGACGAGGGCCATCACGATAAACGTATACGGCCGCTGAAGCGCTAATCGGACAATCCACATAACCGGATGTAAATCCTTAGGCGGGTCCTACACTGCCATCGGAAGCCCAAAACCTGACCGCAACCTGCTAGTACTTAGACTCCCGAACGAGAAATTTCGGGTACGCCGCTAACAGCCGTATGACGACATATCGTAGCAACAGCACTTGCGCGAACCAAGAAGCGAAAGGTGAGTTTCCACTTTGTTATGGATGCGCGGAAAGAGGGCGGGGTCACACGAAGTGAGATTCCAAATTGGCCGCATGCGTGGCGAGCAAAGTTAACGTTTACTTGTGGTCCATGGTGAAGACGCCGTCCCAATTTAGCGGCGGCTCGTCGAAGAGATATTCCTGGCAACGCTTCCAGTAGGTGCGAGAGGGGCCGTCGGTTGGGTTGGTTTCGAGGATGGATTGGAAGGCTTGTTGGGCGTCTTGCCAGCGGCGGGATTTGTAGTAGGCACGGGCGGAGGTAAATTGTGAGAGCAACTGTTTGGTTTCGGGAGATGTTTCGGGGTTGCGGCCAATCAGTTCGAATATCGTAACGGGCTGTAGCTTACCTTTTACGCGAATGAGATCCAGTTCCCGAAAGACAAAGTCCGCGTCCTTGACGGCGTTGAAGGTGCTTTCGTTCACGAGAATGTGCGTGCCGTAGTCCTTGTTAAGGCCTTCGAGGCGTGAAGAAAGATTGACGGCGTCCCCCAGCGCCGTGTATCCGGACCGAAGCGACGAGCCCATTTTTCCGACGCTGGCAACGCCAGTGTTTAGGCCGATGCCGATGTCGAGCCGTGGCTTGCCTTCGGCTTCCCATTGCTTCTGCAGTTCACCGACGCGTTTCATCATGTCCAGCGCGCATTCACAAGCACGAATCGCTTCTCCGGGTTCCTCGATCGGTGCGCCCCAAAAAGCCATGACTGCGTCGCCGATATATTTGTCGAGCGTGCCCTGGCGGCGAAAGACGATGCGCGTCATTTCGGAGAGATAGAAATTCAGGAATTCCGCCAAATCCTGTGCGTCAAGGTTTTCCGAGATCGTGGTAAAGCCGCGAATGTCACTGAACATGATGCTGATTTCAGTTTTACGCGGTTCGACGAGCTCAGGGTTCACGAGTAGACGACGAATCACTTCGGGGCTCAAGAATTCACTGAAAAACGAACGAACCCGGCGCTTCTCTTTTTCCTCAATCAAGGCACGATAGAGAGAGACAAGAACCACATTGCCCGTAAGGGCCATCGCCGGGATCGTGAAGTTTAGCCACCAGCCGCGGAGGAAGGCGGCGTAGTCAGCTGCAACGAGTGGCGGCAGCAATGCGATTCCAAACCACATCCATCTGGGCGAGACGAGGGCTAGCGCGATTCCCATCGGGATTCCAAAAGCCAAAATCAACAGGACATCGAGGATCTGCTGTTTTGGGCCACGCACTAGAAAATTGTTGTGAAGAATGTTGTCGATCACGTTCGCGTGAATTTCTACGCCCGGATAGTCGTTGCCCCGGTATGGCGTTGCTCGTAAGTCGCCGATGCCAATAGCAGAAGCGCCGACGAGCACCAGCTTGTTTTTGAATGTGCCAGGCGGAATTTTTCGTTGTACGACGTCGGCCACCGAAAAATAAGGATAAGTTCGTTGAGGCCCGTGAAAATTAATCTGGCCTCTCCCTACAAAGTCGGTGCGTACTGAAAGCGTGTCACCCCAGTTTGTGCCGAAGACACCCGTCGAATTGTAGAGCGTAGTGACTTTGTCGGAAGGAACTGCGAGAAGCAGACGGACTGCCTGGACTTCGAGTGAGCCATACATCTGCCAGTCAAAGACGTTTTCGGATCGGCCAAAGGGCAGGACGAGCTGACCACGCCGCACAACTCCATCTCCGTCGCTCGGCACGTTGAAGAATCCCATTGTTGTACGCTCAACCCTATCGGGGTTGGCGATTGCCGGAATATTCGCGACATTTGCCGCGTAGATCAAGCCCTCCAGGTCGTAGCTGTTTACCAAGTTAGCGAAGTCCTGCTTACCCAAATCCGGTTGTAAATCACGGCGTCCTATGGCGTACCATTCGATGAGTTCGTTGTACTGATCAAGAATTGCCGGGTCGATGCCGTTTAATTGATCTTTTGGAAGATAGAAATTCCCAAGCACGACGGCGCCGAAGCGGTCGATGGATCGAGAGAAGCGAGCGTCGGCGTCGAACTCCGCGGCGAGCCCGCGCACTTCCGACTCCAACTCGGCGTCGACAGATTGTCCGGCTTTCTTTTTTGCTTCGAGATTCGCCCAGAGGGCGCGAATCGGATCACCAGTCCGGTCGGGCTTGTCGAAAGTCACGTCAAATGCGACTACAGCTGCGCCGTCGTCTTTTAGAACGTCCAGCATCTGGGCAAAATTGGAGCGCGAAAAGGGCCACTTGCCGAGGACTTCCTGCGACTTCTGGTCGATGTCCACGATCACGATTCGAGGATCGATCGGCGTGACGCTGGGCGGGCGATACCGGAAGCGAGTATCGAGCGCGTTGTACTCGATGCGACGAAGGAAATCGAATATGGGAGTGGCGTGTTCGCCGAAAAAGGTGAAATAGTAGAGCGTCAAGGAAGCAAAAGTGATGCCGAGGCTGATGACGAAGGAAACGCGGTGGCGCCACCAGGAGAGGAGGAGTTCGTAGATGCCGTAACCGATTCGACCCTTTCTCCAGTTGGGCGTTGAATCGGGCATGGGCGGCAGTGATCCTGGTCAGAACACGAAATTAAGAAACGGAAACTTTGGTTCGAGAAACGCCTTCTATAAAAAAAGAAAGCCGCACTGCAAACACCACGACAAATCTAGAAAGAAAAAACTCACAATACTTGGTTAGAAATACCAAACTACTCTCTGAAAATAAAATTCATGCGCACGCCGCTGACTTCAATGATGTCGCCATCGTTAAGCCGCGTGGGACCGGGAATGGGAGTACCGTTCACGGTCGGAGTTTTGTCGCCCGGGCCGATGTAGTAGCCATCGTCGCGCTGACTAATTTGCGCGGCCATTTGCGGCTTGAACCAGCCGGTCAGTCGCACGGTCGCCATCGAGGATTTGCCGATCGTGGTGAGTTTGTTCGTAAGGACGTATTCCTGACTGGCCGTTTTTCCGCTCAGGACGATCACGGTCGGAACCTTGAAGCGGCCCGATGCGAATTGTGTGCGCTCACCCATCGCCGCAGCCTGCTGCAGCATGTCGCGGCGAACTTTTGTGTCCAACACCATCGTTTCGTTAATCGAGGGAGCTGCGGCTTTGCGGCCCATGTCGTAAGGCATCGGCGCATCGTGGCTCGCATCAACTTTGATGGAATGTTTGCCGACATGGATCGAATCGCCGTCGTGTAGCGTGGCCCGCTCGATGCGCAGATCGTTGACGAAAGTGCCGTTGAGGCTGTCGAGATCTTCGACGACCAGGCGCGAGCCCTCGTAGTAGACGCGGGCGTGGTGGTTGGAGACGGCAAGATTGTCCACCGGAATGTCGTTATCTGGCGACCGGCCGATCGTGACCGGGCGACTGCCAATAGGCACTTCTTTGACGGTTCTACCTTCGAACATGAGGCTGAGTTTGGGCATTTCAGTGTCCTCCCGCTGAGCCGTTTGAGCTCGCGTGTTTGCGTCCCCCGGGGAGCAGCCAGGAAAGCCATCCTTTGGATTCGTCTTCCAGGCGAATGACGATTACAGAAATGTTGTCGGCGCCGCCGTTCTCGTTGGCTATTGCAATGAGCCGCTCGGCGGCCTTTTGTGGATTCGTTTCAGCCTGAAGAGTGCCCGCAATCTCGGGGTCCGTCACCATCCGCGTCAGACCATCTGAACAAAGCAAAAGCACATCGTGGGGGAAGAGTGCCTGCTCTTCGGAATCGACTTCAACCTCCGACTGCGTACCAAGCGCGCGGAGCAAAACGCTTTGCATTTCGCTCTGTTCAGCCTCGCTGGCGGTGATGATGCCCCGGCGAACTTGCTCTGCGACAAGGGAATGATCGCTCGTGAGTTGTTCCAGCATGCCGGTGCGGAGAAGATAGGCGCGGCTATCGCCGACATGGGCGATGCTAAGCGCGTTGTCGTGAATCCAAAGCGCCGTAAGCGTGGCGCCCATGCCGCTCTGTTCGGGGTGCGCTTCGGCCGAATTAAAAATGTTTTTGTTTGCGAGATACACCGCGCTGACGAGTCGCTTGGTGGAAGCATTCAGGTTGGGAGGCGGATTGCCGTAAGTCGGCGCGGCCGCATTTGATTCAGCCTCAATGCAATGTTTCACGACGGTTTCCACAGCCAATGCGCTGGCGATTTCGCCGTGCGCCTCGCCGCCCATGCCGTCGGAAAGGACAAACAGGTTCAGCGACTCCACCAGCCGAAAACAGTCTTCGTTGTTCGACCGAACTTGCCCCACGTCGGTCGCGCCGCCGCACACAATACGCACAAACACTCCCCGTCTCGAGCGCCCGGACGCACACACCAAGCCGGGCACCGTCATTCAACGCTACCAAAGCCACCACCAGCGCGAAAGGCAGTGCGCCCTACTGATTACTCACAGATTGACTACACAACTAGAGGGATTGGCTATACTGTTGGCCCTGCGGGAGTTGCCCGAAGCCACGTCGAAGGAAAAGTGAAGCAAATTTCGTCAAAATGCGGCTAAAACCCAACAAAAATGGCGGTGGGGGCAAGCGTGAAAGTCGGCGCCTGAACGCTTCGCGCGTGAGCCGCGAACTCGAAGAGCTGAACCGAATTGGGATTGCACTCTCCGAGACCCGGGATGTCGACCGGTTGTTGGGAATGATTCTGCAGAAAGCGCGTGAAGTTACCGTTGCCGATGCCGGGTCGTTGTACTTGCTGGAGCGAACCGCAGGGAACGTGGATCTGCGATTCAAATTGACCCAAAACGATAGTGTTGAATTTCCGTTCACGGAGTCCACGCTGCCGCTCACGGACCACTCGATTGCAGGGTATTGCGCGTTACATGGGCAGATCGTGGAACTTGCCGATGCGTATCGCGTACCGAAGCAAATGCCGTTCCAATTCAACAAATCGTTTGACGAGCAGGCGGGATACCGCACGCGGTCGCTCCTGGCGTTGCCGATGAAAAACGGCAAGGGTGAAGTGCTGGGTGTGCTGCAGCTCTTGAATTGCAAGCGCAAATGGAAAACGCGTCTGCGGGACGCGAAAGCGGTGGCGAAAAATGTCCACGCATTTCCCGAGCATGCGGTTCGATTGGGATTGTCGCTGGCGTCGCAGGCGGCTGTGGCCTATGAGAATTCACGTTTGTACCGAGATATTGAGAATTTATTTGACGGCTTTGTGAATGCGGCGGTGACCGCGATCGAACAGCGTGATCCGACGACCTCCGGCCATTCGCAGCGCGTGTGCGCAATGACTGTGGCACTAGCGGAAGTGGTGGATCGCGAGGCGAGCGGCCCTTACGCAGAGTTGCGATTTTCGCGCGAGCAGTTGAAAGAGATTCGCTATGCGGCGCTACTGCATGATTTCGGGAAAGTCGGCGTGCGAGAAGAAGTACTGATTAAGGCGAAGAAATTGTACCCGCTGCAGTATGCGCGACTGATGGACCGGTTCGACTATATCCGGCGAGACATCGAGGCGAATGTGGCGGAAAAGCAAGTGGACGCGCTGCTGAAGCTTTCGAAAAAGGACGCGACGGAAAGAATCAAGGTAATTGACGCGGAAGCCGCTGCACGGTTGACGGAACTCGAGCGATGCGCTGAATTTGTGGCAAGGGCGAACGAACCGACAGTGATGCCTTCGAGCGATGTTGGATATATAGGAGAAATTGCGCGGAGAACTTACCGGGATCGAGGTGGCTCACAGCGGCCGTATTTAACGGAAGACGAAGTGCAGCTGCTTGCGATTCCGCGCGGGAGCCTTGCGCCGGATGAGCGGCGCCAAATCGAATCGCACGTTGTCCACAGCTTTCAATTTTTGGTGCAGATTCCCTGGACGCAGGAATACAAACGGATTCCAGAGATTGCGCGAGCCCATCACGAGAAATTGAATGGCAAGGGATATCCGTCCGGTTTGACGGGCGCAGAAATTCCGGTGCAGGCAAAATTGATGACAATTTGCGATATTTTTGACGCGCTTTCCGCGACGGACAGGCCCTACAAACGCGCGGTGCCGACAGACCGTGCGCTGGATATTCTAAACTTGTGTGTACAGGACGCAGAGGTGGACGCCGAGTTGTTTCGCATGTTTGTGGAATCGCAGGTGTATCGCGTGGCGGTGAAGTCCTGAGGATGCAGCGAACGCTCGATGGTCTTGTTGTTGTCTTGTTCCTCGGCGCGATCGTTTCTTGTTGTGTCGCAGATGCGCAGCAAGCCCCCGATGCCTCTAACGCGAGAATCCTGCTGGTGCCCAGGCGCATGGTCAGCGGTGAACGCGCCACGCTGGCAGTGCTCGACGTTGGTGGACGATTGACACCGGGCGCGACGATTCACTTTTCGAACGGCGATAAAGTTACGACCGACGCCACGGGGCGCGCCTTGTTTGTTGCACCGCTGACGGCCGGTGTGCTGTTTGCATCGATAGAAGGGCGGCCGGGTCGAGTGGCCACAACGGTGCTTCCCGCGCAGAATGGAGGCGGCGCCGCGCACGTTGAGCAAGCGCCGCGCATTGCCTCTGCGTCGGACCGGTTTGAAGTGACAGGAAGCGGATTTTGCGGCGACGCCGATAAGAACGAATTGACGATCGGCGGCCAATCGGCATTGGTTCTGGCGTCTTCCCCTGATTCACTGGTGATTTTGCCGCCAGTCGATCCTCCAGCGGGGCCTGCGGAAGTTTCTGTGGCGTGCGGCAAGCAAGAGCCCGCACGGTTCAACATGTTGTTTGTCGTCTTGAGGTTGTCGGCGGACACATCGCCATTGCAGCCCGGGCAAAAACGAACGTTGCGCGTCACCGTTGCGGGGACACAGGAGAAGTTGCAATTGGAAGCGCGGAACCTTGCGCCGGACATTGCCGACCTTGCAGGAGGAAACCCCTCGAAGACGTTCAGTTCCGGCGACGCAGAAAATGTTGCTGAATTTCAAGTGATCGGGAAAAAACGCGGCAAATTCCTGATTTCGATCCGGCTCGTGCCCGTGATAGTGAAGCTGCCTCGTTAAGCCGACTGCTTACTCGCCACAGGCAAGTTCAAGGTTCCCTGCGGGTCTCCGGCAATTTGCGGCACGGAATCTCCCGCGAGCATCGCTTCCACCGATGTTTCCGCCTTTTCAAAACGCTTGTCCGCTTCGGCGTAACTCTGCGCCGCATTCTTCAGGTGGGTGCCTAGTTTCTCGAAGGGGTCGACAAACTTGCGAAGCTGTGACTGCAAACCCGCCAGATTCGCGCGAAGGTTTTTCGCATTTTCCTCAATTTGCATTCCCTGCAATCCCATCAAGATGACCTGCAAGTTCGCATAGAGCGTGTTGGGAGAGACGGCCACGACGTTTTTGCTGCGGCAATATTCGTCGAGTGGTGTGGACTTGGCGTCCGTGGTCATGAGCAATTCGTAGTAGACGCTTTCGCTTGGCACAAACATGAGGGCAATGGGCAGCGTCGCTTCTTCCGGGAGGACGTATTTTTTTGAAATGGCGTCGGCGTGGTTCTTGACGGCGGTAGCAAACGCACGGCGCGCTTCTTCGCCTTCTTCCGCGATGCGGCGGTATGCATCCAATGGGAACTTTGAATCGATCGGCAAGAGTTTGTCGCGAAGAAAAATTACGGCATCAGCAATTTCGCCGCTGCTGAACCGGTGTTGGCGGGCGAAGCGGTTTTTTGGAAGGCAATCTTCGAGCAACCGCTCCAGCGTGACTTCGCCGAGCGAGCCGCGGGTTTTAGCGCCGCCCAGAATGTTTTGCAGCGTTTCAGCGGTTTGCGACATTTGGCTGCCGGCCAGTTGAACTGCGCCCAACTGCTTCTGAATTTCACCGAGGGTTTGTTGTGAGTTTTTTAGCTCGTTGGCCATCGCCACTTGCGACTGCGCGGAAATCTGTGCGGACTGGCTCACGCCGTCCTGGAGCGTCTTGGTAACGCTATCCAGGCGTTGTGTGACGGATTGCCCGATCGAGGCGATCTGCCCGGCACTCTGTGCCTGTGCGGTCGCCATGGTCTGTAAATCGCGGCGCAGCTCGGTCATTTGCGATTCCACGCCCTGCGTGCGCCGCTGGCTTCGCGCGTTTTGCAGCGCCACCCAGGCCACCAACGCCGCGACGATGATCAATCCCGCGATGAGAACAGCCGTCATGCCATCTCCAAAGTGATTCGCGATTACGTTTCTCTACTCTACGCGCATGCAGCGATTCTGAAAACACGCGCAAAGAAAAACGGGCTCACGGATGAAACCGTGAGCCCGCGATAAGTCTTTGGGTCGCTCGGATTTAAAAGACGAGCTTCAATGCAAATTGAAACTGGCGCGCGTCGTAGGAAGCCGTCGGCTGGCCGGCGGAGCAGGTGGCGCCAGCAAACGGATCGCAGAGCTGGTTGACTGCTGCAACATTCGTCCGATTCAGCAGGTTGAAGCCGTCGGCGATGAAGTTGAGTTTCAGCCGCTCGCCGAGCGGAACTTCCTTGGCGAGGCGCAGGTCGATTTGGAAGAAGCCTGGGCCCGTGAAACGATCGCGGCCCAGGTTGCCATTGCAGCCGGCCGGCGGAGTAATGCCCGGGATGGAAAAGGTCGAGCCGTCGTTAGCCAGGCATTGATCCGCCGGGCCAAATTGCACACCGGGAATGAATGGCGAAGTTGCGCCGCCGCTCGCAACGACCGACGGACGCGCTTGCGACGCGCCGAGGTCGAGGCGGGTGTCCGTGCCGGTGATGATGTTGAACGGACGGCCTGCAGCCACTTCGATAATCGGCGAAAGAGTGATGCCGCCGAGTGCGTGCTTGAATGCTCCATCGCCGCCCTTGGCTGCAGCAGATTGAAAGATCGCGCTCGTTACCCAGCGATGCCGCTGGTCGTTCACGGAATTGGCGCGCTCGAAAAATGGGAAGCGGCTGTCTTGCGGCTCGAGAGGAGATTGCAAGTCGGTACCATCGTCGATGGAGTGCGACCAGGTGTAGCTCGAGAAAAGTTCGAAGCCTTTCGAGAAGCGCTTCTCCACGTTGACGGTGAGCGCGTGATACCACGAACTGGCGTCGGAGAGTTGCGCGTCCACGCTGTTGAACGGAACAGGCACACCGGGCCCTACAGGGTACTTTGCAGCGTTCGCAAGCGCCTGCTGGATTTGGAAACCGCATGCGAAGGTCGGGCTGGCCGCGCACTGAGGTGCGACCTGCGCAACGCCGAGAGCGAAGGAGGGATTGGGGCCGGATGGCCGGAAAAAATTGAAAAACGCGGGCGTGCTGACAAATTGCCCATCGAACGATGCGAGCGGACCTGGGCAGCCGAACAGCGCTCCAAGGACTCCAGGAACAGCGCCCGGAGCAGAAACCGCTACGCCGCAAGTCGACGCCGTAGGCAGCACGTCCGAGCTCGGCGCGACCACGGTCACTGGGTTCGTGAATTTCAGGCCAGCAAGGTTTGCGTTCAGCAAATTGTTTGCGAGCAGGACCGGATTCGTCGAATTGATGTCAACGGGGCGATTGAGGTGCAGGCCGCGCGTGTATTGATAGCCCGCACTGATTTTCCACGAGCCGGCAATCTCACGTTCAATTGTCAGGTTGCCTTGTTGGGCGTAGCCGTATTTAAACTTCGCGCTGAGCGGGAGCGTAAAGGGAAGAATCGGCAGTGGGAAGCCGGTCGTCAAGTAATTCTGATTCGCGAAGATCGATCCTGAAGCCAGGGGATCGAAGCGTTGGTGCTGCGGATCGTAAAACATATTGGGCAGCGCGTTCAGAACACCCTGGAAAATAGAAGATCCGTTCAAATTCGCGGGGCTGTCCAACCCTGACCCGCAATCTGGCGTAACCAGTCCGCACGCTGAAGGAGTACCTCCTGCGGAAAGAAGCTGCACGGAGCGTCCGCCGTCTGCCGTGACGGAGTCAAAGGCAACCGCAAGGAGAGGATGGTCGTAGAACAATCCATATCCGACGCGGACGACGGTCTTGCCGTTTCCGGCTGGATCCCAGGCGATACCGACCCGTGGCGCAACGTTGTTGTAATCGCGCGGAATACCTTCCACAACACCAAGCGCCTTTTCCGCAGCCGCGTTGACGTCGGTGGCGGCTTTGAATAAAGGTGTAATTTCTATGTCGTAGCGAACGCCGTAATTGAGCGTCAGCTTGCTGTTAATTCGCCACGAATCCTGGCCGAAAAAACCAAAAGGGATATTGTCGAACGGCTGATTTGAATTGCCGATGCCTTGAATGTAGGTGGTCGGGAGGCCGAGGCCGTACGCTTGCGCGCCAGTCAAGCCCGGAAGGTCGGACGGAAATCCAAACTGGGAAGAAAATGTGGAAGCCGGAAGGCCGCCGAAATTGACGACGCCGCCGAAATCAAGCTCGAAGATCTGAGCCTTGGTCGAACGGAGCTGAACGAGATTCGCATCGACGCCGAACTTGAAAGTGTGGTGCCCCCAGGTTTTTGCAAGAGTGTCGGTGAACTGCGTACGGCGTTCGATGCGATCCACGGTTGAATACGGTTCGCGCCCGAAATATGCAAATCCTGGAATGTTCACGCCGATCTCGCTTCCTCCCGGCTGCTGAGAGAAACCAAAATGGAGGCCGCGGCGGGCGTACTGGAATCGGAATTGGTTGACGGCGGACTGGCTGAGAGTCGTGTCGTGCTGGAACACAACGTTGAAGTCGCGCGATTGGTTGTAGCCCGCGCGAGACCCGGAATTTTGCCCGAACACTTGATTCTGGGAGGTTGAAGGGAGTCCGTTAACCAACGAAGGTGATATTCCTATGCGAAGGAAGGAGTGGTTGTTGCTAGTCCAGTTCTGGTCAAGTCGTAAAGACCACAGACTCGTTTTTTCCGAAACGGGATAGTTGCCGCGAAGAGAGTTCAACGTCGCATAAGATTGTGGCAGCGTGGCGATGCCGACTCCAAAGGGGGTGCAGGAGACCGTGCCTACCGTCGTGTTGGCTGGGCAGTCGACAGGCAGTGGGAAGCGTGCTCCCTGAGATCCGAACGCGCAGAGTCCAGCTTGCCCGCAGATCAGTCCAGGGTCGACACCGAACAATGCGACACTCGACGCCGAGCCGACCAGCGCGGCGTAGGACTTCGCGGCATTGATCTGCCCTGTGCCCAGAAGCTGAAGGACCGCTGTCGATTGATCCGACGTCATCAACAAGCCATCGAGTCCGCAGCCTCCGCAATTAAATGGCGAAAGGCCAAAATTGCTTACGCCAATGCTGGAGAATCCCGATTCTTCTCTTTGCGTGTATTCATAGGAGCCGAAGAAAAAAGTCTTGTCTTTCTTCAGCGGGCCACCGATCGTGAGTCCCGTCTGCACGCGTGTGAACGGCTGCTTGACCGGCTTGAGGACGCCAGTCGTGGGATCGACCTCGCCCGAAAACGGATTGCGCGCCTGAAACGATTTGTTGCGAAAGAAGCCGAACGCGTCGCCGTGAAATTCGTTGCCGCCGCCCTTCGTGACAATGTTGATGACGCCGCCGGTCGCGCGCCCGTATTCCGCGTTGTAATTGCTGAGGATCAACTGAAATTCCTGAACGGCTTCCTGCGACACAGTGGCGCGAATGCCGTTGACCGAGTTGTCCACGGCGTCGGCGCCGTCTACCGTCACGCCATTCGAACGAGCGCGGGCGCCACTAACATTCAGGCCGCTATTCGGTGCGGGACCGATCGTCGGTGAGACGTCTCGAGTCGCTTTCGAATCGATGAGTGTGAAGTTGATGTAGTTGCGGCCATTGATGGGCAGACCGTCAATGCGGCGAGTATCGATCGTGTCGGAGACTTCACTCTTCGACGTCTCAATGTTGGCGATCTCGCTCGTGACCGTTACAGACTGCTGCACGCCTCGCAGTTCCAACCGAAGATCGAACGTAGCGTTTTCTCCCACGCGTACCGTCACCGTGTCATTCGTGAACAGCCCGAAGTTAGCACCGCCATCGACGGCCAATTTGTAAGTACCAGGCGAAAGGCTCAGGAAACTGTACCGGCCGGTGTCGTCGGAGACTGCCGTGCGTTCGGCGCCGGTTGTACTGCTCGCCAGCGATAACTTCGCTCCGGCGACGGCGCGACCCGACGGGTCAACGACTGTGCCGGACAGAGAAGCCGTGTTCTGAGCCGCGGCGACTCCCGCCCAGCTCAAAACAAAAATGACGAGGATCATCCAAGCGCACACACACTGTCTGCGTCTCATACTTGCCTCCGATTGGAACTTCCGATTTGCCGCTACCCTTAGCGGCGGCGGTGTGACCGCCCGATGCGTCAAGAGAATGAATACTCGGCTTCTCTCGCAACGTCAACTGGCTTGCTACCGTGGTTAGTTATCACACGACTTTGAAGCGAACGGTGGGATTCGCGTGCGGCCCTGTATCCAAGTTCCAAACGGCAGCAGGGATGTTTAACTTGCGGAGGATAGATGTCTTAGAAGTGTAGGTGCCGTTGCACCAGCTTGCGCAGCTTTTCGCGATCTTCGTCTTTCATGTGGACGAACTCCACGCCGTTTCCATCGGGGCCGATATTGCGGACAACGGCAGTGAACTGAATCTTCTTCAACCCGGCGCGGACTTCCAATTTGATGGAATCGCCGACCGTCAATTTCTTCGGTGACTCGAGATAAGCGCCGCCGAGACTGATCGTCCTCACTCGAGCGAGCCCTGCCGCACCTTGCTCGATCTGCGCACGCAACGGAGATTCGAGTGGAACGCGGGCATAACGACGAGGGACAACGAAGTTGGCGCCTGATTGCGTGGCCGATTCGAACGCCGCGCGGACGCGGGCCGACGTCGGCCGATTTTCCATCATGGCGAGCGCATCTTCCGCTGCAGCCCGCAAGCCAGCAGGCTCAGCGTGGGTTAGCCCTTCCCGCTTTTCGCAAATGGAATGGAGTAATTCGCTGGATTCTGTGGCGCGCATTCGCCCGAGCGCTTCAATGGCTTTGATGCGCACGAATTGGTCGCGAAGAATGTCGTGCTCACCGGCCGCGATCTCCATCATTTGCGGAACAGCCGTGGCCTCCATCGCTAGACCAATCTGGTCAATCATCATGGGGACAACGAGAGGATGTGCGTCGGCCAGAATCGCGGAAAATATAAATGCAGAGCTCTGGATTGACGCGGCATTGGCTGGGCGTGAAAGCTCGCTCACCGCAAGATCCTGCAAATTCCATTCCCAGCTCGCCAATGCTCGTGGCAAACCGCGAAGCAGGCGCTCGGGATCGGCGGTGGCCAAAAGCTTTATCGCGGCACTTACGCGCTGACGCCGCGCTTCGTAAAGCCGTGATTCGAGCAGATTCAGGACGGGCACGCCAATCGCGCGCAGCAGCCGGGACATCGCCGGCAAGTATTCGAAGCCGCGCGGGTCCGTCAACAACAACGTCAACCGATCGAGCAGCCGCTCCGGGTCGCGCTGCAGCAGCCGCGGCAATGCCGGATCCAGCGCGCGATTCGCCAACGCTGCGTCGATCAAGAGCATCCAGCGGTCCTGCGCGATGAGGCGTTGCGCCAGCGCCTGCATGTGTGCGAACTGGGGTTCGCGCGGAGTCTTTTCGAGCCCGATCAAAATGCTTTCCAGCCCCGAAAAATCACCGCGCGTCACCGCAATCCGGCCTAGGGTCTCTAGAAATGCCGCCAGCAAAGCAGCGGTTTCCGGCTGCGATTCTTTTCCCAATGCCTGCAGCGTGCCACGGCTCAGATGCTCTGGAAATTGATTCGGCCACAGCGATTCAATAATGGGGGAGAGCTCGTTGAGTCCCGCGGCGATTTCACGCCGCGCTGCCATTTCCTGCACCTCGAGGCGCCGCGCATAATTCAAAAGAATATTTCTTGCTTCGCGGCGTGGCGCGTCGACACCCGCATCGGCAAGCTGGGAAAGCGCCTGCCGCAGCGCCGAAACCGGCACGCACCAGACTTCCTGTCCCCGCAATACAGCCGATTTCTCGCGCGGAGGGAGTTCCACCCAAAAACGTTCGTGGAGCTTTTCGCGGTGTTTCTCGGAAGCCCATGCCGTGGACAACGTGGAGAAATGCTGCGACGAGTGAGGCCCTTTATAAGTTCCGGAAGTAACGAGTACGTCTGCCAGCTTGAAGATGGACGCTTGCACAGCCTGCGGAGATATTTGGCCGATATAAAATTCGGCGCCGATAAACTCCAACACAAGAATTTCGGAAAGACGCAACAGATACGGCTGTGGTTTTTCCGCGTCGCGCGGGCCATTCTGAGAAACCGCGCTCAGGAGCATGTGAACGGTTTCCCGGCTCGCTTCGTCCAGCGCTCCATGAATAGAACGTGCCGCTTCTTCGGGAGAGAGTCCGCGTGCCGCTTCCAACGGGGGCGTCAGGCGCGCGAGCAACCGCAGCACAGCGCTCAAATCTTCGAGGCTCGGCGGTGCGATGGGCGCATCGGCATTCTCGCGCGGAGCATTTCCGCCAAATGCCACGAGTGCCGCGATCAAGCTCGCAAGCACCGTGTCCACTCTTCGATCCGTTTGCGTGTTGACTTGAATTCCTTCCACGCCGTGCTCCAGTAGTTTGGCCGTCCACCAGGACGCGCGATTCTTCTTTGGGGACTCCTCCGATTTTAGCAAGGCGGCCTTGATGAGCTGGGCGAGCGTGTCCAGTTCGCCTACATGAAATCGCCGCTCGAAGATCAACGTTTGGATGCCGACCCGCTGCAGTTCGATGGCTAGCGCCTGAAGTTCACCGCGCACGTCCGGCAACGGCGCTTCGCTTAGCTTCGGCATGACGATGGCGCTTCGCTCGACGCGGAGTGCAATTCCGTTCATTGCGAACGCGAACGAACGGATTTGTTCGTAAGCCGATTCGAGGCTCTCAAGGACACGAGGATGATTCCTTTGGTACAGCCGCTGCGCGCGGAACAAAATGTGCAGATCTTTCAGGCAACGCTGGACGTCCACGGACGTTGGCTCAGATGGCGAATAGGGAGAAACGATGCTAGGCGCAACAGGTCGGGACCAGGCCGATGTGTTGTTGGCTGGCGTTCCGGGAACTGCTTGGCTCCCGTCCTTTTCGTGATCCGAATTTGCAATCGCCCTGAAGGCCACAGCATCCCTTGTCTTCGGTGCTCACCTCATCGCATTGAGTGCGGTGTCGGCGTCTCCCCGAGCGGCCTTTTCATCCGCAGGTCCTGCGGGTAGAAAGGCCCTTCTAAGTACGGAGCACGATGCCTTCCTCGTCAAAAGTCAGCTAAGTTGTTTGTTTACAACGGCAGTGATTGATAGTTCTAGAACTAGGCGCCACCGACTGTAACAAAATGTTACAAACTGAGGAGCTCAAGAACTGCTTTGCGAATGCTTATTTCGGGCGCATCTTCTCGTTAACCGACACCGTCCCACCTTCGGTTAACTCCACCGGACGCCGCGAAAGCTGAAAACCTTCCTTCTTCAGGACGATCGTGTGGATGCCAGCGGTTATTTCTACGCGTGCAGGAGTTTGCTTGCCGGTCGGAATGCCATCAACCGAAATCTCCGCGCCGGGAGGAGTGGAGTCCACTTGCGCCCACGCCACGTGAGCGCCTCGTTCCCTCAGCTCGATATCAAGCTGCGCTTGCGCGTTTTCTTTGACGGTCACACTCTGTGAATACGGTTCGTACCCTTGCCTTCGCAGCACAAGGTTATAGGTATTCGGCGCCAGAGGAATCGTGAGCGGCGTTTGCCCTGACTGCTTGTCGCCGTTGATGAAAACGTCCGCGCCCGCGGGATGAGTCACGATGTACAGACCGAGAGCAGTCTGTTCCAAATTAATTTTCTGGTCGAGCGTTTGCCCTGCGCGAATCTGCAACGCCGTTTGCGTCGGTTGGAACCCGGTCTTCTTGACTTCGAGGTTGTAGCCGCCAGGGTCAAGATTTGAAAAGCTGCAGGGGGTTTCACAACGTGAAGTATAGTTGTATGCGCCCGTGACCACCGCGGTCGCGCCGACGACATTTGTGATCACGTGAATCGCGCCACGCCCTGGCGGTGGAACGGGATGCGACCCGGATTCCGGGGCGCCGCCGCTGCTCACCGGCGCGTCGTCATACTGGATGTCATCCACGACTTGGACACCGGCGGGGGCACCCTTCAGAAACTTCAGAAGGTCTCCATGCTCGGAAGGCCTTAGCTTTCCGGAAAGCGTCAGCGTGTTTCCGGTTCCATGAATCTTTAACTTTCCAGCGATGCCTTTCTCGGAAGCGGCCTCTTCGATCCGCCCCTTGTATTCCGCAGCCGTCGGAGAAAAGCCGCTCGCGACCACTGAAGAATTAGCAGCACCTTTGACTGGCGGTGGATTCGTCTTTTTTACCGGCTGCAGAGTGACAGATTCGCTCGGCTGCGAATTTTCGTTTGCCGTCGCTGTGTCCGAAGCGCCAGATGATTTCTCCCCACTCGCCGCCGCACCGGGATCACCCGGGCGGGCCGCTTCCCTGGGGCGGCGTCGCTCTCGGGGGCGGCGTTGCTCTTGGGGGCGGCGTTGCTCTTGGGGGTGGCGTTGCTCTCGGAGGCGGTGCCGGTGAAGGCACTGGCCGGGAGCCGCGTGGTGATCAGGATCTGGCCGGCCGGGCCGGCCGGCCACAGGTCGTCCAGGTCACCGAGATCCGCCAGGTCGTCCAGGACCAGGACCCAGGACCGCCGGGTCCGTTCCAGCCAGGCCACGAAACGGGCGGCCGCCGCCTCCGCGCTCTCGCCCCAGTGCCCCGCGTCGACCAGGCTGACCGCCTGGGCGAAGCCGGTTACCACGGCCTCCCGGCTGGCGGCGTTGACCCAGGCCAGGACCTCCACCGCGCGGCGGTCCTGCAGTGCGTGGCAGAAGGCCACGGCCAGCTGGGTCTTGCCGGTGCCGCCCTGGCTGACCGGCGCCGCGTAGGTCGCGTCCCCGTGGACCAGCACCGCCGTCTCGCCGGGGCCCAGGCCGAGGGACGGCTGATCCCGCGGGAAGAACCCCTCCGCCAGGGGC
>Ga0137409_10002533_pt1 | contig 19544 bp, 19 predicted proteins | sample CZODoug1_16funga_FD_122059 | JGI IMG/M metagenome (GOLD analysis project Ga0137409, IMG submission 122059) | Vadose zone soil fungal communities from Angelo Coast Range Reserve, California, USA - CZODoug1_16fungal (Hybrid Assembly) | ecosystem: Environmental > Terrestrial > Soil > Vadose zone... | reverse complement strand
ACGATTTTCTTGTTCTGCTCGGCCCAAGCGGTACAGGCGTCCGCCAAGGCACGCGCGCCGGCACTCGATATGACTTTGATGTCCCTGGTCGCCTTGAGGTCGCTGGCCGTTTGCTTCGCCGGCACCGAGCGCGCCTGCTGCTGAGCGTGCGAATGCACGGGTAGCGACAGCATCAGTGCTGTGACTGTTCCTGAGATGATAAGAATTTTCTTCACGTCACCGCTCCTCAAATCCGGTACGCAGTATCGTGTAGGCGTTCGGGCCGTATTTTTCCCAGTCTTTAGCAAGACTCTATTGATACTGAATCTGCCATGTCAACACGTATTTGTGCGATCTAGAACCGGTTCTGTAAGACACGAGCCGCGCCATGTGGAAGGCGCACAATTTCACGAATGGTCCCACCGGAAAGCATTTTGATAGCATGGATCGACTGGGGCTGTAAGCGGGACCACTCCCGGAGAATCACCCGGCAGATGATCCGGAACGGATTCTCTAACCATTCCCGGTCGAGTGACGGCGTACCCAGAAACAACCGGTTAACTTCCGCATTGCCGACCATCCGTGAGTTAGCAGGTGGTTTCTCTTGCTCGGACTGCGGCTTGATCACCTCAGGTTTGCGGCGGGCTCAATTTCCGTGGGCTGGAGAGAATCGAGAATGCTCCCGTTAGATGTCGCTGCCTTGGCGATCTCATCGTTGATCTGCTCAAGAAGAGCATTCGATTGCTGGTCCCATATTGCGATCTGGCTTATATCTCTTTGATAAACCGGCCGACGCAATTGCCAGAATGCAGATAGAGCAGTTAGTCGCACAATCGCCGCGGCAGCCCGGTATTTCACCGTGGGATGGCCATTGTTCAGAAGAGGCATGAGCTTATCGATGTCGCTCGAGTCGCCTGTATGACCCAGAGCATCCGCCGCCGCTGCCCGTACGACCCAGTTCTTATCGTTCAGGGCCCGTTCCAAAATTGCTCGATTGTCCGAGTCGGTACCGCTGCTGAGCAAGGTTGCCGAAACGGCCCGAGCACCCGCGTTTTTGTCGCTCACCAGTTCCTTCACCGCTGCCACACCAAATCCCGCCCCGGGGACTAAGGCGCCTGCTGCTGTCGTCGCGCCGAACTCCGTCAGGGAAGCTGGGTCGCGCAGCTTCTCCTGAAACTCATGCGATTGCGATTGAATCAGGCCCGATGAAACGCTTCGTTTTCCCGCGAGTACTTGCACCAGGATGCTCGTGCCGCTCTTATCGCCCATGCGCCAAAGCGCCTGCGCCGCGGCGAAACTGACTGCCGCAGACTGGTCGTCCAGAGCCGCTTGCAGGCTCGGAATCGATTGGAAGGCCTGCATGTCCCCTAGCGTCTTTGCGGCCGCCATACGCACCGAACTATCTTTGTCTTGCAGCGCCGACTCGATCAGTGGAACGGTATCGGGCTGAACGCCGAGCGTCCCCAGCGCATAAACCGCCTGAATGCGATGATCGGTATCCTTGTTATTAAATCCTTCGCGTAGGCAGCTCGACGCCGCTTTTCGCGCTTCTGCCGGGTTCGTGGGGCTCGATGGAACCGTACATGATGCGGCAGACGCGCCCTGAGCGGTTGCCGGGTGCGCTTGTCCTAATGCTTCCCCCTGCAGCGAAAGTCCCATGAGAAGAAACGCGATGGCTCCGGTCACAACACTTCTGTTTACGTGCTTATTAGTTTTCATGTGGCCTCCTTTAGGCTGAGCCACATGCTAGCCAGCAGGCCGGAAAAGCTAGAACGGAGATCGCGGGAGCGCGTAAATCTAATAGTTAAGCGCTCCGGTAGAAGTCTGAGCGCTGGCGCGTGAACCGAGAAAACGCAAATGTGCGTTCGTGCTCAATAGCGAGCGTTCGGGTCGCCACACGCCGCGTTCGTTCGTTTTTGCTCGGTTCAGACATCGAACCCAGCTAGATTCGCCTCAGCCTGATCGATCGTGTGGCCGTTCAAATGAAACTGAAACGGTGCACTTATCGGGTCCACAGGAGGTGGATCATGAACTCACAAATCACTAAGACCTTGACGCTCTTTTTCTTCTTAGCCGCAGCTGCACCGGCTACGCGTGCGCAGGAAGCTCAACCTTCACCCGACCCGGTCCTTGCATTCGATCCGTCGCCGTCAATGCCTGCAAGTCCGGTAGATCAGGCGGTGCCCCCGAAGGTGACAATTCCCTCCGGCACGACACTGGGTATCCGGCTGGTGGACTCGATTGACTCTGAGACGGCTCAGCCGGGACAAGTTTTCCATGCCACGCTGGATTCTCCGCTGGCGGTGGACGGCGATACTGCTATTCCGTCAGGTTATAGTGTGGAAGGACACATTGTGGATGTTAAGAGTGCTGGTAAGTTTGCCGGACAATCGCTGCTCGTGCTGCAATTGGATCGCATCGCGGTTGGCAGCAAGAACTACAATCTCCAGACTGACCAATACAAGCGGCAGGGCAACTCGCGCGGCAAGAATACAGCGAAAAAGGTCGGAGCGGGGACCGTTATCGGAGCCATTATCGGCGGAATCGCGGGTGGCGGAAAAGGTGCCGGGATCGGCGCGCTAGCCGGCGGTGGCGTGGGGGCCGGAGTGCAGGCGGCCACCAAGGGGCAGCAGATCAAATTACCAAGCGAAACCTTATTGACCTTCATTCTACAAGAACCTCTGATAGTAGCGCCGATTACGCAGGGCCCGAATCCAACCCGCCCGAATGCAACCCGTCCGCTTGCAGCGAATCAATAACTAATGCATCTAGCAATTCAACTCAGGGGCACGCGTAAATACGTGCCCCTTCGGATCGGATTGCAAATTATCGCGGGCCGAGGGTGGCTCTCAGGGGAAATTTGAATCAGACATTCGTTACGGCGTGGTGACGTGGTGAGTCTTGGAATTGAGCCTATGAGTATTTTCCCACAAACGGCTGAGCCCAGTTTGGCTGGCCAGCTTGTCGGCTATGCAGTTGGAATGATTCTCAGTTTAATTTTCCTGGCGCTGGTGACCCGGCCTTCGGAAACGAACAAAAGACTGCGCTATCTTGCCCTTTGTGGCCTCGTTTGGAATGCATGCGGTCTAACCAGCAACCTGGTGCACATCACGGGGACAAGTTCGTGGATTGAGCATCTGGCTGACCTGATGAAGTCTGGCGTTGGCAAGCTCTGGCCTGTCAGCGCAGTCGCCGTGTGGTTGAACAATGATGCCCTCAGTCCAACAAGGCGCAAACTAGGCAGGTGGCTTTTAGGTTTGTCAATTGCGACAGGAACGCTCTTATTTCTGGCTCAGTTCGGCTGGTTTTGGCAGATGTTCCATTGGGACTGGCAGATCCTTAAGGACGATGCCGCAAGGTACGAATTCATTCGCAACTGTTCGGCCTACAACGCCTTGGCCATTGTCGGCGGCGGCGCCTGGCTTCTACTCGCCGGTCAAGTGCACGGTTGGTTCCAAAAACTTGCTGTGACCTCAATTCTGCTCGGACTAATCATCAACACTATCTGTACTGTGTTGCATGCCTACTTCCTCCTGCCTCTGGGAGTTGATTCTGTTGTAGTGACGCTGGAGCAGCAAAGTATCATTCTGGCCGTCATTGGGGGGTTGTTCTATTTCGCGCGCTTTCGTGCTTTGGATGTATTCGTCAAGCTTAGTTTGCGTGTACTCGTTGCTGCAACACTTGCGTTGAGTGCTTCGTATGTCACGTTCGGTCCGCTGGAAAAGATATCGCAGAAAACGGTAGGACCTTACGCAGTTAGGATTGCTGGGCTCACCGCTCTATTTGGTTTTGTCGTCTTTTTGACCGGACGCTTCGCCAGTGCGATTGACGCCTTCGTCGAAACTTACGTCTTTGGCAAACCGAATTACCGGCAGGCTGCGGCGCAACTTCGAGAGAAACTGAGCCTGCTCGAGACTGCACCGGAAATATTTCTTGCGACGGAACAGTTTGTTCGCAACACCCTGCAACTAGATGATCTTCGCATTGTGCCTCGAGTTGAATTGTCACAGGTAACAGATAAAAGCGGGAAAGAGTTTGCCGGACCTGAAAGTGGCAAAGAGAGAGATGCCGACACGGCCATGCCCATCACCGTCGGACATCAAACTCCTCACTTTCTCACCTTTGCCACGCAAGGCACGCAGTCCATGGTGCTAAGCATGGATCTCGACTTTTTGCGGGAAGTCAGTGTCCTGGTCGGCCGGCGGCTGGAGGCTTTCGAGCGCGAGAAGGATCGCGTTGAGCGGACCCGTCATGAAGCACAACTGACGCACCAGTTGTTGTCGGCTGAACTTCGAGCACTTCGCGCGCAGGTAAACCCGCATTTCTTGTTCAACTCGCTGAACACGATTGCGGCGCTCATTCCTCCAGAACCCGAGAAGGCTGAACTCATGACGGTACGCTTGGCCAGAGTGTTTCGCCATGTGCTGACCCACACCGACAAATCATTCAGCACTGTCGAGGAGGAAATAGATTTTGTCCGCACCTATCTGGAAATTGAAAAGGTTCGTTTTGGTGACAGGCTGAGCATCCTGATAGAGGTGAGCGAGGCGGCGGAAGCGGCCACTGTTCCCTCCCTCATTCTTCAGCCGCTGGTCGAGAACGCACTTAAACATGGATTAGCTCCCAAGCTTGGAGCCAATAAACTGACCATTCGGGGCAGCTTGACGCAGGGCTACTTGTGCTTATCGGTAGAGGACAACGGTGTCGGGCTCAAGCGCGCCGATCGTGAAAACGCCACGCCGTCGATGGGAGTGGGCCTTCGCAACATCGAGGAACGACTGCGCACGATCTACGGGTCAAAAGGTACGCTAGTGCTGCAAAACATGGCTCTCGGCGGCAGTCGCGCAACGCTGCAATTTCCAGCAGGAGGAATCGGGTGATAAACGCGATGCGCAGCCTGATAATTGATGACGAAGCAGGAGCGCGTTTACGTTTACGCCGCTTGCTTCAGGCTCAAGATTGTGTAGAGATCGTGGGTGAGGCTGAAGACGGCATGGCAGCCGTCAGCGAAATTGAGCGCCTGCGGCCTGATCTGCTTTTCTTAGACATTCAAATGCCCGGATTGGACGGCTTTTCTGTGTTGAAAGCTCTCCCGCACGATTTTCCATTGCCGCTCGTCATCTTTATTACCGGCTTTCACGAGCACGCTATGAAAGCATTCGAAGCGAAGGCGTTAGCTTACCTGCTCAAACCCATTGAAACGGACCGTCTGAATGAGATGGTTGACCGCGCATGGCGGCTTCACCGCTCTGCTGACGACCGGAGTCAGGACGACCTGAAGGTCAAAACCCTTGTCAAAGAGGCCACCCGCCGGTTGGAACGGATAGTGGCACGGAAACTCGACAAGTACTGGCTTGTCAATCCGTCCGATGTTCTCTTTTTTCAGATGGACAACGGAATCGTACGGGCTAAGACGGCATCTGAAACCTTCTGGGTCTCCTACCAACTGGGTGAGCTGGAGGAGGCTTTGTCGGAAACCGGCTTCTTTCGTGCCCACCGCTCAACGCTTGTAAATCTAAAGCGTGTGAAGGAGATTCGCCCCGATGTGCGCAGCAGGTACGTGCTGGTCGTAGCTGATGCTGATCGCACCGAGATCGAGGTGAGCGAGCGCCAAGGGCGGAGCTTGCGTGAGCGGATCCCCGGTTTGTAATTCTTGGGTACTCTCAGGCCCGACATCCAAGACATCCTGGCCAGCGATCAGCAAGACGACTTTGAGTTTGCCTTCGCGATCGTTCTGGCCTGGTGATACTGCTGGTGAGTCACGCGCTACTCGGAAGCGATCCTTGGATAGCGCCTGATACACGGGATTCTCGGAAAGTGGGAATCCGCCCCATAAGGCCCCAAAGCCACATTCCGATAGGAAGACTCCTCGGGAGTTCGACCATTCCAGCAGATAAGGCGAGTACAGTTTCTTGGCCTATCCTCAAAACATACGCACCATCCCCAGTCCAGTGATTATCCCATTGACAAGTCACGGTGGAATTGAAAAACTTGCCCGCGATAGGAGGTTCCCAATGAAAGCTAAACTCTCAGGCCCTCCTGCCTTGGCTGCCGTTCTTCTCTTCTTGGTTTCAGTTCCCATCTTTGCGCACCACGGTGCGGCGTCATACGACATATCAAAAATGACGAGCTTGAAGGGAACCGTAACGAATATTCAGTGGATGAATCCGCACGCAGAAATTTTTATTGAAGTGAACGACACGACGGGCCAGGCCCAAAAGTACATAGTGGAATCGGTCAGTCCCTTGGGCCTTTCCAGGATCGGCTGGACCAAAGATGCGCTCAAGCCGGGGGATCAGATCACGGTTACAGGCAATCTCTCGAAAAACGGCACGCATATCCTGCGACTCAAAAAGATCGTGTTTCCTACCGGCAAAGAGTTGACAATCCAGAGCGGCGAAGATTATTCAGGTCAATAGGGTTGCTCTGCAAGGCCGCGTGACGATTTGCTTCGGTGCGCGGGGATCACGACCTGCGTCGAAATCTGTGATGCGGACCCTGAGAGGAGTTTTGCGATGCGCAAACGGCTGGTGGGTTCGGGGGTGTCCGTGGTGGCAGTGCTCGTTCTCTCGTCCGGCATACTCGCTCAGACTGCGGGGCCACAACGAGCAGTAAAGGCTCCGGCGCCGGACCTCACAGGAGTTTGGAGACGATCGCGGAGGCCGCCCGATAACGCTCGCCGATACACAATGCATGAGATAGCAGCAACCCTTACCATTCAGGAGCCCCCGATGACGTCTTGGGGTAAGGCGAAATACGAGTCCGCCATACCCAACGAAGGACCGCGCGCAGTCTCCTTATCGGAGACGAACGATCCGGTTTTCAAGTGTTTTCCCCCCGGAGTGCCACGAATCTACCTTGTGCGAGTCGGACAACCGTTGGAGATCATGCAGATTCCAGGCCGGGTGATCATGTTCTTCGAGTACGATCACTTTGTGCGCCAAATCTTCACGGATGGGCGGCAGCATCCCAAGGACCTAATTCCCTCGTGGATGGGGGACTCGATCGGCACGTGGGAAGGGGATACGCTAGTGGTTGATACGGTTGGTTTCAACGACAAAACCTGGCTCGATGGGGAAGGTCATCCGCACAGCGACGAACTGCACCTTGTAGAGCGCATCCGGCGGGTCAGCCATGACGCCTTGACCATTGATTTTACGATCGACGATCCGAAGGCGTATACCAAGCCTTGGGTCTCCCACACCATCTTCGAACTAAAACCGGGCTGGGACATTGGGGAAGTCGTGTGCGTGGACGACAATGCCAACTTCCTCGATACGGAAAAGATGTTGCAGCCCAGTAAGTAACAGTCTCATCGTTGGCCAAATTTGTGGGGTTCCCGTCTTGATTCCGAAAAGTTTACGGCTCGCCCCCTAGCCAGTTCAACCGCGTTCCGGCGGCCCTGCTTGCTGATCGCGTACGTGTGCTGCTTGTCGCCGCTGGAACGTTCCTTCGGATTCAGTCCCAGATAACTCACCACCTGTTTGCTCCGCCGGAAGCGTGCCACCGGCCCTAACGTCAACACGAAGGCCAGTGCGGTTACCGGACCTACGCCCGGATGGATCATCAAACGAGCGGCGTCCGCGCGGCTCTCCGCTTCTTGCCGCACCGCCCGGTCCAGTTCGTCGATCACCGGATTCAACTGATCGAGCATCCCTAACAACTCCTGGCGCCGACGGCTGCCCCACGGACCGAGCGAGAGTTTTTCCAGCTCCTCGCGCCCCTGCGCCGTGAACAACTTCTTCTTGCGGCACACGCCCTGGCTCATGGCCAGCCCGTGCAACTGGTTCTTCACCGAAACCCGAAAACAAACCAGTTTGTAGCGGTGTCGCAACAATTGCCGTGCGTCCCGCTCGGCCGGAGACGGTATCCAAATCCGTGGAAACCGCTTCTCCAGCAGCAAGCGCAGCAGGTGCTGGGCGTCGCGTGCGTCGGTCTTTTGTTTCCGCACCACGCCGGCTCGGATCTCGCTGGCGTGACCGATCCACAACTCGTGCCCGAATTCGGCCAGCATCCGCTCAAACCATTGCGCGTAGCCAGGGGCTTCCATGCCCACCAGCACGGCCTTCGGCAAACTGGCGTAAAAGGCTCGCGCCTCTCCGTTTTCGTGCTCCAGTCGCCGCTCTACCAACTCACCGGTCTCGGTATCCATCATCGCGATCTGCTGATAGCGCGGGTGAAAATCGCATCCTATAATCAACATTGCTCGGCTCCTTTCCTCCGAGCCTTGGTCGTCTTACCGCTACCAAGTCAACTCGCTCGAAGGGAGCCGACGCAGTTATAGGATCAGAACTTTCAAATCAACCCGCTAGAAGCCGGCCACCTGGGTACTCACACTTATTCAGGTTTGAGGCCAGTGGATTTGATGATACGCGCGGCGCTTTCACTCTCGCTCTGCACGAAGCGCGCAAACTCGGGCTGTGTCATGGTCATTGGATCGGCCCCGTGCTTGGCGAGCCAGTCGCCCAGGTCTGGCGCAGCCAAGGCGCGTGCGACGTCTTTCGCTAGTTTCCCCACCACTCCGGCAGGAGTGCCAGCACGCACCCATACTCCGTACCAAACCGCATAATCGAACCCAGCGATTCCAGCTTCTGCGATGGTCGGAACCTCAGGTAGTAAGGGCGAGCGTTTCCTCGTGCTCACGGCAAGCGCTCGGAGCTTGCCTGCACGGATATCGGCCAGAGCAAGTGGGATGGGCGCTATCATGTAATCAATGCGTCCTGCAACGGTGTTGGCGACCACATCAGCGATCGCGTCGCGCGGGCCGGGGGGCACGTAGACCGATTTAATTCCCGCCTCCAGATTGAATTTCTCAACGCCCATATGGTTACCAGCACCCACTCCAGCGGAGCCGAACCTCAGCTGACCCGGTTTCTCTTCTGCCTTCGCGATGAGTCCGCCAACGCTGGTGATGCCAGACGAGTTACTTGAGACAAGTACGTAAGGTTGGCTAGTGAGCGGGGCAACCGGGATGAAATCCTTCAGTGGATCATACGGCAGGTTCTTCACGAAAGCGGCGGTGTACGCCTGAGCGCTGCTGTTCACGAGCACCGTGTAACCATCGGCTGGCGACTTCGCAACCAGGGCAGGACCCGCCGTACTACCGGCGCCAGGATGGTTCTCGACTGTCACGGGCTGGCCCCACAACTCAGAGAGCTTCGGGCTGACGGCGCGGGCTATGGTGTCAACCCCGCCACCAGCGCCGAACGGCTCGATCATGCGCACCGGCCTCGTGGGATAATTTTCGGAACCCTGTGGCGCTAGAGTTAACGAGAAAAAGAATCCCAAGAACAATCGAGTCCACATGCTTAGATCCTCGCAGGAGTACTGAGTATATTCCAACTCCTGATCAACGGGATTCTCGAAAACTCGCCCGACAGGCCCCACAAGAAGTCACCTTCCGATCGCGTTTATCGGGAGTAACGAGGACATTTTGCCAGTCTGCACCGCCGCGGCCTGGAATCAGTCATATGGAAATCGCTCTTCGCCAGCCTGCCAGATTTTGGTTGCGGATTGCAAGCCGTTGGGGGACGCTCCAGATGATGGATCCTTTCACACATCCCTAGAAGGCGAAATAGGTGTAAAATCCTTGCCGTTTTTGAAGTCAGAGAAAGATTCCGGTTTGTTCTGGGATAGCGCCCCGCGTCTGCTGGAGGAGGACAAAATGCGACACTTTGTGATTGTCAGCATGGTTATAACGGCGACGCTGCTAACCTTCAGGCTGGTCGCGTCCGCGCAGCAGGTGGCCCCCGGCCAAACCGCGGATGCAAAGCCTCCAAGGCCGGGGTTGGAGGTGCCCTTAGTTACTCCGGGGCCGGGCTGGAAGGCCTGTCCGCACTGCGAGAATGAGGCTTATAAGGCGGATGGCCGCAAGAAGGCAAACGTAGATACGCGCGCATTTAATTTGCATGATATTGCGGGAGTTTGGAGCGGCAATCCCAATGACCTGGAGGTTAACGGCCTTCCGATGAATATGACAGCGGTGCCGTCCTTCACCCCTTACGGACGGAAGTTATTCGAGGCCGACCAAAGTGACTCACCCCAGTGGAATTCAAAGGATCCTGAAAATACTTGTGATCCTATGGGTTGGCCGCGGTGGTTAACATTCAACTATGGATTTGAGTTCGTTGTATTACCAGACCGTGTCCTACAATTCTTTGAGTGGGGTCATACGTGGCGGGACATCTGGACTGACGGGCGCAAACTGCCGCCGAATCCTCCGATTCAGCGATACTTGGGATATGCTGTTGGCAGATGGGAAGGAGATACGTTCGTTGTTGAGTCGAATGGCTATGACGACAGGTCTTGGCTTGCGCAAGCTCCGGCCCAGCGTACTGGAACTGGGAGACCGGGTGGCTATCCGCATAGCGACGAAATGCGGATCGAGGAACGCTACAAGCGAATCAATTACGGATTGCTTCAGGTAATGCTGACGGTTACGGACCCAAAGGTATATATGACGCCTTGGACGACAACCGGCACGATTACATTGATCCCCAATACGGAGATGGCGGAAAATTTCTGCGTCCCATCTGACAGCATTCATTTTAATAGTGAGAATACGATACCCACGCTTCCGAAGCAGTGAGGGTTGTCCTTGAATCCTTTAGTGGCAGTTAAAGAGGAGGGGAAGTATGTTGCGAGGTATGCTTTTGGTTGCAGTGCTGGCGGCTGCAGTTCTATCGCCAACGTTGAACCCCCCTGTTCAGGCTCATCACGGGAATGCGGCCTGGTCGACAAACGAGGTGACGCTAAAGGGTACCGTGGTGGACTATGTTTGGAGAAACCCCCACGTGTTGCTTGTTTGGACCACGAAGGATGATAGCGGCAAAGCAGTGCAGTGGACAGGCGAAGTCGGGTCTCCAGAGTCGATGATGGCTGATGATGGTTGGACCAAAGAGACGTTCAAGCCCGGCGACGAACTTGTTCTGATCCTCCGCTCAGCGAAGTCAGGCGCACCCAATGGCGTGATCGACCAGATCAAGAGAGCCGACGGGACGGTGGCAATGCGATACTCGCGGCAAGCGGGTTCCGGGAATTTTGCCGGCCCGTTGACAAAAGCCGATCAGGAACGCCGAGATAAAGTCGCCGCCGAGGCCGACAAGTCGAAGAATTAACCCTACGAACTTTCCCCAGACGTGGTATGCCCAATCATCCGCCGACTGGAAACTGACTTGGCTGATGCATCTCTGGTACGAAAGTCAGACGATATCGCCCGCCAACTCCCGATAAGTTCGCTTGGGGGAAAATGGAAACCCTGACTGCCGCACTCGCTCTGGATCTCTTCGAACCCCGTTTCTCGGGAGCTGGCCTTTTCACTTGGCGTCAATGGGTCTGCTTCTAGTGGCAAACTCGTGGCAAACTCGTTGTGTCGCGGGCAGGAGAGGCGTACGATTCGCGAGTCAGAGGTCCAAATCGGAGATTCCGGGGGAGCATGTTCTCTGAATCCAAATTGATCCACGATTGCATGGTCCTCTCACCGCGTACGTTTGGAAGGTAGTAAGCGAGCCCATGACGATACGGCGCATTGTTTCCATTGTGGCGTTTACCCTCGCGCTTGGTGTGCCGACCGGCGGTGGACAGCAGCAAGCGGCGCCGTCTCCTGACTTCGAGTTTTTCAAAAGCCGAGTTGAGCCTATCTTCCTGAAAAAGCGGCCCGGCCACGGGCGCTGCTACGTTTGTCATGAGGTAGATTCTGGGGGGAACGGGGGCGGCACTGCATTCCACCTGGAGAAGCTGTCGCCCGGGAGCACCTTTTGGAGCGAGGAGCAATCTCGTCGCAACTTCGAGGTTGTCTGGCAGTTGGTAATTCCCGGCGAACCCATGTCAAGCTTGCTTTTGAAGCATCCGCTTTCGCGTGACGCGGGCGGCGATATCTCCCACGGCGGAGGCAGACAATTTGCATCCCAGAACGACCCGGACTGGCTGACGATGGCCGAGTGGGTCCGCGGGCTGAAAGCAGGCGGTGCTTCCGACAAGTAACCGATGGTTGGCAGGAGACTGCGAAATCACCAGGTGTGCTAATCCCGGACGACTCTAAGGCAGCACCAACGTGGCGTTCCTCTCAGGCGCCTGCCCGACCTGGATGCGAGTCACCTCTTTCAGACTCTTCACGTCGATGACGGACACGGTATTGTCCGCGCGGTTGCTATCGTAGACCGTCTTGCCGTCGGGAGAGAACGTGATCCAGATCGGGTATATCCCGGTACGGACATGTCCCAGCAGCTTGAGATCAGGAAGAGAGTATGCAAAAACGGCATCGGCGAGGGTGCTGTTAACCCAAAGCGTCTTGTTGTCTGGGGTGACGCCCATGCCGTGTGAGAAAACGCCTCTTGGAGGGGATAGCCCGCCACCTTCGTCGGGGAGCTTGATCGTAGCTGTCACCTTTCGCTCCGCAAAATCCACCACTTCAAACCCGTGCAAATAGGAAGTGTTTAGGAATATCCGACTCGTCGAGCCGTCAGAGTTCCTCTCGAACGCCATGGTGCGAACAATATTGTCGAATTTAATCGACCAGACGGCTTGTTCAGTCTCAACATCAACCACCGTTAATTGCCTGATTTCTTCCGAGCCCGCGACCACATACTTGCCGTCCGGCGTCAAGGAAATGTCATGGAGGGGGCCTGTGTCAGGGATACTCTTGACCCTCTCGAGGGACTTCGTGTCGACAACGTCCAGCACACCGGGCGTTGAACGGATGCCGACAAAGACCCGCCCGCCGTCCTTAGTAACCGCTATAGTGTTGGGGCGGCCGCTGAGGGCCACCTTCTTGATAATCTTCCCGGTCTTTCGATCCACAACGTCGAGCACGTTCTCAGACTCAATGCTAAGGTAAACCCGACTTCCGTCGGGAGAGAAGCTAACATCATGGGGCACTTCGACGCCTTCGATCACTTGCACGATCTTGTTCGTGGCAGGGTCGATGACATCAACCGTGTCTCCCGCGTGGTTCGTAACATAGATGCGGAACGTCTTTGCCGACAAGGGTAACGCCATCAAGAGCAACCCAAGCAGAAACCACACCTGACTTAGCCTGCCGCAATATCCTCTCATAGCGGTTGTGCTCATCATGAGCAGTGCTCCTTATGCTGCAGCGCAAGTGTGGGCGGCGCTGAGTCCAAAAGTCAAGGCGGTCCAATCGACCGTGATCGGCCTGGTGGGTTCGCATCATCGACGATGCCGTTACTTTTGTTGTCGAAACCAGTTGGCGCTTCGCCCCCGAGGTCCTTGGCTTCGTGGTCAGGAAGTCCCCGCTTGACCCCTCCCTCCAGTTGGTCTCGCCTCGACGAGGTTCTCGTGATACCGCTGCGCAGGTGGTGATTACTGCTAACTCCCGATAAGTCCCGTTCGGCGAAGTGAAGTTTTGTCGAAGGTTCCTTGCGTTTTTATTTCTTCGAACCCCGTTTCTGAGGAGTCTGACACTTGAGGTCAACCACACGGCCAAGTGCTCGCGGACAATAGTTTCCGAGTTGATCGGTTCGGTCAACACTAGGGCGTTTCGCGGTACTAATGTTAATCCGCTAGAGCCTGACAGATTGACTCGCCCTGCAATCAAAAAAGCGCTTGACTCGTAATACGTACGTACGTATTATGACGTCAGTATGAGCAAGCCATCCCTTCGGGAAGACCTTCTCAACGCTGGCCTCAAAGTGATGTTTCGATCGGGCTACGCGGCAGCGAGTGTGCGCGATATCTGCGAAGCGGCTAGAGTTCCGCTGGGCTCCTTCACCAATCATTTCCGTTCCAAAGAAGCTTTTGCCCAGGAAGTCCTGGACCGCTATTTTGCAGGCACCAAACAATTTGTCAAAGAGGCTTTGGACGACAAATCTTTGACTCCCCGGCAGCGCTTGAAGCGGTATCTGGACGTTATCAGCGGCGTAGCGGCAGATCGTAAATGGAATCTGGGTTGCCTGATCGGCGATTTCAGTCTTGAGACTTCCACGCATAGCAAACTCTTGCGCCAGCGACTGGAAGCAATCTTCGAGGAGTGGCGTGCTCCGTTTGCTTCGTGCATCACCGAAGCCCAAGCCCTCGGCGAAATCGATTCAACCTTTGATCCGGTAGATCTAGCTGAATTCCTCCTCGCTTCCTGGGAGGGCGCAATTCTCCGCATGAAGGTCGAACGCAGCCCCGCCGCGCTCGACCGCTTCAAGGACATCGTTTTCGAAACCGTATTTTCCAAACCAAATTCAAGGAGTGGATAATGAAGGTCCCTTACGATGTTGTACTTCCCCAAGTGAATGTTCTGGGTTCGACCATGGCGTACCGGGAAATGGGAAATCCCGAAGCACCGGTTGCGCTTTTTCTGCACGGGAACCCAACCTCGTCATACGTATGGCGGAATGTCCTTCCACTGGTTGCTCCGGTGGCGCATTGCATCGCGCCGGACCTTATCGGGTTCGGCCAATCGGGCAAACCTGACATCGAGTACCGTTTTGCCGATCATGTGCGGTACCTCGATGCGTTCCTCGATCGGGCTCGAATCTCATCAGCCTTCGTGATAGCGCAAGACTGGGGAACTGCGCTGGCATTTCATCTGGCAGCCCGCAGGCCCGAGTTCATCCGCGCGCTTGCCTTCATGGAGTTCATCCGGCCCCTTCCTACATGGGATGACTTTTACCCGGGTGCAATCGAGACCTTCCAAAAGTTCAGGACACCGGGAGTCGGCGAAAAGATGATTCTTGAGGGCAATGTATTCGTAGAGGCGGCGCTTCCTGGGGCAACCGCACGGAAGCTGACGGATGAGGAGATGTCTGTTTACAGAGCTCCCTTTCCTACTCCCGAGTCGCGCCGGCCCACTTGGCGTTTCCCGAATGAAATTCCGATCGCAGGAGAACCAGCGGATGTGTATTTAACATTGGAAAAAGCACATAAAGCTCTAGCAGAGTCGACTTACCCGAAGCTGCTCTTCGCGGGAAACCCGGGCGCTATAGTATCGCCGGCCTTCGCCGAGAACTTTGCCAAGGGGCTCAAGAACTGCAGAGTGGTGCAGCTTAGCTCCGGCCTTCACTACCTGCAGGAAGACCATCCAGATGTGATCGGCGCCACTGTCAAAGAATGGCTGATCGACGTGGGAATTGTTTCCAGCCCAAAGCAGAAGGCGGCGGTATAGGCAGTCCAGCACATGGGAATATTATGAAAAAGACCAATATAGTGATCTTGGCAACCGTGTCGCTAGCGGTGGTGAGTTCGGTTGCATCAGCACAAACATCTGCTTCCCAAACCACACTTGTTACCGTCGAGAACTACAATCGCGCACAGACCGACGTCAATTTCGCCGGAGTGGTCAAGAACGGCGGTTTCGGCAAATTCCGGCATGGCCGCGAGTTCGCTCCTCCCGCTCAACAGGGCATTGTCCGGCCCAACCGCGACACGTTGTATTCCTTCGCGATTGTCGACCTCGATGCCGGGCCGGTGACGATTACACTGCCAGACGCCCGCAAGCGCTTCATGGGGATGCAGGTCGTCAATCAGGATCAATACACCCCGGCTACCTATTACGGCGCGGGCACTCACACCCTGACCCGAGAGATGGTTGGCACCCGCTATGCCATTGTCGTAGTCCGTTTCCTCGTCGATTTTTCGAACGAGGAAGACGTGCGGCAAGTCCATGCTTTGCAGGATGAAGTCGGGTTCAGCCAGAAAAGGCTCGGCACGTTTGAAGTTCCTCCTTGGGATGAGACAAGCCTCAAGAAGGTGCAGGCGGCGTTGCAGCAACTAGGAACTACGCTCTCCGATACGCGGCGCATGTTCGGCGCCAACGAAAAACAGGTCGACCCGGTGAAGCATCTGATCGGAAGCGCCATGCTGTGGGGCGGCACTCCTGAGAAGGATACTCTCTATCTGCCGATCACGCCGGCTCGCAATGACGGCAATACCATTTACAGGCTGACAGTCAGGGACATACCTGTCGACGCTTTCTGGTCAATCACCGTCTACAACGGTGAAGGTTACCTCCATCCGAACCCCTACAACGCCTATGCGTTGAACAGCCTCACGGCGAAGAAAGGTTCGGATGGTGCGATCAACATCCAGTTCGGAGGGTGCGACGGCAAGATCCCCAATTGCCTACCAATCACGAGCGAATGGAATTACACAGTGCGCCTGTTCCGCCCGCGGGCGGAAATCCTCGACGGTACGTGGAATTTTCCGTTGGCGCAGCCCGAGAGTTGAACCGCTGTTCCGTGATACCCGCTCGGACAAGATTTGCCAAATGATCCGTCCCTGGCCGCTCCCTCCGCTACGACCTAAGCGCGCCGCCTCCGGTGTCGCAGGTCTTCGCTACGGGAGTGGCCAGCGCAAGACCGACCACCCCGGAAGCTGGCCAGACCAGCCAATACAAGCGCGTTTCGCGTTAACTACCGGAAGGACAGAAAGAGGATGAAAACGGTGCGGCTTCGCCCTTCCTATTGCTAAAATCCGTTAGCGATGATGTGGACTGGCCGCATAACGATAGTCGAGTGCATGGCAAGCGTTATAGGCGGGTGAATGGCAGACACTAAGACCATTATTGAGCAGGCGTACTCCGCATTCAACAAGCGGGACATCGACGGTGCATTCGCACTAATGACGCAAGACGTGAGCTGGCCCAAGGCTTCGGAGGGCGGCAAAGTTGTCGGAAAAGAAGAGATCCGCGCCTATTGGACTCGACAATGGGGTGAGTTCGATCCCCATGTCGAACCGCTCGCAATGACCGAGGAAGACGGAGGCAAGACCCGCGTCAGGGTGCACCAACTCGTCAAAAGCCTTCAAGGGGATGTTCTTTCGGACAGCGAGGTCTTCCACGTATTCACTGTGAACGGCGGTCTTATCGCAGCCATGGACCTCGGGGATGAGGCCGATCCAACCGCTGGTCCGTCTGCCGCATTCGCACATCGATCCTAACTGGCTATCCACCGTGGAGCGTGCGATTTGGACCCCGCCTCGAGAATTCTATGAATGGGTAGCAGACCACATTCTCAGCGTAACCGGATCGCTCCCGGGAAGTTCGACTTGTAGGAAGCGATCGCGATTGCCCCCGGTTGACGGCCAAACCGGAAGTTATTCCGGGCCAGAAGTCCGGTTCGGGGAAACGTGCTGTAGCGTCTTGCGTTCGTGCGGAGATTTCCCCCAACCCCGTTTCTGGATAGTTTCCGAATAGGCGACGATTCGCGCAGAAGCTTGTCCCGACCACTGAAAAGCTTGCGGGCGCGGCTCAGTGGAATCTAGTTCACTCTTTTCACAAAGTGGAAATTCTGAACACGGCCCGCATTCAGCACAAACCCGGAAACATGCCCGCTCGCCGGATCGCGGGTAAATCTCAGCGTCCCGATTTGCCCAGTAAAAACATCTCGCACCGCTGGACGCAGCGTAGCGGTCGTATGCTTCAGGCGCGCCAGGTTCAACTTCTCTCCATCCACCCCAATTCGGTATACCGGGTCGATCTCTTCGCTCACGTATGCCCCGGCATACTCTGCAAGCTCTGCGCCCGTCGGGCTGAACGCTTCCGTGGCTTCGAACACGGTCGGCTTTCCGCCTCCAAAACTCTGCTCCATCCGGCGCGGCTTATCCGCGCTGGGTGCGGCAAAATGAATCTCCACCTCGTCACCCCACGGCTTGTCCGCGATGTGAAACCGTGACTCCGCGAACGGTTTTAACACCAACGGCTCCTCACCGCCCAAATCGCCTTTGAGCTTGCCGTCCGTCACGAAGATCTTCACGAACGCGTCATCCTCGCGATTCCAATACAGCCCTGTGAATCCTTCCATCTGGTCTGCTGTGGGAACCACTGCTGCTGCCCTGGCAGTACTTCTTGCCGCAGCCTCTTTCTCAGGAGTTGTCCTCTCCGCCGCCTTGATCTCTTTCGCTAGCACAAGGTCCGCCACCTGCCGCACTAGGGCGCTTGGCTCCGCCTCTGCCGAGTTACAAAGCACCGCCGCCGAAAAATGTTGCTCAGGAAAGCGCGTCATGTCTGACCGGTATCCGGCGTCGCCGCCTCCATGATCGACGGTGGGCAGCCCCTTGTATTTCCCCACGAACAACCCAAACGCGTAGTCCAACTGCTCCCCGTTGTTCAGCTTCCCGCGCTCCAGCATCTGCTGCACGAATGCGGTCCCGCCCACTTTTGGATGATAAAAATTCTCATCCCACCGTTGCAGGTCCTCCACCGTCGTATGCAGGCTCGTCGCTCCCACCGTGTCGAAGTTCGTGATACTGATCTCGAACGGCTTCCCCGGCTGCTGCTCATATCCCACCGCATCGTGTTTCAAAATCTCCGCGTGATCGTCGCGAAAATGCGTGTGCGTCATCCCGAGCGGCTCGAAAACATTTTTCGTCGTGAACTCCCGCAGGGTCATCCCGCTGACCCGTTTCACGACCAGCCCCATTAGCGTATAACCCGTATTGCAGTAAACGTACCGCTCGCCCGGCTTGAAGTTCAGTTCCTTCTGCCGCGTCATCACGGACATTACGTCATCGTCTGTAATCAGATCCTTCGAATACCTCCACCCAGCCAGCTCCAGTAGTTCCCACTGATCCCGGAGCCCACTGGTGTGGTGCACCAGATTCCGAATCGTGATCCTCAGTCCGAAATCTGGCAGCTCAGGAATGTATTTTCTCACGTCATCATCCAGTGAGAGCTTTCCTTGCGTCGCCAATAGCACAATCGATGCCGCCGTAAACTGCTTAGACATCGACGCCACGTGAAACACTGTCTCCGGCGTGATGTGCACGCCCTCGTTCAAGTCCTCCATGCCATACCCGCGTTTATAAACAACCTGACCGCCCCGGTAGACACCCAATGCGCACCCGGGAGAATCCTCCCGGTCCCACTTCGCGAAAACCTTGTCCACCTGCTTGGCCAGACCCGGTGCCAGCGTCTGTGTACTGCCGGCACAAGGGACAAGAAGGAGCACCACGGCCATCCGTGCGAATCGCCGTATTCTCATGAGCGCCTCCGTCGACCGGCACACCGGCCACTTGGCCGACAGCCTATCATCTGCCGCGTCCTTTACTGCATTACCAAAACGCCCATTATCGCTCAACCGCCTGGTTAACAGCTTACGAGAAAAGAAGGTTGTCAGCGCCCGGATCACGGACCACTCGGAAGTTATTACCGGGCCAGAAGTCCTCTTCGAGGCCGTCCACACTCGGTCAAACGTCTTCCAGGCCCAAGTTGTCATTCACCGCGTGCCGCAGTTTCTGTTTGCATCCGAGATAGTGCTCGGTCGTCTGAACGGATGCATGGCCAAGCAGGAACTGAATCTGTTCAAGCTCTCCCCCCGCCAAGTGGCAGAGTCGTGCGCAGGTACGCCGTAAGTCATGCGGAGCGAGATTCTTGATGTCGGCACGTTTCGCAGCTATTGGGGGAGACTCGCCTGCAACTTCGCTAGAAAATCGCGGTGCGCTTTTTCGAGGGCATCCACGGATTTGAGATGGTCTTCCATCTGATCAACCTCACCCTCAGTCTTGATGCCGATTTTTTCGAGGGCTTCGGCGGTTTCGTGGAAGCTCTTGAGCAGTTCATGGACGAGTTCCGGATAGCTGTCGGCGTGGCGCTTACGCTTGCCGAAATTGTCGATGAACTC
>Ga0137409_10002532_pt1 | contig 19547 bp, 21 predicted proteins | sample CZODoug1_16funga_FD_122059 | JGI IMG/M metagenome (GOLD analysis project Ga0137409, IMG submission 122059) | Vadose zone soil fungal communities from Angelo Coast Range Reserve, California, USA - CZODoug1_16fungal (Hybrid Assembly) | ecosystem: Environmental > Terrestrial > Soil > Vadose zone... | reverse complement strand
GCGGCAATTGCCGCTTCAGGTAAACGAAATCGCGCTTGGTATCGGAGAGCTTCTTTCCGAGCTCGGCCGCATTGGTCTCGAGCAGTCGCGCCAGGCGTTTTACCTGTTCCGGCGTGATTTCGACGTCCGCCGGGCTTGCTGCCACCGATTCCACCGGCGTGGATATCGCCAGCGGCTCGTTGTGACGATCCAGAATCTGCCCGCGCGTGGCGGTAAGCTCGATCATTCGCGAGTAGCGCGATTCGCCCTTTTGCTGCAGGAAATCGTTGTGCAGTCCCTGCAGGAAGAGCGCGCGGCCCGTGAGTGCCAGGAACCAGGCCAGCAGCAGCCCGAGCAGCACGCGCGAGCGCCACGCCGGCAGTTTCACCTCGAGCTGGGAATGGACGGCGGTGTTCACGGTCTGGCCTCTGCGGCAGCAGGCGGTACCACCTGGACGCGCGAGGCGGGGGGCACCTTCATCCCGAGAGAGGTGACGGCGATCTTTTCCACGCGCGCGTGCGTTGCCCAGGTGCTTTGCTCGAGCTGCAACTGCCCCCACTCGACCTCGAACTGCTTGGCCGTCTCCTGCTCCTTCTGCAGCTCCACGTAGAGCTTGCGCGACTGATGCTGGGACGTGACGAGCGCGAGCGCGCAGGCGGCCAGGGCGGCGAGCAGAAGGAGATTGAACCTGACCATCTAGGCAGCCGTTCTTTCCGCGACGCGCATGACTGCGCTGCGGGCGCGCGGGTTGGCGGCAATTTCAGTTGTGCTAGGCCGCGCCGCGCGGCCTAGCAGCTTCAGCTTCGGCTGCGGCAACTCGCTCGCCCGCAGCGGCAGACGCGCCGGCAGCCGGTCGGGGCTCGCGCTACCGCGCAGGAAGCGCTTGACGATACGGTCCTCCAATGAATGAAAGCTGATCACCACCAGACGTCCGGAGGGCCTGAGGAGTTCCACGCATTGCGGCAGCGCTAGCGACAATTCCTCAAGCTCCTGATTGACGTGAATCCGTAGAGCTTGAAACGTGCGCGTCGCCGGATCCTGTTGTGGCTCGCGCGTGGGAACGGCTTCTGCCACGAGCGCGGCAAGTTGTCGTGTGGTGCCAACAGGTCCCCGCGCTCGAGCCGCAACAATCGCTGCTGCAATCTGTTTAGCAAACCGTTCTTCGCCATGATTTTTTATGACCTCCCGGATTTCCTGCTCGGGCGCTCGCGCGAGCCACTCCGCGGCCGTGACGCCCGCGCCCGGATCCATACGCATGTCGAGCGGCGCATCGCGGCGGAAACTGAATCCGCGGGCGGGATCGTCGAGTTGGGGTGACGACACGCCGAGATCGAGCAGGATGCCGTCCACGCCATAGATGCCTGCCTGCGTCGCCAGCTCGGCGAGGCGGCCGAAGCGCCCGTGCAGGATGCGAAAACGCCCGTCATCAATCTCTCCTCCCGCTGCCACCGCCTGCGGGTCGCGGTCGAGCGCAATCAACCGGCCCGCGCCTCCCAGCCGCGCGAGAATCCGCCGGCTGTGTCCGCCGCGGCCGAACGTGCAATCGACGTAGCAGCCGTCGCCACGCACCTTCAAACCGTCGACTGCCTGCTCCAACAAGACCGCGGTATGTGAGCCCCCGCTCACAAGGAGAAGCCCTCCAGCTCAGGCGGTAATCCGCCCGGGCCGAAACCGCCGCCCTGATCCATCCGCTGTTCCCAGTTGTCCTGATTCCACAGCTCGAATTTGTTGCCCTGTCCGATCAGCATCACAGCCTTGTCGAGTTGCGCGAAACGGCGCAGCGCCGGCGGCACCAGGATGCGTCCGGTCGCGTCCATCACGACGTCCTCCGCATAGCCGACCAGGCGCCGCTGCAATTCGCGTATTTGCGCGTTGAAACTGGAGAGCGCCATCAGCTTCTGCTCGATGGGTTCCCAGTCGGGAAGGGGATAAACCAGCAGGCAGCGATCGGAATCGGCGGTAATGACGAGATGCCCGCTGCAGCGCGCGGCGAGCGCGTCGCGAAACCGGGAAGGCACCGCCAGTCTTCCCTTGCTGTCGAGATTTAGTTGCGCGACGCCACGAAACACGGGGGCCCCTTGTTGCGCGAGACAAAGGCGCCCCGCAGGTTGCAAGGCACCGATTTATCCCACTTTTCTCCACTTCTTCCCACTATATTGGAAAGAAGGGGAAGCGGTCAAGGGTTACGTAGGCGTTTTCTTTTTATAGGACAATGACTTATGAGGCACAATTGAGGCCGTTTTTAGCTTATATTCAAGCTATAATTAATGCCTAAAAACAGTATTGTAAAAACTAAATCGAAGGTAATACTTTAAGTTAGGCCTCGGTGGCCTGCTACTCATTGAAGGAATCGATCGGTGTTGCGGAGGGGCAACAGCGAGGTTGAAGAAATGAGTGGGAAGCCGGCCGGTAAGCCGGGTTCTGTAAGAGCCTTGCGACTCCGACAGCCATTCCTCTAGGCCCTGGATTGCTCCAGGGCTCAAGCCACCTACCCGCAAGCTCGGCGGGTCGCGTCATCGCTTGCCTATTTGGTGTTGCTCCGGGTGGAGGTTGCCTCGTTTCACCCTCGTCTTCGTCCTGTGCTCTGAACAGGAAACCTTTCGGCACCCTATCCATTTCTACGGGACTTTGCCACCTTGCGGCGGCAAAGTCCGGAGCACAGGCCTCGACGAGACTCGTCTCTGTGGCCCTGTTCCTCGCCTCACGGCGGGCGGTGATTAGCCGCCACCCTACCCTGCGGAGCCCGGACTTTCCTCTCCGAGCGGTACGAACCATCGTATAGGCTCGCTTCCTCCACTCGCAGCGGCTGTCTGGCCGACTTCCCGGTGGCATTTTACCACCCGCCCCAGCGGATTTTCCCGGAAACCGGGCCGCTCCAGCCCACTCTAAGAGTACAGCCGGGAGGATGTTCCGGCGCTAGGAGGCTCCTATGCTGATGCGGCGCAGGCTTTACTTTCTCCTCCCCGACATCGAGAGCGCGCGCGGCATGCTGAACGAGATGCTGCTCGCGCGGATCGAGGTGGGGCACATACGGTTTCTCGCCCGCCGCGGCACGCTGGCCGAAGATCTTCCGGAAGCCGGCGTGCTGCAGAAGACGGACATCGTCCACGGCGCCCAATTGGGCATCGCTATCGGCGGCATCGCCGGCATACTCGGCGGCGTGCTGGTCGTGCTGTTCCCGCCGGAAGGCTTGAAACTGCAGCTCGTGACGATTCTCGTCACCGCGCTCCTGGGTGCGCTCTTCGGCGCGTGGGCATCCAGCCTGGCGGCAAGCGCTGTTCCCAACTCCAGGCTCACGGCATTTCATCCCGAGATCGAGCGCGGGAAGGTGCTGATGATGGTGGACGTGCCGATGCGGCGCGTCACGGAAATCTCGGATCTGGTGGGACGGCGCCATCCCGAGGCGGTGTCGGGCGGCTTCGAGCCGACGATACCGGCGTTCCCCTGATCTCGAGGTCCAAACGCGTGGATCGTGGATTGTGGATCGAGTTTTCCGACGCGTGGGTTTCACGTGGGTCGATCCACGACCCACCACCCACGAATCACTGGTTCTGAAGGGCGCGCACCGCTGCCAGCACGCGCAGCAGATTGTGATCGCGCACGCCTAATTCCTCGAGGTGTTCGACGGTACGCGTGAGGTACTCGATGTTGGGGCCGCGCGCGCCGCAGCAGGTCGCAATCCGCTGCGCGGTCTGCCCGATCGTGAGTCCGCCGGCATAGCCCGGATGCTGCGGATCGGCGACAAACGTAAAAGCGCGGGCCTCTCCATCGGAGAATCTTGCGCGCAGCAATTTCACGCGATAAATTCGCCGCCGCATTTCACGCGCCCACAAATCGTTGATCGTCGAGGCAACGTGCGCCCGGTCCACGAGGTAGGCGACCCCGCGGCAGGCGCCGCCGCGATCCAGTCCCAGCACCAGCCCAGGCTGCTCCGGCGTGCCGCGCCAGCGGTTGGAATTGATGCAAAACGCGCGATGATAGCCGCGCACCAGGGCGGGCGCCCGCTTGAGGTAGGTGAATCCCGGGTCCCACATCAGCGAGCCGTAGCCGAAGATCCAGAGATCGCCGGGTGGGATCCCGAGCTCTGAAGGGTGAGGCGCCGGGGCATCGGTCATTGTCGCGGAGTCCACTATCCTCTTAACGAACGAACCCTCGTTGCGGATTACGCGAGTCGCCACCCCACCTGGGCGCCGGCGCGAAGCGGCACCAGCCGGTCGGCTCCGAACGGGTACTCCTGAGGAATCGTCCACGGCGCCTCAACGAGCGTGACGGTGTCGGGATTCACCGGCAGCCGGTAGAACTGCGCGCCATGGCGGCTGGCGAACCCTTCCAGACGGTCCAGCGCGCCCGCCCCCGCGAACACCTCCGCGTAGAACTCGATGCCGGCGTGCGCGGTATAGATGCCGGCGCAGCCGCAGTCGGTCTCCTTGGTATGACGTGCGTGCGGCGCGCTGTCCGTGCCCAGAAAGAATCTGGGGTTGCCGCTCACGGCCGCGTCGACGAGTGCCCGCCGGTGCGCTTCGCGCTTCAGCACCGGCAGGCAATAAAGGTGCGGGCGGATGCCGCCAGCGAACAGCGCACCGCGGCTGAGCAGCAGGTGATGCGCGGTGATCGTGGCCGCCACGCGGGGCGGCGCAGCCGTCACGAATGCGGCCGCCTCGCGCGTAGTAATGTGCTCCATGACGATGGGCAGCCCTGCGAAACGGTCGGCCAGCGGCGCGAGCACGCGCTCGATGAACACCTTCTCCCGATCGAAGACGTCCACGTCCGGATCGGTGACTTCGCCGTGCACCAGGAGCGGCATGCCGTGCTTTTCCATCGCTTCCAGCACCCGCTGGCATTTCGCGAGATCGGTCACCCCCGAGTCGGAGTGGGTGGTCGCGCCCGCCGGGTAGTACTTGACCGCGTGGATCTTCCCGCTCGCCCGCGCCTTCTCGATCTCCGTGGCGGGCGTGTTGTCGGTCAGGTACAGCGTCATCAGCGGCTCGAAGCGCGCGCCGGCGGGAAGCGCCGCCAGGATGCGGTCGCGGTACTCCAGCGCCAGTTTCGTAGTAATGACCGGCGGCTTGAGATTGGGCATTACGATGGCGCGGGCGAAGCGCCGCGCCGTGTCCGGCAGCACCGCGCGCAGATGCTCGCCGTCGCGCAAATGCAGATGCCAGTCGTCGGGGCGCGTGAGCGTGATTTTTCTCATTTGCAGGGGAATGGTAACGGGTAACGACTCACGAATCACGCTTCTTCAAATCGAGCGCGCGCTGGTAGAGCTCGTTCTTCTTCTCGCCCGTTATCTTTGCAGCAAGGTGAACCGCCTGCTTGAGCGGCAGTTCCGCGAGCAGGGCCGTCAGCGCGCGCTGCGCGGAGCCGTCGCCCGGTTCTGCCTCTTCACCGGCCCCTTCCACGATCAGGACGAACTCCCCTTTGCGCTGGTTGGAGTCGGCGGCGAGCCAGGCTTCCGCTTCCGCCAGCGGACACGCATGCAGCGTTTCGAACAGCTTGGTCAGCTCGCGTGCAAACACGATGCGGCGGCGGCCGCCCAGCGCCGCGTGCAGATCGGAGACGGATTCGGAAATTCGATGAGGCGCCTCGTAGAACACCAGCGTGAAGGGAAGCGCGGCGAGGGAAGCGAGCGCCCGGCGGCGGGCGGCAGCACGCTCGGGCAAGAAACCGTAGAACAGGAAATGCGGCGCGGTCAATCCCGAGGCGGATAGCGCGGCGACCGCCGCGTTGGGCCCTGGCACCGGCGTCACCGGGAAACCCGCGGCGCGCACTGCGCCAACGAGCAGTGCGCCCGGGTCGGAAATCGCCGGCGTTCCGGCGTCGCACGCCAGAGCCAGGGATTTCCCCGCGGCGAGCAGCGCGAGCACCTGTTTTACAACGCGTTTCTCGTTGTGCTCGTGGACCGGCATCAGCCGCTTGGCAATGCCGTAATGGTCGAGCAGGCGGCCGGTGACCCTCGTATCCTCCGCCGCAACGGCATCCACGCTCTTCAGAACCTCCAGCGCCCGCAGGGTGATATCGGCAAGGTTCCCAATGGGGGTGGCCACTACATATAATGTCGCTCTCGGTTTTTTCCCGGTACCCTCATGCGCTGCGGCGTGCTCCATCACTGGCTCGTAGTGCCTCTCGCTGCAGCCGTACTATACGGGGGCACCCCCGCGTTGGCCAGCGAAGCGGCCGTAAGCTCGCCTGTTCAGCCGCCGCCCGCGGTATCCGCGCCGGTTCCACTGCCGGCTTCGTCTGCTGCATCCGCCCCGCGCGCCGACAAGCCAAACCCCGCTGCGACCGACGCAGTTCCGCACATTGCGCTGCTGCTCCCGCTCAATTCCAAGGTGTTCGTCCGGCACGCCGAGGCCGTGCGCGACGGCGTCCTTGCCGCCGCCAAGGTACAGGGAAACGCCGCGTTGCCGGTGCGCGTGTATGCCGCCGCCGATGATCCCGAGCAGGTCCTGGACGTCTATATCAAGGCGATTAATGCCGGCGCCCGCGTCGTCATCGGGCCGCTTACGCGCAACGGCGTCACCGCGGTCGTGGGTAGCGCGGCGGTTATCGTGCCCACACTGGCGCTCAATGTGCCGGACGCCTCCGCCGCGCCGCCTCTGGAGGTCTACACGTTGAGCCTGCAAGTCGAGGCGGAGGCGCGACAGGTCGCGCAGCTGGCATGGCAGGATGGATTCCGCAAGGCAGCCACGATCGCCGACGAGTCCCCGCTGGTGAAGCGCATACACCAGGCCTTCGTCGATGAATTCACGCGTCTCGGCGGCACACACGTGGCAGCCTATGCTTTCACTGCCGATCCGGAAGGCCTCGCCCGCATCAAGCGAGCCATGGAATCGGGGACCGCCGATATGGCGTTTCTCCCGCTCGATTTCGCGCGCGCCCGGCTCGCCCGCCCGTATCTTGGAACGCTCCCGATCTACGCCACGTCGCAGGTGTATCCCGGCAACTCCGGCCCGCTTGCCGGGTTCGATCTCGCCGGCGTCCGTTTCCTCGACATGCCCTGGCTGCTGCAGCCCGAACATCCCGCGGTGGTGGTCTACCCGCGGCCCGCCTTCCGCGACGTCGTCGAGCTCGAGCGTTTCTATGCCCTCGGCGTCGATGCTTATCGCATTGCACTGACTCTGCTGACCGGCAACACCAACGCCACCCTCGACGGCGTCACCGGCCGGCTCACGCTTGGGCACGATCGTCAGTTCGCCCGCGCCCTGACCGCCGCGCAATTCACCGACGGCAAGCTCACGGTGATGACGCGCTGACGATTTTCCGCTCACCATGAACCGCCGCGGCGATCCCGCCGAAAGCCTCGCTGCCGCCTACCTCGAGCGCCAGGGGCTGAAGATCCTGGAGCGCAATTACCGTTGCCGCTTCGGCGAAATAGACCTCGTTGCCGCGAGCGATGCGGCGCTGGTATTCGTCGAGGTCCGCGCCCGCGAATCCGAGGCCTTCGGTGGTGCCGCAGCCAGCATCACCGCCGCCAAGCGCCGCCGGCTCGTCGCTTCGGCCCGACACTATCTCGCGCAGCACAGGGTGCGCGGCGCCTGCCGCTTCGACGTCGTGCTGGTCCGGGGACGGGAGCCGGTGATCGAGTGGTTGACCGACGCGTTTGGTGAATGACCGCCACGGTCGGTACAATAGAGATTGTCAGGTAACCGGCCAGCCATGTGGATCTCATTACGCGCATCACCGAGAACTTTTCCGAATCGGCGCATCTCAAACTGCAGTCGATGGACGCGCTTGCCGGGCCGATCGCGGCTGCAGCCGAGCGCATGGTGCAATGCCTGAAAAGCGACGGGAAAATCATGAGCTGCGGCAACGGCGGCTCGGCAGCAGACTCGCAGCATTTCGCGGCGGAACTCCTCAACCGCTTCGAGATGGAGCGACCGCCGCTGTCAGCCATCGCGCTCACCACCGACACCTCGACACTGACCTCGATCGCCAACGATTACGATTACGACCAGGTTTTCTCCAAGCAGGTACGCGCACTGGGGCATGCCGGGGACCTGCTGCTCGCCATTTCGACCAGCGGCAACTCGCGCAATGTGATCGCCGCGATGCACGCCGCGCACGAGTCGCAGGTAGGTGTCATCGCGCTGACCGGCCGCACCGGCGGCAAGATGGCCGAGGTGCTGCGGCCATCCGACATCCACATCTGCGTGCCTGCACAAAGCACCGCGCGCATCCAGGAAGTACACCTGCTCACTCTGCATTGCCTGTGCGATGCGATCGATTGCCTGTTACTGGGAGTTGAATAAATGCGCAAGATTCTCGTTTCGTTGCTGATGCTCTCGGTCCTGCCTCTGCTTCACGGCTGCGCCGCAGTCGCCATCGGAGGCGCGGCGGCCGGCGGCGTCATGGTTGCCCAGGATCGCCGCACGGTGGGGACCCTCACCGAGGACGAAGGCATCGAAATGAAGACCGGCGGCCGCATCGGTGAACGCTTCAAGGACAGCGTGCATATCAACACCACCAGCTATAACCGTACCGTGCTGCTGACGGGCGAGGTCCCGGACGCCGCGGCCCGGTCCGAGGTCGAGCGCATCACCCGCGGCGTGGAAAACGTGCGCGACGTCTACAACGAGACGCTGGTGGCGGGCGTGAGCTCGTTTACCGCGCGCAGCAACGACTCGATCGTCACCTCCAAGGTGAAAGGACGCTTCCTGGACGCAGGCAAGTTCAACGCTCTGCACGTCAAGGTAGTCACCGAAGGCGGCGTGGTCTACCTGATGGGCCTGGTGAAGAAACAGGAAGCCACCGATGCCACCGAGCTCGCCCGCACTACCAGCGGCGTGCAGAAAGTGGTGCGCGTCTTCGAATATCTCGATTGAGCCCGTGATCGGTGACGCGTGATGGGTGATGGGTGACCGCCGGTAAGCCCGCACCCTCGATCGAAACCAAGATCTGCCCACCGGGCAAGCTGGCGGCTCGGCTGAAATCGCTCAAGCGGCCGCTGGTGTTCACCAACGGCGTGTTCGACATCCTGCATCGCGGGCACGTCACCTACCTCGCGCAGGCGCGCGCGCTGGGCGCGGGCTTGCTGCTCGCGCTCAATTCCGACGGCTCGGCCAGGAATCTGGGCAAGGGCCTGGATCGGCCGGTCAACGCGCTCGAAGACCGGCTCGTCGTCGCCGCTGCACTGGAGTCCGTGACGCTCGTCACCTGGTTCGACGAGGAAACGCCGCTCGCGCTCATTCTCGCCGCGAAGCCTGACGTGCTGGTTAAGGGCGGCGACTGGAAACCGGAAGCGATCGTTGGCGCCACGGAAGTAAAAAGCTGGGGCGGCGCCGTGCATTCCCTGCCGCTGGTCGCCGGGCGCTCGACGACCTCCGTGATCGAGCGTATCCGTGGGAAGCGGTGACGAAGTGAGAAAACCTTCGCTTCATCACCGCATGACGTCTCTCAGCCTTTCGCGGCCACGGTCGCTGCCGGGCACGGCCCCGCCTTGATCTCGCTGCCGGGAAACTCCTGCTGGATGAGCGTGAGGCGCGCTATCGTCGCCTCGCCCGGCTCGCGCACGTAGAACGCCACCTGCTTGAGAAAGTTCTCGCGCCGCGCCGCGACTGCCGAGCGCACGCCGCGCTCCTTGAGCTTCGCCAGAAACGCCTGCGCGGCTTCGTCGGTGCGGAAGATGCCGAGGGAAATTGCATTGCGCCATTTGCCCGCGTCCTGCACCACGAAGAACTCCGTGACGCCGAACGTCTTCAATTCGCCGATCTTGCGGTCGATTTCGGGCTTGGTCTTGAGCGGCGGCATGTATACCCAGTAGCCTCCGGCGTCGGCCACCGCGCGGTCGAACTGCGCGGCCGGCAGCTCAAGCCTAGCCAGCGCCGCCTCTGCCCGGGCCACATCCGGCCCGGCAAAGACGCCCCACTCAAGGCAGGCCACTGGCGGGGCGACCGCCGATCTTGGCGGAGCGGGCGGTATGGCCTTGCCCGGTGCTTTCGATTTATCCGCCGGCGCCTGCCCCGCCGCCTTGAGCAGCCTGATCTTGTCGGATGCCATCTGCAGCTGCAAGAGCTGGCTCTCCGCGCCGGCGCCCTCGCGTGCAACCTGCGCGTAGGCGAAGAACAACAGATTGGCCAGCACCAGCAGGAGGAACAGGGCTCTCATCGCTTCGCTGGAAAATGCGTGAACAGTGAATGGCGAATAGTGAATGGACTGTAGTGACCTAACTCCGCCCGCACGGCAAGCGGGGAGTTCGCAGAACAGCGCTCAAGCTCTCCCGTATTCATCTATTCACCATTCACCAATCACTATTCACGCCTTTTTCTCGAGGGCGATACGGACGAGCCCTTCGAGGACCAGATTATCCACGACCTCGACGGTGCCGTTAAGGTGCGGCGCGACGTGGCGCGCCGCACCGCCCGAGAGCATCGCGAGCGGCGACTCCTGGCCCGCCTCGCGCATGAAACCCAGCATGCGCTCGACGGCGCCGGCAAGCGCGTTGATCGCTCCGCTTTCGATCGCGTCCGCCGTGCGCGCGGGGAAAAAGGTGAACGTGCCGCCCCGCGGCTTCAGCTGCGCGGTATTGCGTGCCAGCGCGGCGCGCATCAGGTCCGCTCCCGCGACGATCATACCGCCGAGGAACACGCCATCGGCGGCGAGCGCATCCACCGTCATCGTGGTGCCGGCGTTGACCACTACGCAGGGGCCGCGATGGAGGTGGCGGGCTCCGATCAGCGCCGCCCAGCGATCGGCACCGAGCTGCGCCGGGCGGTCGTAGGAATTCCTCACGCCGCACTGGCTCGCGGCGCTTTTCACGAAGCGCGCGCGGCGCCCGAGTCGGCGCGCGGTGCCGGCGATCGAGCGCGCAATGCGCTCCCCGGCAACGTTCGTGGCAACGACAACCTCCGGCGGATCGAGCCGGTCCCACTCGCGCGCGAGTCGCGCCGGCTGCGCGGTGGCGACCCAACCCTGCACCCGCCACGAACCGTCCTCGTGCACGCCCCATTTGATGCGGCTGTTGCCTGCGTCGATCGCTAGTATTCGCATTCGCTCATAGTACTGCGTGACAGGTGATAAGTGATAGGTGATAGGAGTCGGGCTCCGTGCGGCCGCGCGGGAGTCTTATCACTTATCATCTATCATTTATCACCCGTTCGGACACGAACGCTGATATCCCCGCTGTGATACCGCTTCAGCCCCGCCCGCGTCTCGAGCAGCAGCGACCCGTCTTCCGCGACGCCTTTCGCCTGCCCGGCCTGGCGCGAGCCGTCGGGAAGCGTCAACACCACGCGCTTGCCCTGGTGCGCGTGGCGACCCTGCCACTCGGCGCGCAGCGGTGCAAAACCGTCGCGCGCAAACGTCTCCAGCACGCGGTCGATCTCGATCAGCGCGGCGGCGAGAAGGCGGTTGCGGTCGGGGGCCGCTCCGCTGGCCGTTTCGAGATCGACCGCCGGCTGATCGATACGCGCGCGCGTCATCTTCGACAGTCGCACGTTGATGCCGATGCCGATTACCGCCGCGGTCGGCCCCAGCGCATCGCCCGCGAGCTCGATGAGAATGCCGGCCAGCTTGCGGCCGCGCCACAGCACGTCGTTGGGCCATTTCAGCGCTGCGTCCGTCGCACCGGAAGCTGCCAGCGCGCGCGTCAGCGCCAGGCCGACCGCAAGCGAGAGCCCGGAGAGCGCGGCGGCGCCGCGCGCAAAGCGCCACAGGAGAGAAAAAGTGAGCGCCTCGCCCACGCCGGCGTGCCACGCGCGGCCCAGGCGCCCGCGCCCGCCCGGTTGCCATTCAACGGCCAGCACGGCCCCGCTCGGCGCGCCGGCCGCCGCGCTCCCGAGCAGTACCGTATTGGTCGAATCCGCTGCGGCGCGGACTTCGAGCGTGAAGCGGGCGGCCTGTGCGCCCAGGTTGCGCCCGATCGCCGCGCGGTCGAGCAGGGTCAACGGCTGCGGCAGGCGATATCCGCGCCCGTGCACTTTGTAGATCTCGAGCCCCGCCGCTTCCAGATCGCGTATGGCGTGCCAGACGCTCGCGCGCGAGACCTCGAGAGCGCGGGCGAGCGTCTCGCCGGAATGAAACTCGCCGTCGCACAGGTGCTTCAGGACGCTCGCGGTCAGGACCTTCATGCGCGGTATAGAATAGCTCATCGAGCAGGGAGAAGAACCCGCCTCCGCGGGCTGATCATGGTTGCCGCCGCATTCAAACTCGATGCCGAGTTCCTTGTCGCTGCGCTCAATGCCGCGCGCATCGGCATCTGCGTCGTGGATGACCAGGGCCGCTTTCTCGAGGCCAACCCGGCGTTCTGCGAGCTGACGGGGTTCGCGCATGGGGACCTGATCGGCAAGCCCTGGACGCTCGCCGCGCCCGCCGATATCGCCGCGCAGGGGGATCGTTTCCTGAAGGCGGTACTGACCGACTCCTCCAAGGTTCCCGATCAATGGAAGATCAGGCGCAAGGACGGTGGGCTGGTCGACGCGCTCGTCAGTTTCCGGCCGCTTACCCGCGGCGATGGCCAGCGCTGCGCCGTGCTCACCTTTGCCGACCTCACCGCGCGCATCGCGGAGCATACCGCGCGGATCCGCCGCCATCGCGACGTGCTGCTCGATCTCGCCGCCCTGGACAAGAGCGACAAGCAGGCCGCCCTCGGGAACATCCTCGCTGCCGACGCGCAAACGCTTGGGGTGGAACGCGCAAGCTACTGGTCGCTGATCGGAGGCGGCGCAGCGATGGACTGCGAAGCGTCGCACACGCTGTCGCGCGGCGGCGCGGACTCCGCCTTCGTCGGCACGCGCCTTAATGCAGCGGACTATCCGGTGTACTTTTCCGCGATGCTCGCGAACCGCCCGATCGTCACCAACCACGCGCAGACCGACCCGGTCACGCGCGAATTCGCAGAGAGCCTCCTCAAGCCGGCGGGCATCACCTCGATGCTCGACGTGCCGGTGTGGTTCCAGGGCAAGGTGGTCGGCGTCATCTGTCACGTGCACGTCGGGCCCGCGCGCGAATGGAGCGGAGAGGACATTGCGTTCGCATCCTCGGTCGCGAGCATGGTCTCCCTGGCCCTCGAAGAGTCGCGCTGGCAGGATGCCATGGACGCGCTCACCCGTTCCGAGGAGAAATACCGCCAGGTCGTCGAGAACGCCAATGAGGCGATCACCGTGGTGCAGGACGGCCGTGTCCGCTACGCCAACCCGCAGTGCACGCGGCTGTCGGGATTCTCGCTGGAAGAACTCTACGCCCGTCCCTTTCTCGAGTTCGTGCACGGCGACGACAGTCCGCTCGTGCTCGCCAACTACCTGAAGCGCATGCGCGGCGAGGAAACGGAATCGAGCTACGAGTTCCGCATCATCGACAAGGCCGGCCTTACACGCTGGGTGCACATTCATGCGGTTGCGATGCAATGGGAAGGCCGGCCCGCGACGCTCAACTTCCTCGCCGACGTCACCGAGCGCCACGAGTTGCAGGATAATCTGGCGCGCTCGCTCGCCGAGCGTGAAGGGATCCTGAAGACTGCGCCGGTCGGAATCAGCTTCGCCTCCAACCGCCGCCACCGCTGGGTGAACGATGCATTCGCCGCCATGCTGGGCTACGACAAGAGCGAGCTGATGGGCCAGAGCTCTCTGATGCATTTCGACGACCGCGAAAGCTGGGAGGCATTCGGCGCGGAGGCGTATCCCGCGCTCGCCTCGGGCCGCACTTTCATCACCGAGCGCCTGATGAAGCGCAAGGACGGCACGCGCTTCTGGTGCGAGGTAACGGGCAACGCGGTGGATCCCGCCGACCTCACGCGGGGCGCGATCTGGATCAACGTGGATGTGACCGAGCGCAAGCGCGCCGAAGAGGAGATCCGCCGCGCGCTGGAGAAGGAGAAGGAGCTGAACGAGCTCAAGTCGCGCTTCGTCGCCATGACCTCGCACGAGTTCCGCACGCCGCTCGCCACCATACTCTCCTCGGCCGAGCTGCTCGATCATTACGGCGCGCGGTTGCCGGCGGAGGAAAAACAGGAGCTCTATCAGAGCGTCCGCGCGGCCGTTGACCGCATGACCAAGATGCTCGACAACGTGTTGATCATCGGCAAGGCCGAAGCCGAGATGCTCGAGTTCAAGCCGGCGTCATCCGACCTCGCGGCATTTTGCGAGACGCTGGCCGAGGAAATGCAGCTCGCCGCGGGCCGCGGACACACGCTCGACTACGCGTACGACGGCGGTCGCGGAGCCGTCCGCCTCGACGAGAAATTGCTGCGCCATGTGCTGGTGAACCTGATTTCCAACGCCTTCAAGTACTCGCCGCAAGGAGGGCAGGTGAATTTCCGGGTGCGCGTCAGCAGCGGCGAGGCGGCATTCGAGATCGCGGACCACGGGATCGGCATTCCCTCCGAAGACCACCCGCGCCTGTTCGAGACCTTTCATCGCGCGCGCAACGTCGGCAACATCTCGGGCACTGGCCTCGGGCTCGCGATCGTGAAGAAATCGCTCGACCTGCACGGCGGCTCCATCCGCTTCGACAGCGAGCCGGGCCGGGGTACCTGCTTCCGCGTCGTTATCCCGCTGGAACCCGGCACGTGACCACGCTGCTGGTGATCGAAGACGAAGAGCCGCTGCGCGCAAACCTCGTGCGCATCCTGTCCGCAGAGGGTTACCAGGTGATAACGGCCGCCGACGGCGAAGAAGGAATCCGGCGCGCGCGCGAAGGACGCCCGGACCTGGTGATTTGCGACATCCTGATGCCGCGGGTGGACGGCTACGGCGTGCTCGCCACACTGCGCTCGCGACCGGAGACGGCGGCGACGCCCTTTGTCTTCCTCACGGCGAGCGCCGACAAGGATGATCTCGAGCGGGGCCTGAAGAGCGGCGCCAACGATTATGTGACCAAGCCGTTCAAGATCGCCGAGCTGCTCGCCGCCATTAAGCGGCAGCTGCCGGCGGAGCGATGACCGATCGGGGATGGATGATGAGCGCAAAGAAAATCCTGGTGATTGAAGATGAAGCCGACCTCCGTGCCAATGTCGCGCGCTTCCTGAAGGCCGAGGGCTTCGAGGTGCTGGTCGCGGAGAACGGCGCCGCGGGCGTGGAGGCCGCCATCGGGCAAATGCCCGACCTGATCGTCTGTGACATCACGATGCCGGAGATGGACGGCTTCGGGGTGCTGTTCTCCCTGCGCGAGAACGTCACCACGTCAAACATTCCGTTCATCTTCCTCACCGCCAGCACCCGCACCTACGACCGCAACTGGGGAGTGGAGCTCGGTGCCAACGACTACATCACCAAGCCGTTCAAGCTCGATCAGCTGCTCGAAGCAATCCGCAAACGCCTGCCAGAGCAGGCCCAGTAGACCCGGGCTACCAGAGCACAGGCCATGAGAACCCGCAACATCGTGCTGGCGGCCGGTGGCGCTGCGCTCCTCGCCGCGATCGGCGGCGCGCTGTGGCTCGCTTTCTCCCTCGACTCGCTGGTCAAATCGGCGATTGAGCGCTACGGGCCGGAAATCACCGGCGTGAGCGTCAACGTCGGGGCGGTCAACCTGTCGCCGCGCGACGGTCACGGCTCGATCAAGAGCCTGCGCCTCGGCAACCCCAAGGGCTACAAGACCGCCAGGGCGCTCGCTCTGGGCGAGATCAGCATCGTCCTCGACCCGATGACTCTCGGCAGCGATGTGATTCGCATCCGTGAAATCATCGTCAGCGGTGCCGATATCACCTACGAGCAGTTGAACAACGTTACCAATCTCGAGGCAATCCAGCGCAACGTCGAAGCCTATACACGCAGCATCGGTGGCGGCCAACCCGGGGCGGGCGGGCCGCAGAAGAAAATGATCATCGACAGCCTCGTTATCCGCTCGAGCAAGGTCAACCTGAACTCGGCGCTCACTGCTGGCGGCACTATGAGCGTAGCGCTGCCCGACCTGCATCTGCGCGACATCGGCAAGCGCAGCAACGGGGCCACCGCGGGCGAGGTCACGCGGCAGGTCATCAGCGCGCTGGCCGCGTCCGTGACGCGCGCGGCCGCCTCCGGATTGAAGAAGAGTGCCGGCGGCGCAGCGGATTCCGTGCGCGGCTTGTTCCGCTAGCGCCGAGACTATTGGACGCGCCAGCGCGGCCGGGAATAGACTGGCGCCGTACCTCGTGGTATTTCGTACTCAGTGTTCACCAGGAATGGGGGAGGAATCATGACGTTTTGCCGGCTTCTGATTCTCGCGCTGTGCTCGACCATGCCTGCCGCCCCCGCTTTCGCGCAAGTCTTTCCGGCGAAGCCCATCCGCATCCTCGTGCCGTTCCCGCCGGGCGGCACCTCTGACATCCTGTCGCGGCTAATCGGACCAAAGCTGACGGAGAAATGGGGACAGCCGGTGTTGGTCGAGAGCCGCCCCGGCGCGGCCGGCGCGATTGCCATGGAAGTGGTCGCAAAGTCCGCGCCCGACGGCTACACCCTGGTTCTCACCGATGTGGGCACACTGGTGATCATCCCGGTCCTCTACCCCAAGACGACCTACGGCCTCCAGGATTTCGCCCCGATCACCACGATCTCCTACTCGCCGCACCTGCTATGCGTGCACCCGGCCGTGCCGGTGTCCACGGTACCGCAACTGATCGCGCTCGCCAAGAAGCGTCCCGGCTCGTTCAATTACGCTTCGAGCCCGGCGGGCGCGCCGTACCTGGCGGGGCTCCAGTTCGCGCACCGTACCGGCATCAAGTGGGAATACATCACCGGGCGCGGCGGCGCCCAGTCGATCATGGACGTCATGACCGGGCAGGCCGAGGTCCTGTTCAACGGCATGCTCGCGACGCTGCCGCCGGTGAAGTCGGGCAAGCTGCGGCTCATTGCAGTTTCCGGCGAGAAGCGCCACCCCAGCCTGCCTGACACGCCGGCTGTCGCCGAATTCCTGCCCGGCTTCCTGACCGGCTCGTGGCAGGGCCTGCTTGCGCCCGCCAGGACGCCGCCGGACGTCGTCGCCGCGCTCAATGCCGAGGTGGCGCGCGTGCTGTTCACGCCCGACATGAAGGAGCGACTCCAGGCGCAGGGCGCCGACCCGATCGGCACGCCGTCCGCCGAATCAACGAAGTTCCTGCGCGACGAACTGGGTCGCTTTACCCGGCTGGTGAAAGAGACCGGGTACAATCCCCAGTAGAGCGGTGAAGAGCTGAGGCAGTGACGCGGTGAAGGATTGCATCACCTCGTCACTTCATCACTGGGATTCACGATGGTCGGCTAAAATAACGTAATGTCCGACGCCGCCAGGAAACCCCCCGTAGCCTCGCACTCCAACTTCATCCGCAGCCACATCGAAGCCGATCTCGCGAGCGGCAAGTACGCCTCGCGCACCTGGAGCGGCAAGCCGGGGGCGGCGAAAATGCACGAGGGCGCGCCGAAGGACCCGGCGAAGGTCCGCACGCGCTTCCCGCCAGAGCCGAATGGCTATCTCCACATTGGCCACGCCAAGGCAATCTGCCTCAACTTCGGGCTTGCGCTCGCCTACGGCGGCGCCTGCCATCTGCGCTTCGACGACACCAACCCGGAGAAGGAGGAGCAGGAATACGTCGATTCGATCATCGCCGCGGTCCGATGGCTGGGCTTTGGCTGGGAAACCGGCACAGGCTCGCATCTTTATTACGCCAGCGATTATTTCGATTTCATGTATCACGCGGCGGAGTGCCTGATCGAGGCGGGCCACGCCTACGTGGACAGCCTGTCGGCCGATCAGATGCGCGCGCTGCGCGGCACGCTCACCGAGCCCGGCAAGGAAAGCCCTTATCGCAGCCGCAGCGCGGAAGAAAACCTCAAGTTGTTCCGCCAGATGCGCGATGGCAAGTACAAGGAAGGCGAGCACGTCCTGCGCGCGAAGATCGACATGGCCTCGCCCAATATCAACCTGCGCGATCCCGCGATTTATCGGATCAGGAAAGCGACGCATCACCGCACCGGCGACAAGTGGTGCGTCTACCCGATGTACACCTACGCGCACCCGATCGAGGACGCGCTGGAGAACATCACGCACTCGTTATGCACGCTGGAATTCGAGGACCAGCGCCCGTTCTACGACTGGCTGCTTGAGCACCTGGTGCGGGACGGGCTGATCCAGCGCCCGCCGCCACAGCAGATCGAGTTCGCGCGACTCAACCTCACCTACGTCGTGCTGTCCAAGCGCCGGCTGATCCAGCTCGTCGGGGAAAAGCACGTTTCGGGCTGGGACGACCCGCGTATGCCCACCCTCGCCGGCGCCCGCCGGCGCGGCTACACGCCCGAGGGATTCCGGCTGTTCGCCGAGCGCATCGGAATTTCCAAGGCCAACCAGATGATCGATTACTCGATACTCGAGGACTGCATGCGCGAGCATCTCAACGAGGTCGCGCCGCGCCGCATGGCGGTGCTCGACCCGGTGAAACTCGTGATCGACAACTACCCGGAAGGCCGCGAAGAGCGCTGTGAAGTGCCCAACCACCCGCAGAAGCCCGACTGGGGCAAGCGCAGCGTGCCGTTCTCGCGCGAGCTGTGGATCGAGCGCGAGGACTACGCCGAGACGCCGCCCAAGGGCTATTTCCGGTTGTTCCCCGGCAACAAGGTGCGACTGCGTTACGGCTACGTCGTCGAGTGCGTGGGCTACGACAGCGCCACCGATACCGTGCGCTGCCGTTACGATCCCGACACGAAATCCGGCACGCCCGGCGCAGACAAGGTCAAGGTCAAGGGCAATATTCACTGGGTGAGTGCGCGGCACGCGTGCGCCGCCGAAGTCCGCCTCTACGACCGCCTGTTCAGAGCCGCGCATCCTGGCGCGGACGATCGCGACTTCGTGCTGGACCTGAACCCGGACTCGAAAAAACTGATCACGGCCCAGCTGGAACCCGCACTCAGGGAAGCGAAAGCCGAAGAGCGCTTCCAGTTCGAGCGCCACGGCTATTTCGTGGCCGACATCCGGGAGTCCGGGCCCGACGCCCCGAAGTTCAACCGGGCGGTGACGTTGCGCGATTCCTGGGGCAAGTAGAAGCATTGATCCCGAACGGCGCTCTCCCGCGAACGCGTCGTAGTCCGCGGCTTTGGCGCAGGTTCCGCGTATAATGCGCGCCTCGCGCAACGGAACCCCATGATTCGCCTCTCGCAAGTTACCCTCCGACGCGGCCCCAAGGTGCTGCTCGAAGGCTCCGACGTTTCCCTCAATCCCGGCGACAAGATCGGCCTGATCGGCGCCAATGGTTCGGGCAAGTCGAGCCTGTTCGCGCTCTTGCGCGGCGAGTTGCACGCCGACCTGGGCGAGGTGGATTACCCGGCGCGCTGGCGCGTTGCGCACGTTGCGCAGGAGACGCCGGCGCTCGACCGGCCTGCGCTCGAGTACGCGATCGACGGAGACACCACGCTGCGTCGGCTGGAGCGGGAACTTGCCGCAGCCGAAGCTGCCGACGACGGCCTACTTATCGGCGAGCTCCATGCCGCGCTGGGCGACGCGGACGCGTACACGGTACGCTCGCGCGCGGAGCAGCTCCTGCACGGCCTCGGCTTCACGCACGATCAAATGGAACAGCCGGTGGCGAGCTTCTCCGGCGGCTGGCGCATGCGGTTGAACCTCGCGCAGGCGCTGATGTGCCCGTCCGACCTGCTGCTGCTCGACGAGCCGACCAACCACCTCGACCTCGACGC